>Ga0136631_10000152_pt1 | contig 20524 bp, 17 predicted proteins | sample AntDrymUQ6012206_2_FD_104655 | JGI IMG/M metagenome (GOLD analysis project Ga0136631, IMG submission 104655) | Polar desert sand microbial communities from Dry Valleys, Antarctica - metaG UQ601 (22.06) | ecosystem: Environmental > Terrestrial > Soil > Desert | place: Antarctica: Dry Valley... | reverse complement strand
CCCGGTCTCTCGTCCAGGGAGCAGCAGGACGAGCTGATCGGGCTGCTCGACCGTTCTGCGGCGGTGCGCCTCAATGCCGTGATTCTCCAGATCAGGCCGGGTGCCGACGCGCTTTACGCATCGCCGCATGAGCCGTGGTCGGAATATCTCACCGGGCAGATGGGCAAGGCGCCGGATCCGTATTACGATCCGCTCGAGTTCGCGGTGAACGAGGCCCACCGTCGTGGACTCGAGCTTCATGCCTGGGTCAATCCGTATCGCGCGCGCCACCCATCGGCGAAGTCCACGCCGACGGCGGATCACATCAGCCGCACCCATCCCGGCCTGGTGAAGACGTACGGGCGTCACCTGTGGATGGATCCGGGAGAGCGGGCGATACGCGAGCACTCCATCAGGGTCGTGCTCGATGTCGTCAAGCGATACGACATCGATGGCGTTCACATCGACGACTACTTCTATCCGTACAAGGAAAAGGATCGCCGCGGAAACGTGATCGACTTTCCCGATGGCCCGAGCTGGCGGCGTTACGTCCGGTCGGGCGGAAGGCTGTCGCGGGACGATTGGCGCCGCGCCAACGTCGACAGCCTGGTTCATCAGGTTTACCGCGGCATCAAGGCATCGAAGCCGTGGGTGAAGTTCGGGATAAGCCCTTTCGGTGTCTGGCGTCCGGGCTATCCACCGCAAATCGGGGGACTCGACTCATACTCCGAGCTGTATGGCGACTCGCGCAAATGGGTGAACAACGGCTGGGGTGACTACTTCACCCCGCAGCTATACTGGCCAATAGACCGCGACGATCTGAGCTACCCGGTGCTGCTTCGCTGGTGGATAGAGCAGAACAGGAACGGCAGGCACATCTGGCCCGGCAACTACAGCGACAAAGTCGGCAGTGGAGGAACCAGCTGGGAATCGCAGGAGATACTGGACCAGATCGCGGCAACCCGCGCTGAGCGCGGGGCGACCGGAAACGTCTTCTTCAGCATGCGCTCATTCATGAGCGCGACCACCGGTCTTCCGGAGCGCATGGCATCGGGGCCTTACGCGAACAGGGCGCTGGTGCCTGCGTCTCCCTGGCTGGACAGCATTCCGCCTCTGATGCCGGCCGTGCGCACCGGGCGCGACGCGGGGACAGGTGCAGTCGCTCTTGGTCTCCAGCCGCAGGGGGCCGAGCCGACGTGGCTCTGGGTCATCCGCTCCCGTACGGGAACACAGTGGACGACGGACATCGTCCCGGGGTTGAGAAGATCGTACGCATTCCCCGTCGCCTCGACTTCGCCGGACGCGGTCGTGGTTACGGCGGTCGATCGTACCGGGAACGAAAGCGCGCCGGTGATCGCGGGAGTCGCTCCCGCGCGCTGACGGAGCTTCGCGCCGGGAGTCGCTATTTATCCTCGCGCTTGAGCGACGCGGAGTTGATGCAGAAGCGCTGGTGAGTGGGTCCGGGCCCGTCGTCGAAAACATGTCCGAGATGCGCGTCGCATTTCGCGCACAGCACCTCGGTGCGGCGCATGAACAGACTCGTATCCGATTCGGTACGGACGTTTTCCTTTGACACCGGCTCGGTGAAGCTGGGCCAGCCGCTTCCGGAGTCGAACTTGGAGCTGGATTCGAACAAGGGCGTTCCACAGCACACGCACTTGTAGGTACCGGGCTCCTTGCTGGCGTTGTACTCGCCGCTGAAAGGACGCTCGGTGCCTTTCTGACGCGCCACCCGGTACTGCTCCGGCGTCAGCTCCTTCCGCCATTCGTCGTCGGTCTTCCTGATCCTGTCGCTCATCTGGTAACTCTCCCGCTGTTCAGCAAATGCGACTTCACCGTCAGCGCATCGGCGGTTGCCGCACCGAGCGCGGTGTTGTCGAAAATGCACCAGGTCGAAATATCGCGGGACGCGCTGGCATCGAGAAGTCGAGCGACATCCTCCAGATAATCGGGTGAATACGCGGAGTAGTAGATCCGGGGCGATCCATGCAGCCGCAGGTACATGGTTCTCTCATATCCGCCGGGATGGGCCGCTGCTGGAACGCGCGCCGGATCCGCCGCGACCCGCGCGATGCGGAATTCAGCCAGAAGACGTCCGACGGCCGCTGTGAACCAGGTCTCGTGTCGTGGCTCGAGCACTGCTTCGCCGTCGAATCTCGCGCGCAGCTCCTCGAAGAAAGAGCGCGCGAGCGGCTCGTCGAACGCGAAGCTGGGCGGCAGCTGGATCAGCACGGGTCCGAGCTTTGATCCCAGTCCCGACACCTCTCCGAGAAACCGCTCCAGTGGCGCGACGACATCCAGGAAGCGGTTGGCGTGTGTTATCACCTTTGGAAGCTTCACGGCGAAGCGAAACTCCGGCGGCACAGTGGCGGCCCACCTCTGATAGGTCGCAAATCTATGGGGGCGGTAGAAACAGGAGTTGATCTCAACCGCGTTGAACCGGGTCGCGTAACGCTCCAGGTGACTGCCGATATCGGAGAAGGAGCGGGCGTGCTCTCGCCGCACGCTCCAACCCGCTACCCCGAGGCGGATGGGAGAAGTGTCGAAATCGTGTGGAATATCGGGTTGTACGCTCATACCTTCCGGCAATGGTAGCAAAGTCTTTGCTCGTGCTCCTGGTCGCGGCAGGCTGCGCTTCGGCGCCGCGCTCCGATCGCCCTGCTACCCACCTGAATTACTGGGAGGCGCTGGCCCGGCTTCAGTCCGACAAAGCCATTGCCGCCGCGCGCACGCCAGCGGAGCGCCAGTTCGCTGAATCCCTGAACAGCCTCATGATCGGTGATGTAGCGAAGGCGGAGCAGGGATTCGACGCCCTCCGCCGCTCCGCGACAGACTCGGTGATTCGCTCGGGATCGCGCGTGATGCACATGGCGACCCTTCAGTATCAGGAAAAATGGGTCGAGCTCGCGCACCTGGCGCGGGATACAGCCCGTCCCCGGGCAGCGAACCCGGACAAGGCGGGCATCGAGTTGTGGGCGCTGGCGTTCAGCAACCTTCCGCCAAGAACGGCGGAGTTTCGGACGCGATCGGAAAACGTTCCGATGTCGGTGTCCTCCGTCGGGACACCGCTGATTCCGGTTCAGATCGGGACGCAGGAGTATCACTTCTGGCTGGACACGGGCTCGAGCATGACGATGCTGGCTTCCGACGTGGCGCGATCGCTCGGGGTCATGGCGCTGGTGGCGGATACTCTGGAGATAGTGACGAGCACGGGACGCATCGTCGCTCAGCCCGCCCTCATTCCCGAGCTCCGCCTGGGGCAGCTCACGGTTCGCAACGTGCCCGGGATGATCGTCGACGAGACGATGATGCGAATGAGGGAACCGAGACAGATCGGGCGCGGGCCTCACCTCAAGATCGACGGCATCATCGGCTTCGACATCATCCGGCAGCTGGACCTCGAGGTCGATTATTCGGAGGCGATCCTGCGGCTCCGGGATCCAGCGCGCTCGGATCAGCCGCGGGAACGCAACATGTTCTGGGTGGGACTTCCAGTGGTGGAGCTGAGGAGCGCTGGCGGCATTCCGCTCCACTTCGCGCTGGACACCGGTTCCCAGCTCACTTTCGTGACGGAAACCCTGCTCGACAAGCTGCAGCTCGAGGCGACGCGGATCGAAAGCCGGAAGGTGGGCGGGTTGGGTGGAGAAATCTCGATGCGGGCGCCGGTCCTCTCGGAGCTGCGGGTCAGGCTGCGCGGATTTGCGCTCGTGTTCCGCAACGCGGTGGTTCGCGCCCCGGTGTATCAGGTCCTGGCGGCGCTCGACGGGGTGCTGGGCGGAGATATCTGGAACGCCGGAGCGGTGCGGATCGATGTCACCAATGGAGTCTTCGCGGTGCGGAGGACGTTGAGGGACTAACCGGGCGTCGTTAGATTATTAACTAACATGGCCACCACGCGTTTTCCGCTCGACGTAATCGTTACCCCACGCTTCGACCTGTTCTACGCGCTCCACGCCCTGACGATCGCGGCGCCGACTCCGGTCGACGAGTGGAAAGAAGCGGCGGGCCGGCGGCTCCCGCGCGATTTTGCCCGGGCGGCGCGCCGCGTCGCACCTGTCCCCATTTTCTGGCCGCTACTCGCCGACGCTCTCAAGAGGACTCCGGGAGCGATGACGTTCGAGGAGATTTTCTCGACTCTCCGGTCGATGCCGCCGAACGAGCTGAAGGTCAACGTGCTCGGCGGGATATTTCATCACCGGCGGACGGTCGAGGCGCTGCTCAGCCGGAAGAAGACCCTGGCTGAAGTGCTGAAAGCCGAGGACCATCCGGACGCTGAGCTTCTGAAGCACTTCGGGCTGCACCCCTACCGCGCCGACTCTCCCGCGGCGGTCGCCATCTCGTCCCTGATATCCGATACCGGTTCCTACCGCGACGAGCTCGGGCTGGTGCTGGAAAAATTTCTGCAATCCGGGTTCGCGTCGGACTGGTCGTCACTCGAGGCGTCTCTTCTAACCGACGCGGCCAGCCTGAAAGCGCGGGGCGAGGGGACCTCGATCGCTGATCTCGCCGCGGAGCTGCGCCTGCCCGTTACTTTCGACGAAGATTCGGGCGCGATGCGCACCAGGGGCGGCGCGGCTGTGAAGCTCCGGCAAATCGATCGCTGCTATCTGGTGCCTTCGGCTTTCAACACGCGACGCTGGTGGGCGAAGTACGACGTGGACGACCGCGTTACTCTCTACTTTCCGGTGTTGACGGGATCAGGAGCGAACGCACTCATCGCCGCCGGTCCGCCCGTGAAACAGCAATCGCGCGGGCAGCCATCTCGCCCCCCGAAGGTGAACCCTGAAGCTGTGTTTCGCGCGCTGGGCGACACCACTCGCTACGCGATAGCGTCGATCCTCGCCCGCAAGCCGGCGTCATCGGCGGATCTGTCGCGGAGTCTCAGGGTTTCGAAGCCCACCATCACGCACCACGTCCAGGCACTGCGCGCCGCAGGTCTCATCACGGAAACTGCCGACGCAGGATCCTCGCGCCTCGCCCTGAATCGTGAAACTCTCGCAGCACTGTCTGCCGCGGCCATCGAAGACCTTTTCTCATCGTCCGGGGAGCTCCCGCTCCTCACCACCCGCCAGCGCCGGACCGGCGAAACCAGGACTTAAACCATTTCGCGCATTGCCGGGTCTAATCAGTTGAAGCCAGCTTCTGGTACTCTGCGAATGGTGTTACTGGCTGCGCCAGTTAGGACGGGTGGGCCACCAGTAGCAGCCCCGTACCTGAAAGGGTACGGGGTTTTTCCGTTCCATCAGGGAGAAGCGGCTCCGACACCAATGGAGAGTGCCACTTTCAGCCGTGTGGCGTCGCTCGTAGGTTTGCGCCCATGCCCGCCGTCTTTGGAGAAAAACAGCTCGCCGGGAAAAACGCAGTCATCACCGGCGGTGGCAGCGGAATCAACTTCGCCATCGCGAGCTGCTACGCGGAGCAGGGAGCGAAAGTCGCGCTCATCGGGCGGACGAAAGAGACACTCGATCAGGCCGCCGAGCGGATCCGCGCCAGAGGTGGAGAGGCGTCCGGTCATCCAGCCGATGTGCGTGACTACGATGCGCTCGCCGCTGCCCTCAAGGCGGCGAATGACGCACACGGCCCGATAGACCTGCTGGTATGCGGCGCCGCCGGAAACTTTCCCGCACCGGCACTCGGGATGTCCGCCAATGGATTCAAATCGGTGGTGGACATCGATCTGCTCGGCACCTTCAATACCTGCCGTGCGGCATTCGAGTATTTCCGGCGGCCGGGCGCGTCGATCATCAACATCTCCGCGATGCAGGCATTCACGCCCATGGCAATGCAGGCGCATGTCTGCGCGGCCAAAGCGGGAGTCGACATGCTCACCAAATGTCTCGCGCTCGAGTGGGGACCGCAGGGGGTGCGGGTAAACTCCATCGCTCCCGGCGCCGTCGACGACACGGAAGGAATGAAGCGGCTGGCGCCAACTCCCCAGATTCGCGAGAAATTCGCGCGCGGGGTGCCACTCGGGCGCTTTGCGACAAAGGACGAGATCGCCCACCTGGCGCTGTTTCTTTCGGGCGACGCCGCGCAGTTCATCACCGGAGCAATCGTCGTCTGCGACGGCGGGCAGTCACTGGTGGGACTTGGCGCCGCCGCGGCGGCGCTTGCAGCTCGCCCCGACTGAGCGGTCAGCTCCAGGCAAGATCGTCGATCGAGCGCGGCCAATCCTGCTTCAATAGCCTCGACAGCGCGCGATCGGCCAGCAGCTTTCCATCGGTCTGGCAGCGCGGGCAGTAATTCGTCTCGTTGTCCGCGTATCTGATGCGCTGAACCGGTGTCGCGCAAACGGGGCATGGCTGGCCGAACTTTCCGTGCACCGCCATCTCCTCGCGGAAAGCGGTGACTTTCTTCGGAAAATCGCCCTTCGATTCGGAGCGGAGCCGGCTGGTCCACTCGGTGAGAACTTCACGCGTCGCCTCGAACAGCCGGGCGGTCTCTTCTTCGGCCAGGCGTCTCGTGTGCCTGACCGGGGACAATCGCGCGCGGTGCAGGATCTCGTCAGAGTAGGCGTTGCCAATCCCGCTGAAGAGTCTCGGATCGGTTAGGGATCTCTTCAGCGTGTGATTCTCGCGAACCAGACGCCCGGCGAACTCGGCAAGGCTGGACTCGAAGACCTCGAGCCCGCCACGATCGAACTGAGCGAGCGACTCTGCTCCACGGGTGAGCCAGAGCGAAGCGCGCCGCTTCGAGCCCGCCTCCGTGAATATGAGGGTGCCATGGGGAAAATCGAACGCGGCAAGCCCGATCTTGCCGGGGACCCTGGCGCCGGATTCCTGCCAGCGCAGCCTGCCCGCGATCATCAGGTGGATGACCAGAAAGAGGTCATCCTGGAGCTCCAGCACGATGCGTTTTCCCATTCGGCGAAGGCCGGTGACGGTCTTCCCTTCGGCGGCGCTGATCGGCGGATCGAAGGAGCGCAGAAGAAACGGCTTCGCGATGCGCGCTCTATCGAGACGCTGGCCGACTACGCGCGATTCGAGCGCTTCGATGTAGACGACGATGTCGGGAAGCTCCGGCACGCCTCCCCCTTACCGGTTCAGATGACCGCCGTCGGAGTCGCGTCAGCTACCCGAAGCGCGGAAACGAGCGTGAGCAGCAGCATTGGATGTTACGATAGCCTCTCGGTCAATTCCCGGCGAGGACGCGGTCGAAAAACTGCCGTGCCGACTCTATATGATCCGCCGATACATAGCGCGGACCAAGCGCCCTGGCACCGCGCAGCGAAAGTTCCGTCAGCTGACCGGCGACTTCCTTCAGCCCCGCATCGCGCAAGGCGTACTTCCCGGCGGTTTCCATCAGGCGCGTGCTGGGCTCGCCGAGGAAGCGAGTGGCATCGCGAGCACGGTCCGGGTCGTATACGAGACCTGTAACGAACACGATCAGCGCCGCCAGCGAGCCGATATCCACCGTGTCCGCCGATCGCAGCTCGAAGTACGCCTTGGGCCGCACCTCCGGGAAGAGCGTCGAGAGATGGAAATGCCAGTCCTCGGGGGATGTGTCCGTGCCTTGCATCGTTTCACGAAAGCTCTTGTATCGACCGGGCTCCTTGATGCCGCTGCTCCGGATTGCGCCGGCGTCGAGAGCGAAATTCAGATAGTGACGAGCCGGATCGTCCGCACCGTAGGCGAGGCCGGTGCGCGATGGGTCGAGGGTGCGCCAAAGCTGCGCGCGATAGCTGGCAAAACCGCTATCGGATCCGGCGTAAGCGCTGGAGTTCGCAAAGAGAGCGATCACCACTGGAGCGAGCGCGTTGAGCAGGCGCCATCTGGACAAAGGCTCCCGGCCGCGTTCGACGTTGATCTGAAGCGCGGCGGTCTGGCGCATCATGCGGATACCGGATTCTCCGATGGAGTTGAAGTAACCCGTCATCCGGACATACCGCTCGCGCTTCAGCTGCAGCGGCACCACGGCGATGTCGTTATAGGGATCCACGCCACGGGCGATCAGCATGATCCCTTGCGTTTTCATTTCCTTCTCGACCGTCAGGGCGATCCGCTGCAACGACTGAATCAGTGATGAAGCAGTAGCGTGAAGGGAACTGCTGATCTCGATCTGGCCGCCGGGCTCGAAGGATAGGCGGGATCCATCAGGGAGACCATACGACGGCGGATCATTCTCGACTCGTTGAGCGCGCCAGCCCTCGTGGTGTGCAAGACGCGACAGAACTTTCGCGCTCGCGGGAGCGGCAACCACGCTGCGTGTCGTGGCGTCGACAGGTATGAGCTCGAGCTCGGCGCCGACCGCCAGTGGAGTGTTGGATTGGAGCGGAGAAAACAGCCGCTCCCGGACATCGTCGAGCAGCATGGCCTCGGTGAGACTCACCGTACCGCCTCAGCTGTCCGAGCGGGCGAGCGCCAGCGCGAAGGATCCATCTTCGGCGGGCATCCACGTCTCCATCTTCAATCCTGCCTGGCCGACGAGGTCCTCGATCGCCGCCCGGTCGTACTTGTAGCTCAGCTCCGTCCGCACGCTCTCTCCCTCGGAAAAGCTGATCTCGCCAATCTCGGGAATCATCACCCTGACCGGCCGACGCGCGACCAAATGCATCTCGACCCGGTGATGCCCGGTGGAATAAGATGCCTGGTGCTCGAACGCATCAATCGGAAAATCGGCGTTAAGCTCGCGGTTCAGTCTCTCGAGGATATTGAGGTTGAAGGCGGCGGTGACTCCTCTCGAGTCGTTGTAGGCGCGGTGGATTACCTCAGGATCCTTCCGCAAATCAGCGCCGAGCAGGAACCGATCGGCCGGGGACATCGATCTGGCCAGGTGGGCCAGCAGCCTGATAGCCGCCTCCCGCGGGAAATTTCCGATCGTGCTCCCGAGGAAGACCACCAGCACAGGGCCGGACATTTCGGGCAGCGTGAACGACTCGGTGATGTCCGAGACTACAGGCACGATGCGTATGTCCGAGTACTCCGCCCTGAGCTGGAGCGCCGTGGCTTCGAGGAAATCCCGGCTCACATCGATCGGCACGTAAGACTCGGCGCATCCCTGCGCGCGCATGGCGTCCAGTATGATCCGGGTTTTCGTCGCGCTCCCCGCGCCGAGCTCGACGAGCGTACACGGCTTCGCCGAGCGGACGATGTCGCCGATCAAGGTTTCCAGGAGAGCACGCTCGGCGCGCGTCAGGTAATACTCCGGCAGCTGCGTAATCTCCTCGAAGAGCTCCGACCCGCGCTCGTCATAGAAGTACTTCGGGGAGAGCTCTTTCGGGTTGGACATCAGCCCGCGGCGAACGTCGCGAACCATCTGCTGGCGCGACCGGCGCACCGTGTAGGGCGGGGTTCCGCCTGCTACATCAGCGGGGCGGTCGGTCATGCATCCCGCGCGCAGCGGAAGCCGCTGAAAATCTGACGCCTGACCGGATAGTCCCAGTTCCGGAACGTATTGCGGATCGCGCCGGCGCGTGTCGCCCAGGAGCCGCCCCGCAGCACCTTGTAGGCGCTTCCGAAAAATTCCTCCGAGTATTCCTTGTACGGGAAGCTGCGAAATCCCGGATAACCCCCGAAATCAGTGGACGTCCACTCCCAGACATCGCCGATCATTCCGTAGCAGCCCTGGGGTGAGAAGTTGCGGTGGAAGCTTCCCACCGGCGCGGTATCGAAGGCAAGCTGGTCGACGTTCGCATCGCGCCCCGGATCGATCTCTTCACCCCACGGAAACACTCTCGCGGTGTGCGCTGCAGCGTTCCAGGACGCGGCGGCCTCCCATTCGCTCTCGGTCGGGAGGCGCTTCCCGTCCCACCGGGCGAACGCCTCGGCTTCGTAGTAGCAGACATGACACACAGGGTGCGCGGGATCGACGGGGCGCGCGAGATCCATCACTCTTTCGGTCCACGTGGTGCCTTCACGCCGCCAATACTTCGGCGCCACCGCCCGATTGTCCGAGAGCCATTGGCGGCCGCTCTCCGACCAGAGCCCGGGACGGGTATACCCACCGTCGCTGATGAATTCCAGATAGCGGCCGTTGGTTACCGCAGTCCGGTCGATCAGGAATGGATCGACATGAACTGCGTGGCGCGGGCGCTCATTATCGTAGGCGACCCGGGTGTCGTCGGTACCGATCGTGACTTCGCCGCCGGAGAAGTGAACCATTTCGGCGGGTAGAGATTGGGCCGACGCAAAGGAGACCGAACGCGGCGCCGCATAGGGCTCCCCCTGTTTCAGCTGCAGTGTCTGCAGAATCGTTTCGTTGTGCTGGTATTCGTGCTGCAGCACCATGTGGTACACAAAGCCTTGCCGCAGCAGCGGATTATCCTCGTCCCAATGAAGGTCGTCGAGGCGGTCGAGCACCCGTGAGCGGATTTCGCGCAGTCGCACGAGCATTTCCCCAAGCGTCGGCAGCGGGAGTGCCGCACGCTCCGCGCGCGGATGCTCGAACGGATTGTACAGCCCGGGCATTTCTGAAAACTCGATCGCTCCGCTCAGGTTCCGGGTAAGCCAGAGCTCCTCGAAGTGCGCGATGTGCCCCACATCCCAGATGATGGGACTCATGAGCGGATCGTGCTGTCGATGCAGGTCGTCGTCCGACAGTCCGGAGATGAGCAGCAGCGTTCTCTCACGTGCCTCGGTGAGGAGGTCGCTGATGGACTGCCTGGAGGGGAGTGCCTCGGACACTGTTGGCATTGGGGAGGGGACGGATACGTCTGGATATGAGAACCAGTGCAATGATATTGCCGTTATCCCGGCAACGGCCGATCTTGAAGCCCGTCACCGTGCAAGAGCTGTCATCTGAAGGATCTCAACGGCGCCGTCCCGGTGGAGGGGAATGTGAAATCTTGAGCGGCACCGACAAGGCAGTGATTCTTGCGCGGGGCCTCGGTACCCGCATGCGCGCGGATGATGGCGGCGCCGCGCTGGACGCGGGCCAGGCCCGCGTCGCCGGAACCGGCGTCAAGGCGATGATACCCACAATGGGCCGGCCCTTTCTGGACTACGTCCTTGGATCGCTCGCCGATGCGGGATTCAGGCACGTCTGTCTCGTCATCGGTCCCGAGCACACGCAGATCCGGAATTACTACGAGAACGAGGCAGCACTTTCCCGCCTCACCGTGCGATTCGCCGAGCAGGAGCGGGCGCTCGGTACCGCGGACGCTGTGCTCGCCGCCGAATCGTTCGCGGGCGGCGATACTTTCGTCGTTCTCAACTCCGACAATTATTACGGTTCGGCGGTTCTGTCCGAGCTGAACCGGCTCGAGCAGCCGGCAATGATCGGCTTCGAGCGGAGCGGGCTGATCGAGCTGGGAAACTTCGCCGCTGAGCGGGTGAAGAGATTTGGCGCTCTCGATATCGGCCCGGATGGCTTTCTCCGGCGAATTCTGGCCGCTCCGAACGAGGCGATGGTCCGTTCCGGCGAGGAGATTTACGGCAGCATGAACTGCTGGCTGTTCGACCGAACGATCTTTCGCGCGTGTCGCGAGATCGTGCCGTCGCCACGCGGAGAGCTGGAGCTGCCAAGAGCGGTTCAGCTGGCAATCGACCGGCACGGCCTCCGACTGAAGGTGATCAAGGTGCGCGCGTCGGTGCTCGATCTCTCGAGCCGGACCGACATCGCCGGTGTCGAGGAGCGGCTGAGAGATGTTACGCTGTCCCTTTGAGAATTGCGCGGGCCCAGCGACGCGGGTAGGTTTTTGAGCTCGACCCGTATCATGCCCAATCCTCAGCAAGTCGCTCTCAGCCCATCGGGCACTTCAAGGCCGATGATAGGCTTGTTCGAGCAGGTTCCATCGATCGCCGGCGGCGCCGTAGTGATCCTCGGCGCGTTCGTCCTCGCGGGCTGGGCTCTCGATCTGACGGTCGTCACGCAGGCGTCGCGCGGATTTCCGATGATTCCGCTCGCCGCGCTCTGCTTCGTGCTGGGCGGCGGTTCTCTCATCACAGCCGTGAGAGCGCAGCGCAGCGCCACGACGGAGGCGATTCAGCAGACACTCGCCGCGCTGGTGGGGACGATCGCCGTGATTACGCTCTACGAGTACGCGCGCGGCAGCGGCACCGGCATCGACCTGCTCCTGTTCGGTGACAAGCTCGTGGACATGCCGTGGAACCCACCGGGCCGTATCCCGATCAACAGCGCGGCGACGCTGCTCCTCTTCGCGCTGGCGCTTCTTTCGATTCCGCACGACCGCCGGCAGCGTGATCTCCGCGCTCAGATGTTCGCTACTCCCGCGCTGCTGGTTCCTCTGGTAGCGCTGCTTGGCTATGTCTTCGGAGTGAAGGGGATGTACAGCCTGTCGTACTCCTCGGGCATGGCGGTCCCGACGGCAATCGGACACATCGTGCTCGGCGTCGGGATCCTCTTTGCAAACAGGGAGCGGGGCGTACCCGCCCTATTGATGGACGAAGGCGCCGCCGGGCTCCTCACCCGGCGACTGCTGCCGGCAGCGCTGATAGCGCCAGTGGTGCTGGGACTCGTCCGGCTCGCGGGCGAGACCGCGGGTTTCTACGAGACCGAGTTCGGCGTTTCCCTGTTCACCGTATCGAGCATCGTCACTTTCGTCGTGCTGGTACTTTGGTCCGCGCGCGCTCTACGGGAGAGCGACAAGGAACGCGTGGATCTGCTCGCGATGGAGAAGAACGCGCGCGCGATCGCGGAGAAGGCGCGCGCCGAAGCGGAAACCGCGCGCGCGGACGCGGAGCGGGCAAACACCATCAAGACCGATTTTCTTGCCGTCATGTCGCATGAGCTGCGGACGCCGCTCACCGCAATCATGGGTTACGAGGAGCTCCTCTCCGACGGGATCACCGGGCCCGTCACCGAGCTTCAGCGGCAGCAGCTGGGGCGAATAAACGCCAGCGCCAGGCATCTGCTCGGGCTCATCGACGAGATTCTCACTTTTGCGCGCGTGGATGTCGGACGAGAGCAGGTGAGATGGGAATCGCTGTCGGTGAACCACACCCTCAGCGCCGCCGCCTCGCTGATCGAGCCGATGGCATCCGCGAAGAAGCTGAAATACACCATCGAGCTGCTCGACGAGGACCAGGTGATCCAGACCGATCCCACCAAATTCCGCCAGATGCTCGTCAACCTTCTGTCGAATGGCGTGAAATTCACGGAGAAGGGCGAGGTGCGGCTCACTGCCGCGGTGCGTACCGGAGTACTGGAGATACGAATCGCGGACACGGGAGTTGGAATTGACGCTGGAAACATCGAGCACGTCTTCGAGCCCTTCTGGCAGGCCGAGCAGTCCGCCACGAGAAAAGCGGGCGGCACCGGGCTCGGGTTGAGCGTAACGCGAAAGCTCGCGCGCCTGCTCGGGGGGGAAGTTACGGTCGCCAGCCGGGCCGGCGCGGGGACGACGTTTCTGCTCAGACTTCCTCTGCTTGCTCCCGCCGGGGAGACGGTTCGGCGTCGCAACACGCCCACGACTCCGACCGAGCCGCTCGTTTCGATTCAGTCATAACCGGCAAAAAGAGATCACCGATGAGCATATACGCCGTTTGCCGCACCTCGCTGGCCGGCCTTTCACTGGCAGCCGTGCTCGGATCGTGCGCAAGCGTCCGGCGCACACCGACCGGATCGGGTGCGCTCGCGACATCGTACCGGCCGGCGGCGGATAGAATCATCGCCGCCGCACTTGCCGACAGCGCGGCGTGGAATCGCACCGCGACGCTCACCGACAAGTTCGGGCACCGGCTGAGCGGATCCAGAGCTCTCGAGGACGCGCTCGACTGGATCATGGCGGAGATGAAGCGCGACGGGCTTGAGAACGTGCACGGAGAGCCGGTAACGGTTCCTCACTGGGTGAGAGGCGACGAATCAGCGACTTTGGTGCGGCCCCGGTCCGTGAAGCTGAACATGATTGGACTGGGGGGGAGCATTGGGACGCCTCCAGAGGGAATCACCGCGCCCGTGCTGATCGTCAACAGCTTCGAGGATCTGACGGCGCGGCGCGGCGAAGTGGCCGGCAAGATCGTGCTGTTCGATGTGCCATTCACCAACTACGGCGCCACCGTCCGGTATCGCTCGATCGGAGCGATCGAAGCCGCGCGGCACGGAGCCGTCGCCAGTCTGATCAGATCGGTCGGCTCTTACTCGATCCAGAATCCGCACACCGGCAGCATGCGTTACGACACCGCCGTGAGGCGAATTCCCGCCGCGGCGCTGAGCACCGAGGACGCCATGATGCTCCATCGCATGCAGCGGCGCGGGGATGACGTCGTGCTCAACCTTCGGATGAGTGCCCGGCAGCTCCCTGATGCGCAGTCGCGCAACGTCGTCGCCGAGCTGCGCGGCTCGCAGAGGCCGGATGAGATCGTCGTCATCGGCGGGCACATCGATTCGTGGGATGTCGGGCAGGGCGCCATGGACGATGCGGGCGGAAGCGTCGCCGCCTGGGAAGCCGTGCGTCTGATTCAGAAGCTGGGCCTTCGTCCTCGCCGCACTATCAGGGTGGTGTTGTGGACCAACGAGGAGAACGGTCTGCGCGGGGCGACCGCGTACCGCGATGCACACCTGGGCGAGATCGACACGCACGTGCTGGCGATCGAGTCGGACAACGGTGTCTTCAAGCCCTCCGGATACTCCATCGCCGGCAACGATGCCGCGCTGGAGATGGGACGACAGATTGCCTCGCTGCTCTCTTCATTCGGAGCAACCGACGCGCGGAGGGGAGGGCCTCAGGCCGACGTTTCGCCGCTGGCCGAGCGTGGTGTCCCCGCGGCATCGCTGCTGGTCGACGGCAGCCGCTATTTCTGGTTTCACCACTCAGCCGGCGACACGATGGACAAGCTGTCTCCGCGCGAGATGGCGGAGTGCGTGGCGGCGATGGCGGTGCTCGCGTATGTCGCCGCTGATATGCCCGACCGGTTTCCCAGAGCGACACCCGGCGACTCGACCGTCCCGCGCAGAACGCCGCGCTGAGATCAGCGCCGCCCGCGCTCCTTCATCACTCCGGGAATTTCCGGCAGCAGCTCGCGCGCGAGAAACCCAACGGGACCGGTAGTGCGCGCGAGGTTGTTTCCTGCTTCGCCGTGGAGGTAGACGGCCCAGCAGCCTGCCTGCTCCGCGGTCGCTCCACGCGCGAGAAGCCCAACCGCGATTCCTGCCAGCACATCGCCGGATCCTGAGGTAGCCAAACCGACCTTGCCGGTCGAGTAATGAAACAGCTCGCCATCAGGCGTCGCGATGTAGGTGTCGGGCCCCTTGAGGGCGACGACGGCGCCGATTGCGCGGGCGACAGCGGCAGCCACCGCGGCTGGATCGCGCTGCACCGAGTCGAGAGTATCGCCGGTGAGCCGCGCCATCTCCCCGTAGTTGGGAGTGAGAAGAACCTGGGCATCCGCTGAAAAGCGGTATCTGCCACCGCGCAGCGAGCTCAGCGCCAGCGCGTCAAGGACGAGCGGGCCTCTCGCAATCCTTGGCAGCAGCACCTCCATCATCTGCTGGGTGGCGTCTTCGTCGAGCATGCCTGGGCCGACCAGAAACGCATCCGCGCCTTCCGCGTGCTCGGCCGCGCGCCTGCCGGCGTTGCGATCGAGATTTCCCGCGGAGGTCTCCGGCAGCTGAATCACGCGCGCTTCGGGAACGGCGACACCCAGCGCGACGCAGATGGCCCGCGGACCTGCCAGCTGGAGCTTCCCCGCGCCGGCGCGGAGCGCGGCGACACCCGCGAGCATCAGTGCCCCCGGAACTTCGGCCGAGCCACCGATTACGAGCGCGACGCCGCGCTCCTGCTTGTCTCCCTCGGCGCGGGCGCGGGGAAGCGGCCAGCGGCGCAGCAGGGCCGCGGTGACTGGTATCGCGCGCTTAGCGCGCGGCGACATTCGCATCCGGCTCCGAAGTGACGGGCGCCCCCGCTTCCTCGAGTGGCGCCACGAAGTTGAACTCCCTGATACGGAGATTCCCGCGCGGTCCCAGCTTCGCATCGTGCTGGTAGAGCGTGACCGAGCAGTTGGCGATCTCCTCTTTCTTGTCGATCGCGAGAATCTCGGACTCCGTCATGTGCTCGAGCAGATAGCGCATGCAGAGCACGACTACCGCATGGCTCACGATGAGCACTCGCTGTCCGCAATATTCCCGTGAGATCATCTCGATTGCGCTGCGGAGGCGCAGGATGACGTCGCACCAGCTTTCGCCGCCGGGAGGCCGGTGGTAGAACTTGCCGAGGAGACGGCGAAACTCCGCCTGGTCGGGAAATCTCTCTCGAATGCCGAGAGCCGTGAGTCGATCGAGGATTCCGAACTCCTTTTCGCGAAATCGCTCATCGACCACCAGCGAGTAGGAGTCCTCCTTCATTCCCGCGGTCTTGACGATGAGCCCGGCGGTGTGACGCGCGCGCAGGTATGGAGAGGTCAGCACGATGTTCGGCCGCTCCTTCGGCGGAAGCGCGCCGAGCCAGCGGCCCAGGGCCTCCGACTGCCTCTTTCCCAGATCCGAGAGCGGCACATCCACGTCGCGCATCCCGATATCGATCATCGGATGACCCGCCTCGAGGGCGGCCTCGCGAGCGACGTTACCCGCGGACTCGCCGTGCCGCACGATATAGAGGAGCTCCGGCCAGATCTGGTTGGATTTCACGGAGTCGACAGGGTCAAGGAGCGTACCAGTCTACGCGGGCACCGCGGCGCTGGTGTGAACCTTGTAACTACCCGGCTCATGAAATCTGCTCCTGACGCGCACGATCCGGACTGGCCGAAATATCCCGAGACGGTTCTGATCTTCGCGACGCACCCGCCGGTCGAGATCGATCTGCGCGCGATACCCTCGGAACAAGCGTTGTCGGCGCTGGCGGCAGCCGGATTTGGAAAACCATTCGCGATCATGACGGCGTTCGATCCGCGGGGAGAGAATCTCTTCGCGGAGGAAAACCACCGGCGGGCGCGGAATCTCGAGCAAAGGCTGGAAAGCGCGGGATACGGGTTTTTGCCGGTCGATTGCTGCTCGCCTGATCGATCACACTGCGAGTGCAGCGTAGCCGTGGTGATGCCCCAGTACATCGCGATCGATATGGCGCGCGAGCTGGAGCAGATCGCGATTTTCTGGTTTGATGGACAGAGGTTCTGGATTGTTGGCGCGGCGCTCGAGACGGACCCGCTGATGCTGCCGCGCAGGTCGTAAAGACTTCAGTGTGTTCATTCGGAAAAGGGCCGATGTCAGAATCGACACCGGCCCTTTTCAATACCGCAATGAGAGCTAGGTGATTGGCTTGTACCTGTACCCGTAAACCGAGCCTCGCGTAGAGGTGATCCTGAAGTCCTGGCTGGCGTTGGCGGCGACCGGACCGACGCTCGTCGTCTCCGTCCCGACCACGTTGCCGCTCTTGTCGAGGAACTCGACCGTCAACGAGTAGGTCTTCGTGGTCTTGCCGAGGTTCTTGATCGAGCCGATGAAAACAGTGCCGTCGGGCCGGCGGCTGAATTCCCTCACGGAAACCTTCACCGGCGCGTTTTCCGACTTGTCGTTGAAGTAGATGAGCGAGTCGGTGTAGATCTTCTGGAGCCGCTTGTCCTTCGTTCCCTTGTACAGGCCCTGGTACGCAAACGCGTAGAGCATGGGGTTGTCCGGATTGCTCGGATCCAGCGACACGAGCTTGTCGATCAGCGGAAAGGCTTTCGAGAATTCGTTGTTCTGGATGTACGACGCCGCGAGGTTGTTTATCGCATCGCGCGAATACGGATTCTGCTCGAGTGCCGCCCTGAACAACTTCGTTGCATCCGCGTGGCGTCCGTTGCGCGTGGCAACGACTCCGGCGTGTACCAGCGCGAGCTCACCGTACTTCGAGGGGTTCGCGATTATTGCTGCGTAGACCGTCGGGATCGAGGCACTGTCGCCGGCGGCGTGATACATGGTGGCAAGCTGATCTATTGCGTCGGCGAGGAGCAAGTCGTTGTTCGCTACCGAGATGTAGTCCTGCCACGGCTTGATGGCTTCACGCGCGGCTGTGCGCTTCGCCGCACCCGACTCGTGATGCGCACGGTCGGAGGCCGCGGCGGCGAGCTCGTACATTGTCTTGGCACGGACATCTGCATAGAGAGTATCGGTCCCGGCCGCCTTGAGCGTCTGCTGCCAGTATCCCGCCGCGGCACGGGCGAATGCGTCGCGCCTGGCGGCATCGGACCCGGCCGCGCTCATGCGATTTTGCGCGATCGAGCCCAGCACGGAATAGGCGTAGGGCGCGCTCTTGTCCAGCAGCAGAGATCTGTTGGCGTACGCCTCGGCCGAATCCAGCTGACCGGCGTTGAGCGCGTTGATCGCGGCATTCAGGGAGTTCAGCCACGGCTTCTGCTGGCGCCACTGCTTCGTGAGCGCGGCGCACTGAGGCAGGGTCCGCTCGACTGCCGTGAACGCCGAATCGGCCGCAGCATAGAGGTCGACGCTGGTGGTCGGGTCCTTCGTCAGGCCGAGCTGCGCGCGCGTCCATACGGCGGGGGCGTTCGGGCGACTGAGTAGCAGAACGTACGCCTCTCCCTTGAGGAAGCTGCGCGCTGCGGGATTATCGGTGCCACTGTCGACGAGCCGCAGAACCTCCTGGAGATCCCTGGTCGGATCTCCTGTTTCGCCGACGCTGATAGCGCGGCTGAGAGCGAATTGCGCCTTGGCAATGTCACCCCTCGTGTTCGCGGTCGGGTCGCACGAAGCGGCGTCCTGCGCCGATAGCGGCACCGCGGCCGCGAGCGCGAGTGCAGCAACCGCGGCCTTGTTCATCAATCCAATCATCAAAATCTCCTGCCTAGTTGACTGAAACCGGGTGGGTCAGGTCCGTTAATATACCGCCCGGCATTCTTCGTTCCTGAAACGGGCGTGGACCCGGGTTTACGGCGCCTGGCGCGAGGCGGCCCTGACGATCTCCAGCGCGCGCCACACGTGCGCCTCGCTGGTATGGATGTTACCGATGGCGATCCGCAGCGAGTACCGCCCGCGCACCCGTGTATGCGAGAGGTATATCTCGCGTGACCCGTTTACCCGCTCGAGAAGTCTCTCATTGTGCTCATCCAGCGCTGTTCCCTCGAGACCCGCGGGCCGGTGCCTGAAGACGACAGTCGAAAACTGCGGGTCAGCCATGCGTTCCAGCTCTGGATCGTCCTCGATCCACTGGCTCAGCTTCTTCGCGATGCGAATGTGCTCGCGAACGAGAGATTGCAGGCCCTCTGTCCCGAAGCTCCGCATCACGAACCAGAGCTTGAGCGCGCGAAAACGCCGGCCGAGCGACACCCCGTAGTCCATCAGGTTCATGGCATCTTCGTTTCGTGGGACTGTCAGATAGTCGGGCACGTGCTCGAAGGCGCGACGGAGCAGATCCGGACGAGTCGTATACAGCGCCGAGCAGTCCATGGGCGTGAAGAGCCATTTGTGAGGGTTCACGACGAACGAATGGGCACGCTCGCAGCCGGCGAGGACGTGACGCATCTCCGGAAGGATTCCGGCAGTGCCGGCGTACGATGCATCGACGTGAAGCCAGAGTCTCTCGCGCGCACAGATTTCCGCGATCGCGGGGACCGGGTCGACTGCCGTTGTCGACGTAGTCCCGACTGTTGCGACCACCGCCAGTGGGACTCTTCCGGCTTTCCGATCCGACTCCATTTCTGAAGCGAGAGCGCGTGGATTCATGCGGAGGCCGTCATCGGTCGGAATCTTCCGCAGAGAACGCAGACCGAGGCCGAGCGTCATGACGGCCTTGTCGACGCTGGAGTGGGCTTCCTCCGAGCAGTAGACGACGATCGGGGGGAGCTCCGGCCGGCCCGACATCCCATCTTCCCGAATCCGGAGCTCCGGGTGCAGCTCACGCGCGGCGGCGAGCGCGTAGAGCGTGCTCGAAGATGCGGTATCGGTGATCGTGCCCGAAAAGCTCCCGGGCAGTCCGAGCATCTGGCGGAGCCAGTCGAGGGTAAGCTGCTCCAGCTCCGTCGCCGCGGGCCCGGTACGCCACAACATCGCGTTCACGTTGAGTGCCGCGCACAGGGCTTCGCCAAGCACCCCGGCTCCGGTGGACGAGTTGGCGAAGTACGCCATGAAATCCGGATGATTCCAGTGGGTGGTGAAGGGGACGATGAGGCGCTCAAAATCCGCGAGAATCACGGACATGGGCTCAGCGTACTCGGGAGGAGATGGAGGGAGCGCGCTGAGAAGCGTGCCCGGCTCCAGCTCTGGCAAAACCGGCCACTTCGCCGGCTCGTCGAGATATCCCGCGATCCAGTCGATGACCGCGTGCCCATGCTCGCGGAATTCTGCGGGCGACATGTCGCGAGAGGGGAGCATCGCGGAAATATAGGGCGGGAGGCGCGGTCGACGGTGCCGAAGCCAGCGATATATTCTTCGTCGATGAGCACCATTACAGCGGCGAACAAACGCAAGGCCGTCGCGCACCTGAGGAAAGTCGATCCGGTGATCGCCCGACTCATCGATACCGTAGGCACCTGCAGGCTCACGCTTCGCGACCAGGGCAGCCATTTCGACGCGATCGCTCGTTCCATCGTGTTCCAGCAGCTGTCAGGAAAGGCGGCAAGCACGATTCACGGCCGCCTCGAGGGTCTCTACGGCGGCAGGAGTCCGCTGCCGGCGGAGCTGACGGTCACTTCCGACGAACAACTGCGGGGCGTGGGCT
>Ga0136631_10000151_pt1 | contig 20616 bp, 28 predicted proteins | sample AntDrymUQ6012206_2_FD_104655 | JGI IMG/M metagenome (GOLD analysis project Ga0136631, IMG submission 104655) | Polar desert sand microbial communities from Dry Valleys, Antarctica - metaG UQ601 (22.06) | ecosystem: Environmental > Terrestrial > Soil > Desert | place: Antarctica: Dry Valley... | reverse complement strand
CTACCTGCTGGCGCACTCCGAAGCGGTGGGGATCGTCTGCGAGGACGCCGAGCAACTCGCCAAAGTGGAAGCCGTGACGGAGAAACTGCCTGCGCTGCAGCACGTCCTCACGTACCACGACCTCGACGGTCTCGCGGCGTACGGGGCGGACTACGCGGCGGCGAGTCCCACCGCCCTCGACGACGCGACGGATGCAATAGCCGAGGACGATCTCTTCACGATCATCTACACGTCCGGGACGACCGGTCCGCCCAACGGCTGCATGCTCTCGAACCGCAACTACCACGTGATGGCGAGCGTCGTCGACCGGATGGAGGAGAGGTACTACCACCCCGACGACGTGATGCTCCTCTACCTCCCGCTGGCGCACAACTACGGCCGGCTGATGCTGCTCCTCGGGGCACACATCGGCTTCACGATCGCGTTCCTGGCCGACCCGCTGCGCGTCGCCGAAGCGCTTCCGCAGGTGCGCCCGACGCTGCTGCCGAGCGTCCCGCGCGTCTACGAGAAGGTGCACTCCGCCGTCCTCGCTCGCTTCGATGCGGCCGCCGGGACGAAGCGGCGACTCATCGACTGGGCGCTTCCGATCGGGCGCGAGGTGAGCCGCCTCGAAGGCGAAGGGAAGCCGGTTCCTGCGGGGCTCCGCGCCAAGCATCGCGTCGCCGACCGACTCGTGTTCAGCAAGGTTCGCGAGCCGTTCGGCGGGCGGCTGCGCATGCCCGGTTCGGGGGGCGCGCCACTCGCGAAGGAGATCATCGAGTTCTTCGACGCGATCGGACTTCGCATCTCGGAGGGCTACGGCCTCACCGAGTGCACCACCGCGTGCAGCACCAACCGTCCCGATGTCTACCGCTTCGGCTCCGTGGGACCTCCGCTCCCAGGCTTCGAGGTTCGGATAGCGGAGGACGGAGAGATCGAGGTGCGCTCGGAGACCGTCTTCCAAGGCTACTACCGCGAGCCCGAGGCGACGGCGGCCGTGCTCGGGCCCGACGGCTGGCTCTCAACGGGCGACATCGGCATGCTCGACGAGGACGGCTTCCTGCACATCACCGACCGCAAGAAGGACATCCTCGTCACCGCCGGGGGCAAGAACGTTGCACCCCAGAACATCGAGAACGACCTGAAGACGTCCAAGTACGTCTCACAGGCGCTGGTCGTCGGCGACGCGCGGCCCTACGTCTCCGCCTTGATCACTTTGGATCCGGTCGAGATCGAGCGCTGGGCAGGCGAGCAGGGCGTCGCTGCCGACGTGGCCGCGCTCGCATACGACGAGCGCGTCCACGCTCTCCTGCAGGGCGTCGTCGACGACGTCAACCAGGAGCGTTCGCGCTTCGAGCAGGTGAAGCGGTTCACGATTCTTTCCCGCGACTTCACGATGGACGCCGGCGAGATCACGCCCACGCTCAAGGTCAGACGCCGAGCAGTGCAGGAGCACTTCGCAGCGGAGATCGACGCGCTGTACGCCGAGCCACACGTCGTGGCCCAGAACGACGAGATCGCCGGCTAGCGCTAGAGCCGGCGGGCGCCGACATACGAGTCCCAGCGATCCGCCATGTTGGAGATCTTGACGACGTCGCCGGTCTGCGGAGCGTTGATGAATTGCCCACCGCCGATGTACATGCCCATGTGGCCGAGTCCGCTGAAGAAGACGAGGTCGCCGGGTGCGAGCTGGTCGCGTGGGACGGGCGTTCCGAGCAGGTATTGCGAGGCTGCGTGGTGCGGAAGCGAGACACCGACCTGGGCGTACACGTACATGGTGAGACCCGAGCAGTCGAAGCCCGTCGACGGGCTCGAGCCGCCCCACACGTACGGAATCCCGAGGTACTGGAGCGCAATCCCGACGACGTGCCCGTAGCGCGGAGCCGGAAGGTTCGGGTCGTAGGAAGGAGCCTCGACGACGGGGGCTTCGTAGGTCTGCTGCGCGCTGTCAGCCTGCGCCTGCTGCGCGCTGTCAGCCTGCGCCTGCTGCGCGAGCTGCGCGGCCTGCGCGCGTGCCCGCGCCTGCTCCGCGAGCGCGGCCTGTCGCCGCTGCTCCTCGGCTCGCATCTCCGCGATCTCGTCCTTCACGGAGGCGAGGAGCCGGTTCTGCTCTGCGATCGTCGACTCGATCGACTGCTTCTGCGCGGCCTGTTCGGCCACGACCTGAGCCTGGTTCACGCGTGCGTCCTGCAGGTTGGAGCGCCGCGTCTCCACCTCCTTGCGGTACTGCTTGACCGTCCGGAGGATGTGCGAGTCCTGGCTGGACACACGCTCGATGGCGTCGAGCCGCGCGATGACGTCGTCCAGGCTCGACGAGCCGAGGAGCACCTCGAGCGTGGAGTCGCTCTCACCGTTGATGTAGAGCTCGCGGAGCCGCTCCTGGATGCGCGTGTGCGCGATGCCGAGGCTCTTCCGCGCGGCGACCAGATGTTTCGCGTTCGTCGCGAGGTCGCTCTCGATCTCCTCGAGCTGGATATTGGCGTAGTTCCAGGCCTCGATCGTCTGCGCGAGGCTGTCGTGCATGCTGTCGACCTCGGCCATGATCGCCTCGGCCTGCGCGCGCTTCGACGTGATCGTCTGCGCGGACGCCGACCCGACGGCAAGCAGGAGCACGCCGGCGGCTGCCGCAGCGAAAACGACTATCGGCGTCCATCCGGTGCGCGAGCCTGTCGAGGTGGCTCCCCGTCGTCCCCGGACAGACTCGCCAGTGGCGGTCTGGCCCGTCACAAGTCGGAGACCCTAGCAGCCTCCACGGACAGCTGCAACTTGCAACAGAGCCAAAATATCTGCAAAGCGGCCTTTTGCCGGGCGGAGGCTCGGATCGACTGTGTTAGGGTTCTTAGGTCGTGGGTAGGGGAACGCGCAGGTGGGGAGCCGCGCTCGTGGCGGTCTTCGCAGGAACGCTGGTCGGCACCGGAGGCTCGGCCTTCGGGCAGCCGCAGGAGCAGCAGGCGTACCGCCTCAAGGTCGACGCCGTCGCGTACCACCTTCCAGGGAAGACTGCGCTTGGCGTTCCCGTGCGCAAAGGCGTGGTCGCCGTCGACCCGAAGCTCATCCCGCTCGGGACGAAGCTGCACGTTCCCGGGTACGGGCCGGCACTCGCGGCCGACGTCGGACACGCGATCAAGGGGCGGATCATCGACCTCTGGTTCCCGAGCACGGCGAAGGCGCGCCAGTGGGGCCGCCGCACCGTCACGATCACGATCTATCGCTAGGTTCTTCCGCCGCCGTCGGCGGCCTGCGCTACACAGTGCACCCGTGAGACGGACGCCCGCCCTCGTCGCGACACTCGTCGCCGTCGCCTTCGTCGCCGGAACAGCGTCGACGACGACCGCAGCGCCTCGTGACCTCGAAGCAACGCTCGCGAACGCGCTCCGGGCTCCGGGGATCGACCCGCGAAACGCAGCCGCGATCGCCGTTGATCTCCGGACGGGGCAGACCGTCTACTCGTCGAATCCTGGACGCTCGCTCCTTCCGGCCTCGGCCGAGAAGCTGCCCGTTTCGTTCGCAGCGCTCCGCGTGCTCGGCCCACGCCATCGCTTTCGTACCGAGGTCGTCGGCGCCGGGGCGCGCTCGGGCAGCGTCTGGAGGGGAAACCTCTGGCTCGTCGGCTTCGGCGACCCGACGCTCGATCGCGCCGACCTCAACCGGCTCGCGCGCAAGTTCGCAGCCACCGGCATCAGGAACATCGCGGGGCGCGTATTCGGCGACGACACGCACTTCGACCGACGGCGGGACGGGCTCGGTTGGAAGTCGAGCTACCTCGGGATCGAGTCGAGGCCGATCGCGGCGCTGTCCGTGGCAGGCGTGCGACTCACCGGCGTGCACGGCTCGGCCGTGGCCGCCGCTCGCGCCTATGTCGAGGCCCTCGAACGGCGCGGGATCTCCGTAAGCGGCCGGTCGGGGTCGAGGCCGGCTCCTCCGGCTGCACTCTCCATCGTGTTCGACCTCTCCGTGCCGCTGTCCACGATCGTGCGCCAGCTGAACGGCGAGAGCGTCAACTTCGCGGCCGAGATGGTGTTGAAGGAGCTCGGCTCGACCGCGGCGCCACGTGGCTCGTCCGCGGCAGGCGCGCGGGTCGTTCGCTCGGCGCTTCGAGCGGCTGGGGTTCCGCTCGCCGGAGTGCGCATCGCCGACGGCTCCGGGCTCTCGCGGTTCGACCGGCTCACTGTCCACGCCCTCTCCGCGATCCTGCGGGTCGGCGCCGCCGACCCGGCCATCCGCGACGCATTCATGGCGTCGCTCGCCGTGGCCGGGATCTCTGGAACGCTCGAGCGGCGCCTGGACGTCCGGCCGACCCGGGGACAGGTGATCGCCAAGACGGGCACGACCAGTCGCGCGTCCGCGCTCGCGGGATTCGTGCGCCGGCGCTACGTGTTCGCGATCCTGCAGAACGGCTCGCCGGTGCCGTACTGGACCGCGCGCGAAGCACAGGATCGCTTCGTCACCGCGCTAGCCCGCTCCTAGGAGGGCGCGGAAGTGCTCCTCCGCGAGCACGGGCACACCGAGCTTCTCGGCCTTCTGCGCCTTCGAGCCCGGGCTCTCGCCGACGACGACGCCGGTGGTCTTCTTCGAGACGGAGTCGGAAACCTTCGCGCCGAGCGCCTCGAGCGCGGCTTTGGCCTCCTCCCTCGTCCAGCCGTCGAGCGTTCCGGTGATGACGTACTGGCTCCCGGTGAGGCGACCCTCCGGAGGGCGCTCGTCCTCGGCGAGGGCGAGCTGTAGTCCGAGCCCGCGCAGCTCGTCGAGGAGCTCGAGGTTCTCCGGGTCGCCGAACCACTCCGCGATGAGCTCGGCCCGCTCGGGCCCAATCCCCTCGACCTCCTCGAGCTGCTCGAGGGTGGCCACGGCGAGCACCTCCACAGTGTTGAAGTGCAATGCGAGGCTGCGTGCGGTCACCCAGCCGACCTTCGGGATGTTGAGGCCGAAGAGGACGCGCGAGATCGGCTGCTCCTTCGAGCGCTGGATCGACTCGATCGAGCGCGTCGCCGAGATCTCGGCGAAGCCTTCGAACTCGGCAAGCTGCGCGGCCGTGAGCCGGTAGAGATCGGGCAGCGAGCGCACGATCCCCTCGTCCCAGAGCTTCTTGATGGTGCTCCCACCGACGTTCTCGATGTCCATCGCCGCGCCGACCCAGTGGTAGAGCGTCTCCAGGCCGCGAGACGGGCACGCGCGGTTCGAGCACCGGTGCATCACCTCGCCATCGGGTCGGACGATCTCGGCCTTGCACAGCGGACAGCGCTTCGGCATCCGCCACGGCTTCGTCCCCGGCTCGTGCTCACCCGCGGGGCCGACGACTTGCGGGATCACGTCCCCGGCCCGCTGCACGACGACGAGGTCTCCCTCGCGGATGTCCTTGCGGCGGATGTCGTCCTCGTTGTGTAGCGTCGCGCTCGTCACGGTTACACCGCCGACGTGCACAGCCTCGAGCTCTGCGAGCGGATTGAGAACGCCGGTGCGACCGACGCGGACGTGGATCTTGGTGAGCCGTGTGACGGCCGACGTCGGCGTCCACTTGAAGGCGCGCGCGAAGCGCGGGCGACCGTGGAGCGAGCCGAGCCGCCGCTGCTGGTCGAAGGCGTCGATCTTGACGACGATCCCGTCGATCTCGTAGCCGAGCGAGGCCCGACGCTCCTCCCAGGCAACGCAGGCGTCGGCCACGTCCGCGATCGACTCGACGCGCTGCGCGTCCGGGTTCGTCCGGAAGCCGCGCTCGCGCAGCCATTCGAGCGCCTCCCACTGCGTCGCGAGCTCGGCGCCTTCGAGCACGCCGATCCCGTAGACGAAGATCGAGAGCGGCCGCGCGGCCGTCACCGCCGGGTTCAGCTGCCGCAGGGAACCGGCCGCTGCATTCCGTGCGTTCGGCGCAGGCTTCTTCTCCGCCGCGAGCTGCGCCTCGTTGAAGCGCGCGAAGCCGTGGAGCGGGAAGAAGATCTCGCCGCGCACTTCCACTCGCGCAGGCGGCGCGTCGCCGAGCATGCGCAGCGGAATCGCCTCGATGGTGCGGAGATTGACAGTGACGTCCTCCCCGCGCTCACCGTCACCGCGCGTCGCACCGCGCACGAGGACGCCGTCCTCGTAGACGAGCGACACCGCCGAGCCGTCGATCTTCGGCTCGAGGACATACGCGACGGGCTCGTCGGTGCCGAGGCGCTTGCGGACGTCGTCAGCCCACTTCTCGAGCGCCTCCCGAGTCGTGACCTTCTCGAGCGAGCCCATCGGCGAGATGTGCGCCACCTTCGTGAAGCCGGCCGCGGGCGGTGCCCCGACGCGCTGCGTCGGCGAGTCGGAGGTGACGAGGTCGGGATGTTCGTCTTCGAGCGCCCGCAGCTCGTCGAAGAGCACGTCGTAGGCGCTGTCGTCGATCTCGGGGTCGTCGAGGACGTGGTAGCGGTAGTTGTGGCGCTCGATCAGGCGACGGAGCTCCTCGACGCGTCTCCGAGTGGCGACGGGGTCAGACTCCACGGGTCTGACCCCGCTCATATGACACCGAGAAGTTCTTCCGGAGACCGGACGAATGCGTCGGGCTTCTCTGCCAGCAGCCGCTCGTCGGGATGGATGCCTCCCCAGCCGACGGCCACCGAGAAGACGCCGGCAGCGTTCGCCGCTCCGATGTCGAACGGCGAGTCGCCAATGTAGACGGCCTCCTTCGGTCTCCCTCCGAGCCTCTCGACCGCGAGCAGGACCGGATCGGGGTCCGGCTTGTGGCGCTCGGTGTCCTCATGCGCGATCACGACGTCGAACGCGTCGGCGAGGGCGGGGAAGCGGTCGAGAGCGAGGCCGACGGTGCGATGGCGCTTCGCCGTGACGATCCCGAGCATCCGCCCTTCGCCCTTGAGACCCGGGAGCAGAGCGAGCAGCTCGTCGAAGGCCTCGAGCGTCTCGTGCAACCCGTCGTTGTGCAGCTTGTACGTCTCGAGCAGCGCCTCGGCGCGCTCGGCGTCGATCGCCTGCATCTGCGCGACGATCCCCTGCCCGCCGATGGTCAGCCCGAGCTCGTCCGGGGGGATCTCGCGCCCGAGGACCGTCCGAACGGCGTGCTGCATGGAGGCGAGGATGATCGGCCCGGAGTCGATAAGCGTGCCGTCGAGGTCGAAGAGGACGATGCGGAAGCGCACCGGGCGATCGTAGCCAGGGTCAGTAGCCGACCCGCACGAGGTAGAGCCCGTGCGGTGGCGCCGTGAGCCCGGCCTCCGAGCGTGGCCGCCCCTCGAGCAGGTGTGCGACGCGGTCGGGCGCATCCGAGCCGGCTTCGAGCATCGTGCCGACGAGCGCCCGCACCATGTGCCGGAGGAAGCTGTCAGCCGTGATCGTGAAGTCCACGCAGTTTCCCTCCTGCGCCCAGTCCGCCGCGAGCACGGTACGTGCGAACGCGTCGTACCGCGTCTGGGTCAGCGTAAACGCGCGGAAGTCGTGCTGGCCGTGGAGCAACAGCGCGGCCGCCTGGAGCGCACCGACGTCCATAGGCCACGGCCACAAGAGCGCCCGCCGCGCGTCGAGCGCCGACCTGGTCGCGACGACCCGGTAGCGGTACGACCGCGAACGAGCCGAGAAGCGCGCATTGAAGTCCTCCGGCGCCTCCGCGGCCTCGACGACAGCCACGTCCTCCGGCAGCGCTGCGTTCAGCGCCTCCAGGACCCGCTCCCGTGGCGGACCTCCCTCGACCCGAACGCTCGCGACCTGGCCCGTCGCATGCACACCGGAGTCGGTGCGCCCGGCCACCGCGAGCCCCTCCCACCGAGGGAACAGCACCTCGAGCGCGTCGCGTAGCGCTCCTTCGACCGTGCGCAGACCGGGCTGCCGCGCCCAGCCGCGAAAGTCCGTGCCGTCGTATTCGAGCGTCAGCTTGAGGTTCACGACGTGACATCATGGCGCCCGCCTGTCGTCCGCTCAGTGTGAGCGGACTCTTATGGGATCGCAAGCGCCTCGTTCGCGGAGCTCACGGTGAGACCGGGCTCGGGCCCGCCCCCGACGACGTAGACGCGACCTCCGAGCGCCGCGACTCCCACGCCGTGCCTCGGTGTCGGCAGGTCCGCGAGCCGCACCCAGCGGCGCTCGGCGATCCGGTACTCGAGCACCTCTTCGATCGTGCCGCCCGGCTCCTCGCCCCCGACCGAGATCACCCGCCCGGCGAGCGCAGCCGCGCCTGTTCCGCCCCGCGGATCGGGAACCGGTCGTAGCCGGCGCCATCTCCGGTCGCCGGGCCGGAAGCTCTCGAAGTGCAGGAGGTTCGTGTCGAGGCCGGCCGTGCGCCCGCCGATCGCATAGACGGTTCCCGCGAGCGACGACACGCCGAGATGCTCGCGCGGCGTCGGCCCGGGGACGACCGACCAGCGCCGCGTGCGGGGATCGAACGCGAGTGCGCTCCTGGCAAGCCTTCGACCCTCGCCGATGCCGCCGGCGACGACGATCCGCCCACCTGCGACGCCCGCACCGGCGGCCGCACGGGGGAACGGCATGCGCGGGAGCGATCGCCACGCACCTCTCTCGAGGACGAAGGCCGCCCGCAGGGTCACACCGGTCACCGTGTAGCCGCCGAGCACGTACGGCTTGCCGCCGGCACCAACGGCCATGGCGTGGTGGACGCCGATCGGAAGGTCGGGAAGGCGCCGCCAGGTATCGCGCGCCGGCGAGTACGCATCGACCCTCCGCGACGCACCGCGGTCGATCGTGAAGCCGCCCAGCACCACGATCTCGTTCCCGACGACTGCTGCGGACACCTCGGTGCGCGGGAGCGGCATCGGCGCCCGCGGCTCCCACGCGGACGGTGCGGCGCTCGCGGCCGTCGCGACGGCCGCGACGAGCAGGAGTGCTGCCGCCCAGAGCCTCATGTCAGGCGGGATCCACTTCGAGCGTGAGCCCTTCGATCCGGCGCACGACGACAGCAGTGCCGGGATCGCAGCCTCCCGCGCAGCGTGCCTTCCAGATCTCGCCATTGACCCGAACCTGCCCCTCGGGCCACAGGGCGTCGACCGCGACGCCGCGCTTACCGACCAGCGACTCGACACCGACCGTGGCCTTCCTGCGCTTCGACCACCAGATGAACGCGCTGGTCTCCGCGATCTCCAGACCCGCCCCGATCCCGACGGCGACGAGCCCCCACGGCGACGGGAGCACGAAGACGGCGAGGACGATTCCGATGAAGAGGAGCACGCCGTCAGCGTACTCCGGCCGTGCCTACTCCTCGGCTGGCTCTTCCTGCTGCACCCGGGCTCGCGAGATCGCGAACGGCGTAGCGACGGGCTCGTGATCGACGAGCTCGAGATACACCATCTCGGCAGCGTCGCCCTGCCGCTGGCCGAGCCGCACGATGCGCGTGTAGCCGCCGGGCCGATCCGCGAATCGCGGAGCGACGTCGGCGAAGAGCGCGTGGACGACGTTATTCGAGCGAAGCGCGGCGAGCGCCTGCCGTCTGGCATGGAGATCGCCGCGCTTGCCCAGACTGATCATCTTCTCCGCGAAGGGCTTGACCGCCTTCGCCTTGGCCTCCGTCGTCTGGATCCGGCCATGCTGAATCAAGGCGCCCGCGAGATTCGAGTAGAGCGCCTTGCGGTGGGCGGGGTCCCGCCCGAGCTTCTTGCCGGATCGCTGGTGACGCATGGGACTAGCCGATCTCCTCGCCCTTGAGCGTGAGGCCGTGGGCGCCGAGCGCCGAGCGCACCTCCTCGATCGACTTGCGACCGAAGTTGGGGATCGCGACGAGCTCGTTCTCGGACTTCGACGTGAGGTCGCCGATCGTCTCGATGCCGACGCGCTTCAGGCAGTTGTACGAGCGGACGCCGAGCTCGAGCTCCTCGATCGGGAAGTTCTCCATCCCGTGCATCACGGGAGCCTCGGTAACCGTCTCCGCGGCCGCCTCGCCGAAGCCCTCCATCGCGTCGAGGTCGGTGAAGATGGCGAGCTGGCGGATGAGGATCTCGGCGGCCTGCCCGATCGCGTCGCGCGGATCGAGCGAGCCGTCCGTCGTGACGTCGAGGACGAGCTTGTCGTAGTCCGTGCGCTGACCCACGCGAGCAGCCTCGACCTCGTACGCCACACGGCGCACGGGCGAGAAGATCGAGTCGATCGGGATGACGCCGATCGTGATCTCCGGCCCGCGGTTCAGCTCGGCCGGCACGTACCCGCGGCCGCGGCCGATCGTGAGTGTCATCTCGAGCTTGCCCTTGTCGGAGACGTGCGCGATCTCAAGCTCCGGATTCAGGATCTCGAGGTCAGCGGGTGCCTCGATGTCGGCAGCCGTGACGACGCCTGATCCCTTCTTGGCGATGTAGACCTCGATCTCCGGCGAAGCGCCGTGCAGGAGAACGATGAGGTTCTTGAGGTTGAGGATGATGTCCGTCACGTCCTCGCGCACACCGGGAAGCGTTGTGAACTCGTGCGCGACGCCCTCGATCTTCACCGCGGTCACCGCGGCGCCCTCGAGCGACGACAGCAGCACGCGACGAAGTGAGTTCCCGAACGTGTGGCCGAAACCGCGATCGAGCGGCTCGATGGCGAAGACACCGCGGTGAGAGTCGGCGTCCTCGTGGACGATCTTCGGAACCTGGAAGTCCATCAGGGTGGTTCGTGTAGCCAAGGCGATCCTTTCGTGTCCTTCGTAAGGGCCGAGATACCTCTCGTCCTACGACAGAGCGGTTACTTGGAGTACAGCTCGACGATCAGTGATTCTTGGACGGGCGCGTCGATCTCGTCGCGCTCGGGCCACTTGAGCACCGTTCCGGTGAGGCCGTCGTGGTCTGCCTGGAGCCACGGCGCCACCGACGCCGTGAGATCGGTCGCGTCGCGAACGAGCTGCTCGACCGGGCTCCCCTGCTTGAGCGCGATCACGTCGTTCGGGCGGACGCAGTAGCTCGGGATGTTGACGCGCCGGCCGTTCACGTGGAAGTGACCGTGCCGGACGAGCTGGCGCGCCTGCGCGCGCGAGCCGGCGAAGCCGAGGCGGTAGACGACGTTGTCGAGACGCGTCTCGAGCATCCGGAGCAGGTTCTCGCCCGGTGCTCCGAGGCCACGCGTCGCCTTCTCGTACGTGGAGCGGAACTGCTTCTCGAGCAGGCCGTAGTAGCGGCGCGCCTTTTGCTTCTCGCGGAGCTGCAGCAGGTACTGGCTCTGCTTGATGCGCCCGCGGCCGTGCTCGCCCGGCGGATAGCTGCGCCGCTCGATCGCGCACTTCTCGGTGAGGCAGCGTTCGCCCTTCAGGAAGAGCTTCACGCCCTCGCGGCGACAGATGCGGCACTTGGGGCCGAGGTCTCTTGCCACGCTAGACCCTCCTCCGCTTGCGCTGGCGGACGCCGTTGTGCGCCTGCGGGGTCACATCCGTGACGCCGAGGATCTCGAGACCGGCTGCCTGGAGCGAGCGGATCGCGGTCTCACGACCCGAACCGGGACCTTTCACGAAGACGGCGACCTTCTGCAGGCCGTGCTCCATCCCCTTGCGAGCGGCGTTGTCGGCAGTCACCTGCGCGGCAAACGGCGTCGACTTGCGCGAGCCCTTGAACCCGGCCGAGCCGGCGGACTCCCAGACGATGACGTTGCCCTCGGTGTCGGTGAGCGTGACGATCGTGTTGTTGAACGACGTCTTGATGTGCGCCTGGCCGATGGCGATGTTCTTTCGAACCTTGCGACGCGTGCGGCCGCGGGCCGCGGATTTGCGGGGAGGCGCCATCGCTTACTTGGCCTTCTTGCCGCGACCGACGGTCTTCTTCGGGCCCTTGCGCGTGCGGGCATTCGTCTTCGTGCGCTGACCGTTGACCGGGAGTCCGCGGCGATGGCGGACTCCGCGATACGCGCCGATCTCCTGAAGACGCTTGATCGCCTGGCCACGATCGCGGCGAAGGTCGCCCTCGACCTCGAGATCGGAGTCGATGTAGTTGCGGAGCTTCGTCACCTCTTCGTCGGTGAGGTCGCGAACCTTCTGCTCGGGGTCGAGCTCGAGCGCTTTGATGATCTTCTGCGACGTCGAGCGGCCGATCCCGTAGATGTAGGTGAGGCCGATCTCGAGACGCTTCTGCGTCGGAAGGTTCACTCCGGCGATACGTGCCATGTGCGTTTCAGCCCTGCCTTTGCTTGTGCCGTGGGTTGGAGCAGATGACGATCGTGCGGCCATGCCGCTTGATCACGCGGCAGCGCTCACACATGGGCTTGACGGATGGGCGTACTTTCATCTGATTCGCTACTTCGTCCGGAAGGTGATTCGGCCGCGGGTGAGGTCGTAAGGAGAGAGCTCGACCTTGACGCGGTCGCCCGGGAGGATGCGGATGTAGTGCTTGCGCATCTTCCCGGAGATACGAGCGAGGACACTGTGACCGTTGTCGAGCTGCACCCTGAACATCGTGCCGGGGAGCGCTTCGACGACCTCGCCTTCGATCTCGATCTTCTCTTCCTTGACAGCCACTTCGCGCGCGAATAGACCCTTCGGTTGGATTGGATGTAGCGTCGGTGCCAGACTTCAGTCTGGCTTCGACTCCGTTTCTCGCGGCGCAACGGAACACCCGCGCCGCGGCGGGATAGCGTAGCAGACGCCTCCTTTCTAGACCTCGACGGCGCCTGGAACGCCGACTCGGGGCGTGAGGATCCGCGGGCCCTCGGCGGTGATGGCGACGGTGTGCTCGAAGTGGGCGGACATCGAGCCGTCCTGCGTGCGAATCGTCCAGCCGTCGTCCATGACGAGCACATCCGAAGCACCGGCCGTGATCATCGGCTCGATTGCGATCGTCATACCCTCGGAGAGACGCGGCCCGCGGCCGGGCTCGCCGAAGTTCGGGATGTGCGGGTCCTCGTGGTAGTGGCGGCCGACACCGTGCCCCACGAGGCTGCGGACGACGGAGAAGCCGGCACCCTCGACGACCTCCTGGATCGCATGCGAGACGTCGCCGACGCGGTTGTCGACGACTGCCTCGGCGATTCCGGCGGCAAGTGCCTCCTGGGCGACGTCGAGCAGCCGCTGATCCTCCGGCTCGATCTCGCCGACGCCGAACGTGTACGCGCTGTCGGCGATGTAGCCATCGAGCGTGACGCCGACGTCGATCGTCACGAGGGCGCCGTCGCTCACGACGAACGCGTCCGGGATGCCGTGGACGACGACGTCGTTCGGCGAGATGCAGATCGCCTTCGGATAGCCCTTGTAGCCCTCCGAGGTCGGGATGCCACCGTGCTCGCGGATAAACGTGCCTGCGGCCGCGTCGAGCTCGTCCGTCGTCACGCCCGGGCGCAGGAGGCCGCCGACGTGCGCGATCGTCTCGGCGACGAGCGCACCGGTCGCGGCCATCCTCTCGATCTCGCGTTGGCTTTTGCGGATGATCATCCGCCCGACACCGTCGCGGGGTCAGACCCGACGGGGTCTGACCCCTGGGCCACCTGCGCCAACGCGTCCTGAATCGCAGTGAACACGTCGTCCATCGTCTGCTCTCCGTCCACGATCACCTCGATTCCGGCCGCCTGGTAGCGATCCACGACGAGCTCGGTGAGCTCGTGGTAGAGGCGAAGCCGGTTGCGGATCGCCTCGGGCGAGTCGTCCGCGCGACCCTCCTCGCGCGCACGCGCTTCGAGCCGGGCGGTCGCGACCTCGTCGGACACCCTGAGCAGGATCACCGCGTCGAGCGGCTTCCCGATCTCCTCGAACATCGCGTCCAGCGCTTCCGCCTGCGCCATGGTGCGCGGGAACCCGTCGAGCACGAACCCGTCCTCGTCCGCGAGGCGCTCGCGGATGAGGTCGACCATCAGCTCGTCGGGAACGAGGTCACCGCGCTCGAGGATCGGGCGCACCTGCTGACCGAGCTCCAAGCCGTCCGACACGGCCGTGCGCAGGATGTCTCCCGTCGCGACGTGAGGAGCGTCGTAGGCGACGGCGATCCGCTTCGCCTGGGTGCCTTTGCCGGACCCCTGGGGCCCGAGGATCAGGATTCTCATGCCGCTGCTCGTCGAGGGCGAGGCAAGCCTCGCCCCTACTTGAGGAAGCCCTCGTACGACCGCATCATCATCTGCGACTCCATCTGGCGCATCGTGTCGAGCGCGACGCCGACCGCGATGAGCACCGAGGTGCCGCCGAGCGCGCCGGCGCTCGCCTGCGAGAACCCGCCGTACGCTATGAAGAGGCTCGGGAGGACGGCGACGAGCGCAAGGTAGAGCGACCCTGGCAGCGTCAGTCGCGAGAGCACGCGGTCGAGATACTGCGCGGTCGGTGGGCCGGGGCGAATTCCAGGGATGTACCCGCCGTACTTGCGCAGGTTGTCCGCCTGGTCGACCGGGTTGAACTGAACGGCCGTATAGAAGTACGTGAAGACGACGATCATGAAGCCCTCGATGAGCAGGTAGATCCAGTCACCCGGCTGGAACCACTCGTTGACGAAGTCGCGCGACGCCGGGAAGTACTGCGCCATGGTCGGCGGGAACGCGAGGATCGCCGCCGCGAAGATGATCGGGATGACCCCGGCCATGTTCACGCGGAGCGGGAGGTAGGTCGAGCCGCCGGCAGTCATCTTCCGGCCGACCATGCGCTTCGCGTACTGGATCGGGATGCGGCGCTGCCCCTCCTGCACGAACACCACCGCGGCACAGATTCCGACCGCGATGAGCGGGAAGAAGAGCTTCTCCATCGGGCCGCCGTTCCACCACGCGGCGATGCCGATCGGCGCCGCGACGAGGATGGAGGCGAAGATCAGGATCGAGATGCCGTTGCCGATGCCGCGCTTCGTGATGAGCTCGCCCAGCCACATGAGCAGGACGGTTCCCGCGGTGAGCGACACGACGATGAGGACGAGCTCTCCCGAGCCGGCGTCGAGCGCGCCCTGGCTCCGGAACAGGAACGCGTAGCCGGTGGCCTGGGCCGCCGCCAGGACGACAGTGAGGTAGCGCGTGTACTGCGTGATCTTCGCGTAGCCGGCCTCGCCCTCCCGCTGCAGCTCGCCGAGCTGCGGGATCACGACGGTCATGAGCTGGATGATGATCGACGCCGTGACGTACGGCATGATCCCGAGCGCGAACAGGGAGAATTGCGAGAGCGCGCCTCCCGAGAAGAGGTTGAGCAGGCCGAGGATCGTGCCTCCCTCGCCCGAGAAGAAATCCTCGATCGTCTCCGAGTCGACTCCCGGCGCGGGAATCCACGAGCCGAGGCGATAGATCGCGAGAATCCCCGCGGTGAAGAGTACGCGCCGGCGGAGCTCGGGCACCCGCCATGCGTTCGCGAGCCAGGAGAACACGTGCTAGCTGTCCGTCGCCTCGTCGCCGGTGGGCTCCGACGCCTCCGGCACTTCGGCCTCGGACGCGACGTCCTCGACCTCGGCGGCGTCCGGCTCGTCCACGTCGTCCAGCTCTGCGACCGGCGCAGTCACCTTGTGCTTCTTCTTCTTGCGCTGAACCGGCTCTCGGAGCCGCGTGACGGTGCCGCCCGCGGCCTCGATCTTCTCGGCAGCTGACCTGGAGAACGAGTGCGCCGTGACGGAGAGCTTCTTCGTCAGCTCCCCTTCGCCGAGGATCTTCACGTCGACGGAGAGCTTCGCGACGAGCCCGGCGGCCTTCAGCGCCTCGACGGTAACATCGGCACCTGCGTCGAAGCGCTCCTCGAGGCTTCCGACGTTCACCGGCTGCGAGTACGTGCGAAACGGCCCGATCGGCATCGCGTCGGCGGACGTGTTTCCGCGGAGCTTCCCGACCCGCATGTCGATCGGCATCTGGCCGCCCTCGAACCCCGCAGGCATCTTGTTCGAGCCGGCGCGGGACTTCTGACCCTTGATGCCGCGCCCGGAGTACCGGCCCTTCCCGGAACCCAGGCCGCGACCGACCCGCTTGCGGGCCTTGCGCGGCTGCGCAGGCGTCAGGTTGGAGAGGTTCAGCTCTTCGCTCATCGTCACTTCGCCTCGATGGTCACGAGATGGCGTATCTGGCGGAGCATGCCCTGCAGCTGCGGCGAGTCGCGGTGGTCGGCGCTACGACCGATCTTGCCGAGGCCGAGCGCGCGCAGGGTACCGAGGTGGCGATGGGACTGGCCGATCCCACTGCGCACTTGCGTGATCTTCAACTCGCTCACTCGGTCGTCTCCTCGGTCTCCGCGGCCTCGGACACGGCTTCCTCGGCCACCTTCGCGGCGACCTGCTTCGCTGCGTGCGCGGCGGCCGAGACGGGAAGAACCTGGGCGATCGTCAGGCCGCGCATCGCAGCCACGTCCTCCGGCCGCACGAGACGCTGGAGGCCATTGACCGTCGCCCGACACATGTTGATCGGATTCGTCGTGCCGAGGCTCTTGGCGAGCACGTCGCGGATCCCGGCGAGCTCGAGCACTGCGCGCGTCCCACCGCCGGCGATGACGCCGGTTCCTTCGCTGGCCGGACGGAGCACGACGCGCGCGGCATCGAATCGACCCACGATCTCGTGCGTGATCGTCTGACCGTGCTTCGGCACCGTGAAGAGGTTCTTGCGTGCATCCTCGACGGCCTTCGAGATCGCGAGCGGAACCTCGCGTGCCTTTCCGTACCCGAGGCCGACACGATCGACCTCGTCGCCGATCACGACGAGCGCCGTGAACGAGAACCGCCGCCCACCCTTGACGACCTTCGCCACACGGTTGATCTCGATGACCCGCTCCTTGAGCTCGCGGGACTCACTCACCTGGGACATGCTCAAAACAGGAGTCCTCCTTCGCGCGCTCCCTCGGCCAGGGCCTTCACGCGTCCGTGGTACAGGTAGCCGGCGCGGTCGAACACGCAGCTCTCGATGTCTGCCTTCTTCGCAGCGTCGGCGAGCGCCTTTCCGACCGCCGCCGCCTGCTCGGTCTTCGAGCCGCTCGACTTCACACCCGTCCAGCTCGCGGACGCAAGTGTACGCCCGGCCGCGTCGTCGATCAGCTGCGCGCTGATGCCACGGTTCGAGCGGAACACGACCAGGCGCGGCCGCTCGGCCGTACCGGCGACCTTCCCGCGCACGCGGCGATGGCGGCGCAGGCGAGCCTCGCGCTTCGTGAGGACGCTCATGCGCGCTTCCCGACCTTCCTGCGGACCTGCTCTCCCACGTACCGGATGCCCTTGCCCTTGTACGGCTCCGGCGGGCGCACCTTGCGAATCTCCGCGGCCGTCTGACCGACCATCTGCTTGTCGATTCCCTTCACGATCACCTGCGTCGGGGCGGGGACGTCGAACTCGATGCCCTTACGGGGCTTCACGACCACAGGGTGCGAGTAACCGACCGCCAGCTCGAGGTCGGTTCCCTTGAGCTGGGCGCGGTAGCCGACGCCCTGGATCTCGAGGTGCTTCTCGAAGCCCTTCGTGACGCCCTCGACCATGTTCGCGATGAGGCTGCGCGTGAGCCCGTGCAGGGCGCGATCCTCGCCGCGCTCGGTCGGCCGTGTGACCAGGATCTCCGTCTCCGTCTTCTCGACCTGCATCCGTGCGGGAACGTTCTGGGAGAGCTCCCCGAGCGGCCCGTTCACCTGAACCCGCCCAGGCGAGATCGCCACCATGACGCCGGCAGGAAGATCGATGGGTCTGCGGCCGATTCGTGACATCGCTACCAGACGAACGCGATCACTTCGCCGCCGACGCCGCGCTCTTGCGCCTGGCGGTTCGTGACGAGCCCTTCGGAGGTGGACATGATGGCGGTGCCGAGACCGCCGAGGACACGCGGGAGACGATCCTTCCGCGCATAGACGCGGCGACCCGGCTTGGAGACGCGCTTGAGGTCGGTGATGACGCGGCGCCGGTCGCGCGCGAACTTCAGCTCGACGACGAGGATGCGATACGGGAGGGGCTGCCCCTTGTCGTCGGTGCCGTCGACGACGCGAAAGTCCTTGATGTAGCCCTCGTCCCTGAGAATCCGCGCGATCTCCTCCTTCATCTTCGACGTCGGCATCGATGCCGAGTCGTGCAGCGCACGGTTGGCGTTGCGAATCCTGGTCAACATGTCCGCGATCGGATCGGTGAGCACCTTCGTTCCTCCCTACCAGCTCGACTTCGTCATTCCGGGGACGGCGCCCTGGTGCGCGAGCTCGCGCAGGCAGATCCGGCACATGCCGAACTTGCGATAGACCGCGCGCGGGCGACCACAGCGGTTGCAGCGCGAGTAGGCACGAACCGCGTACTTCGCCTTCCGCTTCTGCTTGACGACGAGCGACTTCTTGGCCATCTACTGCTGTTCCCTTCTGGAAGCGGCGAACGGGAGACCCAGGGCGCCGAGCAGCGCACGGCCGGCCTCGTCCGTCTTCGCCGACGTTGTGATCGCGACGTCGAGGCCGCGGATCGCCGGAACCTTGTCGTAGTCGATCTCCGGGAAGATGATCTGCTCCCGGATCCCGATCGAGTAGTTGCCGCGACCGTCGAACGATCCGGGGTCGAGCCCACGGAAGTCGCGGATGCGAGGAAGCGCGATCGACGCGAGGCGGTCGAGGAACTCGTACATGCGGGCGCCGCGCAGCGTGACGCGCGCACCGACGGGCATTCCCTCGCGGAGCTTGAAGCTCGCGATCGACTTCGTCGCACGCCGGACCTGGGCACGCTGACCGGCGATGAGCGTGAGCTCGTCGATCGCCGCATCGAGTGCCTTCGCGTCGGTCTTCGCCTCGCCGACGCCCATGTTCAACGTCACCTTCGTGACGCGCGGGACCTCCATCGGCGTGGAGACGCCGAGCTCGTCCTGGAGCTGCGGGCGGATCTCCGCCTCGTACCGCTGCTTGAGGCGCGGCATGTAGGTGTCGGCAGTCGGTGCGCTGCTCATCGACTGGCCTCCAGTCGATGAGCGGGGAGGAGCGGTCGTCATTTGTCGATCTCCTGGCCACAGCCCTCGCGCTTGCAGACACGGACGAAGATCGTGCCGCCCTTCGCCTCCTTGGCCGCCATCCCGACGCGTGTCGGGTTGCCGCAGACAGGGCAGACGACCATGACGTTCGACACCGGGATCGGCGCCGGTTTATCCATGATCCCGCCGGGCACGATCTGCGCGCCGCCCATGCGCGACGAGTCGCGGATCGGGCGCGGCTTCGTGTGCCGCTTGGCGACGTTCAGATTCTCGACGATCACGCGGCGCTCCGACGGGCGTGCCTCGATGACCCGGCCCCGCTTTCCGCGGTCCTTGCCGGTGAGGATCTGCACCGTGTCGCCCTTTTTCACTTTCATCTTGGTAGCCATGTCTCAGAGCACCTCGGGGGCCAAGCTGACGATCTTCATGAAGTTCTTCTCGCGAAGCTCGCGCGCGACCGGGCCGAAGATGCGCGTCCCGCGCGGATTGGACTGCGGATCGATGAGGACGGCGGCGTTCTCGTCGAATCCGATGAGCGTGCCGTCGTCTCTCGAGTAGGGCTTCTTCGTCCGTACCACGACAGCTCGCACGACCTCGCCCTTCTTGACCGCGCCTTGGGGCGTGGCCGTCTTCACGGTAGCAATGATCACGTCGCCGACCCGCGCGTAGCGCCGGTGCGAGCCGCCGAGCACGCGGATGCACAGGATCTCACGCGCACCCGTGTTGTCCGCCACCCGAAGACGAGATTCCTGCTGGATCACGGACGTCCTCCGGCCGCACAGATCGTGCGCGATGGCCGCGAAACGCAAGCCAGGCTAGGACGCAGGGAGTGCCCATAGTCGACGACTATGGGCGCGACCGAGGACGACGCATGGCGCCGCGTTGCAGCGCGCCAGCGCGCGCGATCTGTGCGGTTGGCGGACGTCATTACTTCGCGGCCTCCACGATCTCCTGCAGGCGCCAGCGCTTCATCCGCGAGAGCGGCCGAGTCTCGACTATGCGGACGACGTCACCGAGCTTCGCCTGGTTCTCCTCGTCGTGCGCGTGCAAGCGCGTCGAGCGCTTGACGACCTTCTTGTAGCGCGGGTGCAGCTTCACGACGTCGACGCGGACGACGATCGTCTTGTCGGCCGCAGCGGACACCACCTTCCCTTGCCGCTCCTGGCGCGGGCCACGCTCGTGCTCCGGCTTCGGGAGCCGCGTGATCGGCTTGCGCTCGGCGGACGGGACGCGCTGCGGCCTCGTCTTCTTCGGGCGCTCGGAGCGCGGAGGGCGCTTCTTCTTCTGCTTCGGCTGGGAGACGGCCGCAGGCGCGGCCTCGGCCGCCGGCGTCTCATCGGGCGCAGCGGCCTCCTCGGGCGCAGCGGCGTCCTCCGCTTCGGCGGACGGCTCAACAGCCTTGGCGGCGGGCTCGGCATCGGCCTCTGCGGCCGACGGCCCGGGCTCGTCCGCAGGCACGGGCTCGGCCTCCGGCTCGATGGCCGCTTCGGGCTCCTCGACCTCGGGCAGCTCGTCGGCCTCGGCCGCGAGCTCCTCGACCTCGGGCAGCTCGTCGGCCTCGGCCGCGAGCTCCTCAACCTCTGGCTCCGGCTCGGCCTCTGCGGCGGGAACCTCGAGCTCGGGCTCCTCGACTGTGGCCTCCTCGGGCGTGGCCGCCTCGGGCGTGGCCGCCTCGGGCGTGGCCGCCTCGGGCGTCTCTTCGATCTCGTTCACGTTCTCGGTGTCGTCAGGCATCTCGCTACTTTCCTCGGTCGCGCTCGTTCTGGACGGTCAGGATGCGGGCGATCTCGCGCTTGGCATGGCGCAGGCGTGCGCTGTTCTCGAGCACGCCGGTCGCCGTCTGGAAGTGCAGGTTGAAGAGCTCCTGGCGGGTCTCGGCCATCTTGCGGCCGAGCTCGTCGTCGGTGAGGACCCTCAGCT
>Ga0136631_10000150_pt1 | contig 20700 bp, 21 predicted proteins | sample AntDrymUQ6012206_2_FD_104655 | JGI IMG/M metagenome (GOLD analysis project Ga0136631, IMG submission 104655) | Polar desert sand microbial communities from Dry Valleys, Antarctica - metaG UQ601 (22.06) | ecosystem: Environmental > Terrestrial > Soil > Desert | place: Antarctica: Dry Valley... | reverse complement strand
TTCCTCGAGCGCAGCGACGGGGTGTATCGCAACACGCCCAGCACGGATCTGTTCCTGGACAAGCGCAAGCCCTCGTACATCGGCGGCATCTTGGAGATGGCCAACCACCGCCTGTACCGCTTCTGGGGTGGCCTCACCGACGCGCTGCGGACAGGGCAGCTCCAGAACGAGGCGAAGTCGGGCGAGATGCCGTTCTTTCAGGCGCTGTATGCGGATCGGGCTCGCTTGAAGGGATTCCTCGCGGCGATGACGGGGATCAGTCACGGCGCCAACCTGGCGATCGCAAAGCAGTTCCCCTGGCACGAGCACGAGACGTTCGTGGACGTCGGGACGGCCCAGGGCGACCTCGCAGTGCAGATCGCGCTCGCGAACGAGCACCTCACGGGCGTCGGCTTCGACCTGCCCGAGGTGGCGCCGGTCTTCGAGGAGTACGTCGAGCACAACGGCGTGCAGGAACGGCTCCGGTTCGCTGCCGGCGACTTCTTCGCGGACGAGCTGCCGGAAGCCGACGTGCTCGTGATGGGACACATCCTCCACGACTGGAGCCTCGACGAGAAGCAAACGCTCATCAGCAAGGCGCACGAGGCGCTGCCGGAGGGCGGCGCGCTCATCGTGTACGAGTCCATCATCGACGACGACCGGTCGAAGAACGCGTTCGGGCTGCTGATGAGCCTCAACATGCTCATCGAGACCGAGCACGGTTTCGACTACACCGCCGCGGACTGCATGGGCTGGATGACCGACGCCGGATTCAGCACGACGCGTGCCGAGCACCTGATCGGGCCGGACTCGATGGTCATCGGCGTCAAGTAGCCCGTCGCGCACCCGCGCTCGAACGCGGCGTCAGGACCGGGCCGTAACGCGCGTTCAGGGTGCACTCATGAACACTCGCGCATGCCGGGGACGTCTCGTTGGTCACTGCGGCCAGTAGGATCGCGCTCGAGTGGGTGTCGTCGAGAACAAGGCGCTTGTCGTGCGCTTCTACGAGGAGGTTTGGAGTCGCGGCAACGTGGCTTTCGCGCACGAGGTCTTTGCGGACGAGTACATCCGCCATGACCTGCGGCCGAGCGACCCACCATCCGGGCCGGCCGGACAGGCGATGATCGCGGCGCACTTCCGGCAGGCATTCCCTGACCTCGAGTGGCGTGTTGACCTCGTGCTCGGCGAGGACGACCTCGTGGCGGCTCGTTGGACGGCAGCCGGCACGCAGTCCAGCGCGTGGGGTGATGTCGCCGCGACCGGAAGGACAGTGACCTTCTCAGGCGTGAACATCTTCCGGTTCGGTGCCAGCGGTAAGGTCATTGAAATCTGGAACCACCGCGACGACCTCGGCCTCACGGAGCAGCTCGACGCGTCTGTCTTCGCCGGTGCCGTTCCGTCGGCCGCGGACGACCGCATATAGCTTCGTTCGGGGCTCGTCAGGGAACATTCCCGATCACTCGACCAGCCGAGGGCTGAGGTCGGTTGACGCGGCGCTCCTGCCGCGAGAAAGTCACTCTGCCTGTCCACGGCAATCAGAGCCGATCGTCTTGGGTCAACCTCATCGACCGTGTAATCCGGCATTGCGCCGCCTTCCCGACTCGCGGAATGGCCTCCAACTCCTCGTACATCCGTCTCGAAGACTTCCTCGGCTCTGACGGGCGAGAGCCGCGCCTCCGCGGCAATCGTCTCGACGATCCCGTCCACCCGCGCTCAAGAACTTCGCCGTCACCTTCGAGCGCTTCGGTTGGGCTGCCGCCCTCTACCCTCGCTACGACTCGATCTCGACATCAGCTAACCCACACGCGTAGCACCGGCACACATCGTTTTACGGCTGCGCCGGCCAACGTGCGTGCGTCACTGAGCGCCATATGCTCGTCTGCACAGATGAGCAAACGCTCCAAGGGGAACGTCATCTGGGCACGGCTCAGCACGTACCAGTTTCCGCACGAGAAAGTCGACCAGACGCTCGATCAGTTCAACGAGGCACTCGGCAGCCTCGCGGAGCCGGGGCTCAAGCGCGCGGAGCTGTTAGTCGACCGCGAAAGCGACAATGACGATCACCGTCTGGGAGAGCGAGCACTACAGGCGAGCGTCGACGCTGCGAACCGAATACGAAGCGGAGCAGCCGACGCATCCGGTGCGTCGATCCTTGACGTGCAGCAGTACGAACTCGTGCGAGACGAGGCGTACTAGCTCGAAGCCAAGCACCGAGTGTTGCTGCGGGCTACCGAGGAGTAGAGTCGCGGGAAGAGGAGGAGGCGGGCGCACTCATAGAGCCGAATGTCAGGTAGCGAAGGAGGAGACGACTATGTCGAACGTCGCTGAGAACGCAGCCTCGGTTGTCGCGCTCTGGCGCTACCCCGTCAAGTCGATGATGGGGGAAGAGCTGAACGCCGCCGAGGTAACCGAGCGAGGAGTGCTCGGCGATCGGCCGTACGCGCTCGTCGATGCCGAGACGGGGAAGGTGGTCAGTGCGAAGGAGCCGCGCAAGTGGGCGAAGCTGTTCGAGCTCAGGGCTTCGTTCCTTGAGCCACCCTTATCGGGGGAGAGGTTGCCGCACGTGCGGATCACCTTCCCCGACGGACGCTCGATGACGACTGCCGAGCGCGGCCTTGACGAGGCGCTTTCGGATGTCGTCGGTCGGCGAGTTGCCTTTGCCACCGCCGCCCCGGACAAGCCGAGCCTCGAGGAGTACTGGCCCGACATCGAAGGGCTCACCTACCGAGAGACGGTGACCGATGAGGCGATGCCGGAGGGGACGTTTTTTGACCTCGGCCTCGTACACGTGCTGACGACGGCGACACTCGATCGCCTCCGCGAACTGCACCCGGTGGGGCGTTATGAGGTGAGGCGGTTCCGCGCGAACATCGTGGTCGCTTCGGCAGGCAGCGCGGGATTCGTCGAGAACGAGTGGGTCGACCGCACGCTGGCGATCGGCGAAGAGGTTCGGCTTCGCGTCACCGGCCCTTGCCCGCGCTGCGTCATGACGACCTTGCCCCAGGGCGACTTGCCCAAGGATCCGGGCATTTTGCGCACGGCAGCGCAGCACAACGATGCAAACGTGGGCGTGTACGCGTCGGTCGAGCACGGCGGAGCGATCAGGAGGGGCGATTCGGTGAGGCTGCTCTAGCGTTCGAGGCTTCCGTTCGCGGCTCAGAACGATCACGGGCTCAGGAACCATTCCTCGAAATCCTCAGGCAGGTGCCGCCATGCCCGGTTTATACGTGAGCCGCGTTCACGCCATGGCATTACGCGGTCGCTGGTCGACCCCGGCTGGCGGAGGCGACTGTGAGTCTGACGAGGATCTACGTCGGCTGTGCGGAACTGTCCTTCGGCCCTGCGTGCGCTACGAGGACGACGCGGAATCCGTCCGGGTCCGCCAGGGTCACTGCCTGCTTCGACCAGTACGGGTTCGCTGACTCGACCCGTTCGCTGCCAACGCGTCTGCACACTTCCTCGACGACGTCTGAGCTGCCGAGGTAGAGGACGAGTAGCGTCTCCGGGTGCGGCGTAGGTGCGCTGTGACGCCCACCGCTGGTGAACTCGAAGTGCGCGTCTGTCCCTGGCAGGGCGAAGAAGACCCCGTCGTACCCTTCGTGGTTTGTAAAGCGGCCGATCTCTGGGAGTCCGAGGCCGTCGCGGTAGAAGCCGATGATCTCGACCAGCCGTTCGAATGTCGCGCAAACCGCACCTGCATTGCCGCTGATCCCTCACTAACCGCGGTGCCCGCGCGGGAGGTGGAGGCATTCGAATATGCGAAGGGCCGACGCCGTCAGGAGCAAGGCTCTGGAAGGGCAGTCGCAGACTACGAATGTCACGCCCGGAACTGCTTGATCTCGAAAACCCTCCTTTCCGGGTCACGGAAGTAACACCACGGTCCGGTTGGCTGCTCTTCACCCTCGATCTCAGAAATCGCTGTCGCTCCCCCCGCGATCAGTGCTTTCCGCGCAGCCACTATGTCATCGACGGCGAACCCGACCTGATACCGAAGGTATGTCGCTTGGCGAGAGAACGAGTGCCTCGGCTCCGATGCCGAGGTCGAGCGCTTTGCCCAGGAGCGTCGCGCCCGGGAGCTGACTACCTAAGTGAGACCAACCCGGAACCGTGTGTCAGGCCAGGCATCTCGTACGATGGCGGCGGAGGATGCAACGTGGCGACGTCTGATCCGATCGCCGAGATCATCGGCGACTATCGAGCCTTCGCGTCGATGCAGCGCGACCGTCTTGTTGCCCGCGGCATCGACATCGCGCCCTACCCGCTCAGCCACCTCGCGGTCCGCGTCGCCGACTGGGACCTCTACGTCCACCAGCGCACGCTTCTCGAGCGCCATGCGAGGGCGAACTCCGAGAACGTCTGGAACGGGCGTCCGATCTCCCTGATCGTGCTCTCCGAGCCGCTCGATGTGCGCGACGGAACTCCGGTCTCGCTCTCATCGAGCTGATCCCGCCCGTTCACCAGCGCGTCTACCGGATGGGCCTCGAGCACCTCGGCGTCGTCGTCGGTGAGGACATCGACGACTTCTCACGAGTGCATCGGGCCGCGCTAACTGGCCAGCAGTTCCAGAGTCCCTCCGTCGAGCCGTGCTATGTCCTGTTCGAGGACTTCACCCATGTGAAGTTCTACCGCCGCTCCTTGTACGACGGCGTCATCCTCGAGGGAGCGCGCTTCGACGGCTTCAGCCACGTCGACGACTGGGTGCCGCAGCGGCTGGTCACCGCTACCGGCCCGAACCCGCTGCCGCGGTGACAAGCTACTGCCGAACTACAAGACCGCCCGGTGGGCGAGCGCGCTCTCGCTTGAGCGGCGGTCGAATCACATGGCGGTGGAAGGTGGGCTCCTCGACGCACGCGGGGCGCTGGCCGGTGACGGTCGACTGTGGGAAGAGCGCGAAGCTCTCGCTTCGTCTTCGCGTCCTGCGCGACTAGAGCGCCACGGCTCGTACGACGAGGACGGGCCATGCAGCATCGGTGAGAAGCTGCTCCGCCAGAGGAACCCGGGCAAGGCAAATCCTTCCGCACCGCCTGCAGGAGACATTCGCGCACACTCGCCCACGCGAGGCTGGCCTCTCCCCACCCGCCCGGGGCCGATCGTGCTCGCCTTCTCGACGCCGTTCAGGCCGCGAAGATCGCGTCCCAGGCGGAAATGTCGTCGGGATAGAACCAACGCTCGACTTGTCGTCGGTCGCGGTAGCGGAAGATGCTGATGACCCGGGTCTGCACGTCCACGCCGTCTCGGCGGACGCCGAACGTGCTGATCGCGCAGACATGGTCGTCGCTTGCGAAGACGTCATGCTCTACGAGCCAAGGACCGATGCGTCCGAGCTGCGCGAGCCACGCGAGAAGGGCGTCGCGCCCATCAATGATCCCGGCCATGTGGTGTTCGCCGGGAACGTGCCACACAACCTCCGGTGCGACTAGGGTCCCGACCAGGTCGAGGTCGCCGGAGCGGAACGCATCAGCTGTTCGTCTATACGCGAGAGCGTCGGGGTGTTCGTGCGTCACAATCGGCGAGAGTCTAGGCGCGTTCTCTTCGTTCGCCGTCGCGTCGCCACCCAGCCGAAGCGCTGGACGATGGATACATAATGGCCGTTCTCAAGGGACATTCCCGCACGCTCGCGCACGAGAGCGTCGTGTTGCGCGCATTTGCCGGTGTCAGGGGCTTCGGGCCGAGGGACGAGTTATCGCGTGGCGGTCGCGATGTGCGCCGACATCGGTGCGTTTCTGCCGTCCCAGCCTCGGAGGGCTTCGACGACTGCCGTTGTCGCGCGCTCGAGAGCCGATGCGTCTAATCGTTCGATTTCACCTCGGAACGGGGAGCCGAGCACGATCCCGTGGGCTGCGTCGCGGGCGCTGACCCGGCTCGAGAGCTCGATCGTCTCGAGTTCGATTGCCTCGAAACCCGCCTCCCGCAGATCCTTCTCGACTCTTGCCGTGTCCGTATAGCTAAATGGCCCACGCTCCATGTATCGCGGATTCTCCGGGAAGAGACTCGCGACAGCCTCCCCAGCTGCTTTCGGAACCGGATTCCGGTCGAGATGGTCGAACGTGGTGAGGATATAGCGGCCTCCAGGCCGAAGAACTCGGCGCGCCTCGGCATTTGCTCGAGTCTTGTCGAGAAAGAACATCACTCCAAAGAGACAGAGGACAAGATCGAAGGCCGCATCGCCGAATGGCAGATCCTGCGCGTCTGCTTGCTGAAACGTGACCCGCTCTGAGTGCGCCTGCTCGGCTGCGAACCCGACGGCCGCCGGATTGATGTCGGTTGCGACGATGGTTGCGTCCGGCACAGCCTCGCTGACGGCACGCGTGACGATGCCGGTGCCGGCAGCGGTCTCGAGCATCAGCCCAGGCCGAAGAAGCGCCACGCGCTCCGCCACGTGCTTCGCGAAGGGCTCGAACAGCAGCGGACCCATGTACTTGTCGTACAGCGAAGGAGTCGAGTGCTTGAACACATCTGTCTCGGTCATGGCGGCGCCTCCTGCCGGTGAAGAATCCTCGTGCCTGGGGCGCCGACGATGTCACAGTTCGTCGCCGCGCTCTGAAGAGGTGCGGAGGCAAGCGACATTCCCGCGCGCTCGCGCTCCCGGCAGACACTCCGCATGAGTCCCACGTCGAGGCGGTTTGGAGGTTGTGGACGGAGAGTCCCGGCGACCGTGTCCATCACAGTCAGGCTGCGATTAGCTCCGCCCTGAGACGGCCGATCGCAGCAACCACGCGGTCGACGTCGTCCGGTGTCGTCGACCAGTTCGAGACGGAGATGCGAAGGAGACGTTCGTCACGCCAGGTCGTCCCACCCATCCAGCACGTGCCATCTTCCTGAAGTGCGAGCTCGAGGCGGTTCGTCAGCTCTGGGTCTCCGACGCGGACGAGCACCTGGTTGAGGACGACGTCGTTCGCGACTTCTACGCCCTCGAGCTCGTCGAGACGTGCGGCGAAACGACGCGCGATATCGCAGCAGCGGTCGACGAGGTCGGCGACGCCGGAGCGCCCGAGTGATCGGAGCGCCGCCCAGGTTGCAAAGCCACGGGCTCGTCGCGACGACTCAGGGACGAAATCGCCACCGCCGAGCTCGCGCCCGACCACCTGACCTGTCAGATACGACGCCGTGTACGCCAATGCCGTGGCATGGATCTCCGGATACGCACAGATGGCATACCCCGCGTCGTAGGGGACGTTGAGCCATTTGTGCCCGTCACAGGCCCAGGAATCTGCAAGCTCGACTCCCTGGACGAGATGAGCCGTGCGCGGGCTCGCGGCCGCCCATAGCCCGAAGGCTCCGTCGACGTGTACCCATGCACCAAGGGCGTGAGCCGCGTCGACGACCGCCGTCATGTCATCGCACGCGCCGGTGTTCACGTTGCCGGCCGCGGCGCAGACGATTGTGGGCGCGGTGTCGTCGTTCCCGAGCACGTCGCGGAGTGCATCGGTATCCATCGCACCATTCGGCAGGGGCGGTACCTCGACGATCGCGTTATCCCCGATACCAAGGAGACGAACGGATCGGTCGATCGTCGCGTGGCGCTCAGCGCACACTACGACCCGGATTGGGGGTGCGCCGTGCAGCCCGTCGAGACCTACATCCCAGCCGCGTTGATGCAGCACCTGCCAGCGCCCTGCGGCGAGGCCGACCGTATTGGCGCTCTGGCCCCCTGTTGCGAATCCCACCGACGCAGAGCTCGGGAGCCCGAGGAGCTCCTTGATCCAGCCTCCCGCGACGTCCTCGAAGGCGATCGCAGCCGGCGATAGCGCCACGTTGTACGCGCATTGGTCCCAGCCGGAAGTGATCACATCGGCCACCAGCGCAGCGTCCAGGCTGCCACCGATCACGAACCCGTAATAGCGCGGACCTGCCGACGTCATCAGTCCCGGAGAGGCGGCACTGATGAGCTCGTCGATCACCTGGTCCAGCCGAGTTGGATCGTCGGGCAGATCGCCTAGCGCTTCCCGAACACTGGCTCGACTCGCGACGGGCGCCACGTGTGACTCTGGAAGGCGCTCGCGGTATTGCACGATCGTGTCCACTGCGCGTGTAAGCCCGGCCCGCAGGTTGTCCATCGCAGGATCCTACGTCGCCGATTGTTTCTTCCGCAGCTCGGAGACCGTGAAGGCGCCGACAGCGACGAGCGCGACACCGGTCGCGATCGCCCGGATCGCTGGCGCGAGGTGGGCGAGGCCGAGCGGTACCGCTCAGGCTGCTGATCGCGTAATGAGCGCCTGCTCAAGAGACATTTCCGCACACTCGCGCACCTCAAGGCCTTGTTGACAAGCGCGGCCTGCGTGCGGTGACGATTCGGATCGCTCCAGCGGAGCTACTCTCAATCGGTGAGCGCATCGCCGACAGTCGAGATCTTGTACTTCGATGGATGCCCGAATCACCAGGCGGCCCGCGAGCTCGTCGAGCGGATAGCAGCGGAAGAAGGGATCGTGCCTGCACTCCGGCTCGTGGAGGTACCCTCCATCGACGAAGCCGAAGCACAGCGTTTCCTCGGCTCGCCGAGCATCCGCGTGAACGGCCACGACGTCGAACCCGAAGCAGACGAGCGCGACACCTTTGTGCTCGCGTGTCGCGTCTATCGAACTCCGTCGGGTTTGAGCGGTCGACCCGCGGAAGAGTGGGTACGCGCCGCGCTCCACAGGCCGTAGCACGGGCCGGCCAACTCTCAAGGAACATTTCTGAACACCCCGAGCAGCCGGGCGACGTCGGGCGTGGCGGCGTCAGGATCCTGTCCTCTCGGTAGGTCGTGAAGACTGCAGCTCATGGCGCTTCGGAGCAGCGAACGCACGACGCCGAGGTTCTCACTCGTACTCTGGCTTCTGCTCTGTCAGACTCCCCGCGGCGATTCTCGTCTCGATTGACAACACGCGGCGCGGGGCGAGTCGTCTCGTTCCTAATCCTGCCCGCGTTGGCTCCCGGATCGATCAGTGCCCGCGTGACGCAGCGACGCGCCGCCAACAGCCGGCGAGGACCTGAACTGAATCGGTCCCGGGCAAGGGTTGGTTCGTCGTTCGCGCCTGTGCGACGCTGCTTGCCGCTCATTACGCCTTGTGCTTCTATGCATAGCACTTCGATCCGTGGAGGCGTATGCACATCGACAAGGACTTGGTCGCGGCCTCGGCGACACCGCTCGTGCTCGCAATCCTGGCCGAGGATGAAAGCTACGGCTACGCCATCCTGAAGCGAGTACGTGCGCTCTCGGGCGGCGAGCTCGAGTGGACCGACGGGATGCTCTACCCGCTGCTCCATCGCCTCCTTCGGCTCGGGTACGTGACGACGGAGTGGCGAACGCCACCGGAAGGGCGTCGCCGCAAGTACTACGCGATCACCGACGAGGGCCGAGCAGCACTTGCAGACCAGCGGCAGCAATGGGTGACCGTCACCCGTGCGCTGAAGGACGTCTGGCCGGGCTCGGGTGGAGTGCTGACGGCTCTCAGCGAGGCGTGAGCCATGAAGAGCGTGGAATCACAGATCGCAGAATGGCGCGCCTACGTCGCGAACGCCCCGGGCGTCAACGGTCACGACGTCGACGAGTTGGAGGATCATCTCCGTCACGAGATCGCCGAGCTGAATGCGGCCGGCCTCACGGCCGATGAGGGATTCCTGATTGCGGTGAAACGGCTGGGGGAAGTCGACGGGCTCTCCCGGGAGTTCGCACGCGAGCACAGCGGCCGACTGTGGAAGCAGCTTCTCCTGAGCGGCGACGACGAGCAGGCGCACGCGTCCAGCGGCTGGCTCACGACACTCGTCTTCGCAGTGGCCGCGGCGGTCGCGATCCAGCTCGCACGCCTTGCTGCCGGCTTCCCCGATGAGGAGCCGACCTGGCTGGCGCGGAACGCCACTCTGTTCGTGTTGCCGTTCCTTGCCGCGTATTTCGCCCGCCAACGGCAGCTCGACACACGCGGCTGGACGCTGACCGCTACGCCGTTCGTCCTCGCAGCGCTCGTGGTCAACCTCTACCCCTGGAGCGGGGACTCGGACACCGAGACACTCGCCATCCTCAGTCTGCCCATCGCGCTCTGGTTCGTCGTCGCCTACCCGTACACGGGCGGCACGATCCGATCGCATGAGCGGCGCATGGACTTCGTCCGCTTCACGGGCGAGTGGTTCATCTACTACGTGCTGATCGCGCTCGGGGGTGGCGTGCTGATGGGTCTGACCGCGGCGATCCTCGAGCCCGCGGAGGTCGACGTCGACCGGATCGCTGCGTGGGTGCTGCCTTCGGGAGCGGCGGGTGCCGTGATCGTGGCCGCCTGGCTCGTCGAGTCGAAGCAGCGGGTCGTGGAGAACATGGCGCCGGTGCTCACGATGCTCTTCACGCCGCTCTTTGCGTTGATGCTGGCCGGCGCCGCCGTCGTGTACGCCGTGACCGGTCTTGGGGGTGCGTTCGATCGCGAGCACCTCGGCACCTTCGACGCCCTCCTCGTGGTCGTCCTCGCACTCGTCCTGTACGGGACGTCCGCGCGGGACGCGTCCACGTCGTCACCCGGCTGGATGGATGGCATCCAGCTGGTCGCCGTGGTCAGCGCCCTTGTCCTCGACGTGATGGTGCTCGGAGCGATGATCGCTCGGATCGGCGACCTCGGGTTCACTCCGAACCGAACGGCAGCGCTCGGCCTCAACCTGGTGCTTCTCGTGAACCTCGCGTGGGCCGGGTGGCTATCGGCCCGCTTCCTGACGCGACGCTGCAGGCTCAACCGGCTCGAGCGCTGGCAGACCACCTACCTTCCCGTCTTCGCGCTGTGGGCCGCCACGGTCGTGGTGATCCTCCCGCCATTCTTCGGCTTCGACTGATCGCATCGACCAACCGCACCTACTAGGGGCGCGTGAGAAACAGTCGTCTCTCCTGTGCGAGGTGAGGCGCCCACTCGAGGCGGTTCGCGCCCCCGAAGCGCAGGTAGGCGCGGAGCGCGTCGCGCAGCGCATCGACGAAGCCCTCGGCGCGGCCCGGCTCGAAGCCGTCTTCCCACCAGAGGCCGAGCACTTGCACCTGGCCGGCGGCGCGGTCGATGCGCGGCTCGATCCGACCGACGAGGCGATCGCGGAAGAGCATTGGCAGCACGTACCAGCCCCAGCGACGCTTGGCCGGCGGGAAGAAGAGCTCCCACACGTACTCGAACTCGAACAGGGATGCGAGGAGGCCCCGGTCCCAGACCAACGGATCGAACGGGGGGAGGAACGCAACCGAGGGCGGCGGTTCCGGCGGCGCTTCCAGCAGCTCGACGTCCTCGCGGACGACGAAGCGCTTGCCGCGCACGCCCTCCACCTCGACCGGAACGAGCTCCCCACGCTCGACGAGCTCCTCGCGCAGCGCGGTCCGCCCCGGGTGGTCGGGTCGCTTCGGGTCCGGCTTGGCAGCGCCGATGCCGCCGAAGATGTCGCCGCCACCACCGACGCCGAGTAGACCGTGGGCCCGGTAGCGCGAGAGGAGCTTGTGCCGAAGTTGCTCTCTCAGAGGGATGCTGCGCGCGAGGAGCTCGGCTGGAAGCAGCCGCTCGAGGAGGTCGTAGTAGCGTCGGTTGCCGTCGCGTCGCGCGAGGCCGAGCATGCCCGTGACGCAGTACGCCTCGAGCACCGCGCGTACGGCGTTCGTCGGTAGGTCGAACCAGTCGGTCGCCCTCCCGGCCTCGCGCTCGAAGTCGAGCGCTGACAGCGGCCCATCGGCGCGGATGCGCCCGAGCACCCGCTCGGCCACTTCGGCGTCCTCGGCGAGGATGCGCGGCGCGTTCTGGCTCAGCGTCACGCGGAACCACGGAAATTCACTCGCCGGGACGAGGGAGAGACCCTTGTTGAAGGCCTCGAAGATCTCGCGGCGTTCGTAGAGGAGCTCGCACCAGGCGGGGTCGTAGTCGGCCACGCGCGCGTGCAACACGAGATCGTGACTGCGTCCGGCGACCGACAGGGGGTCGTACTGGATCGAGCCGAGACGACGGAAGACCTCTAGCACCGCGTCGGGACCTCGCTCGAGCGAACGCGCCGACGCGAGCGCGTGGCGAGCGACGAGAAAGCGCCGTGCAGCCTCGGCCGTGACCCTCATGCGGAGGACGCTATCGACGTGCAGCGCTTCAGTAGCATCGTGCCGTGCGCGAGTTGCATCCGGGTCTGTGGCACTGGCAGGCACCGCACCCGCAATGGGAGTCGAGCGAGCCATGGGACAAGAACGTCTCGTCCTACGCGATCGACGACGGCGAGCGGCTGCTGCTGTTCGACCCGCTTGGCGTGCCGAGCGAGCTCGAGGCGCTCGCGGCCGAGCGCGAGACGGCGATCGTGCTCACCGCGCCCTGGCACGAGCGTGACGCGGAGAGCCTGGTCGAGCGGCTCGGCGCGCCCGTCTACACGCCGCTGCCCGACTCCGCGCAGTTCCTCATGGACACGTACGGCATCACCGCCGAGCAGGCTGGCGACGGCAGTCCCGACGTCGTCTGGCTGCTGCGCGAGAAGAAAGGCGAGGCACGCCCGTACGCGGCCGGCGACCGGCTGCCGTTCGGTGCCGACGTGTTCGCCGGGCACAAGGCGAACGACACCGTGCTCTGGGTCGAGAGCCAGCGTACGGTGATCTCCGGCGACACCCTCGTCGACTTCGGTCAGGGCCTCGAGATCAACGAGAGATGGCTCCGCCCCGGCGTGACGCGGGAGGAGATCGCCCAGGGGCTGCGCCCGCTTCTCGCGCTGCCGGTCGAGCACGTGCTTGCGACGCACGGCGGGCCGTTCGATCGGGCCGCCCTCGAGCGCGCGTTGTACTCCGACTAGACTGCTCGAGGACACTCGCGCGCGCGGCGGTGGGACGCGGGCGCGTTTCCTCCCGCTCTGTCAGTCGGCCGCCGCGGACGGTGACCGAGCGCCGATCGAGCGCAAGGGAGCGAGGAACACAGCGGTCAGCGCGACGAGCACGAATGCGACGATCGCGATCGTCCAGCCGTCGTCGGCGGTCGGCTTGACCACCATCGTGAAGACGATGGCGTACATGTACACGAGGTCGATCCGCAGGACAGTGAAGAGGCGCTGGGTCAGCGATTGGCCTGCCGGTGTGGTGGGGCCGACGACAGGAATCCGCTTCGCGAGCGGCGAGATGACGAAGAGCCCCGTGACGAACGACGCCGCGAAGGTGACGAGGGCGAAGACCACCCAGAGCTGATCCCAGTCCCAGTTTCCGTCGATCATCAGCCCGACGCCGGCAAGGACGACGAGGAGCGACGCCGGGACGAACATGCGCTCACCGAGGTATCCGGCACGTCCTGCGAAGCGAGCGAGCTCATCCGGGTCCCCGCCGCGCAGCACGACCGCCCCGTACATCTGGAATGTGAATGCCCCGCCGAGCCAGATCACGGCTGCAGTGATGTGCACGAACAACAGGAGCTCGTACCAGGTCATGAAGACTCAACCTCCCTGACGGACACGCGGACCGCCGATCATCTACACAACGACGGAGACGATGCAAGTCGCGCCGGCCGAACGACGAACTGCCCGGAAGCCGGCCCTTCGTCGAAGCAGCGGGAGAGCTTAGGCGCTCGTGATGCCGTTGCTGTGAGCGATGACCTTGCCGCTAGTGATCTTGGGCTCGTTCGGGATCATCGTCTCGGCTTCTCGTCGCGGATCCAGGTCGCGACGACGTTCGACGACTCCTTGCCCTGCTCGAGTGTCTCACCCCGAGCAGGAGATCACCTGGGGTGAGCTCCACGTCGTCAGCCGCAGCATCTTCGAGGCCGCCGGGTTCAGGGAGGTCAACCATCCCACCCTCCGCCGCGTCGTGATGCGCATCGACTTCTGAGCGATGTAGCGTGAGCACGTGGCTGAGCGGGTCCTCACGCTGCGCGAGCTGAACCGCGCCACGCTCGCCCGTCAGCTTCTGCTCGAGCGAAAGCGACTCTCGCCTTCGGCAGTGATCGAACGCCTGGTCGGGATGCAGGCGCAGTGGCCGCCGGCGCCGTACGTGGGTACCTGGGCACGCACGACGAGCTTCCGGCGCGAGGCACTCGAGCGCGAGCTCGCACATGCTGCCGTCATCAAGGCGACGGTGATGCGGCAGACACTGCATCTCGTTACCCGGCGTGACTACGGAGTTCTGCGCGCGGCGCTGAGCGAGACGAACTTCCCCTGGGAGTCGTCCCAGGCGAAGCTCCTCGCGCCGTCGATGCGCACGCTCGCTGCCGCAGGCCCTGTGGCCTCGGGGGAAGCGCTCGCCCATCTCGAGCGCGAGCACGGGCTCACCGGGATCGACGCGCGGCGGGCCTGGCGCGGCGCACGAGTCCGCGCGCACGTAGTGCATCACCACGAGACGGCTCTCTGGCACGGCCGGCCCGAGGGCCGGTTCGTCGCGATCGAGGAGCCGGAGGAGCACGACCCACTGGAGGCGCGCGCCGAGATACTTCGCCGCTACCTCGCCGCGTTCGGGCCTGCGTCGCGTCGCGACATTGTCGCCTGGAGCATGATGCACGTGCCCGAGATCCAGCGCGCGCTCGATCGGCTCGAGCCGCTGCGCCGCTTCCGCGACGAGCACGGCCGCGAGCTTCTCGACGTCCCGCGCGCGCCGCTGCCGAAGCCCGACACGCCCGCGCCCGTTCGCTTCCTGCCGAAATGGGACAACCTGCTCCTCGCCTTCGCGGATCGGACGCGCGTGCTTCCGGAGCCCTACCGCAAGACGGTCATCCGCCTGAACGGCGACGTCGCGCAGACGTTTCTCGTCGACGGATTCGTCGCCGGCATGTGGCGCGTCGAGAACGGCCACGTGCTGCCCGAGCCGTTCGCTCCGCTGGCACGCTCCGTCCAACGCGAGGTTGAGGAGGAGGCCAAACGTCTCGAAGCGTTCCTCGCCGACTGACGACCGGATGCAGCAGGATCCGCGTGTGACGATCTTTCTCGAGACCGACCGGTTGGTGCTGCGGCAGCTCACCGTGGACGACGTCGACGTCCTCGTCGAGCTCGACGGAGATCCTGACGTCATGCACTTCGTCACCGGTGGTCGGCCGACGCCGCGCGAGGAGATCGAGACTGACGTCCTGCCCGCATTCCTCGACTACTACGCGCGCTTCGCCGGTTACGGCTTCTGGGCCGCGATCGAGAAGTCGAGCGGTCGCTTCGTAGGCTGGTTCCACTTCAGGCCGGCGAAGGACGGTCCGCCGAACGAGGTCGAGCTCGGCTACCGGCTGCACAAGGCGGCCTGGGGCAAGGGCTACGCGACCGAAGGCTCGCAGGCGCTGATCGACAAGGGCTTCGCCGAGCTCGGCGTCCAGCGCGTGGTCGCGTTCACGATGGTCGTGAACGTCGCGTCGCGACGGGTGATGCAGAAGGCGGGGCTGCGCTACGTGAGGACGTTCCACGAGCCCTGGCCCGACTACATCCCGGGCGAGGAGGAAGGCGACGTCGAGTACGCGCTACTCAGATCGGAGTGGGAGGAGCAGGCTCGCCGTTAGTGTCGGAGGTCGGGTCAGGGAACTCGAATCCGAGCACTCGATCGATGTCTCCGGTCCAGTCGTCGTAGACGTGCGAATAGCCGCGTTGCGCTGCCCTTTCACACACCTGTACGCACAGCTCTTGCTGGAGCCGAGGCTCACCTGTTCGGGCGACCTCGAGGATCAACGGCTCCAGCTCACCGAGCTTGCCAGCCCACTCCTTCGGGTACGGGGCGCGGACGCCCTCGAGCGCGAAGAGGAGCTCACCGAGGAAACGCAACGAGCATCCGCACTCGATTCGCCCCGCGAGCTCGTTGCCCGTCCGCCAGGTCTTCAGGGACCGGTAGAAGTCGTTCAGGTAGCCGTCGTACAACTCTGCCGTCTCGTCGTGCGAGATCGTCCGGGCGCCCTCGAGCACGGACTCCACCTCGCCCGTCTCGTCCCAGAGCGTCCGGGCATACGCGAGCGCGGGCTTGAGCCAGTCGGGCGCCGTTCGAAGCAACTCGACGGTCGTCGGGACGATCTCGAGGCGGCCACGCCGCTCGCGCGGAGGAAGGGGCTGGTCGCGAAGGACGTACCACACGTCGAGATCCGATTCCTCGTGTGCTGACCCGGAGGCTGCCGAGCCGAACAGGACAAGTGCCACGGCATTCGGATCCTCGTGCGCCCGCTTCGACAGCTCGACGAGCTCGCGCTCCATCTCAGTGCAACAAGGGCTTCAGTGCATCCCGTGCGATGAGGAAACCGCGCTTGACGAGCTCCTCGGTCGCCTCGAACGCACGGTCCTCGTGCTCGATCGAGACGACGAAGTCGTAGCCCTCGCGGTAGAGCGCCGCGATGAAGCGATCCCAGCGGACCTCTCCCAGCCCGGGCAGGCGCGGAACCTGCCAGCCCATCCCCAGCGACGCCGTGCCGTTGCGATAGAGACCGTCGCGGTCGATCTCCATGTCCTTCGCGTGGACGTGGAAGATCTTCGAGGCGTAGTCGCGGACGACGCGCTCGTAGTCGATCTGGAGCCAGACGAGGTGAGACGGGTCGAGGTTGAGCCCGAAGCTCGGGCTGTCCACGATCGAGAACATCTCGTCCCAGTGCGCGGGTGACGACGCCAGGTTCGTGCCCCCGGGCCACTCGTCCCAGCTGAAGATCATCGGGCAGTTCTCGATCGCGATCTTCACCCCACGCTGATCGGCGTAGTCGACGAGGCGGGGCCAGACCTTCTTGAACTCGCGGAAGTTGTCGGGGACGTTCTTCGCCTTGTCGCGTCCGACGAACGTGCCTACGACTCCGACGTCGAGCTTCGCGGCCGCGTCGATCACCTTCTTGAGATGCGCGTTCGCGGCTCGGCGTTCGGCGGAATCGGGATGCAGGTTGTTCGGGTAGTAGGCGAGTGACGAGATCTCGAGCCCGTGGCGGTCGAGCAGGTCGCGCATGGCACCGATGTCGACGCGCGAGACGTCGATGTGAGACGTCCCGGCGTAGCGGCGGCGCTCGGCTCCGGCTGCCGGCCAGCACGCAACCTCGAGCATCTCGAACCCCTCGCTCGAGGCCCAGGCTGCGACCTGTTTCAGCGAGCGACGAGGGAACGGAGCTGTCAGCAGTCCCAGCTTCATGAAGCCGTCATCCCGCGACGACGGGATTCGTCAGCGACTCGAGCCCTTCGATCTCGATCGTCACCTCGTCGCCGGGCTGCAGCAGGCGCTGCGGGTCGCGAAACACGCCGACGCCCGCAGGCGTCCCTGTGAGGATGAGGTCACCCGGCTCGAGCGTCGTCGTCTGCGACGCGTACGCGATCACGTCGTCGATGCCGAAGATGAGGTTCGCGGTCGTCGAGTCCTGCAGGACGTCGCCGCTGACGATCGCCCGGATCGCGAGAGCGTGCGGGTCGGAGACCTCGTCGCGCGGCGTCATCGGCCCGACGGGGCAGAACGTGTCGGGCGACTTCCCGCGCGTCCACTGGCTGTCCGAGAACTGGAGGTCGCGCGCGCTGACGTCGTTCGCGCAGAGGTAGCCGCGCACGGCCTCGAGGGCGTTCTCCTTGGAGACGCCCTTCACCCGCGAGCCGATTACGACGCCGAGCTCGGCCTCGTAGTCCGCTTTCGTCACGATCGAGGGTATGACGATCGGCTCACCGGGCCCAATCAGCGAGGACGGCCACTTCGCGAAGAGGAGCGGCTCCTTCGGCAGCTCGGCCCCCTGCTCCTCCGCGTGATCGGAGTAGTTCAGGCCGACGCAGATGATCTTCCCGGGACGCTCGATCGGCAGCACCGGAGAAACCTACTTCGACCGAAAGCCTCACGCGTGCCGTACTGCTCGCCGCTCTAGACTCGGTCGGGTGAGCCTGCCTGCCTCACTCGTCGCCGAGCTGCAGGCAGCGCTCGGGACAGAGCACGTCGTCACCGAGCCGGAGCAGCTCCGCGTGTACGAGTGCGACGGGCTGACCGGGCACCGCGCGGTTCCCGAGCTCGTCGTCCTCCCTGGTTCCACCGAGGATGTTCAGGTCGTCCTGCGCGCGTGCCATCGGGAACGCGTGCCGTTCGTGGCGCGAGGTGCGGGAACCGGCCTCTCGGGCGGGGCGACGCCTGTCGCCGGCGGCGTGGTCGTCTCGCTCGCCCGCATGAACCAGATCCTCGAGATCGATCTCGCGAGCCAGCGCGTCGTGGTCGAGCCCGGCGTCGCGAACCTCGACGTGACGCGTGCCGTCGCCGCCGAAGGGTTCTTCTACGCGCCCGACCCCTCGAGCCAGCAGGTGTGCACGATCGGCGGCAACGTCGCCGAGAACTCGGGCGGCGCGCACTGCCTGAAGTACGGGTTCACGACGCACCACGTCACCGGCCTGACCTTTGTCCTCCCCGACGGCGAGGTCGTCGAGCTGGGAGGCAAGGCGCCCGACCCGGACGGGCCCGATCTCCTCGGTGTGATCGTCGGCTCCGAGGGCACGCTCGGAATCGCCACACGCGTCACGCTCCGGGTCGTCCGCACCCCACAGACGATTCGTACGCTGCTCGCGGGCTTTCACACCATGGATGCGGCGGGCGCGGCTGTGTCCGGGATCATCGCAGCAGGAGTGATGCCGTCCGCGATCGAGATGATGGACCGCCTCACGATCGAGGCTGCCGAGCACGCCGTCGCGCCGGGCTATCCGGAGGGAGCGGGCGCGGTGCTTCTCGTCGAGCTCGACGGCGTCGTCGAGCAGGTCGAGGATGACAGCGCCGAGCTCGAGCGGATCTGCGCGGAGGGCGGAGCGTTCGAGATCCGTGCCGCGACGAGCGATGCCGATCGCGCTCTCCTCTGGAAAGGGCGCAAGTCGGCGTTCGCGGCGATGGGCCGCATCGCCACGGACTACTACGTCCAGGACGGCGTCGTTCCGCGGACGCGCTTGCCGGAGGTCTTGCGGCGAATCGAGGAGCTCTCCGCACACCACGGACTCCGCGTCGGGAACGTGTTCCACGCCGGAGACGGCAACCTCCACCCGCTGGTCCTCTACGACGCCGAAGCAGGCGAGACCGAGCAGGCGCGCGAGCTGGCGGAGGCGATCCTCGACGCGTGTCTCGACGCTGGCGGCTCGCTCACGGGCGAGCACGGCGTCGGGATGGACAAGGTGTGCTCCATGCCGCGGATGTTCTCGGAACGCGACCTCCGCGTGTTCGAGCGACTGCGCCGCGCATTCGATCCCGCCGGGATCTGCAACCCGGGCAAGGTGATCCCGACGCCTCGGCTCTGCGGCGAGGTGCCCGGGCCGTACCGAATCCACGCGCTCGAAAGGATCGGCGTTGCCGAGCGTCTCTAGCCTCGACGAGGCCGCTGCGGCGCTCACTGCCGCGCACGCGGAGGGGCGCCAGGTGCGGATCGGAGACGACCTTACGGCGGGTGGGCTGAACCGGATCCTCGAGCACGATCCGGGTGACCTGACGTGCACGATCGAGGCGGGCGTTCGACTCTCCGCGCTTCGCGCGGCTCTCGCCGCGAGCGGACAGCGGCTCTCCCTCGACCCACCGGGCGACCCGACGATCGGCGCGCTCCTCGCGCAGAACCTCTCCGGCCCGCTGCGCCATCGCTTCGGCGCGCCGCGTGATCTCGTGCTCGGCGCAACGCTCGTGCTCGCGGACGGGACGATCGCGAGCGCCGGAGGGAAGGTCGTGAAGAACGTCGCCGGCTACGACCTCGCGCGCCTCGTGTGCGGCTCCGAGGGGCGGCTTGCGCTCATCGGGCGAGCGAGCTTTCGACTCCATCCGGTGCCGAGGGCGACGCGAACGCTCGTCGTCGAGACGGAGGCCGCCGCGGATGTCGTCGGGAAACTGCTCGGCTCGCAGCTCCAGCCGAGCGCGCTCGACGTGCTGTATCCCGGCCGCGTCGCGGTGCTGTTCGAGGGCTCGGAACGCGCCGTCGACGCACAGGTTCGGGCCACGCAGGCGCTGATCGGTGGAGACGAGACGGACACGTCGGTTTGGGACGAGTCGCGTGACCGCCAGGAGGCCTCGAAGGGACGTGTCCATTTCGCCCCCGGTTCGCTGGCCGACGTGCTGGCGGGCCTTGCCAACGCAGTAATTCGGCCCGCAGCCGGTGTCGCGTTCACCCTCGAACCAATCCCAAGTGTCGATCAGTCACAAGGTGCTTCTCGCGGAGCAGAGGCGCTGGTCGAAAGGATTCGGCGGGAGTTCGACCCGCGCGGGGTGCTCGCGTCGTGATCCGCGAGTACACGTCCGACTGCGTCCACTGCGGCTTCTGCCTGCCGACGTGCCCGACCTACGTGCTCTGGAGCGAGGAGATGGACTCCCCGCGCGGGAGGATCCACCTCATGGACGCGCGCCTCGACGGGAAAATCACGCTCAACGCGACGGTCGCGCAGCACTTCGATCGCTGCCTTGGGTGCATGGCGTGCCTGTCGTCGTGCCCCTCGGGTGTGCGCTACGACCGGCTCATCGAAAGCACGCGCGCGGCCGTCGAGGAGGAGCTCGATCGCTCGTTGAGCGATCGCCTCGTCCGCGGGCTCCTCTTTCGGCTCCTCCCCCATCCCGGTCGCATGCGGGCTGCGCTACGGCTCACTCCCCTCGGCCGCGCCGCACCGATGCCGAAGCGCTTCCGCCCGCTCGTGGACATCGCGCCGCGCTGGCGCGGACGCGGTGACGTACCCGTGCTGACGCCGGCGAGCGGCGCGCTCCGCGCGCGCGTCGGCTTGCTCACCGGCTGCGTGCAGAGCGCGGTGTTCCCGGACGTCAATGCTGCGACCGCGCGTGTCCTCGCAGCGGATGGATTCGAGGTCGTGGCTCCCCCGCAGGGCTGCTGCGGCGCGCTCTCGGTGCACGCCGGGCGGCTCGACGAAGGGAAGGCCTTCGCG
>Ga0136631_10000149_pt1 | contig 20740 bp, 17 predicted proteins | sample AntDrymUQ6012206_2_FD_104655 | JGI IMG/M metagenome (GOLD analysis project Ga0136631, IMG submission 104655) | Polar desert sand microbial communities from Dry Valleys, Antarctica - metaG UQ601 (22.06) | ecosystem: Environmental > Terrestrial > Soil > Desert | place: Antarctica: Dry Valley... | reverse complement strand
GATCTGGAACCCGCCCGCCAGCTCGACCAGCTCCACGCCGTGCTGGTTGAAGTCGTAGTGCTCGCGCAACTGCTCCAGTGCCACCCGTACGTCGGCTGCATTTGCGTCTGGATCGAGCGATGCCAACTCCTCGGCCGTCAACGGACGGCCGGCCGAGAAGAGCGCCGCTTCAAGCAGCTGGGCGAGGGGACTCACGCGCGATCACCATCGGGCAGAAGGGAGTGGACTGCACCAGGCGGAGGCTTCCCCGCTTGGCCAGCTCGAGCAAAGCCAGCAGCGTGGACAGCACGTCGACGATCGTGCCTCCCGAGCCGAGCGCATCCAGCCACCGGATCTCTTCCCGATCGATCAGAAGGTCCTCGATCCGGCGGGTTGCCGATTCGACATCCAATGGACGGGCGACGACCCGATGCAGGACCGGCGAGGGAATCCCCGCAATGACCCGGTCGATGGCGGTAAGCAGGTCGAACATGTTGAGCGTGAGCGGCGGAGGTGGAAGAGCCGGGGGTGGGGGCAGGTATCCCCGACAAAACTGCTCGGCCCGCTTCTCGGCGGCCCGGCCCAGCCACACCGCAACCTCCCGAATCTGCTGGTACTCCAGCAGCCGCCGTACCAGCTCCGCCCGGGGGTCCTCCCAGCCGTCCTCTTCGACCCCGCGTGGCAGGAGCATCTGCGCCTTGAGACGCACCAGGCGGCTCGCCATGTCGAGGTAATCCGCCGCCTGGTTGAGGCCGAGCTCGTGAACCGCCTGCAGGAATTGATCGGCGATCCGGGCGATGGGGATATCGGCAATCTCCAGCTCCTCCTCCCGCAGCAGGTGCAGCAGGAGGTCCAGCGGTCCGGAGAACGCCTCGAGCTCCACCACAAAGCCCGAGCCTGCGCCAAAGGCGGTGGTTGGTATCTCGGGAAGGATGGTCGGCTCGGTGGCGGTCATGACTGAAAGATGTTCCATCCGTCCCCCACATGGAACGGCAAGATGACCATCAGCAGCGCATTCCGAATGGCGTACGCCGGCGTCAGCAGGATAGAGACGACCGGCGGGAACAGGAATAGAAGTATGAACAGGGGCAGATAGCCTAATCGCTGCAACCCGCGGTACCAGAGGCCCGCTCGAGGAGGTAGTGCATGATAGACGAGATGAGAGCCGTCCAGAGGCGGAATCGGAATCAGGTTGAAGAAGCAGAGGATCAGGTTGAGCCAGATTCCGTAGACCATCATACGCTGCGCGGTGTCGAGCACCGGAATTGCCGGAGGCACGACCGAGGCGAGGAGACCGAGCACCACGAACAGGATCGAGCAGGCCAGGGCAATCATCAGATTGGTAGCAACGCCGGCCACCGAGACCAGCAGGTCTCCCTTCACGTAATTCTTGAACCGGCTGGAGTCCACCGGAACCGGCTTGGCACCGCCAAAGGTGTATTGCCCGTGAGAGCCAAACCAGATCAGTGCGGGCATGAGAATGCTCATCCAGGGATCGATGTGAGGCAGCGGGTTGAGTGTTACCCGGCCCAGGCGGTATGCCGTGTCGTCACCTTGCCGGAGTGCCACCGCCGCGTGGGCGTACTCATGAGCGCACATAGCGAAAACCAGCATCGGGAAGGCCAGTATAAAATCGCCGATTTGTCGGTCCAGGAGATCGCCTCAATCTGGGGGGCGCCGAAGGTTAAACGTGCGATAAGGGCAAAGTCAAAACCGCGTCCCGCTTGACCTTGCGGCCTCGCTGGCCTATTTTTTCGGGCTCAGCTTCCGGACCGATTCCGGAGCGAACTTCTCCGTGACCGAGGTTGCCGTGCCCCGTATCAAGTCCGCCGCCAAGCGAATGCGCCAAGGCCGTGCCCGCGCCATCCACAACCGCACTCACCGCAGCGAGCTCCGCACGGCGCTCAGGAAAGTGCGTGCTGCCACTGGGGCCGAGGCGGCTACCGCCTATGCCGAAGCGGTGAAGCTTCTCGACCGCGCCGCGCAGAAGAGCATCGTCCATAAGAACGCTGCGGCCCGGCAGAAGAGCCGGCTGGCCAAGCTGGTTGCCGGGAAGAAGTAGCGTAAGCGGTGAGCGGTGAGCAGTGAGCGGTAAGAGGGGCGGCCGATCTGGCGCCCCTCTCGAACTTCCAAGACCATGACGTGAGAAACAACTTCGGATGTGACTTGTAAGCTACTACGCTACAGTAGTTTCCCTCTCACCTCTCACCGCTCACGTTTTTCGTTCCCCGCCTTTACACCCCCGCCAGCTCCGCCCCGCAGCGCTCGCAATACCACTCGGTCGGACGATTGAGCGTGCCGCATTCCCCGCACTTTAGCGTCTTGGCCACTCCGGAAGCAGCCTTTCCCGCGCCCGCTGCCGGAGTGGCGCTGGGAACCGAGGACTCGCGCGGCGCGGCCGTCGTGGTGGTTGCCGATCCTTCCGGATTGGGCCGGCGGCTGGCCAGCCGGGAGGGCTCGTCGTCTGATACCGACTTGAGAAACGCCATCTCGTCCACCGGCGCTGCGGCGGGCTCAGGCTGTCGCGACTTGGGAGGCGGAGGCTGAACCGGCTCGGGCTCATCGGCAACATGCGTTACCAGAAAGGCCTGCTCGACAACCTCGGAACGCGGCGCCGCTCGAGGGGCCGGGGGTGGCGGTGCCGGAGCGGGCGTTGCACGCGTACCCGCTATCAGTGCCTGGATTTCCGTCAGCCGGGTGATCTCACTGCCGATGGCGCGGAGGCGGGAGCGAAGCTGCTCGATGCCTTTCTTGCTCTGCTCGCTGTGCCGCCGCCACTCGTCCTCGCTGTACTCGCCGACCGAGTGCCGTACTTCCGCCTCGGCCAGCTCCTCCTCTGCGGTGCGCCGCTCCCGGTCGAGCTCGGCCTGCGAGGCGTGCTGCCGCTCGAGCTCTTCCGCGATGGCCGCGCCCCGGCCGCGCAACTGCTCCATGACCGACTCGAGCCGAGCCTCGTAGTCACCTCGAACCCGCTGCCGCACTGCGGGTGACGCCTTGTCGCCCGTCGTGTCCAGCCGGAGAATCCACTCTTCGTACTGCGAGCGTTGCTCCAGGAGTGATTCGATGGTGACTTCAGTGTCCTCGGTCATTTTGGCCATGGAAGGGCTTCCTCTCATCTGCTCTATGACGTCGATCTGCTCCCGGTGAGCTGATTCCCCCGAGAGCGGGCCCTCTGGTGGAAATGTAATTCGGTCGTGGGCTCCCGATAGCCTCTGACGCAGGTCTGCTTCAGGTCACCTTCCACCCGAAGCTCGCTGAAATACGACCTGTCCCCGCACGATCGTCACCTCGGCCCGCCCGGTCAGCCGGCGTCCAGTGAAGGGCGTGTTCCGGCTCTTGGAGTAGAACTCGGACGGGTTGACCACCCAGTCCGCTTTGGGATCGGCGATGAGCACATCGGCGGGAGAACCGGTGGCGAGCGTGCCACCGGGGAGATTGAAAATACGCGCCGGCACGGTGCTCATCCTGCTGATCAGATCGGGCAGAGTCAGGAGCCCGGGTACCACCAGCTCGCTCATGGCTAGCCCCAGCGCTGTCTCTAATCCGATGATCCCGTTGGGCGCGTTGTCGAACTCCCGCTCCTTGGCGTCGTAATGATGTGGAGCGTGGTCGGTGCAGATCGCGTCGATGGTGCCATCGCGGAGCGCCTGGCGGATGGCTTCCCGATCCTCCGGCTCGCGGAGCGGCGGGTTCATCTTGGCGTTGGTATCGTATCCCTCGCAACGCTCGTGGGTCAGCGTGAAATGATGGGGACAGGCCTCGGCCGTAACCCGAATTCCCTGCTCCTTGCCGCGGCGGATCAGCTCCGCGGATCCCCGGGTCGACATATGACACAGATGCACGTGTCCGCCGGTCAGCTCCGCCAGCAGGATGTTGCGGGCGACCATGATCTCTTCGGCCGCGCTCGGTATGCCCTTCAGGCCGAGCCGGGTCGACACGATTCCCTCGTGCATGGCGCCACCGGCAGCCAGCGTGGGATCCTCGCAGTGGTCGGCCACCGGGATTCCGAAGGTGCGGGCATACTCCAGAGCGGTGCGCATGAGGTGGCTGGAGACAACCGGCTTGCCGTCGTCGCTGACTGCGACCGCCCCTGCCCCGACCAGCTCCCCGAACTCGGCGAGCTGCTGTCCCTTCTGACCCAAGGAGATGGCCCCAATGGGATAGACCCGTGCCTTCCCGGCGCGCTGCGCTTGGCTCACGATGAAGCCGATGGCAGCCTGATTGTCCGTCACCGGATCGGTGTTGGGCATGGCGCAGACTGCCGTGAACCCTCCGGCGGCGGCGGCCATGGCGCCGGTGGCCACCGTCTCCAGCTCTTCCTGGCCCGGCTCCCGCAAGTGCACGTGGAGGTCGATCAGCCCGGGTGTGACGATCCTGCCGGCCGCGTCGAGCACCAGCGCTCCGTCGGGCGACCCGATGTCGCGCCCGACGGCCGCAACCTTGCCATCCTGGAGATACACGTCAGCGACGCCGTCGGTCCCTCGCGACGGATCGATGACTCGACCGCCTCGTATCAGGATCGGCTTCATCGGTCCCCTCGCTCCGCTCGGGGCAGAGCTTGCCCTGAGCTTGGCGAAGGGCTCTCGTCCCCGCCCTGAGCCCAGTCGGGCGATCCGCCTGCCAGCAGATACAGCACCGCCATGCGCACCGCGACACCATTGGTCACCTGCGGCAGGATGACGCTATGCGGACCATCGGCCACGTCGCTGTCGATCTCGACACCCCGGTTCATCGGTCCGGGGTGGAGGATGATCAGATCCTTCGGCGCCCGGGCGAGCCGCTCGGAGGTGACACCGAATACCCGGTTGTATTCCCGGAGCGACGGGAGGAAACCGCCCTCCATGCGCTCCAGCTGGAGCCGGAGCACGTTCAAGGCATCGGCCCACTGAATCGCGTCCTCGATTCGGGGGAGGATGGTGACACCGAGCTCCTGAACATTGCGGGGGAGTAGCGAGGCTGGTCCGCACACGCCCACTTCAGCGCCGAGCTTGGTCAGACCCCAGATGTTGCTGCGGGCCACCCGGCTGTGGAGTATGTCGCCGCAGATGGCCACCTTCAGGCCCTTGATCCGCTTGAAGCGGTCACGCAGCGTGAGCATGTCGAGCAGGCCCTGGGTCGGATGCTCGTGCTTGCCGTCGCCTGCGTTGATCACATTGGACCGGATCCGCTGTCCCAGGAACTGGGCCGCCCCGGAGGATCCGTGCCGGATCACCACCATGTCGATCCGCATGGCCTCGAGATTCTTGGCCGTGTCGACCAGCGTCTCGCCCTTGCTGACCGAGGAGCCGGCTACCGCCACATTGACGGTGTCGGCCGAGAGCCGCTTCTCGGCGAACTCGAACGAGATGCGAGTGCGGGTGGAAGCCTCGAAAAAAAGGTTGACGATCGTCTTGCCTCTGAGCGCCGGCACCTTCTTGATCGCTCGCTCGCTCACTTCCTTGAACGGCTCCGCCGTATCGAGAATGAGCTCGATCTGCTCCGCGCTGAGCGGCTCGAGGCCAACCAGATCCTTGCCGAGACTGGGAGCGCTCATGGCGCGTCAGCCTCCCCGCACCAGCTCAACCGCATCGCGGCCGTCGAGCTCGGTGACGAATACGTCCACCCGGTCCCTGGGGCCGCTGCTGACGCTGGTCCCCACAATGTCGGCCTGAATCGGAAGCTCGCGGCCGCCCCGGTCGATCAGGACGCACAGAAGCACCCGCTTCGGGCGGCCGAAGTCGGCAAACTCGTCAAGCGCCGCGCGAACGGTCCGGCCGGTGTAGAGCACGTCGTCCACGATGACGACGGTCTTGCCATCGAGATCGGGAAGGCTGGTCTCGCCCACGACCGGCCGGGGGCCGATGGTCTGGAGATCGTCTCTGTAGAGGGTGATGTCGAGCTTGCCGCAGGGGAGGTTCGAGCCTTCGGCGGCATCGATGACGCGCTTCAATCGGTCGGCCAGCTCGACGCCCCGGCGCTGGATCCCGACCAGGACGAGCTCGTCGGTGCCCCCGCTCCGCTCGACGACTTCACTCGCCATGCGCGCCAGCGTGCGGCCGAAAGCGCGGTCGTCGAGAAGAGGCGTACGGGATGGCATTGAGGCGGGAAGCTAGCGGGAGCGACGGAAGGGCGGAAGAGGCAGCTCCCAGTGGAGTCCGCCTCCCCACTGTCCGTTATCAGGGGCGTATCAGGGCACGGCGACTGTCACGGCTTCGGGATCGAAAGTCTCCTGGTCCGCTGCCTCATCGTGCCCGTAGCCAACCTGAAGTGTCCCGGTGCCCGCAGTCCCTCCGGTCATGTCGAACTGAAAGTTGTGACCGGCCACCCTGGCGACCGTGGCGAGTGACGTGGGGTTCAGGGTGAGTCCCCCGAAGTGGGTACCCTCTACCGGGCCCAGATCCTGCTCCTCGGCGTTGAAAAACTTGATCCTGACCCGCACGGTCTGCCCGGCAGTGAAGGTATATGGTGCGCTCGCGGCGACGTTGTTCACCAGCAAGTTGTACGTCACCGGCGTGTGGTCGGTGAGCGATGGTGCCTCGGTGTCGCCGCATCCGGTGATCGTGGCGACGCTGAATACGGCGAGCAGGGTACGAACGATGGTCATGGAGATCCTCATGGATGGTCGGAAAAGCGGAGGGCGGCCCGAAGGGTGCGAGGAGCCCCGGGGTTGATGAAGCCGGAGGCGCGAATCTCCGGGTACTTCGCGTCGAACACGTTTTGAAGCTCGAGATCGAGGACAGCGCCAAGCGCCCCAACCCCGACAGTCGTGCCGGCATCGAGCACAGCATACGAACGAGTCTCGACCCCGGGCTCCCCGATCGGCGTGAAGGGGCCGGAGAATCGAACCGACGCCCGGGTGGAAACCTTTTGCGTCCAGGCAGCCTCCAGCCCGAGCCTTCCCAACCACTTGGCGACGTTGGGCACCGGGTCACCTGGCTCGAGCGGCTCGATGTGAAATGACGGGCGGATCGGCTTTTCATCCGGACCGAGCGAGACATCCGAAAGGATCAGCGGACTGGAACCTGAAGCGGAGGTGTGTTTGACGCGGGCATCGTTGACGGTGCCGTCAGCTGTGAAGGCCAGCCACTGGGTAAGCCGCACCTCGGCATCGATATTGACGCCCTGCCTCACGCTCTTCCCGGTTGGCAAGACCTCCCGGGTCACCGGATCCTGGATCCGCTCGTGCGACACGTCCAGGCGAAACAAGGCGAGCTGCCCAGTGAGCGAGGTACCGTCGTATCGGGCACCTACTTCCTTGCTCCAACCGCGGACCGGCTCCAGCGAGGGATCGGAGATGACGCCCGGTGCGCCCCGAAAGCCCTGGCTGAGCGAGCTCAGGAGCGACCACCCGCCACCGACGAGGTATCGCGCGCCGAGCTTCGGGCTGAGGATCAGGTCACTCCCGCTCCTCCAGGGTGTGCCGGCCACGCGGTCGAGGCTGCGGTAATGAATCCCGTCGGCCCGGGCACCCAGATCGAGTGCCACGTGCGAGCCCACCAGAGTGCGCCACCGGACGAACGCGCCGCCGCCGAAGTACCTCGCGTCGTATCCCTTGGTGGCGCTGACTCGAGTCCTCTGCTGGGTTCCGTACAGGTCGTAGCGGTCGAAGTCAGCCCGGCCATCCAGCCCGGCGCTGAAGTCCCCTCCGCCGATCGAGCGACTCACCTGGAAGCGACCCCCCAGCGCCGTGCGGCGATCTTCCTCGTCGCTTTGGTTGAGGAGCCCGTCGTCGGGAATGGTGAGAAAGACGCCGGAATGAACCCGCTGGACCCATGCGGTTGCCTCGACGCCGGTCTCCCCGGCGACCGTGGTAAACCGGCCGTGTGCGATGCCGCGGTACGCTGAGCCGCCGTCCGTCTGGTCCATCGCCGCCTTCAGTGACCCGGCGTTGTACTGGTCTACCGTGACGAATCCAGGGGAATCCCAGTTCGATCCGTACAGCGCCAAGCCACCTTCGAGGCGTCCCGAGCCCACCCGGCGCCAGCCGCGCAGCAACCCGTTGCCCAGCCAGTAGGACGAGTTGTCTCGCCACCCCTGTTGCCGCCGACCCTCGCCCGCGGCGAGAAACCCGCCATTATCACCGCGCTGTCCCCCTCTCAGCCATCCGCCCGCGTCGCCGTAACTGGATCCGGTAAGGCTGCCGGACGTGCGGCTGGCATCGGCCGCCGTGAATACTTCAACCACACCGGCGAGGGAGAAATCACCGTAGAGCGGGCTGGCGGGACCCGTAATCACGCGAAGCGAGCTTACGCCCGCCGGAGACAGGATGCTCCAGTCGGAATAGCCCTCGACGTGTCCATGGACCGGCAGGTTGATGGGAACGCCGTCAACCACGAGGAGGACGTCGGAGGAGTGGTCAGAGGAAAACCCGCGGATCACCACATCGGACGCGAACCCCGGCCCCTGCCCCTGTTCGTGTACCTCCACCCCGCTGGTCCGCCGGAGCAGATCATAGGCGTCAGTGGCAAAGGTTCGGCGCAACTGCGCAGGCGAAACCTCGATGGTTGTCACCGGTGGGGCCGCGGCTTTGGGGCGCTCGGCCGTCACGGTGATGGCCTCCAGCTTCCGTACCTGTTTGACGACGGGTGCGGCGGCCGAATCCGGTGTCTGCGCGCTCGCTGCAACCCAGAGTGGCGAGAACGCCAGGGGAATAAGAAGAGCGACAGCGGTACCGAGCACGCGTCGTCCCATGAAAGGCATCATGCGTGTGTCCTGTGGGTTTTCGGTGCAGGTAACGAGAGCGTTCCGGGCGCGAAGGCCCGGATCCGCACGGTCACTGTTTCCGACTACTCAGGACAGGAGGGGTGGAGCGGTTGCCGGCGGAAGGAGATCGGAAGGAGTGCCGGCCGGGACGAAGCTGACGCCGGCAGGCGGGGCCACGTGGAGATCAGGCTGAATGACTGTACTGGCAACGGTAATCGGCTGAGCGTGCGACGCCGTGCCGGCGGTGTTACAGGAACCAATGCACTGACAGCTCTGCGAGTGATCCGCGTCGGCCGGCGTCTGGTCATGGTGCTGGTGATCGGCAACCGCCGCCGCCTTGACCGGACAGGCGTGCAGCCATTGCACCGCACTCCCGCCGACACCGGGGGCGAGGAGTACCATGGCCAGGGCCATGGCTCGGCTGCGGTGGAGGAGCGTGAACATGACGAACAACATACGAAACGGAAGGCTCGAACGGAAGGAGGTGCAGTTATCACCACCCGAACTTTTCACCACGAAGGACACAGAGGGCGCCTCTTGTCGACCGAGCTCACGCATCGCGGATGCAACCCTTTGGTTACACTAGAGCCCGGCCCTTCCTGCGCGATCCCGACGGCACGTAGCCCATCGTGATCGTGCTGGTTGCTAGCGTGGCGGATTCGTTCTTGAGCGCGGCCTCGACCACTAATCCCGCTGCAACTGATCCACCCGACTTCAGAACGGAAATCTGGACGAGGAAGCCATGCCGCTGGGGGACAACCGAGTCGACCTGAGTAACGATCGCCGGCGCAGACGATCACCGATGATGGCTTTGTAGAGTATGGACCCCGCCGACCCCACCACGAGCACCAGCCCGATGGCAGCAACGACCCATGACGACGGGTATCTCGCCGGCTTTCTCCTCAGCGGCTCCGGTCGGCCGCCTGTCACGACTCCGGCGGACGACGCGACAGCGCGCGGATCTCACTGCGCAAGCCGGATATTTCCTCCCGGAGGGCAGTCAGTTGTTTGGCCCCCGCCAACTCGGTTTCGTCGTTCTCCGCGTCGCGGCCGATGAACCAGGTGGCGAGGGCGGCCGTGGTATACCCAAAAACCGCGAAGGCGTACAACGCGAGGAAGAAACACAGTATGCGGCCCTCTGCCGTCTGAGGCCATTGCTCGGAACCCATCGTGGTCATCAGCATCGCCGTCCACCATAGCGCCTCGCCGTAACCGTTCAGTCCGGGCCCACCCGTGTGGCCTTCGAACGAATACATGCCCGCCGCGCCCACGAGTGTGACGATCAGAGTCAACCCGGCCACGTAGCCGAATCCGCGACGGCTCATGCTGGCCCCGAACGCGCGCATGCCGCGGTTGAGACTGCTGACCACCCGCAGCAGTCGCAACCCCCGCGTGGCCCCCGCGACTCGCGCGACTCGGGCAGTGCGCAACAGGCCCACGAGCCGGAACGCGCGGAGGGCCGGGGCCAACAAGGCGATCGCCTTGAGCCAGTTGGCCTTGAGATAGCCCCCTTTATGGGGAGCGAGAGCAAAGCCTAAGGCAAAATCCAGGATGAACAACGCCCAGATGACGTAGCCGGCCGTCTCGAGGAGGGGATTCAATCCCCAGAGGATCTCGACCACGAACAGCGCCAGCCACACGAAGGCCAGCACCAGCATCGGTATCTCCAACCAGTCCTGGACCCGATGCAGCAACTCGAGTCGTTGCCCCTCTAATGTCTGATTGTCAGGAGTTGGTTCTGACATCGCGGTGGCCCGTCTTCGGATTTACGGCAGAAGTCCCCGACCCCCACGGGCCACGACTCATCCCGCGCTTGCGCGACGGAATCCTAACGCTGAACGGCTTCAGCAGCTCGTCGAGATCGTGGGCTGCGGGATGCTTCACCTCTCCCGCGACCTCACTTCTACGGCCCGGTGCGAGGGCGCCGGCGTGGCGCGGGCGGGATCGTCCTTGCCGGTGCCGAACTCCTAGTAGTTATTGTAGCCGGTCACGTCCTCCCAGGGAGTGAGCTTATCCTCGGTTGCTCCGAGAAGCTGGCGGCAACAGTGATTCCTCGGTGATTTCGGAGCTGGGAATGTCGGGAGGGCGATTGATGAGCATTGCGCTTCCTGGGGTAGCCGCGAGCCTCTCGGTTTCTAAACATACGCCAGAGGGCGCTAAACGGTTCCCAGGACGGACAGGGAGGGATTCGAACCCTCGATACCCTTGCAGGTATGCCACCTTTCCAGGGTGGTGCCTTCAACCGCTCGGCCACCTGTCCTGATCGTTGTCGGGCGGCAACTTAGCCATCTCGCAGGGAGAGGTCAACGTGAGGCTGAACCGATGAGCGAGGCTTTCATCACCGCGGCGGTGCGGACGCCGATCGGCCGTGCCGCTGGTGCGTTGGCTGACGTGCGTCCCGATGATCTGGCGGCAGCGGCAATTCGAGCCCTCGTTCAACGCGGCCGAATCCCGCCCGAGCTGATAGATGACGTGATTCTCGGCTGCGCCAACCAGGCCGGAGAGGACAACCGCAACGTGGCCCGGATGGCGGCGCTTCTCGCGGGGCTTCCGGTCGAGATTCCCGGCCAGACAGTGAACCGGCTCTGCGGCTCGGGCCTGCAGGCGGTGGTGTCGGCCACCCACGCCATTCGAGCCGGGGAAGGAGACCTGTTCGTGGCCGGCGGCGTCGAGAGCATGACGCGGGCACCACAGGTGATGCTCAAGAGTGGCCGGCCCTGGAACCGCTCAGCGCCGATCGTGGCCGATACCACCGTCGGGTGGCGTTTCATCAACCCCCGCATGCCGCCGGACTGGACCATTTCTCTCGGAGAGACTGCGGAAAAGGTCGCCCGCATCTACGGGATCGGCCGAAGGGAGCAGGAGGAGTTTGCGCTGGAAAGTCAGCGCCGCGCGCTCGCGGCCTCCGCCGCCGGCACCTTCGCCGAGGAGATTGTGGCGGTGGAGGTCCCCGGCCCGACTAGGTCGAAGACCGTTGCCGCGGACGAGACCCCCCGGCCCGGGCTTTCGCTCGAGGCGCTTGCCAGGCTTGAGCCGGCGTTCGTTCCAGGAGGTACGGTGACGGCAGGCACGTCGAGCGGGGTCAATGACGGAGCCGCGGCCTTGTCCGTGGTCAGCGCTCGGATGCTGGCTGACCTAAAGCTCCAACCCATGGCGCGCGTCGTTGCCACGGCTGTGGCGGGCGTCGATCCAAGCTGTATGGGACTGGGTCCGATCCCCGCTACCAGGAAGGCGCTTGCACGGGCAGGCATCTCGGCCGCGCAGCTTGACCTGGTGGAGCTGAATGAAGCGTTTGCGGCGCAATCGATCGCTTGTATACGCGATCTCGATCTGGACGGCGCCAAGGTAAATATTCAGGGCGGAGCCATCGCCCTCGGCCACCCATTGGGCGCCAGTGGAGCCCGCATTCTTACTACCCTGCTCCACGCCCTGCGCCGCACCGGTGGCCGCTATGGTCTGGCCACGATGTGCATCGGCGTGGGTCAGGGTATCGCCGTCATCGTGGAATCTGCCGGCTAGATAGCCCCGCCCCGCCGCTCGAACTCGGCCCGCGCCTCGCGGAAGCTCCTCAGTGCGCTCTCTTTTTCCGCCTCTGTGTTCCAGGCCTTGCTGGCCAGGGCGGCGGCTTCCAGTCGCGCTATCCAGGCGAGAAAATAGCTGGCGTCGCGCGGCGAGCTGACCGGTTGCCGGGCTACGGTGACATAGATCGGACTGGTGGTGGCGTAAGGATAGAAGTCGAGGATGGGGTACGCCGGTACGTTCCCCCTCGCGCGCAGCAGATACCAGCCGCTCCCTCGTACCGGTACCCTGACACTGGTCGAGACCCTGGTTCGGTCACCGGTCAGCGGTATCTGCATCAGCACGTCTCCGTTGCGCACGATCTCCAGACGATCAACCGGGACGATCGAGTTGAGGGTTACCCTGGCCAGGAGCTCGCTGCGGCGGGCACCGATGTTCAGCTCACTGCCGAGCTCCTTTCCATCCAGCGTGAACCCGAGCAGCGGTCCGTTGGTGGCAAAGGTGCGCCCCGCCTTGAGCGCGGCCAGCCAGCGGCGGTGATCCAGGGGGCCGGTGATCTTGGCGAATACCCGGTTCATGCCGACCGGTCCCCGCAGCGATGCAAAGTTGGCCATCGCGTCGGTGCCTGCACCTGCCGGCAGGCGGAATCCGCAATTCAGCAGCTGATACCACACCCGCGCTGTTGCCTCATAATCATCCACGAAGCCGATCGCCTCGTAGTAATCCACCTTCCCCAGCGCGACATCCACCGGGAGCTCGTGCGTAATCACCTTGGTGGAATCCCGTGGGTCGGGATAGCTGTCGAATGGGTGGACGTAGCCGGTGAGGGCCTCCTGCGCATGGGCCTGGTCGAACACTGCAGCGTTAGTGGGATGGAGACTGGCTGCGGCGGTGTTTGCGTACCCGGCGTACCCGGGGAGGATGATGTTGCGTTTCAGACCCAGGAGACCGCTGTGGCCCCAGAAGCTGGTGTGGTATTCCTGATCGTGCACGATCAGCGTCGATGGAGTAGACACCGGATCCGGACGGCCGCTGAAGTAGCCGATATCCGGAATCCGTCCTTCCTTGTTCACGATGAGGTTCTCCACCAGGTGCAGATCCTCGGCGCGAGCCTGGAAAGCCAGATTGCCGGGGTCGTTCCGATAGGCACCGCCGTAGTTCATGTGCACATGAAGATCGGCGCTGAACCAGCCGGCCACCGGCAGGTCGACCAGCCGGTCGAGCACGATCCGAAGCGCCGAGGTCGAATCGGGTCGCATGGTAATGCTGCGCCTTACCGGCCGATACTCTGGTCCATGGGAGACTTCCACCGTAATCGGTCCGGCAGGTGCCTTCATGACCGAAGAGCCGCGAGTGTGGAAGTAGCCATACTCGATGCTTCGCTGGCGCCGATCGAAGCCGTCATCGGCGTAACGCCAGGCATCATCCGGGCCGAAGCTCCGGCCATCCGGCCCCTCAACCGAAACCCGGGCGGCAATGGTGCGACCGGACGCGCGGTCGATCACAGTGAGCGCCAGGCGCCCCATCGGCTCCCGGTAGATCCGCCGCTCGGCCACAACCCGCTGGATGCTTCCCCCGGGCACCTCGACAACGTTCAGGGAGGTGTTGCCATCTTCGTTGCTGATGTAGGCGATGTGTCGGCTATCCGGAGACCAGCGGGGCGCGGTCGCATCGCCGGCGCGATAAGTGAGCTGAAGCGGATCGCCGCCATCGGCAGTCATCAACCAGAGCTGGTGCCACTGACGACCGAGGTAGGAGCTGTACACCACCCGTTTACCGTCGCGGCTCCAATCCGGCCGTGCCTTCCAGGTGGTCTCCTCATAGTGCAACTCGCGAGGCTCCGCGCCCGTGCGAGCCGGCATTCGCCAGAATCCACCCGAGCCCCAGATGTGCCCCCGATTGGAGATGAAGATCAGATCGCTTCCGTCGGGCGACCAGGAGGGTGAGAGATACTGGTCATAGGCACCGTAGTAGTAGCGCAGCAGGCCGCTCTCACGGTCCTCGGTAATTCGCTCGGCCGGGCCGATGGTGGCGTCCGCAGTCACGGGGGCGACGAAGATGTGCCACCGGCCATTGAACGCGGTGGAGACGAAGGCAAGCCGCCGCCCGTCCGGCGACCAGCGTGGCTCGACATTGACGCTGCCGTCGGCGATCAGCGATCGCGTCTGGCCCGACGTGAGGTCGAGGAGCCGCAGCTCGATGGCATCCTTGTCATAGGCGGCATATACAACATGCCGCCCGTCGGGAGACCAATCGGGCTGATACGCGTAGCCCGGCCCAGCGGTGAGCTGGCGAGCCTCCCTGCTGCCGAGCCGCTGGCGCCAGAGCGAGCCCTGCATGGAGTAGATCAGCTCCTGCCCGTCCGGCGACCAGGTCACGGCACTGGGTCCGCTGGTGAGCTGCGGCAGGTACATCTCGCGGTAGTAGTAGCTGTGAGGCACCTTGATCTGCTTCAACACCGGCTCTCGTTGTGCCGGAAGCAGGCCGGGAACGAGGAGAATACCCAGCAGCCACACCAGAGTCTTCACGGCCATTAGCCCGCCAATCGAGTGGTCAGTCGGGCCCGCCAGTACACCACACCGCCGAGAAGAACGAAGAGCGCGGCGCCGCCAATGACCTTGAGCCGGAAGAGCCAGGGCTCCGCGGTATCCGAGGGCGGAATGCTGGCGACGATCATGGCCAGCATTGTGAGCAGCAGGCCGCTGGCACCGACCACCAGGGCCGCCGCCTTTCCTCGGCGCCAGGAGCCTGAATCGGGCAGCGGCTCCCGGATGCGGACGAGCAGATAGGAGAGAAAGAGATAGATGTAGGGGATGAAGTAGATCAGCAGCATGGTGTCGAGCAGTATCAGGTACGCCCGCTCTACTGTGGTCCCCCGTCCCATAATTGATAGGAGCATGAAGACCGTGGCCAGCACCGCCTGAGTCAGGATCGCTACGTAGGGTGTCTTCCAACGGGGGTGCACCCGGCCAAAGGCCGGAGGGAAGTAGCGGTCGAGTCCAATGACGAAGGCCACCCGCGCCGGGCCGGTCAGCCAGGCTCCGATGCCGCCGATATTCCCCAGCACGTACAGGGCGGCGGTAACAGGAATGAGCCAGGCCAACCCACCGAAGTCCCGAGCCCCCACCGCCATGGCCTGAAAGAATCCCGAGACGATATGGACATCGGAGCTCGGCACCAGCCACAACAGCGACGCGGTGCCGGCGATATACAGGAAGGCGATGAAGGGTGCGGCGATATAGATCGAGCGCGGCAGGGTCCACCGAGGATTCTTGATCTCGTCGCCCATGACGGCGCAAAGCTCGAGCCCGGCATAGGCGAAAGCAATGGAGGCCCAGAGATTCAGCTGCGACATATTGCCCAGGTTGGGCGTGATGCTCTCCAGAGTGATGGGTGTGGCCGCCGGCCGGGTGAGCATCGCGTGGATCCCGAAGCCGATGAGAACGGCGCCGGGGATGTAGGTACCAAGCGCCCCCAGATTCTGGAGCCAGCGTCCGGTCTTGAGACCGACAACGTTGAGGAGCACCGCGAGCCAGAGAGCCGTCAGCGTGGCGGCCAGAATGTAGGTCCAGTCGTCCATCATTCCGCTGCCACCCCGGCCGATGGCGTAGGTGCCGATCACCGCAGTGGACATCAACAGGTTGGGGTAGTACAGGATGTTGTTGACCCAGTAACACCAGCCGCACAGAAACGCGTGGCCTTCTCCGAAGGTCCGCTTGGTCCAGAAGTAGATCCCACCCTCCTGGGGATACCGGGCCGACAAATCGCTGACCGCGAGGCCCTGCGGTATGAAGAAGAACAGCCCGGCGAGGACCCAGAGCGTCAGTGAGCTGGGCCCAGCCGCCGCGGCTGTGGCGGTCCATCTGAGACTGAGGATGGCGACGATGTTGAACAACACCAGGTCGCGGAGGGTCAGGACCCGCGGCAGCCCAACCGGGTGCGGGGTAGTTGGCGCGGGTTCCGAGACAGCGCTCATGGGACCTCAGTCATTGCTTGAGATACAGCCGTTTGGGATCCAGCACTTCCCGCAGCAAATGCAGCTCCCGCCCGCTCGGCGTGGGCACCTCGGCCAACCGGCTCCGGCTCCGGAGCGCCCAGCCGATTCCCTGCGCTACGTCATCAGCCGTGATGCCGGGATAGAGCGACGCCAGAACCAGCTCACCGCTCTCCGGGTCCGCTTCCAGAATCGCCTTATCAGTGATGACCGTGGTGGGCCCCGCACCGGGCATCCCCAGTTCTTTCCGAGTCCGGCCGTTGGCCCTGAGGCCGGGGCTGGTGATGAAGTCCACCCGCTCGGGAAATACCCGCCGGCCGAGCCGGCTGATCACAACCGTGCGATGGGCGTGCACCGCAATCTCCGCCGCTCCCCCGCTGCCCGGCAGCCGGACCCTGGGATGGGCATAGTCCCCCACAACCGTGGTATTGATGTTCCCGTAGCGGTCGATCTGAGCGCCGCCCAGCAGGCCGACCTCGATCCGGCCATTCTGCAGAAAGTATTGGAAGACATCCGCCATGCTGCAAACCATCAGCGACCCGGTGACCAGCGCGGGATCGCCGATCGAGACCGGGAGACGCTCGGGCACGGCGCCCACCGCCCCACTCTCGTAGATCAGCACCAGGTTCGGCGCGTGCGTTTCCCGGGCGAGGTTGCAGGCGAGGTTAGGCAATCCGATGCCCACGAATACGACTTCGCCATCGCGGAGCTCGCGCGCGGCGACGGCGGTCATCATTTCGGACGGGGTGTACTCAGAACCCATAGTTCACCCCGGCACACACCCGCTGGGCTGCCTTCAGCTTCGCGAGTCCCCCGCACCGCTCGACGTACGCTTTCCGATCCTCCACCCCGTGAACGAACTCATCGAGGTAACTGCTCAACGCGGCAGGGTCGCGAGAGATCGGCTCCCACCTGATGTAGAACTCGTTGTCCCGGTCGTAGTAGCCCTGTGCGTATGACGGGTGAGCGCCCCAGGGCTCCACCACCACGGCGTCAACGATCAACCCCGGAATCAGGGTGCGGTTGGGATCGGCCCGGATCTCGGCCTGATCGACCAGCTCCTCCACCACCACGACCACACGGCGAGAGGCGAACGCCGCTTCCTTCTGCACCCCCAGCAGACCCCAGATCTGCGCGTTTCCCTCTGAGTCCGCGCGCTGGGCGTGGACGATGGTCACATCCGGGTTGAGCGCCGGTACAGTGGCCAGGACTTCGCCGGTGTAGGGACAGGCCACCGTCCGGATCGCCGGGTTTGCCCCTGGGAGATCGGTGCCCATGTAATTGCGAAGCGTCCAGAAAGGGAGCCGGGATGCGCCGGCACTCAACCGAGCCACCATTCCGAAGTGGGAATACTCCTCCAGCTCGAGGGGAGGCCCCTTGCCTTCGGCGGCCCGGCGGAATGCGTGCAGGGAGCCCGCTCCCGGGTTGCCTGCCCAGGAGAACACCAGCTTTCGGGCACAGCCGGCCGCAATCATCTGGTCATAGATGAGGTCGGGTGTGAGCCGGCACAGCGTGAGATTGCGGCGGCCCTGGCGGATGATCTCGTGGCCGGCGGCAAAACAGATGAGGTGGGTGAAGCCCTCGATCACGACGGTGTCGCCGTCGCGCACATGCTCGGCGATCGCCTCGCGCATCGTGACTACTTTCGAGCGACCGCTCAATCGAGCTCGGCCAGGCAGGTGTCGATCATGTCCATGGCGGTATCCACATCGTTCTGATCGAGGACAAGGGGAGGAGCCAGACGAAGGGTGCTCTTCCCGGCGCCCAGCAGCAGCAGTCCCTGGCGAAACGCCCGCTGCACCAGGTCGTGCACCAGCTCGCCGGCCGGTTCCCGCGTCGTCCGGTCCTTTACGAACTCCATGCCGACCATGAGCCCGCGGCCGCGTACGTCGCCGATACAGGCGTGCTTTTCCTTCAGAGCCTCAGCGCGGGCCAGAAGCCTTTCACCCATACGGGCAGCGTTGGCCATCAGCCCGCCTTCCACCAGGTCGAGCGTCGCGAGCGCAGCGGCACAGCAGACCGGGTTGCCGCCAAAGGTCGACCCGTGGGATCCCGTCTCCCAGGTCGTGATGGACTCCCGGGAGATCATGGCGCCGATGGGCATGCCTGAGCCCAGCCCCTTTGCCGTGAGCAGGATGTCCGGCTCCACCCCCTCATGCTCGCAGGCGAACATCTTCCCGCTGCGGCCAACGCCGCACTGGACCTCATCCGCCACCAGCAGAATTCCATGGCGGTCGCAGAGCTCCCGGAGCGCCGGCAGGTACCCGGCGGGCGGAACGATGTAGCCGCCTTCCCCCTGAATGGGCTCGACAAAAATGGCAGCCACATCCCTGGGGTCGAGCTGCCGGGTGAACAGCTCCTTCTCGATGACGTCGATACATCCCCGGTTGCAGGCGGGCTCGTCGGCACAGAACTGACACCGGTATCGGTAGGCGAAGGGAACGTGGTGCACATCCGGCAGCAGCGGCCCGAAGCCCGCGTGCTGGCGGGCCTTGCTAGAGGTAAGTGTCACCGCGCCGGTGGTGCGTCCGTGAAACGCGCCCCTGAAGGCGATGATTGCGGTGCGGCGCGTTGCATGGCGGGCGAGCTTGATGGCCGCCTCGACCGCCTCAGTGCCGGAGTTGGTGAGGAAGACTCGCTTCTTTGTGGAGCCCGGCGCGACCCTGGCCAGACGTTCGCACAGAGCCGCCATCCCCTCGTAGTAGAAGTCCGAGCCGCAGATGTGGAGGAATCGGTCCGCCGCGTCCTTCACCGCGGCCACAACTTTGGGATGACCGTATCCGGTAGAGGAGACCGCGATGCCGGCCATGAAGTCGAGATAGCGGTTGCCGTCCACGTCCTCCACCATGACGCCCTGCCCCCGCGCGACGACGAGCGGGTATTCCTTGATGTAGCAGGTAGAGGTCCACTGGGCATCGCGCTCCACGATTGCGCGCGCCTTCGGCCCCGGCGGCGGAACGACGATCCTGGGGTAGTCGCGGGCAGTCATAGGGTTCCTCAGCCTTCGATCACGGTTCTGCTCTGCTCCCGCATGAACTGGGCGACATAGTACGGCCCACAGCCACCCTTGCCGGTCGAGCCCGATCCCTTCCAGCCACAGAACGCCTGAGCGCCGGGCCAGGCACCCGTGGTGGCGCCGGTGCGCTTGTTGGCGTAGCACACTCCAGCCTCCACCTCATCGAAGAATCGGGCAACCTCGCCGGGATCCCCGGCGAAGATACCTGCGGTGAGACCGTACTCGACCCGGTTCGTCTCGGCGATGGCCTGGTCGAGCCCGGAGACTTCTCCGACCGCGAGGAATGGCACGAACAGCTCTTCCTGGAAGAGCGAGGAATGGAGCGGCAGCCGGGCGATGGTTGGCGCCACGTAGTGACCCCGGCCGAAGATGCCGTCCATCATTCGCGCCCCACCGAGCAATACTGCGCCTTCCTGTCTGGCTTGCGCCACGGCCCGCTCGAACCGTTCGACCGCGCGCTCATTGATCACCGGTCCAAAAAATACGTCCCGCTCTGAAGGGTCTCCCGTCCGGATTGCCCGGGTCCTGGCGATCAGTCTCTCCAGCAGCGGTGCCATGATCTCGCGCTGGGCGTAGACCCGGGACGTAGCGCTGCATTTCTGATTCTGAAGGCCGAAGGCAGAGCGCATGATCCCTTCGGCCGCGGCATCCAGATCGGCGCCACGGAGGACCACGGCCGCGTTCTTCCCGCCCAGCTCCAGCAGGCAGGGCTTGATCCACCGTCCACTGAGTCCGGCGTGAATCCGCATGCCTACCTGCTTCGAGCCGGTAAAGACCACGCCGTCGATCCCGGGGTGTTGCCAGAGCGGGTCACCGATCTCTTCACGGCGTCCGACCAGCAGGTTGAACACCCCGGGTGGCAGGCCGGCATCGCGATACACCTCGTACAGCTTGAGCCCGGTCCAGGGGGTATCCTCAGCCGGCTTATATACCACCGCGTTTCCGGCAGCCAACGCCGCCGCCGACATTCCGGCCGACAGGGCGAGGGGAAAGTTAAAAGGCGCGATGCAGGCAAAGACCCCGTACGGCCGAAGCACATCGGTGTTTCGCTCCACCGGTGTGATCCGAGCCATGGGCCGAACGAAGCCGCCCGCGTCTTCCACCTGCTGGCAGTAGTAGTCGATCAGGTCGGCCGACTCCTCGGCGTCACCCATGGATTCCAGCCGGCTCTTGCCGACTTCCAGGCTCATGAGGGCGGCCAACTCATACTTGCGTTCCCGAATCAGCGTGGCGGCTCGGCGGAGGAGCGACACCCGCTCCTGCCAGGGGCGTCGGGCCCAGCCCCGTTGGGCTCTTCGTGCGGCCGCCACAGCGGTATTTACGTGGGTTGTATCCGCGGTGGCAAAGCGCCCGAGCACCAGGTCGGTATCCACTGGTGAGCGGTCTACCAACGGGTCCGCGGGCGTCTCCACCGGCTGGCCATCGATGTAGAACGGGTGGAGTCGCCCAGACTGCTGTTTGACACTCGTGAGAGCAGCGGCAAAGCGGCTGTGGAACTCTTCGAGATCGCCACTGGCGGAGGTGTAGGTGATCTTGGCGGGTGCGCTCAT
>Ga0136631_10000148_pt1 | contig 20807 bp, 18 predicted proteins | sample AntDrymUQ6012206_2_FD_104655 | JGI IMG/M metagenome (GOLD analysis project Ga0136631, IMG submission 104655) | Polar desert sand microbial communities from Dry Valleys, Antarctica - metaG UQ601 (22.06) | ecosystem: Environmental > Terrestrial > Soil > Desert | place: Antarctica: Dry Valley... | reverse complement strand
CACTGTCCCGCGGAGAGCTCGTGTCCTCCGTGGAACTGGAGCCCGAGGCGCGTGCGATAGCCCTCCGGAAGACTCGATATGAACTCCTCGGCGCCTGCCTGACGTGCCGCCGCCGCGGCGGCGACGACCTCCGGAGGCCTGTTCACGCGCCCGAAGACGATGTTGTCGAGCGCGGACAGGTGGTACCGGATGAAGTCCTGGAAGAGGACCGTGATCTCGCTGCGAATCGAGGCCGCAGGCAGGTCGACCACGTCCACCTCGTTCCACAGGATGCGGCCCGATTCGGGTCGATACAGCTGACAGATGAGCTTCACGAGCGTCGTCTTCCCGGACCCGTTTTCTCCGACGAGCGCCACGATCTCGCCGGGGCGAATCTCGAGCGACACGTTCTCGAGAGCGGGTCGCGGTGCACCGCGATACGTGAACGAGACGTTCTCGACGCCGACATGCACCGAGGAGTTCGCCGGGCGCCTCGTGCCAGACGTCCCCTGCGTGACCTGGCCGCTCTCGACGGGCGAGGCAAGCTCGAGGAACGTCTGGTAGTCGTCGATGAACATTCCTGACTCGATGAGCTTGCTGATGCTGCCCGTGATGATCGGAAGCCGGCCTCCGAGCTGCTGCATGGCGACCCCCGCGGTGAGGGCGGTCGCGACGTCGATTCTGCCGTCGGCCAGGAGCACCACGAGCGCTCCCAGGGCGAGCGCCGTTCCAGCCGCTCCTGCGAAGCTCGCGAGCACGGTCACCTTTAGTCGGCCGCGGAGGAAGATGCGGAGCTGCCGAAGGCGTTGTTCCGTCAAGTCGTCGTACCGTCGACGCAGATACGAGCCGAGGTCGAACAGCCGGACTTCCTTCGCGGCGTCTCGTTCCGTTAGCAGGTCCACGACGTAGGCGCGCTCGCGGCTTTCGGGAGTCATCGCGTACTCGAAGGCATAGCTCTCTCGACTGTTGTGGATGGCGGCGAGCAGCCCTGGCACGGCGGCGAGCAGGACGAAGAACAGGAGGAGCGGCTCGAGGAAGAAGAGGACCGCTGCGATTCCGATTGTCGTCAGCAGTGCGGAGATGAGCGCGTTGACGCTGTTGACCATGTCGATTCCGCGAAACTGTCCCGACGTGCGGGCGCGCTGCAGCTGGTCGTAGAACCGCGAGGTCTCGAAGAAGCGGTAGTCGACCGCGGAGGCGACGCCGATGATTCGACCGAAGGCGTAGCGACCGACGAGCTCGACGAGGAGCCGCTGCTCGTGGGCCGCAAAGGCGTTCACGAGACCGAGAATGGCCATCACCGCGACGAACAGCCCGAACGGGGCGTAGAGCGAGCTGGCCGACGCGCCCTGGCTGACTGCCAGCAGCTCCTCCATGATCTGCCTGGCGACGAGCAGCTGAACCGCGATGCCCACACCCGCTACGAGTTGCAGCCCGGTCGAGATCATCAGATGGCGAGGGCTGGCCGCCCAGACCATCCGCAGCGCGTCGAGTGCCAACCCCGGCGTGCGTCGCAGCTGGGAGCGGCGGTTGACGGGCCGGCTCAGCTCGAAGAGCGTGACGGAGCTCGCAGGCTCCTCGCCCGTCGGGCTCGGAGCAGCTCCGTCGTGGTCGCTCACCGGCGTGCCCGTCATGTCAGGGTGTCCTGTCCAGAGAATCCGGGTCAGGGACATCGATGCTGTGCATACCGTAGGCGAACACTCCGCGCAGGATAGAGCGCAAGGAACTCGATCCCGATCCGGTGAAGAAGAGCCGGCCAGCCCCGATAGGTTGTCGGCGGCCGAGGTATGGTGGACGTGAGTCCGCCGTGTCCCGCATCAGCTCTCCCGTCGTTCCGGCGCGCCGGATTCGCCTCGGTCCCGGGGAGAAGGCGCGGCTCGGAGCCGAGATCGTGGCAGCGTACGTCGCAGTGCGCTGGTGGCTTCTGCGGGCCGGGCTTCCGGAAGCCGTCTCGGCTGCTCGTCGAATAGAACCCCCCGCCCCGTTTCGGATGGACCAAAGCGCGTCACTCGCGGCTGCCCGTCGGCTCGGAGGCGCGGTCGAGCGGATCCTCGGCGCGATGCCGTTCGACTCACGCTGCCTGATCAGGTCGCTCGTCCTCGTCCGCATCCTGGCCCGCCGCGGACTGGCCTCGCGCGTCGTTCTCGGCGTGCGGGCGAAGCCGAGCTTCAGCGCGCACGCGTGGGTCGAGTACGCCGGGGTGCCGTTGCTCGCGACCGGTGAGGAGTTCGAGCGCCTGGCCGAGATGTAAAGCACATCTGACCTTTCGACTGGTTTAGAACTGCCGAGGCCTATTCAGCGGGCCTTTCTGGGTTGGAAGTCCTCGCCGAGGGGCTAGTTCCCTCAGGCAGGGGCCGCTGTTATGATGCAGTGAGGTTATGGAGAGTTCCGAGCCATATGGGAGCGAGCCGCATGGGAGTCGTGAAGACCGACTTCACTGGGCGACTGATAAAGCGACGCGACCCGACGTGAAGGCCTACGAGCGTCCGGCTCTCGTGGCGCTGGGTTCCGTCCAGGATTTGACGCTGCACCATCAGGACTGGCACCACCATGGGGACTCCCACCACCGCGGGGGATTCCACCACCACGGCAGCATTTGACGCGCTAGCGACTCGCTGATCGAGACACGCGAGCGGGCACGCCTGCGACGACCTCGCCGCGCGATACATCCTTTGTGACAACGGAGCTGCGCCAGAAGCAGCGCGTGCGAGGTGCGAGAGACGAAGCCGCACCAAGGAGCAAGCTGCGAGCGGTTCGCCGTGGTGACGACTCTGGTTGCCCGAGCAGCATCTTGCGCCACCATTCAGTTAGAGCAGCTCGGGGATCGGCGATCCTCTGCGGCTGCACCCGCGTTGCTTCAGCTCTCGTGCGCAGGAAAGAGCGAGCAGGCGGCGCAATTCACCGCGATCAAGAGGGTGTCTTCGATCGCGCCGGTACTCCTCTGACGATTTCGCTTGCGGGGACGTCTCGCGTCACGACGGCGCCGGCGCCGACGATCGCGCCTGCGCCGATGCGAACTCCGCCGAGGATGATTGCGCCGGAGCCGAGCGAGGCCCCTTGCTCGACGACGGTTTCGAGCAACGTCCAGTCCTCCGTCTCCTGAAGCCGGCCACCGGATGTCGCGCGGGGGTACTTGTCGTTGACGAAGAGGACACCGTGACCCACGAAGACGTCGTCCTCGATCGTCACGCCTTCGCAGACGAACGAATGACTCTGAACTTTGCAGCGTGCCCCGACTCGCGCTCCCCGTTGGATCTCGACGAACGGGCCGACTCGTGTCCCGTCACCGATGAAACAGCCATACAAGTTGACGAAAGGGCCTACGACGACGTCTTCGCCGAACTCGACGTCATCGAGCAGTCGGAACTCGGCGTTGTTGACAGGGCTACTCGCCACGTTCGAAAAAGGAACCTATCCCGTCGCCGACTGCGGCGATCTGCGCGTCCGTGATGCCGGGGAAGATGGGCAGGGAGAGACACTCCCGCGCGAGGGTCTCGGCAACGGGGAACTCGCCCTCGCGGTAGCTGAGGTGGGCGTATGCGCGGGTCAGATGAACCGGCACCGGGTAATGGCGGCCTGTTGCGATCCCACGGCGTGCAAGTGACTTCGCCAGGCGCTCGGGCTCTTTCGTTCGGATGACGTAAAGGTGCCAGACTGGCGCGCTACCAGCGGGCACCGGCGGCAACACGATGTCGCCTAGGCCGTCGAGCGCCTCGGTATAGAGCGCCGCGGCGCGTCGCCGTTGCTCGTTCCAGCCCGTGAGCTGCGGGAGTTTCAAGAGGAGGACGATCGCCTGAATCGTGTCGAGGCGCGACGTCCATCCCTCGACATCGTGCTCGTACTTCCGGCGTTGGCCGTGCTCGCGCAACGCCCGTACCTCGTCCGCGACCTGGGCGTCCGACGTCACAAGCGCACCGGCGTCTCCCATGGCTCCGAGATTCTTTCCGGGATAGAAGCTGAACGCCGAGGCGACTCCGACGGCACCGGCCCGAGTGCCGTCGCGCTCGGCCCCGTGTGCCTGGCACGCGTCTTCGACGATAGCGAGCTGTTGCCGCTCGGCCAACGCACGCAGCGCGAGCATGTCTGCCAGCTGCCCGTACAGATGAACCGGCAGAAGGAAGCGCGTCCGCTCCGTGGTTGCGGCCTCGGCAGAAGCGGGATCGAGATTCCAGTCGCGCTCGGAGATGTCGGCGAGCACGGGTCGCCCGCCCGCCTGGCTGACGGCCTCCGCCGTGGCGACGAACGTCAGCGCGGGCAGAATTACCTCGTCGCCAGGCTCGATCCCGGACGCCTTCAGACCCAGTCGAAGGGCGTCGAGGCCGCTGGCGATGCCGACGCAGTGCTCGACACCACACCAGGAGGCGAACGCCGCTTCGAACTCCGATACCTCCGGTCCGTTGGTGAAGCGCCCCGAGTCGACGAGGTCGGAAAGAGCCTCGACGAGCTCGTCCTTGATCCCGGAATGGACGACCTCGAGGTCGAGGAAGGGCACGATCGTCGAGGAAGTCGTCCTGCCGCTCACCTGCACAGCATATGAGTGATGGGCAGACGTAAGTCTGGACCTTGGACGCGACCGTTGCGAACGTCGCCGAGGCCCACTATCGTCCCCTACGGCAACTTGCGGCTAGAGGGCCGTCGTCCGACAAAGGGGGGAGCCCGAGGCTGTCGACGGACGAACTGGGGACAAGATGCGCCCGGCGCGCTGGAGACCGGCTGGGCGTCAAATGGGGTACGAACTGGTGAAGGAGATACGCATGAAGCTGGGGAGGAAATTTCTGTTCTTGGCTGCTCTCGCCGCGTTTGCGACAGTCGTTCTCACGGCGTCGCCGGCGATTGCGCACGACGATCCTGTGCAACCGGGCCATGCTGGGGGCTGTTGGGACGTCACGAAGGTTGCGAAGGACTCAAACGGCAGTCCGATCACCGAGCTGACGCTCTTGCTCGGGCAGACCTACAAGATCTACTACGAGATCGTCGTCACCGAGCGCGATTGCGCGGCGCACGAGACCCCGCACGACTCGGTGGACGTCAAGGACAGCTACGCGGGCACGTTGGCGGAGCACTTGGCGCAGTCACGGACGTTCAACTACACGCGCGACATCACCGCTCACACGTGCGAAGCGTTCGACGTCGACAACACCGTTGACGTGTGGAACCTTGCGGTCATCACGAGCGCCTCGGTCACGATTCCTGTGACTGTCGCGTGCGCGCAGGGCTGCACATTGACGCAGGGGTACTGGAAGACCCACTCCGAGTTCGGGCCTGCACCGTACGACAACACGTGGGCACAGCTTCCGAACGGTGCAAGCACGACGTTCTTCCTGAGCGGACAGACGTGGTTCCAGGTGTTCTGGACCGCACCGTCCGGCAACGTCTACTACCAGCTCGCGCACCAGTACATGGCTGCGGTGCTGAACAAGCTGAACGGTGCGTCGTCCACGACTGCAGTGGACGCGGCGATCGCAAGCGCCACGACGTTCTTCACGACGTACACGCCTGCGCAAGCCGGTGCGTTCGCGAAGAGCTCAGCGGCGCGTTCGAGCGCACTTGCCCTGGCATCGACGCTCGCCAGCTACAACGAAGGCGCTATCGGGCCGGGACACTGCGACCAGTAGGCGCACGTTCTCCGATCCATCTATGGCTGGACGAGACCCCCGCACGCGCGGGGGTCTCGTGCTTTCTGACCTAGCCGTCCCCCCGTTCGGGGGACGGTAGCGACCTCCCTCGTTCCGATGCGACAGGAGGCGGGCCTTGCCGCTCCGGCAGGACAGTCGTCGAGGAGAAGGAAAGAGCCAGAGTTCATGGCAGTCGTGGAGCCGATCAGGCCGGTTCGCGCCGGAGGTCTCGAGGACGCCGATCGCGTCAACGTCGTCCGGCTGATCGAGTTCCTCGGGCCGGTCTCCCCCGAGCTCGTCCTCGTCGATCCCGGTCTGGCCGACCGGGCGCGCGCGCTCCTCCCGGATTCCCCTGGCATCCGCATGTCCCGCCGGCGCGAGCACGTCGAGCCGACTCTACTGGGCGTGCCTGCCCTGCCCAGCCCGCGAAGGAGCTCGACCAGCATGGCAGTCGTTGCGTTGGTCGCGAGCGCCTTGGCGGCGACGACTGCGATCGGATGGTGGGCGGGTAGGTCAGGTCGCGAGGCCTTGCCGACGATCGAGTCGACCCCGCCGGTGGCTGCGCCTGCGCTGTCTTCCCCTGACGCTTCGCCGGGTCCGCCGCCGCCGAACGCTCCACCGATCGGCCCGACCGCCGTACAGGCCCCACGTTTCGTGTGGCCTGCAGAGTCCGGGTCGGTCGGCTATCGCGTGGCCCTGTACCAGGACGGCCAGCAGATCTTCGAGCGAGACGTGACCAGGAGTGCGCTCGAACTACCGAAGAGCTGGACGTACCAGGGGAGGCCCTACCAGCTCACGAAGGGCGCGTATCGCTGGGTCGTCTGGCCGCTCGTCGGGCCGGAGAAGCGCCTGGGCCGTGCGATCGTGTCGGCTCAGTACGTGGTCTGAACGCCCGGCTTCACGAGCCGGCCCTCCATCGCGATTCGTAAGCCTGTCTCGCTCGACTCGTACGCGGCCTCGATCACCGCAATCACCTCCCGCGCCTGCCGTGCGCTCGACGGCGGTTCGCTTCCGGAGCGAAATGCCGCGACCGCACCCACGAGCAAGTCGCCGGTCGCGGCCACGTTCATCTCCTTCGGCCCGCGGGCGAGAACCTTGCGCCGCCGACCGATCTCCGCCCACGCCAGGCCGCCCAGCCCGTAGTCGATCTTGATCCCGGTCGGCTCGGCGCGCTTGAGTCCGATCTGCGCATACGCGCGACCCCCGTGCGAGGCGCGAAGAGATGCCTTCTCGCAGTCGGCCCGGACCTCGAGATAGCGCGTCCCGCCCTTCGATACTCGGTCGAGCGTGATGAGACCGAGCCGCCCACCGCTGAACTCGAGCGTCACGACCTGCACGGGATCCGCGTCGAGGTCCTCGTGGAGGCCTGCTGACTTCCGCGCGTAGACGGCCTCGGGAAGCTCGCCGTACGTCTCGATCATGAGATCGACGAGATGCACGCCCCCTTCGAGGAGCGTTCGGCGCGCCATCTGCGCTCGCCACGGTGTCGGCTCGTCCCAGGGCGCAAGCTCCATCAGCTGCCACATCTGACAGAACGCGAGACGGCCGAACTCCTCGCTGCGGATGCGCTCACGGAGCACGCGGAAGATCGGCTTCTCGCGGTACTGGTGGTTCACGGCAACCTGCCGTCCGGTCTCGTCGATCGCGGCGAGTATGCGGTCTGCCTCTTCGGTCGTCATCGTGAACGGCTTCTCGCAGAAGACGTGGGCGCCGTGCCTCAGTGCTGCGATGCACTGCTCCGCGTGTACCTGGGGTGGGGTGGCCACGACGACGACGTCCGGGCGTTGCTCGAGGAGCTCGTCCAGCGTCGGGTACGCCGGAGTCCCGGTGTCGGCGGTCCAGGCCGCCCGCTGCTCGGGCGAAGCGTCCACCCCTCCGACCGCAGTCGCTCCGGGAATCCGATCCAGCGCGGGTAGGTGATAGAGGCGGGTCGCCCGCCCGAGTCCGATGTAACCGAAGCGCATGCTCAGGTCCTTTCCGAGTCGTCGTTCGAGACAGAGATGGGAATGTCAGGTGCGGCGGCGGCTTCCCCGATATCCACGGCGTTCCAGTCGTGCGCGCCGGCGTACACGACGCCGTGCGCGGAGCAGTAGCGGCCGATGTCCGGCGCAACGCGTGCGAGATCGGCACGTGTATGGGCGAGGTCGCCGCCGAGCAACCCGCTGGTGTTCTCGTGGCGAACCAGCAGGCTCGCGTGCCCGGGCGTGTGCCCGGGCGTGGCGACGATCACGAGCGTTCCGTCTCCCGCGAGGTCGTGGGATCCGGAGAAGGGACCGAAGCCTCCGGTGTCGAGGTCGAGCAGGCGCGGTTGGACACCTGCGGGCCAGTACTGGGGGAGATAGCCGCGGACCTTCCCGCGGAGACCTGCCGCGCGCTCCCACTCTCGCCGCGTCACGAACACCTCGGCCGCCCGGAACGCTGCCAGTCCGCCCACGTGGTCGGTGTGCAGGTGGGAGAGGACGACCCAGCGGATGTCCCGCGGCGCGATACCGAGGGCACCGAGCTGCACGTCGACCTCGTCGTCAGCCTCCAGCTCGAATCGGGCGAGTCGGAAGAACGGCTGCCAGCGCGGGAAGTACCCTCCCACAGTCGCGCGGACGGTCTGCCCCGTGTCGAACAGGCAGAGCCCGGCCGGATGTTCGACGAGGAATGCGTTGACGGGCAAGGCCTCGCCTCTCCACTCCGCCCAGAGGTAGCGCCGCGCGCCGCGCGTGCCGGCGCGCTCGCGCACGACGCCCGTGCGCAGGCATCGGATCCGCATCAGCGCTCGCGCGCCTCAGGATCTCGAACGAGCATATGCCGGACGAGCGCGACAGGTACTGCGGCGAGGCCGACCAGATGATGAAGTGCGTGCAACGCAACCCCGACGACCGCCGCCGTCAGTCCGAGGCGACGGAGCAGAAGGCCGTAGAACCCGCGATTGAGCAGGACAAGTGCCGCTGCCCCCCCGCCGATGAGCGCCACGCGCCGACGTACGAGCCCGGCAGCCCCGACGAGCGCCGCAAGTGCGCTGAGGCGATGGCGCCAGCCGAGGTTCAAGGTGCTCGTGGAGTGGCGATGGCGCAGGAGAAGCTCGACCCACGGGATGGCGCGCCCGACGAAGTCGGTGCGCACCATCTCCCAGAGGGTCCAGCTCTTGAGGTGCGTTCCCTGGATACGCGGATCCAGGACAATGCGGTCGCCGTTCGCCGACAGCCGCATCCCGAGATCGACGTCCTCGAGGTAGCGCCGCTCGGCATCGAAGCCCCCGACGGCATCGAACGCCGGTCGTCTCACTGCGCCGAGCCCCGTCCAGAACGTCGTCGCAGCTCCGGGTGCCTCGTGATGCACATGGTGGTGGAGCAGGTTCCTGAATGCGGAGACGATTCCGCCGGCAACGGGCGCGTCGTCGTAGGACCCGAAGGTCGCTGCCAGCTCTGGATCTGCATCGAACGATGCGCGCAGGCGCGCGATGGCGTCGGAGCGCACCTCGACGTCGGCATCGACGAAGACGAGAACGTCGCCGGTCGCTCGGGCGACCCCGATGTTCCGGGCGCGGCTTGGATGGCAGCCGGCCGGCTCCGTAACGACGTGGAGCTCGTCTTCGGGAAGCAGGAGCGGCTCGATCGCCTCGACGCAGCGCTCGAGCGTGGCCGGCACGTCGGTCGCCGGGACGATCACGGACAGTCTCGTCACGTTCGAAGTCTAGGGACGGTCGCGCGGTTCGAGCACTCGACGATAGGCCTGTTCGAGCGACTCGACCGACCGAGCCCAGCTCAGCTCGTTCTCGATACGGCGCCTACCCTCGGCGCCCATCGTAAGCCTGAGCGCATCGTCGTCGAGGAGTCGATCGACGCACGAGGCCAGCGCAGAAGCATCGCTCGGCGGGGCGTAAAGCGCGGCGTCGCCAGCCGAGAACCGCGTCTCCGTAAGGTCGTAGGCGACGACCGGCTTCGCGAGAGCCATGTACTCGACGACCTTGATCATGGTCGATGCGTCGTTCAGGGCGTTCTTCGGCTCGGGCGAGAGGCAGACGTCGGCGGTCGACAGGAGTCGAATGAGCTCCTCGTCGCCGAGGTGACCTGGAAACTCGGCGCGGTCGCCGAGCTCGAGCTCGTGCGAGAGCGCGATGGCATCGTCACGCCAGTCGCCGGATCCGGCGATCACCGCGTGCCAGTCGTCACGGCGCCCTCCCAGGTCGCGAAGCGCGCGAAGCGCATGATCGACGCCGTCCTGCGGGCCGATCGTGCCCGCATATGCAATCAAATGACGCTTGCCGCGACGAAGCTTGGGATCTGGGGAGGTCGCGGTGAACCGGGAGAGGTCCGGTGCGATTCGCACGACGAACACGTCCTCGGGCGGCTTCCCGCCGCGCTCGATCGCGATCCGGCGGTACGACTCGTTCGGTGAGAGGACCACGTCCGCGGCCCGGAACGTCTGTTGCTCGAACCGGAGCGCAGCGCGATAGAGCGCACCTCCCCGACGTCCGAAACGGGCCTCGTAGAGCTCGGGGACGAGATCGTGGTGGTCGAACACGAGGCGCGCTCCTCGCCGCCGCAGCCGGCGCACCGCCAGGAAGAGCACGTCGGGCGGGTTGCAGACATGCACGACGTCGACCCTTCGCTCCCGGTCGATGGCCCGCGCGAGCCGACGCATGTCGCGAAGCGCGGAGCCGTACTCGCGCAGGTAGGACCACGGTCCCGCTTTCGCTTCGCGATGGTGGAACCGGTGGATCGTGACGCCCTCCAGCTCCTCCCTCTCCTCGAGGTCACGGCTAGTGCCTCTCGGGCAGACGACCGAGATGCGGTGGCCGAGCGAGACGAGCGCCCGCGCTTCCGCCCAGACCCGCCTGTCGGCCGGAACGGACATGTTCTCGACCAGCACCAGGACGTGGGGTCGTTCGGATTTGTTCGTCGTCACCTGCTCTTTGCGCTCTCTGAGAGCGTACGGTCGAAGACTGCGGCGAGCTCTCGGGCCAAGTGGCGGCGTTCGAATGGCTCGAGGAAGGCAGGTGGAGAATCAGGCTGTCGATCGTGCGAGGTGCCATCGCGAAGCATTTGGGCCAGTGCAGTCTCCATTGCGGTGACGTCGGTCGGCCGGCAGATGATGGCTCCCGACGCTTGAGCGACTAGGTCGCGGGCGTCGCCATCGGGCAGTGCCGCGAGAATCGGCCGAGCGGCGGCGAGGTACTCATACGTCTTCCCGGGCACGATTGTCGCACGCTGACCCCGCGGAAGATCGTGCAGCGGCAGGAAGAGGAGTTCTGCGGAGCGCATCAGCGCGATTGCGCGGGCGTGCGAGAGATAGCCGTGAGCGCACATGAGATCTTGGGGCAACGTCTGACGATCCGCATCCGACAGTACGCCTGCAACGTGCAGCTCCAACCGATCGACGAGAGCCGGCTCGCGATCTCTAAGTCGTCGTATTGCCTCGCAGAGGTAGACGAGCGACCTTGCAGTTCTCTCCACACCGCGAACGGATCCTCCAAGTATGCGCCGAAGACCGCGTTCCTCATGCGCAAGGTCGGCGTGCAAGTACCCGGCGTGGACGATGCGATAGCGGTCGTCTGTGCGAAGCGGCGTCGGGCCGTCGAAGTCCGTCCTGTCAAAGCCGTTGGGAATCGTCGCGACACGACCTGCCTTGAACGCCGGGAATGTTGCCACCAGTCGGCGTGCGGCCTCGGGCGTGTTCATGACGATCGCAGCGGCTGACCCGAGAGCATCCCCCATGCTCGCTAACTCCAGCCTCTTATGAAGACCCGTCTGGTAGATCTGCATCTCGTCCAAAGCCCATGGATCGCGCAGATCTGCGACCCAGGGCACGTCGAGCTTCTGGGAGATCGCCGTCGCCGCTTCGGCTGACTCGAACGGCGACATCGTCGCGATCACGAGATCGACCCGTGAGGATGCGGTTGCGGCGCCTACGGAACCGGCGACCCACCAACGCGTGAACTCCGACCTCAGACGGAGCGAGCGCTCAGTTCGTGCGCGTAGACCCGCTGCGCGGACAGGTTCCGGTGTCGCGATGCGCCGTACCTCGAGGTCCGGTGGAAGCTCTGCGAGTAATGTCTCGTCGGTCGGAGTCCAGCGGCCGCCGGTCGTTCCCGGCCCTGTGACGACGACGGAGTCGTAGCCGAATTCACGGAGGTACCGGACGAACTTCACCGTGCGCTGCACACCGGCCCCGCCCACTGGTGGGAAGTGGTACGCGAGGAAGAGGACGCGCCTCAAGCGCCGCGTAGCGTGTCGGCTTCGAGTCGCCGGATGATCTTGGCTGGTGTCCCGACCGCGACCGAATGGTCTGGCACATCGTCCAACACGACGGAGTTTGCCCCGATGACCGCCCCACGCCCCACGCGTACACCCGGACCAATCACGACGTTTTCGCCGAGCCAGGCGCCGTCACAGATCTCGACGGGCTCGACCCGCGTGACACCTTGGTCGAGCACGGCGCGGCCTGTGTCCTCGAAGGCATGGGAGTGGTCGGAGATGTAAACGCCGCGAGCGATCAGGACGCGATCGCCGATGCGAACCGACCGAGCGGCCGAGACGACACAGTTGCCCGCGATGCTCGTGCCGTCGCCCATTTCAAGCGCTACGTGCTCGTCTTCGCTTTCCAGCACCTGCAGCCATGATCCGGCGCCGACGAACACACGAGCCCCGATTGCGATGCGTCGCTCACCAGTTAGACGCACCGGCGGCTGAATCACGCTTTTCGCGCCGAACGACGCGAAGGACCCGGATGTCAGCAACGAAAAGCTCTTGGCCCAACCGCGTTGAAGCGACCGGTATAGCCCGAGAAACGCCCGCCCGGCGAATCGCCGCACCATCCGGATCATAGAGCAGCTTGGATTCGGTAGCTCACTCGAGACAGGCGACCTGTCGCCTCCGACGTTCCGACGGTTGAGGCGCCTCTACTAACTCTTCTTTGCAGGACACTCCGTCGCGTATGCGCGGCGAACCATGACGACGGATGTCACTGTCGTCCGTCTTGCAACGAAGGAAACAACCACGCGCCCATGACGCCGAAACGCTCGTTCACAGGCGGTCCAGATGGTGCCCGACAGGCGGTCGGCATCCGCACGCGACGAGCCCGGGCCGAGGCCGCGCAGCGTCGTGTAGTACGGGCTCGCCGTTGAGAGGCCGACGACCCGGTCGCTAACCGTCGTGACCTTGAGCGCGCCTCCGGGTACCGCAAACGTGTCGACCCTGGCAGGGATTCTCGCGGCGCCGAGCTTCACGGGTCGGCTGCGTTGTGGCTGCCCGTAGCGTCGAAGAGTCTCCGCTCGCTTCATCCCGATGGCCGCTGTCCCAATCGTCCGTCCGAGGACGATCAAAGCCGTGTCACGTTGAAGAGCGCCAGCATCTCGTGGGAAGCGTAACGGGCGTACCCGACCCTCCATATCGAGGGGCAGCTTGAGATCGGGCGAAGTTGGCGGAGCGATTGCCATTGCGCCCGTGCCGGGTCGGAGTCGGAAGTCTTCCAGACCAGGCGTGGCCGAGACGAACGCGAGACCGCGTAGTCGCCGGTCCGTCGGGCCGCAGGTCCGACCATTTGAAGCGTTGTAGGCGAACACAATGCCGGCGTAGCAACCGCTGAACCCGCCAGTCGCATTTGCGATCACGCGAACGTTCTCGTAGGTGGCTCCCGCAACATACTGGCCGATACCTGCAGCGAGACTGTTGTAGCGGATCAGCCAGTTCCGGAAGAGCGAGGCCGCACTGAACTGGATGTCGACCTGGCCGTTGCACGCCGTCTCCCCACCTTTCGCCGTCTCATACAACCACTCGACGGGACAGCCAAACCAGTTGTTCTCGAAGCGGACGTTCTGGGGTGGCGGACCGACGAAGTTCTGGACTTGGATGTTGTAGACCGCGTTCTGTGAGAAGACCGAGTTCTTGATCGTGAGTCCGTTCACGGTCACGATGAAGAGCCCTCCGAAGTGGCAGTCGGAGGTCTGCCCGTCTGTATTGCGGTTCTGGTTGTGAATCAAGACTCGGTCCAGCGTGATGTCCGTGGGAACGACGGAATACCCGCCACTGAACCCGATCTTGTTCTCGAAGCCCGGACCCTCGACGATTCGGCATCCTGCGCCGACGGTCGCCGGGCCGACGTCCATGTTCCGCAGCGTCACGGTCCGGGCGTTGAAGACGCCGAAACTCGTGGCGTGAATTCCCTCCAGGATCACGTGGTCGGGATAGACGGCCTCGGAACGCGCTTTCGTGGCCACGAAACCCCGCACCGTGATACTGAATCTCCGGTCTCTCGTAGGGATCCCGGTTGCCGGAGTCGCGGTTCCACGAACCCATACGCTGGAGCCGCGCACGGTGAGCCCCCCGTTTATGGTGACCAGCTGGCCAGGGGATGGCAGGAACACGATGCAATTCTGAGTTGTCTGTACGGTGCACCCAGGGCTGAGATCGCGCACTACAGCGCGAGCCGCGAGTTCCTGGGGGCCGTACTCGCCGCCCGCGACCTGCACGATGTCGCCCGGCTTGGCGACTTGATAGGCACGATTCCAGGTCGCGCAGGGAGCAGCCTTGGAACATGTGCCGCCGTCGGAGCCGGTCGGTTCGACGAACAGGTCCGGCGCCGAGACCTGCCGCGCGGCAACGTCAGAGCCGATCGCGCCAAGCGCGGCGGCGGTCGATAGGCAAAAGGTCGCGAGAGCCGCAAGCCACACGCCGCTTGGCCGTCGGCGCCTGTATCCCGACACACTGCGCAGACGACGAGCATAGCTGGATCATGTCGATCCACTGCCTGCGAGAGTTCCTGCCATGGAGCAGGCAACAAAAGGGAGAGTCCAGAGCATGGACGATGGCCGCGATCCCTAGGCTCTTACCTGTGGAGGATGTCCAGTGGTGCACGGGGCTGGCGGCTAGACCTAACGACGGTTGCTCTTCGGCGCCCTTCACAAGCGCGGAGACCGAGAGTAGGTCGGCGTGAGTAAAGGCGAGGATCGTCCCGACCTTCGAGAAACGACGCTCACAGGCGTTCGCTCGATAGCGGGTGCGCGTCTCGTCGCCGAGCTCACTGCCCTCGCGTCCGTCGTCGTGCTCGCGCGCCTCATATCTCCCGCCGAGTTCGGACACGCCGCCATTGCTCTCGTGTTCGTCGGAGTCGCCACCATACTCGGGCCACTGGGATTGACAGCGATCGTCGTCCAACGGCCTGTACTCAGCCCGCGCGAGGTTGAAAGTGCCGCCTTCCTCTCACTGTCTCTCGGAGCCGCATTGACCGCCGCGACTGTTGTATTTTCGACGGTGGGGGTCGCTGCGACGCTGTTCGGCGATAGGACAGCCGACCTCGTGGCGCTTGCGTCGCCGGCGTTTCTCCTCGTTGGCCTCGGCGCTGTCCCTCAAGCGCTCGTCCAGCGTGAGCTGCGTTTCCGGCGGCTCGGAGTGTTCGAGGCAACCTCGGTCGTCGCAGGTGCCGTGACCGCGGTGTCGCTGGCTCTTTTCGGGCTCGAAGGCGAGTCACTTGTCGTTGGTGGCGTCGTGGTGGTGGGATCGACTGCCGTTCTCGCGATGGTGGCCGTGCCGCTTGTCAGACCGCGACCGTCCCGGGAGGGCATCCGTGACGTATCGGGGTTCGCGACACCTGTGACACTCTCGTCACTCGTCTATCTGGGATTCCGAAACGTCGACTACGTGATTCTCGGCGCGCGGCTGTCTCCCGCTCAGGTCGGCTTCTATTGGCGTGCCTATCAGCTCGGAGTCGAGTACCAGGGAAAACTGACCCAGATCATGATGCGAGTCTCCTTTCCGGTCTATTCGCGGGCGGAAGGCGTTGCGGAGCTCAAGCGGCTACGTCTGAGAATCGTACGTACGCATGCGACGGTGATCCTTCCCTTGCTGGCCGGCTTCATCGCCGTGGCGCCCGCTTTGATCCCATGGTTGTTCGGCGAGGCGTGGGAGCCCGCTGTGGTCCCTGCTCAGATCTTGGCTGTTGCAGGGATGGCCGAAGCGGTAACGACCGGTATCGGGTTTCTCATGATCGTCCTTGGCAGACCGGGCCTCCTGCTCGCATGGAATGTGCTGACGCTGGTGGCGTACGGGGTCATGATCGCTTTCCTTGCACAGTACGGTTTAACTTGGGTGTCTATCGGTGTGGCTGTATTCTCTGTCGTTTCAGTCGTCGTCTTGCAGGCTGCACTCATGCCGATGGTGATCGACCTGGGCATCGTCGATTTCTGGCATGACGTTAAAGCAGGCGTCATCACAGCGGCGATCGTTCTACCTCCGCTCGTCGGCGGGAGGGTGCTGCTCGAGGACATTGGCGTGCCAGTACTGCCGCTGCTGGGTCTTCTGACCCTCGTCGGGACAGCGATAATTGCGGCGGTCCTGCGCGTGCTCTTCGGCGAGGTCTGGAATGACCTCCTCGTACTCTGTCGCCGTGTCTCGGGGCGAGGTACGCCTATTCGGCGCGAGACTTGAAAGCAGATGACCCGCGTAGTCCCTGCAGAGCGCAACTCCTCGCCTTGAGACGTAAGGCGTCAGGGATGATTGGCCGATAGCGGCGCTGGTGCCGTAACAGGGTATGGATAAATGTTGCCGAACGAGGGAGATACTCCGGCACGAGGTGCGCCACACGAGGTCGGGGCGGGGGGTTTCGAGATGCAGTCGTGCTCCGAGTCTCCTACAAGGCCATGCATTTGACGATACAGGCGTCTCCGTTAGGCTTCGCTAAACCCCTCTCCTAACCGTTCGGCTAGTGGTGTGGCTCGTCGATTGGCGGGTGGCGCAGAGCGCACTGCAACGTACGATCACATCGTGGCACTGCAAACTGAGACCGATAACGGAGTCTTGTCCGGCCTTTCGCCGCGCGAGCGGCAGGTACTTGAGCTCACGTCGCACGGGAACACGAACGCGAAAACCGCGATCGATCTTCACATCACGACGCACGCTGTGAAGTTCCACCTCGCGTCGATCTATCAGAAGCTCGGTGTCGCAAATAGGACGGAGGCGACCGCCAGGTACGTGTCCGCCCTCGCCCGCGAGGAAAGCCCTAGCCAGGGCTGAGCGAAGATGGACCTAGCCCTCTACGCTCGAGTTCTCTCTCGGCACAGCGCGGTGCTTCTCATCGGCTGCGCCATGGCGTTCTTCCTCGCGCTGACCTCGTACTACCGCGTCACGGTCGACGGACTCCTTCCCGAGCTCACGCCTCGCAAAGCCGAGATCTGGCAGAGCCAGGCGAATGTCTACCTGACCGAGAAGGGATTCCCAGCCGGAAGCCGCGCTCAGTACAACAACGCCTCGCGCTTCACGGGGCTCACCGGGCTCTACGCGCGGCTCGCGCAGAGTGACCAGGTTCTCAAGCGAATCGAGAGGAGCGGACCGCTTCCCGGCGCCTTCCAGGCTGCCCCGGTGGTCGACACGATCGCAGGCCCAGTTTCGCTCCCGGTGGTCGCCCTGTTTGGAAAGGCGAGCTCGCCGGCGACGGCCAAGGATACGCTGGCGAGGGGGCTTGAGGGTTTCCTCGGTTATGTTCGCGCAAACCAGATCGCGGCAGGCATTCCCAAGAGACAGCGGATCGAACTCCACATTATCAACGCTCCCGAGTCCGCAAGCCTCATCGAGCCGCGCAAGAAGACTTTGCCGGTCGTTGTCTTCCTGGCCGTCATGATCGCGGCCGTCGCGCTTGTCTTCATCCTCGAGAACGCCTCACGCGGCAGAGCGGGGGTCCCGCTTGAGGCGCTGCCTGAACTCCGTGAGCATTCAGGGCAAGGATCAGAACTGCTTTCGGAGCCACAGCTCGAGCCGAGAGTCGCACAGGCTCCCGACTTGAGGCCCGAGCCGGGACAGGGGCGAGCACCGGAGCTGAGCCCCGAGCAGCAACCCGCTCCAGCGCCGGAGTCTGAGCCCGCACCCGCTCGCCGCTGGGCGTAAACCCGTTGACCAACATCGAGCTACGGTCGCCGGGCTTCGATCGTCTCCCTGTGGGACTGGTCGCCGGAGGGGTCGCACTCCTCGGAGCGGCCGCAGTTGCCGGTCGCGGCGTCGCTCCGGCGGCCGGTGTGCTCATCCTCGTCTCGCTTATCGCAGCCGGCCACCGCGTTGCACTGCGCTGGGACGTACTAGTCAGCTTTCTCCTGCTCGTCGTCCTCGTCATCCCGATCAAGCGCTACGGGTTCACAGCCTCGCTTCCGTTCGACCTCGAGCCGTACCGCATCGCAATCGGCTTTGTCCTTGGGCTCTGGACCTCGGCGCTGCTGATCGACTCGCGCGTGCGCTTGCAGCGGAGCGCCATCGACGGTCCGCTCCTGCTCTTCGCCGTCGCTGTGATCGGATCCGTCGCTCTGAATCCGGGATCGATAACAAGGCTGGACATCATTCGTTCGTTCGTGGGCGCTCGGGCGGCGGAGTTCATCCGCGATGCGGATCGAATCCCCTTCGTGGACGTCTCAGGCACGGTCGCGAAGGCGCTGCTCTTCCTCGTTAGCGTGTACCTGGCTTTCTACTTCATCGTCAGCGTCGTGCGGTCACCACAGGCGATCCACGTCGTCTTGAAGACGCTGGTCTGCGGCGCAGCAGGTGTAGCCGCGTTTGCCATCGTCGAGCGGCGCACCGGCTACAACGTCTTCGATCATCTTCAGGGTTGGATCCCGCTCGTCACGTTCGAGGGGAGCGGCCTTGATGCAGCGGACATCGGCCGAGCTGGACGGCTCCGCGTCTATGCGTCCGCGCAGCATCCGATCGCTCTGGCCGCGCTCTTTGCGATGGTCGTGCCGCTTTCCCTCTACCTTGCCCACCACAGAAGGCGTCCCATCTGGTATGCGACGTCTGCCGTACTGATACTGGGCGCCCTCTCGACGGTATCTCGTACGAGCGTGACGATGCTGGCAGCAATTGTGGTCATCTTCCTCGTGCTTCGGCGTTCTGTCGTCACGAGGGCCGCCGTGTTCGTGCTGCCGGCCCTCATCGTCATTCACCTCATCTTGCCTGGAACCATTGGCGGTCTGCGCCAGGCGTTCTTTCCCTCGAAGGGCCTGGTCTCGGATCAGACGGTCTATGGGGGCCGCATCTCGAGTGAGCGACTTGGTCCCCAGTTCGATGTGATCAAGCAGCAACCCGCGCTCGGCCAGGGATACGGCACCCGAGTGACGAGTGGACCCGAGCAGAACTCGCGCGTCCTAGACAACCAGTGGCTGGCTACGGGTGTCGAGACAGGGCTCATCGGGGTGTTCGCGTGGGTATGGCTGTTCGTGCGGTTCGTACGCAGGGCGGGCAGTGAAGCAAAACGGGATCTCTCGGAGAGGGGCTGGCTTCTCACGGCGATTACGTCATCGGTCGTTGCGTTCGCGGTGGGCATGTTCACGTTCGACGCGTTCTCGTTCGTGCAGGAGTTGTTCGTCTTCTTCGTGTTGCTCGCGCTCGGCTCTGCCGTTCTCGCCTGGAACGAGGCCTGGCCAGAGGGGGCCGCGGCCGAGCGCCCTGACCGTACGGCGGCGCTATCGAGTGGCCGCGTCTCTTCCAAGGGCCTCGGTAGCGCGCCGAGTGAGGTTTCGTAGCAACTGCTGCTCGCGGACATGTTCGACCAATGCCGTCTTCCGGCAGCGTTCCTGCCGCAGGAGCGCTGCACCAGCGTACGAGGAGACGAGGGCAAGCGCGGCGGGGTCTCGTAAGCTCCGGTACAGCGCGCGAACCAAGAGGTACGAGGGCCTATAACCGAGGTAGTGCGCGGCGTATCCCTGCGACGACCACTGCGCCCAACGTGTTCGCGCTCGATCGCCCTCGCGGCGGTGGTGGTAGAACGGCTGGTCCCGAGCGACTGCTGTGCGCCAGCCACGAACGTTCGCCTCTGCCACATCGATCCAGTCCCAGGCGGTGCGGTTCTCCAGCGGAAGCAGCTGCTCGAGGCACGTCCAGCGATACACCCGAGCCGCACCCCATACGCTCGACCCCGTGCCGAAGCGTTCGAGCCACGCGCCGTCGTGCTGCTCGAAGCAGGTCCCGCTGACCACCCCGAGGATACGGTCGGTGTCCAGTTTCTCGAGGAGCCCTTCGAAGTACTCTGGCGGAAGCGTCACGTCGGCGTCGACCTTCGCGATGAACTGAGGGCGCGGCGACAGCGCCGCGATACCGGCCTGGAAGGCCAGGACAATAGGACGGGCGCGCTCCCCTTCCGGGCCCGCGGCAGCGTCGACTACTCGAATCCACCGATGTCGGCTCGCCAATTTGTGCGCAATCTCGGCCGTCTCATCTGTCGAACCGTTCTCGACGACGACCCATGTCTCGGGACTGCTCGTCTGTGCGGCTAGGCTCTCCGCGAGCCGGGGAAGACTCTCGGCCTCGTCGCGGACCGGTGTGACGACTGCGTACTGAGCGGTCGTCGTCACACGCGCATCGGCGCGGGCGATAGCGCACGGTCGAGGTACGACCCAAGCCAGACTTCGAGCATCAGCACCGAGAGCAGAAGCCGCCCGCGCGGGGCCTGACCGCGTCTCTCCACGAAATCGCTCACGAGGGCACGCAAGGCCTCGTGATCGAGCAGGTCACCCGATCGGAGCTCCGTCCCGGACATTCGCGCGCCGACCTCGGTGCGGAGTCGGGTTCGCATCCATTCGTCGACCGCGTTTGCGAAGAACCCCACCTTCGGCTTGTCGATAATGCGGTCTGGGACGATCCCGCGCGCCACCTCGCGGAGGACGACCTTGCCGCTTCCACGGCGCACCTTGTGCCGTGCGGGGATCGTCGCGCAGAGCTCCACGAACTCGTGATCGAGGAACGGGACCCGCACCTCGAGCGAGTGGGCCATCGACGTGCGGTCGAAATAGTGGAGCATCAGGTCGGGGAGCGCGAGCTGCGCGTCCAGGAATAGCGTGGTGGGAAGGGGATCGTCGGGCGTGCCGTCAAGCTTCTCCTTGATCACACGCGCAGCCGACGTCCCGTCGACGCCGGTAAGCGGGCCGCGGTAGAGATGCCTACGGCGCTCGGCATCCATGTCGCCGCTCATGGCTAGGAGCCTTGCGACGGGGTCCGCTGCTCGCGCGGTGCGAGCAGAGCGCCGCACCTTCTCCGGCCCGAGGGCCGCCGCGCGTGCCGCAGCGCGTACGGCGGGTCGGGGCAGTCGATGCAGTGCGCCGACCGCCCAGGCCGCCTTGTGCTTTGCGTACCCCCCGAACAGCTCGTCCGCCCCCTGCCCGGAAAGCGCCACTGTCACGTCCTTGACCGCGAGCTCGCAGAGGGCGTGGAAGCCGAGCGCGGAGAGGTCGGCGAGCGGCTCGTCCAGGTG
>Ga0136631_10000147_pt1 | contig 20888 bp, 18 predicted proteins | sample AntDrymUQ6012206_2_FD_104655 | JGI IMG/M metagenome (GOLD analysis project Ga0136631, IMG submission 104655) | Polar desert sand microbial communities from Dry Valleys, Antarctica - metaG UQ601 (22.06) | ecosystem: Environmental > Terrestrial > Soil > Desert | place: Antarctica: Dry Valley... | reverse complement strand
ACGTGCTGCTCGCCGCGCGCCCGCTGACGCGCGGGCGGCTGGTCTGCGTGTTCGGCTGCGGCGGCGACCGCGACCGCGGCAAGCGCCCGCAGATGGGGGAGATCTCCGCGCGCCTGGCCGACCACACGATCGTCACCTCCGACAACCCGCGCTCGGAGGATCCCGACGCGATCGTTCAGGAGATCCTGGCGGGGTTCGGCGACCGCGTTGGGACCGAGGCGATCGTCGACCGGCACGCGGCGATCGCTCGCGCGATCGCGCTGGCGCGCGACGGCGACGTCGTCGTCGTCGCGGGCAAGGGCCACGAGCAGGGCCAGGAGTTCGAGAACGGGCGCAAGCTGCCGTTCGACGACGTCACCGTCGCCCGCGAGGCGCTGCGTGCGCGACTGGTCGCCTGAGCGCGTCGCGGCCGCCGCCGGCGCCGCGCTCGCGCGTGCGCCCGCGATCCCCGGCTCGCCTCCGGGCCCGCTGCGCGTGACGATCGACTCACGCGAGGTCGGCCCCGGCGACCTGTTCGTCGGCCTGCCCGGCACCCGCACCGACGGCGGGCGCTTCGCTGCGGGCGCGCTCGCCGGCGGGGCATGGGGGGTGCTCGTCTCGCCCGGCCACGCCGAGCAGCCGGGCGAGGGCGGAGGCGAGGGCGGGGGCGGAGGCGACGGCCAAGGCGACGGCGAGGGCGTGGTGCTCGTCGCCGAGGACACGCTTGCCGCGATGCAGGCGCTGGCGCGCGCGTGGCGGCGCGAGCTCGGCGCGCAGGTCGTCGCGATCACCGGCTCGACCGGCAAGACCTCGACGAAGGACCTGTGCGCGGCGATGCTGCGCCAGGACCGCGCCACCGTCGCCAGCGACCAGAACCGCAATACCGAGATCGGGCTGCCGCTGGAGATCCTCGCCGCGCCGCCCGGCACGCGGGCGCTCGTGCTCGAGATGGCGATGCGCGGCAGCGGCCAGATCGCCGAGCTGGCGGCGATCGCCGAGCCCGACGTCGGCGTGATCGTCAACGTCGGCCCGGTGCACCTCGAGCTGCTGGGCACGATCGAGGCGATCGCGGCGGCGAAGGCCGAGCTGCTGGCCGGGTTGCGTGCGGGCGCGACGGCGGTGCTGCCCGCCCGTGAGCCGCTGCTCGATCCCCACCTTCGCGACGACCTGGAGATCGTGACCTTCGGCGAAGGGGGCGACGTCAGCGAGCTCGGCGACCTGCAGTTGCCGTTCGCATCCGCGCACATGCGCTCCAATGCGCTCGCGGCGCTCGCCGCGGCGCGCGCGCTCGGTGCGCGGCCGCGCGGGATGCTCGACGTCACGCTCAGCGCGCTGCGCGGCCAGCGGATCGAGCTGCCCGGTCCTGTCCTCGTCATCGATGACTGCTACAACGCCAACCCGATGTCGATGCGCGCCGCCCTCGACGACCTCTCCGCGTCCGCGTCCGGGCGCCGCGTCGCCGTGCTCGGCGACATGCTCGAGCTCGGCCCCGGCGAGCGGCGCTTTCATGAGCAGCTCGGCGATCAGGCTCGCGAGCGTGGCGTCGACGTGGTGATCGCCGTCGGCCCGCTCGCCGCGCACATGGCCGGGACCTTCGGCGGCGAGCTGCATGCCGTCGCCGACGCCGGGGCCGCCGCGACCCTCGCGGGCGAGCTGGTACGTCCGGGCGACACCGTCCTCGTCAAGGCCTCGCGCGGCGTCGGCCTCGAGGTCGTCTGCGAAGGCCTGCGCGCCGCCGCCGCGGCGACGGCGGGACACTGATGGGCGAGGTCCTGATCGCCGGCACCGCCGCGCTGCTGATCTGCATCTTCCTGTCGCCGAAGTTCATCGCCTTCTTTCATGACCGCGAGTTCGGCCAGTTCATCCGCGAGGACGGACCCGCCGCCCACCACGTCAAGGCCGGCACCCCGACGATGGGCGGGGTGATCATCTTCACCGCGATCTCGATCCCGTTTCTGATGCTGTCGGACTACGACTGGCGGGCGGTCGGGGTCTTCGGGGCGGCGGTCGCCTGCGCGCTGCTGGGCTTCGCCGACGACTACATCAAGATCGTCCGCCGGCGCTCGCTGGGGATCACCGGGAAGATGAAGCTCGGCGTCCTGATGCTGATCTCGATCGGCCTGTGGTGGGTCACCACGCACAAGGCCGGCCAGCCGCAGACGCTGCGCCTGCGCGTGATCGACTACCAGGTCGACCTCAGCCTGCTCGCCGGGATCCCGTACCTGATCCTGATCTACCTCGTCGTGGCGGCGACGACGAACGCCGTCAACCTGACCGACGGCCTCGACGGGCTGGCGGCGGGCTGCGCCGCGATCGTGCTGCTCTGCTACATCGGGATCACGTTCATCACGACCGGCCAGCACGACCTCGCGCTGCTGTCGGCGTGCCTCGTCGGCGCGTGCGTCGGCTTTCTGTGGTTCAACGCCTTCCCGGCGACGATCTTCATGGGCGACACCGGGTCGCTGGGGCTGGGCGGCGCGATCGCGGGCCTGGCGATCATGACCCAGACGGAGATCCTGCTGATCCTGATCGGCGGCATCTTCGTCGTCGAGGCGCTCAGCGTGGTGATCCAGGTCTTCTCGTTTCAGGTCTTTCGCAAGCGCGTCCTGCTGATGGCGCCGATTCACCACCACTTCGAGCTGATGGCGTGGTCTGAGACGAAGATCATCCTGCGCTTCTGGATCGTCGCGGCGATCTGCAGCGCGATCGGCTTCACGCTGTATCAGTACTCCGTCGTGTGAGCCCGCTGGGTCAGCGGCCGCCGCTGCCGCCCGGCCCGTGGCTCGTCGTCGGCCTGGCCCGCTCGGGCGTCGCCGCCGCGCGGGCCCTGATCGCGCGCGGCGAGCAGGTCGTCGCGGTCGACTCGGGCTCGCCGGAGGTGCCGGCGGACCTCGGCGCCCGCACCGGCGTCGACGGCCTCGCCGAGCTGTGCGGCGCCCGCGCGGTCGTCAAGTCGCCCGGCGTGCCGCGCGAGGCGGCCGTGATCGCAGCGGCGCGCGCGCAGGGGATCCCGGTGCTGGGGGAGATCGAGCTCGGCTGGCGGCTGCTGGGAAACGAGTTCGTCGCCGTCACCGGCACGAACGGCAAGACGACGACGGTCCAGCTGCTGGGGCACATCCATCGCGAGGCGGCAATCGCGGTTGCCGTCGCCGGCAACGTCGGCGCGGCGGTCAGCGGGCTCGTCGGCGACCCGAACCTCGCGCCGCAGGCGACCGTCGTCTGCGAGGTCAGCTCGTTTCAGCTCGAGGATGCGATCGAGTTCGCGCCCGAGGGCGCGGTGCTGCTCAACGTGCGACCCGATCACCTCGACCGCCACGGCACGTTCGCCGACTACCTCTCAGCGAAGCTGCGGATCTTCGCGCGCCAGGGCAACGACGACATAGCCGTGGCGCCGGTGGCGCTGCCGGGCGTCACCGACCTCGGCGGCTGCGCGCGGCGCGTGGCGTTCGGCCCCGGCGGCGAGCTCGACGACCGCGCCGGCCACCTGTGGTGGGACGAGCGCCCGCTGATCGCCCACGACGAGATCCGCCTGCGGGGCGCGCACAACCGCTCCAACGCGGCCGCGGCCGCAGCGATCGCGCTCGCCCGCGGCATCGACCCGGAGGCCGTCGTCGCCGCGCTGCGCACGTTCGCCGGCGTAGAGCACCGCCTCGAGGAGGTCGCCACGATCGACGGCGTGCTGTACGTCAACGACTCCAAGGCGACCAACGTCGACTCGACGCTCGTCGCGCTCGACAGCTTCGAGACCCCGGTGCACCTGATTCTCGGCGGCGTCGGCAAGGGTCAGGACTTCAGCGCGCTGCGCGGCCGCGCGCATCGCGCCTACCTGATCGGCGAGGCCGCCGGGCAGCTCGAGCGGGAGGTCGGCGGCCAGCGCAGCGGCGATCTCGAGCACGCGCTTGCGGCGGCGCGGGCGGCCGCGCGGCCGGGCGAGGTCGTGCTGCTGTCGCCGGCCTGCGCGAGCTTCGATCAGTTCGACGACTACGAGGCCCGCGGCGCAGCGTTTAAGGCGCTGCTCACGTAGAGAGCACACGCCCCTCAATCGGCGAGGACGTCGAGCTCGACGTGCTCGAGGCGGCCGTCGGGAAAGCGCAGGTGCGCATTGTCGCCGAGGCAGACGACGCTCTCGGCGTCCTGGCCGAGGATCTGCGCGGCCAGCAGCGCGGCGGCAAGACGGTGCACGTCGCGCACGATGCCGAGCGCGAGCAGCGAGCGCGTCTCGTTGGCGATCGCGCCGTCGCCGACGCGCAGCACCGTGCGGATCTGGGGATGGATCCCGCGCGCGGTCATCGCGACGGAGATGTTCGTCAGGTCGTCGGCGGTGACGGCGGCCACGGCCCGCGCGCGTGGCAGCGACAGCCGCCGCATCAGCGACGGGTCGGCGCCGCGGCCGACGATGACCGGCAGGCCGAGCTCCTTGGCGATTCCGATCGCCTCCGCGTCGGGATCGGACTCCACCGCGACGACCGGGATGCGGCACGCGCGCAGCGTCAGGCACAGGCGCATCCCGACCTGGCCGAGGCCGACGACGACGACATGGTCGCGGCGCGGCATCGCGTTGCGGCCCAGCAGGCCGGTCAGGCGCCGCTCGACGAAGCGGTTGACGAGGCCGGCGGTCAGCGCGGCGGCGAACAGCAGCGCGATCAGCATCGTCGCGGAGGTGAAGAGCTTGTACCAGGGCGGCCCGTCGGCGACCTTCGGGTTCGGATCGACGGTCACGAGCGTCTTCGCCGAGCCGTACGTGGCGTCGATGACGCCCTGATCGAGCGTGAAGACGGCGGTCGCCGTCTCGATCGCGAAGACGGCGACGAGGCCGATCGCGCCGTACAGCAGCATCCCGGCGCTCTTGTCGAAGGGCGTGAACAGCGCCCGCGCGAGCGCCTCGGCGCGGCGCGGCCGGGGGGACTCGATCTTCGTCTCCTCGACGCCGCCGTCCTGCTCGACGAGGCCGACGGGCTTGCCGTTCTCGATCGTCACGGCGGCGAAGCGCTCGTCGATGCACGGCCCGGCAAGCGACGGCGCGACGATGTCCGCCAGCGACGTGACGCGCGTGTTCTTGACGACCCCGGAGACCTGCTCGCTCATCGTCGGGTCGAAGATCGTCAGCAACAGCGGCACGTCCTGGGAGACCGCGCGGATCATCAGCGCCATCCGCAGCACGATCGCATCGGTTCGCGCGACGACCGCGACCGAGCTGATCCGCTCGTCCTTCAGCGCATCTCGCACGTCGGACTCCTCCGGCTCGCAGAGGCGCACGACCCGCGCGTCGGATGCCTCGAGCGCGCGCTCGGTCTCGTCTGTCAGGTCGCCGTCGCCGATCAGGAGGATCGCCTGTTGGCGCTCGCGCTTGGCGGTTGGCATCGACTGCAAGCTTCCCGCGCCGCGGCGCGATTCCTTCCGCGCCGGGTTCGGCGCCGCGCCGTGGCTTCTCAGGACAGGCGGGTAGCACCTCGAGATGAGCGACAAACCGATCCTCCACGTCTGCCACATCGATCAGGGCGGACCGCCGTTTCACCCCTGCAAGCGCGTCGAGCACGCGCTCGTCGAGGCGGGCGTCGAGCACGATCGCAACGTCTTCGATCGCAACCGCCCCGCGGGCCTGTTCACGAAGGGCAAGCGCCCGGAGCTCAAGGCGCTGAGCGGTCAGGAGAAGCTGCCGGTGCTCGAGCTTCCCGACGGCAGCACCGTCAACGGCAGCTCGGACATCATCGCCTGGGCGCAGTCGCGGGCCGCCTGATCGCGAGGGTTCCACCGCCGCGCGTCGAACGCCGGGTGGATGGCTCACGCCGCCGAGGCTCTTCCCGAGACCCCCCCGAGAACCAGGCGCAAGCCCAAGCCGGTCGAGTACAACATCCTGCTGACCGCGACGCTCTGCCTGCTGGCGGCCGGCGCGGTCATGGTCTACAGCGCGTCGTCGGCGCGCACGCTGCTCGAGGGCCAGGGCGACGGGACGATGTACCTCATGCGCTACGTGCTCTACGGCGCGGTCGGGCTGGTCGTGCTGCAGTTCCTCGCGCACAGCGGCCTCGCGCTGCTGCCGAAGCTCACGCCGGCGCTGCTGGCGATCTCGTTCGTGCTGCTGGTCGCGGTGAAGATCCCCGGGCTCGGCGTCGACATCAACGGCGCTCGGCGCTGGCTCGGGGCGGGCCCGCTGCAGTTCCAGCCCTCGGAGTTGATGAAGCTCGCGCTGGTGCTGCACGCCGCCGGCGTGCTGGCGACGCGCCCGGCGCGCCTGCGCTCGCTGCAGGGCGTGATCGGCCCGCTGCTGGTCGTCTCGGGCTGCGCGATCCTGCTGATCGTCTCGCAGCCCGACCTCGGCACGGCGCTCGTGATCTCCTTCACGCTGTTCTCGCTGCTGCTCGTCGCCGGCGTGCCGATCGGCCTGCTTGGCCGGCTGGGATTCGCCGCGGCGGTGCTCGTGCTGCTGTTCGCGCTGATCGATCCCGAGCGCGTGTCGCGCCTGACGGCGTTCGTCAACCCGTGGGCGGACCCGACGGACACGGGGCTGCAGGCCGTCCAGGGCCAGATCGCGCTTGGATCGGGCGGCCTGTTCGGCGTCGGCATCGGCGAGTCCGTGCAGAAGGTCTTCTACCTGCCCGAGGCACACACGGATTTCATCCTCGCCGTGATCGGGGAGGAGCTCGGCGTCGCCGGCGTCTGCGGGCTGTTGCTGCTCTACGGGATGATCGGCTACGCGGGGCTGCGCACCGCCAAGGCCGCCACGACGCGCTACGGGCAGCTGCTCGCGGCGGGGCTGACCGCGATGATCCTCTGCCAGGCGCTGCTGAACGTCTTCGCCGTGCTCGGCATCGCGCCCGTGACCGGCGTGCCGCTGCCGCTCATCTCCTCCGGCGGGACGAGCCTGATCGTGCTGCTGGCGGCGATCGGGCTGCTGCTGAACATCGCCGCGCGCAGCACCAGCCACCTGCGCGTGCTGCCCCCGCCGACCGGCGAGCGCGCCGATGCGCGAGGATCTCGCCGTGCCGAGCGCGCTGACAGTGGTGATCGCGGCCGGCGGGACGGCGGGGCACGTGGTGCCGGCGCTGGCGGTCGCCGAGCGGCTGAGGGCCGCGGGCGCTGAGGTCGTCTTCGTCGGCGGCGAGCGCGCGGAGGCGCAGCTCGTCCCCGCCGCCGGCTATGAGCTGCGCACGATCCGCGTCGCCGGCCTCAGCCGCACGAACCCACTGCGCGCCGCGCGCGCCGTCGGCCTGGCGGCCGCCGCGGTCAGGACGGCGCACCGGATGCTCGGCGAGCTGCGTCCCGACGCGGTGCTCGGCGGCGGCGGCTACGTCGCCGGTCCAGTCGGGCTCGCCGCGATCGCGCGCCGCATCCCGCTCGTGCTGACCGAGGCCGACAGCCACCTCGGGATCACCAACCGCCTGCTCGCCTCGCGGGCGCGGCGCGTCTGCCTGGCGTTCCCGATCGCCGGGCGCGAGGACGGGCGCTACGTCGTCTGCGGCCGGCCGGTCGCGCCGCCGGCGACCGATCGCGCGGCCGCCCGCGCGCGCTTCTCGATCGGCGAGGGGGAGACATGCGTGCTCATCTTCGGTGGCTCGCTCGGGTCGCGGCGGATCAACGAGGCGGCTATCGAAGCGTTCGCGGCGGCGCCGTTTGCAGTGCTGCACGCCGCCGGCACGCGCGACTACGAGCAGCTCGCCCCGCGGGTGCAGCGCAAGGGCTATGACCTGCGGCCCTACATCGACGACTTCGGCGAGGCGCTGCTGGCGAGCGACCTCTGCGTCGCGCGCGCCGGCGGCTCGATCTTCGAGATCGCCGCTGCCGGCAGGCCTGCCCTGCTCGTGCCCTACCCGCATGCGAGCGCCGACCACCAGACCGCCAACGCCCGCTGGATGGAGCATGCGGGCGCGGCCGTCGTCGTGCCCGACGAGCAGCTGACGCCCGCGCGCCTCGGCGAGGAGGTCAGCACGCTGCTCGCCGACGCACAGCGCCTCGCCGCGATGGCGGCCGCCTCGGCGTCGCTCGCGCGCCCCGATGCCGCGCAGGTCGTGGCCGACGAGGTGCTCGCGGCGGCGCGCGCGAAGCCGGAATCGCGATGAGCGACGGCTGGAGCGGGCGGCGGCTGCACTTCGTCGGCCTCGGCGGCGCCGGGATGAGCGGCCTGGCGCTGATCGCGCGCTCGCTCGGCGCGACGGTCACCGGCTCCGACCAGTCCGAGTCCTCGTATCTCGTGCGCGTGCGGGAGGCCGGGATCGAGCCGCGCATCGGCCACTGCGCCGCGAACGTCCCGCCCGGCGACGACGTCGAGCTCGTGGTCTCGACGGCGATCGCCGCTTCGAACCCCGAGCGCGCCGCCGGTCGCGAGCGCGGGCTGCACGAGATCCACCGCGGCGAGCTGCTGGGCGAGCTCAGCCGCCAGCGGCGGACGATCGCGATCGCCGGCACGCACGGCAAGACGACGACGGCCTCGATGGCGACGCACGCGCTGATGCGGATCGGCTGGGAGCCCTCCTATGTGATCGGCGGCGCGCTGCGCACGACGGGCGTCAACGCCGGCTGGGGGGAGGGCGAGTGGCTCGTCGTCGAGGCCGACGAGTCCGACCGCTCGTTTCTGCGCCTGTCGGCGGAGGTCGCGGTCGTCACGAACATCGAGCTCGACCATCACACGACCTACGCCTCGCACGCCGACCTCGAGCTCGCGTTCGCCGAGTTCCTCTCGCACGCGCTGCGCGTCGTCGTCGCCGACAGCGCCGAGGCGGAGTCGTTTCTCGACCGCGCTCAGATCGTCGACGCGGCGTTCTTCGGCGCCTCGGAGATCGCGCTGCATGCCGGCGGGGCTCGCTTCGGGTGGGCGGGGCAGGAGGTCGAGCTGTGCGTGCCCGGGGCGCACAACGTCGCGAACGCCGCGGCCGCGCTGACCGCCTGCGTCATCGCCGGCGGCGACCCGGCCGAGCTCGCGGGGACGCTGGCCGACTTCCAGGGCGCGGGACGGCGCTTCGAGCGGCTGGGGGAGACGGCGTCGGGCGCGCTCGTCGTCGACGACTACGCCCATCACCCGACGGAGGTGCGCGCCGCGATCCTCGCCGCGCGGACGCTCGGCCGCCGGCGCGTGGTGGCCGCCTTCCAGCCGCACCTGTTCTCGCGCACGCAGCTCTTGGGCCGCGAGTTCGGCGCCGCGCTGGCGCTCGCCGACGCCGTCTGCGTGCTCGACGTCTATTCGTCGCGCGAGCGCGCCGAGGACTTTCCCGGCGTCAGCGGGCTGCTGATCGCCGAGGCGGCGGCCGACGCCGCGCGCGGGCGGCCGGTCAGCTGGGCGCGCGACTTCGACGCCGCCGAGGCGCTGCTGCGCGCGACGCTGCGCAACGGCGACGTGTGCCTCGTGCTCGGCGCGGGCGACATCGACGCGCTCGGCCGGCGGCTGGTCGGTTAGCCCACCGGCTTCCAGGCGTGCCCGACGAAGACCGGCTCGGGCACGAGCTCGACGCCGAACGCGGCGTGCACGCCGGACGCGATCTCGCGCGCGAGCGCGACGAGCTCGGTCGTGGTCCCCGCGCCGCGGTTTGTCAGCGCGAGCGTGTGGCGCGACGAGATCGCGATGCCCCGCGGGTTGCCGTGCCCGCGGTCAAAGCCCGCCCGCTCGATCAGCCAGGCCGCCGACGTCTTGACGTAGCGGTGATGTGATGCCGGCCACGACGGCGGCACGACACCGTCGCCGAGCCGCTGTGCCGCGCGCTGGGCGAGCTCGTCGTAGGCATGGCGGCGCAGGATCGGGTTCGTGAAGAACGACCCGGCGCTGGCCGTGTCCGGATCGCCGTCCTCGAGCACCATCCCCTTCGCCCGGCGCAGGTCGAGCACGGCGTCGCGCACATCGCCCAGCGGCGCCCGCGCGCCCTCCTCGATCCCCAGCCGCCGCGCAAGCTCGGCATAGCGCACGGGCTCCGACGCGTCAGCGGGCTCGAGCGCGAAGATCACGCCGAGCACGATCCAGCGCTGCGGGTCGCGCTTGAAGACGCTCGAGCGGTAGTCGAACAGGCACTCCTCGACCTCGAGCAGATGGATCTCGCCGGTCGTGCGGTCCAGCGCGCGCACGCCCGCAAGCACGTCGGCCACCTCCTGGCCGTAGGCGCCGACGTTCTGGATCGGCGTCGCGCCGACCGAGCCGGGGATCCCCGACAGCGCCTCGACGCCGGCCAGCCCGCCGGCGACGCACATGTCCACGAACGGGTCCCACTCCTCGCCGGCCTGCGCGTCGAGCCAGACGCGCCCGTCGCTGCGCTGCAGCTGCTCGATGCCGCGCGTGGCGACGCGGATCACGGTTCCCGCGAAGCCCTCGTCGGCCACCACGACGTTGCTGCCGCCGGCCAGTACGAGCAGCGGCTCGCCCGCGGCGTCGGCCTCGCGCACGAGCGCGACGAGCTCGTCCTCGCTGCGCGCGTTCAAAAGCCGCGCCGGCGGGCCGCCGAGGCGCAGGGTCGTCAGCTCGCTGAGCGGTGGCGGCGGCTCGATCACCCGCCGCAGGCTACTTCCGCGACGCACCGCGGCAGGGTCCGTGGGCGCCGCGCCGAACTGAAAACCGATGCCCTCGTTTGCCAGACGACGCCTGCGCGTCGTCCTCGTGATCGCCACGCTGCTCGTGGCGCTGGCATCGCTCGGGGTGTGGCTGCGCACCAGCTCGCTCGTGCAGGTGAACGCCGTGACGGTGACCGGGGCGCAGGGCCGTCAGGCCCCCGAGATCCGCGACGTGCTGACGATCGCCGGCCTGGACATGACGACGCTGGCCGTCGACGAGCGGGCATTGCGCGACGCGGTCGCCGACTACCCGGTCGTGCGCGACCTGCGCGCGAGCCCCGACTTCCCGCACAAGCTGCGGATCACGGTCGAGCTGCACGAGCCGGTGGTTGCGCTGCAGACCGGCTCGGCGGTGACCGCGGTCGCAGCCGACGGGACGCTGCTGCGCGGCGCGGTATCGAAGGGGTTGCCCGTCGTCGGCGCCAGGCGCCGCCCCGCCGGCCGGCGCGTCGAGGACCCCGCGACGCTGCACGCGATCGCGGTGGCGAGCTCCGCGCCGACAGCGCTGCGCCGTCGCGTGGCGCGCGTGTTTGCCAGCTCGCGTGGCCTGGCGGCGACGCTCGAGAACGGGCCCAAGCTCTATTTCGGTGGCAGCCGGCGGTTGCGCGCGAAGTGGTCGGCGGCCGCGCAGGTACTGGCCCACAGCAGCACGCGCGGCGCCGGCTACGTCGACGTGCGGGTTCCCGAGCGCACGGTCGCCGGCGGCTTCCTCCCTGCAACTGCTGTAGTCTCACTCTCGACTTTAGGTTGATCACCCTGAAAGCGGCTTTCTCGTGCTCAGGTTGAGAGTCGCCGGTTTTGCAATCGAAGTTGCGAGAGTAGACTTCGCGTTGACATCCGTTCTAGCCCGTGCTTACTGTGGTTTGCGCAGGGCCGGGCCGTGGAGCCTGAATCTCTCAACGCTAACTCAAGGGTCGGACGCCTTCTCATGGAATCCAGCAGCAGCTATCTCGCGGTCATCAAGGTCGTCGGCGTAGGCGGCGGCGGGACCAACGCGGTCAACCGCATGGTCGACGCGGGCCTGCGCGGCGTGGAGTTCATCTCGGCGAACACCGACGCCCAGGCGCTGCAGATGACCGATGCGGACATCAAGCTCAACATCGGCCACGATCTGACGAAGGGGCTGGGCGCCGGCGCCAACCCCGAGATCGGCTTCGGTGCGGCCGCCGAGTCGCGCGACGACATCAAGGAGGCGCTGAAGGGCGCCGACATGGTCTTCGTCACGGCCGGCGAGGGCGGCGGCACCGGCACCGGTGCGGCTCCGGTCATCGCCGAGATCGCGAAGAACGAGATCGGCGCGCTGACCGTCGGCGTCGTCACCAAGCCGTTCGAGTTCGAGGGAACCCAGCGCACGCGCCAGGCGGAGGAGGGCATCGCCCGCCTGCGCGAGGTCGTCGACACGCTGATCGTGATCCCCAATGAGAAGCTGCTGTCGGTCGTCGAGCGCCGCACGACGATGCTCGACGCCTTCCGCGAGGCCGACAACGTCCTGCGCCAGGGCGTGCAGGGCATCACCGACCTGATCACGATCCCCGGTCTGATCAACCTCGACTTCGCCGACGTGCGCACGATCATGCAGGACGCCGGCTCGGCGCTGATGGGCATCGGCACGTCCAACGGCGAGAACCGCGCGGCCGAGGCGGCGCGGATCGCGATCTCCAGCCCGCTGCTCGAGGAGTCCGTCGAGGGAGCGACCGGGATCCTGCTGAACATGACCGGCGGCCGCGAGCTCGGCCTGTTCGAGGTCAACGAGGCGGCGGAGATCGTCAAGGAGGCCGCGGCGCCGAACGCGAACATCATCTTCGGCGCCGTGATCGACGAGGCGCAGGGCGACGAGGTCCGCGTGACGGTCATCGCGACCGGCTTCGACCACGGCCGCGCCCGCCCGAGGACCGCGGCGCAGGACACGCGCGCGACCTCGCGCTCGCGCGATCGCAGCCCTCGCATCGACGAGCGCCAGCGCTCGTCGCTGGAGATCTCCGACGACGAGATCGAGATCCCGCCCTTCCTCAGATAACCGTCGACTCGAGGGTGAGGCTCGAATCTGCGCCTATCCTCGATGTCAGGTAGAGGGTAGTCGGGGGCCGGCTAGCGGATGAAGCGGATCGTCAGCGGATAGCGGTAGTCCTCGCCCTGCCCGGCCTTGTTCGCGGCGAGCGCGATGAACGCGATCCAGGCGACGAACAGCGCGAAACACAACGGGATCAGCAGCACGCCGACGATGAACACCAACAACACGATCGTCGCCACGCCCAGCACGAGCGCGTAGATCAGAAACGAGATGTTGAAGTTCAGCGCCTCGGCCGCGTGGCGGCGCACGTATGGATCGTCCTTCTTGGCGAGGTAGACGATCAGCGGCCCGATCGGCGGCAGGCCGACGAACAGGGTGACGAGCGGCGACAGGTGCGCGGCGAGCGCCCAGTTGCGCGAGTCGTCGCGGCGGATGTCCGGACCGGCCGGCGGGATCGCCGAGGAGAGGGCGTCGGTCCAGCGTGCGCCGTCCCACCAGCGGTAGCTGCCCGAGTCGCCGGGATCGGGGTACCAGCCGGCGACGGGAGGAGCACCGGGTGTGCCGGGGGGCCGCATCGCAGGATCGTAACCGCGCGTCTGTCCCGGCGGCCCACATCGACCTCCCGGAATTTCAAGCTTTCGCGCGCCAGGAATGCTCCGATTGCTCCGCTAGCCTCGTAGGCGTGAGTTCGGGAACGCTCAGGCGCACGTCGTTGTTCGAATGCCATCGTGAGGCTGGTGCCAAGCTCGTCGCGTTTGCCGGCTGGGAGATGCCCGTCCAGTACCGCGACGGCGTCGGCAGAGAGCACCTCGCGGTGCGGGGGTCGGTCGGCGTCTTCGACGTCTCGCACATGGGCCAGGTCGAGGTCCGCGGGCCCGCAGCCGAGGCCTTCCTGCAGCGCCTGCATTCCAACGACGTCACGCGGATGATGATCGGCAGCGCCCAGTACTCGCTGCTGTGCGACGAGCACGGAGGCGTCCTCGACGACCTCTTCACCTATCGCCTCGGGCCCGAGCGCTACCTGACCGTCACCAACGCCTCCAACCACGAGCGCGACGTCGCCTGGCTGCGCGCGCACGCCGACGGCTTCGAGGTCGAGATCGACGACGCGCACGAGCGCTACGCGATGCTCGCCGTCCAGGGCCCGGTCGCGCGCGAGCTCGTGCAGGCGATCGCCGACGCGCCGCTGCCCGCCCGCATGACCGCGGCCCGCGGCCACGTCTACGGCCGCGAGGCGCTGATCTGCGGCACCGGCTACACCGGCGAGGACGGCGTCGAGCTGCTCGTCGACCCCGGCGACGCGCCCGCCCTGTGGGAGGAGATCGTGCGCCGCGGCGCGGTGCCCGCCGGCCTCGCCGCGCGCGACACCCTGCGCCTGGAGGCCTGCTTCCATCTCTACGGCAACGACCTGTCGACCGAGCGCGGTCCGATCGAGGCCGGACTCGGCTGGGCCTGCAAGGAGGACACTCACTTCATCGGCGCCGAGGCCGTGCGCGCCGTGCGCGAGGCGGGCCCGTCCGAGAAGCTCGTGCCGTTCAAGCTGACCGGCCCCGGCGTCGCGCGCGCGGGCAACCTCGTCGCCGGCGGCGGCGAGGTCACGAGCGGCACGCACTCGCCGAGCCTCGGCATCGGGATCGGCATGGCGTACCTGCCCGCCGCCCGCGCGACGGAGGGCGAGCGATTCGAGATCGACGTCCGCGGCAAGGCACGTGAGGCAGTCGTCGTCCGCAAGCCCATCTACGACAAGGAGACCGATGGCTGAGGCGAGCTACCCGGAGGAGCTGCTGTACCACGCCGACCACGACTGGGCGCGCGTCGACGGCGAGGTCGCGACCTTCGGGATCACGTGGTTCGCGCAGGACGCGCTCGGCGAGGTCGTCTTCTTCGACCCGCCCGAGGTCGGCTCCTCGGTGACCGCCGGCGAGTTCTACGCCGAGGTCGAGTCCGTCAAGGCCGTCTCCGACGTGATCGCGCCGATGTCGGGCGAGATCGTCGAGGTCAACACCGACCTCGCCGGCACGCCGGAGGCGATCAACGAGGACCCCTACGAGGGCGGCTGGATGATAAGGTCAAGCTGTCCGATCCGGGCGAGGCCGACGGCCTGCTCGATCGCGACGCCTACGTGGGCAGCCTCTCGTGAGCGGCTATACCGGCGTCACCGAGCAGGACCTCGAGCTGATGCTCGCGGCGATCGGGGTGGACTCCGTCGAGCAGCTGTTCGACGCCATCCCCGAGGCCGTGCGCCTGAAGGGTCCGATCGGCCTGCCGCCGGGCGAGCCCGAGCAGGCCGTCTACGCCGAGCTGCGCCGGCTCGCCGAGCGCAACGTCTGCACCGAGGACGAGCTGTGCTTCCTCGGCGCCGGGATGTACGACCACTACGTGCCGGCGATCGTCGACATGCTGATGTCGCGGTCGGAGTTCCTGACCCCCTACACGCCCTACCAGCCCGAGGTCAGCCAGGGCGGCCTGCAGGTCATGTTCGAGTACCAGACTGCGATCTCCGAGCTGACGGGACTGCCGGTCTCCAACGCCTCCGTCTACGAGGGGCCGAGCGCCGTCGGCGCCGCCGCCTACATGGCCAAGCTGGCGAACAAGCGCACGCGCGTGATCGTCAGCCGCGGCGTGCACCCCGACAGCCGCGAGACGCTGCGTACGCTCGCCGTCGGCTACGGCACGACCGTCGACGAGATTCCCCTGACCGACGGCCTCACCGACCTCGACCCGCTGCGCGCCGCGCTCAACGACGACGTCAGCGCCGTGATCGTCCAGCAGCCCAACTTCCTCGGCACCGTCGAGGAGATCGAGGCGCTCGCCGCCGCCGCCCACGAGCACGGTGCGCTGATGATCGTCGTCGCCGACCCGCTCACGCTCGGCGTTCTCGAGGCGCCCGGCAACCAGGGCGCCGACGTCTGCGTCGGCGAGGGCCAGACGCTCGGCAACCGCCTGGACTTCGGCGGCCCCTCCTTCGGCTTCTTCGCCGCGACCGAGAAGCACCTGCGCAGCATGCCCGGGCGGATCGCCGGCGAGACGACTGACGCCGACGGCCGGCGCGGCTTCGTGCTGACGCTGCAGACGCGCGAGCAGCACATCCGCCGCGAGCGCGCGACGTCGAACATCTGCACGTCGCAGGCGCTCAACGCGCTCGGCGGCGCCGTCTACCTCAGCTGGCTCGGCCGGCGCGGGATCGAGGAACTCGGCGAGCTGATGCTGCAGCGCACCCACTATGCCCGCGAGACGCTGTCGGCGCTGCAAGGCGTCGACAGGCTGCACGATTGGCCGGTCGTGCGCGAGTTCGCGCTGCGCCTGGACGTCGGCGGCCTCGACGGCGTCAACCGCGTGCTCGATCGCTGCGCGGCCGCCGGCGTCAACGCCGGCTACGCGCTCGGGCGCTCCTATGCGGAGTATCCCGACGGGCTGCTGGTGGCGATCACCGAGCAGCGCTCGCGCGCGGACATCGACCGCTTCGCAGCGGTGCTCGAGGAGGCCGTCGCCGCCGAGCGCGCGCCGGCCCCGGCCTGGGCCGGCGCATGAGCGACGCGATCCCCGAGGGCGGCGCCACCGCCCAGCAGCGCGAGCGCGCGACGACGATCTTCGAGAAGGGCGCGCCGGGGCGCCGCGCCTTCGTCGCTCCGCAGCTCGACGTGCCGCGCGTCGACGGCCTGATCCCCGACCGCCTGCGCCGCGCCGAGGGGCCGCGCCTGCCCGAGGCGACGGAGCCGGAGATCGTGCGCCACTACGTCAACCTGTCCAAGCGCAACTTCGACCTGGATTCGGGCTTCTATCCGCTCGGCTCGTGCACGATGAAGCACAACCCGCGCCTGCACGAGCGCGTCGCGGGGCTGCCCGGCCACGCGCGCCTGCACCCGCTGCAGGACCCGCGTCGTGCGCAGGGCGCGCTCGAGCTGATGTACGCGCTGCAGTGCGCGCTCGGCGAGATCGCCGGCCTGCCGCACGTCTCGCTGCAGCCATCGGCCGGCTCGCACGGCGAGCTCGCGGGCGTGCTGCTGACGCGCGCCTTCCACGAGGACCGCGGCGAGCAGCGCCACAAGGTGCTGACGCCCGACTCCGCGCACGGCACGAACCCGGCGACCGTGACGATGGCCGGCTATGAGGTCGTCAAGGTCTCACTCGACGCCGACGGCGGGGTGGACGTCGAGGACCTGCGCGCCAAGGCCGACCGCGACACCGCCTGCCTGATGCTCACGAACCCCAGCACGCTGGGGATCTTCGACCCGAACATCGAGGAGATCGCCGAGATCGTCCACGCCGTCGGCGCGACGCTCTACTACGACGGCGCGAATCTCAACGCGATCATGGGCTACTCGCGCCCGGGCGACATGGGCTTCGACATCGTGCACTTCAACCTGCACAAGACGTTCACCCAGCCACACGGCGGCGGCGGCCCGGGCGCCGGCCCGATCGCCGTCAGCGAGCGGATCGAGCCCTATCTGCCGCGCCCGCAGGTCGTCTTCACGCCGCCCTCCAACGGTGGCGGGCCGATCTTCGACCTCGACTACGACCGCCCCAAGTCGATCGGCAAGCTGCGCGGCTTCCAGGGCAACTACGGCGTCTTCGTGCGCACCTACGCCTACATCCGCTCGCTCGGCGCCGAGGGGCTCAAGGACATCTCCGAGGTCGCGGTGCTGAACGCCAACTACCTGCTCGCGCGGCTGCGCGACGAGGTCGGCGAGCTGTTGCCGCTGGCTTTCGGCGAGCGCTGCATGCACGAGTTCGTGCTGTCGGGCGCGCCGATGAAGAAGCAGCTCGGCATCCGCACGCTGGACCTCGCCAAGCGGCTGCTCGACCACGGCATGCACCCGCCGACGGTCTACTTCCCGCTCGTCGTCGACGAGGCGCTGCTGATCGAGCCGACCGAGACCGAGACGCGTGAGACGCTCGACCAGTTCGTCGAGGCGATCGCGGCGATCGTCCGCGAGGCCGCCGAGGACCCCGAGATCGCGCGCAACGCGCCCTACACGACGCCCGTGCGCCGGCTCGACGAGGCCGGCGCGGCCAAGCGCCCGGTGGTGCGCCAGGCGCTGTAACCGCATTGGCACGGGTACGCGCTTGCGGCGCGCCGTGCCTCCGCTTTATGGTGCGGATGAGGCGCGGCGGGGTGGGCCGCCGCACGAACAGGGAGCGCACCATGGAACGAGTTCTGAAGCTGTCGGTCGCGGCCCTGCTGTGCTGTCTTTGCGCCGTGCCGGCCGCATCGGCCGCCGGCGCGCCCTATGACCCGAACACGGTGATCGTCAGATACGCCGACGGCGCCTCGGCGTCGCAGCGCTCGCTCGCCGGCCGCGTGGCCGGCGTGCTCGAGACGCTCGGCCGCGTCATGAGCGCCGAGCTCGTGCGCGTCAACGGAGACCCGGCCGCGGTCGCGGCGCGCCTGAACCGCTCGGCGTCGGTGCTGTACGCCGAGCCGAACTACGTCGTGCGCGCGAGCGCGCCGCAGATCCCCGACGACGCGCGCTTCGCAGAGCTCTACGGCCTGCACAACACCGGCCAGAGCGCCGGCACGGTCGACGCCGACATCGACGCGCCCGAGGGCTGGGGCTCGGTTCCCGCGCTGGCCGGCTTCCCGGCGGACACCGGCGTCAAGGTCGGCATCGTCGACACCGGCATCGCCGCCGGCCACGAGGACCTGTCGGGCAAGGTCGCCGACTGCGCCGGCGTGAAGAACTTCGGCATCAACCTGCTGATCATCACGCTGCTCTCCGATCCGACGATCGTCGCGGGCAAGTGCGCCGACGACAACGGGCACGGCACCCACGTCGCCGGCACGATCGCCGCGCGCGCCAACAACGGCGCCGGCGTCGCGGGCGTGGCGTTCAACTCGCGCCTGGCGATCTGCAAGGCGCTGGACTCGGCCGGCTCGGGCACCGTCGCCGCGATCGCCAACTGCATCTCCTACTTGGCGTCGGTCGGCTCGAAGGTCATCTCGATGTCGCTGGGCACGACCGCCGCCTCGGCGACGCTGGCCAACGCCGTCGCCGCCGCGAGCACGAACGCCCTGCTCGTCGCCGCCGCGGGCAACGGCGGCGACGGCGCGCTGAACTATCCCGCCGCCTACCCGCAGGTCGTGTCGGTCGCCGCGACCGACCGCAACGACGCCCGCGCCTCGTTCTCGACCTTCAACGACGACGTCGAGATCGCCGCGCCCGGCGTCGACGTCCTGTCGACGTACAACGACGGCGGCTACCGCGCGATCTCCGGCACGTCGATGGCGACGCCGCACGTCGCCGGGGTGGGGGCGCTGATCGCCGGCAAGCTCGGCGGCGGGCCGGCGCAGTGGCGCGCCAGGCTCGACGCGGCGGTCGACGACCGCGGCGCGCCCGGCCGCGACCCGCAGTTCGGCTTCGGCCGCGTGAACCTCGCCAAGGCGCTCGCGCCGTAGGCGGTCGCCGGGCGGGCGTGGCATCCTGCCCGGCGTGGCTCTCACGATCTTCTCGGGCATCCAGCCGACCGGGCGCAAGCACCTCGGCAACCACATCGGCGCGATCATGCAGTACGTCGCCGGCCAGGACCGCGGCGATCCGGCGATCTACTGCATCGTCGACCTGCACGCCACGACCGTGCCCTACGACCCCGTCGACCTGCGCGCGCGCGTGCTCGACACGACGGCGATCCTGATCGCCGCCGGCCTCGATCCCGAGCGCTGCATCCTCTTTCGCCAGGGTGACGTGCAGGAGCACAGCGAGCTGTGCTGGCTGCTGACGTCGGTCACGCCGCTCGGTCCGCTGCAGCGCATGCATCAGTTCCGCGACAAGTCCGCCGCGCAGAAGGAGCTCGTGTCGGCCGGGCTGCTGCTGTACCCGGTCCTGATGACGGCCGACGTGCTGGCCTACCGCGCCGGCGAGGTGCCGGTGGGGGAGGACCAGCGCGAGCACCTCGAGCTCATGCGCGACATCGCGATGCGTTTCAACGCACGCTTCGCGCCCGAGGGCGAGGAGATCCTCGTCGTGCCCGACCACCGCATCCCGGAGGTCGGCGCGCGCGTGCGCGACCTGCAGGAGCCGACGCGCAAGATGTCGACGACCAGCGGCAGCGAGCAGGGGACGGTCCTGCTGCTCGACGACCCGAAGACGATCATGAAGAAGTTCAAGCGCGCGGTGACCGACTCCGACGACCCGCCGCTGATACGCCGCGGCGACGACAAGCCCGGCGTGACGAACCTGATCGAGATCCTCGCCGCCGTCCGTGGCATCACGCCGGATGCCGTCGAGGCGCAGATGGCGAGCGCCCGCGGCTACGGCGACCTCAAGGTCGCCGTCGGCGAGGCGGTCGCCGACGCGCTCGCGCCGCTGCAGGAGCGCTACAGCGCGCTGCGCGAGGACGAGGCGGCGCTCGAGGCGATCCTCGCCGCCGGCGCCGGCAAGGCGCGCGAGATCGCGTCGGTCACGCTGGACGACGTGCGCGCGGCGATGGGGGTCGGGCCGCCGCGCGGAGGCGTCGCCGGCCGCCGGTAGCCTCCCGGGCGTGACCGTCGCCGCCTCGCTCGAGCTCGACCTCGAGGTCTTCTCCGGCCCCTTCGACCTGCTGCTGACGCTCGTCCTGCGCGAGGAGGTCGACCTGCTCGAGGTGCAGCTCGCGGAGGTCGTGATCGCCTACCTCGACCATCTCGCCGGCCGCGGCGAGCTCGATCTCGAGGTCGCGACCGAGTTCCTCGTGCTGATCGCGGCGCTGCTCGAGCTGAAGTCGCGGCTGATGCTGCCGCGCGCCGACGACGACCTGCTCGACCTCGAGCCCGGCGAGGCCGCCGAGGAGCTGCTCGCGCGGATGCTCGAGGCGCGCCGCTACCGCCGTGCCGCCGACCACCTGACCGATCGTCTCGCCGGCGAGGACGGCGTGCGCTACCGCTCGGCGCCGCTGCCGCGCGAGCTGCGGCGCGCGAGCCTCGCCGACGCCGGGGCCGTCTACGACCCGCGCCGGCTCGGGGCAGCGCTCGGCGGCCTGCTGCGGGTGCCGCCGAAGGTCGACCTCGCGCACGTCACGGTGCCGACGATCACCGTCGCCGAGCGCCTCGGGCATCTGCGCGCGCTGCTGCTGCGCGGCGCCTGCAGCTTCGACGAGGCGGTCCGCGGCGCCGACCGCGTGACGGTCGCCGTCACGCTGTTCGCGCTGCTCGAGCTCTACAAGCAGGGCGAGGCGACGTGGACCCAGGACGAGCCCTTCGGCGAGATCGCGATCGTGGCGTCCGGTCGCGCGCCGCGCCTGGAGGCGTCCGCCTGATGGCCGCGCTGACCGAGCTCGCGCGGGTCATCGAGGCGCTCCTGTTCCTCAGCCCCGACCCGGTCTCGCTCGAGGACCTCGCGGACGCCGCCGACTGCAGCGCAGACGAGCTCGACCGCGCACTCGCCGACCTCGACTT
>Ga0136631_10000146_pt1 | contig 21058 bp, 19 predicted proteins | sample AntDrymUQ6012206_2_FD_104655 | JGI IMG/M metagenome (GOLD analysis project Ga0136631, IMG submission 104655) | Polar desert sand microbial communities from Dry Valleys, Antarctica - metaG UQ601 (22.06) | ecosystem: Environmental > Terrestrial > Soil > Desert | place: Antarctica: Dry Valley... | reverse complement strand
CTGGTCGGGCGGAGGGGGAGCGGGCTGGTCGGGCGGCGGCACCAAGGGCGACACGATCGGCGGGTCCGGCGTAGGCGAGGGCGGCGGCGCCTCCTGGGCCTGTAGCGCGGCCGCCCTGCGCACCTCGGCCGCCGGGCTGTCGCCTGCGCCCAGCCGCTCGGATAGGCGGTCGGCGCCCACCGCGCCGCCGCCCGCAAGTGCCGCCGCGGACGCCGCCACGGCGGCGGCCTTCTGGGCACTCACCATCTCGGCTGCCTGGTGGGTGCGTTCGCCGAGGGCCGCGGCGCGGTCCTGGGCGGCGCCGAGAGCCGATTCCAGGAAGGCGCGCACCGGACCCGGGCCGCCATCGCCCGTGGCCAGGATCGCCGGCGGGGCCAGCGCGGCCACGCGCGACGGCACGGTGCGGTACTCGCGCAGCCGGGCACGACAGGCGAGACAGCTGCGCAGGTGGGGACGCACCTCGGAGAGCTGCGAGGCGTCGGCCTCTCCGTCGGCGAGCGCGGACAGTTGGGGAGCCAGTCGGCTGCACTCCATTCCCGACTCGATGCTGGCCACCTTCTCGGTGAACGCGCGCCGACCCTCCGTGATGGACCGGTTCACCTTCGTGTAGCTCCACCCGGTCTCCTCGCAGATCTCCCGGTAGCTGAAGCCGCGGGCGCGCAGGATCAGGCACCGGACCTCTTGGGGCTTGAGCAGGGAGAGCGCCTGGGCGCCCAGGCGCAGGCGCTCGGAGCGCTCAGCGCGCTCGGAGATGTCCGGTCCGGCGGGCTCACGGTCTCCGACCGCATCGCCGGCAGGGGCCGTGCGGCGCTGCTGGCGCCGGATGGCCAGCGCCTCGTGCTTGACCGTTGTCCGCACCCAGCGGCAGAGCTCCTCCTCGGTTCCGGTGGGCTGGCGCGCGAGCACGATCTCCGCCGCGCGCTGGTAGGCGTCCTCGGCGTCGTGGGGGCCGGCCGAGTAGCGGCGCGCGGTGGCGAGCATCTGGTCGCGGAAGCGCTCGAGCAGCGCTCCGTCGGAGTGCCGTGGCCCGTCCAGCGATGCTCTTGCTCCCAATCCCACTCCCATCGACGATGGTGACCCCGGCCACCCGGCCGCGCCACCCGGTTGGCCGCAACTTCCGGCCTTTTCGCGACCCGTTTGATGGGTAAAGGCCTGGCCGGAGGAGTTTCGCCCCCCTGCCGGCCCATGGGCGCCGTCGCGCGGAGCCACTTTGGCTCCCGGCCCGGGCGCTACATTGGGTCGGTTGCCCTGTTGGGTGAGGGGAACACACGATGACCAAGGGACTCGCCAATGAGCTGCGAGAGGTCAAGCCGGCAGAGCCGGCCCCTCTCCCCGACCGCGACGTACGCGCGGGCTCGATGCCGATCCTTCGTGGTGTCCTGCATTTCGAGCTGCTGCGGCGCGGGGCGCGGGTGCTCGCCCTCGCGGCGCTGGACGTGGGCGGCATGTTCCTCGCCATCTTCACTGCGCTCGCGCTCAAGACGGCAGTGGTCTCGCCCGAGCTGGCGGTGATCGACCGGTCCTTCGCACAGGCCAAGGAATACGCGCCGCTCGCGTGTCTGGTGATGCTGCTGCTGTTCGCCCGCTCGGGCCTTTACCGCGACAGGCCTCAGCGCCCTGGTTTCGCCACCGTGATCTCCTCGCTGTTCCAGGTGACCCTGGTGGTCCTGCTCTACGCGGTGATCGAGGGCGAGGAGTTCTCGTCCTACTACATCTTCTACGGCACGCTGCTGGTCGCCCTGGGCTACATCTGCTCGGCGCGGTGGCTGTTCGAGCGCATCAGCGGCGCGATCCTGCGCGCCGCCGGTTACCGCCGGCGCGCCGTGCTTGTGGGGTCGGCCACCAGCATCGAAGCGGTGGCCCACGCCCTTGACGACAACTCGCAGGTGGAGCCTTTCGGCTATGTCTCGCTGGACGGCGGCCGCAGCGACGGCCTGCGCAACTTCGGTTCGCTGGAAGGGCTGGAGCGCCACTTCGACGCGATCGACGAGGTCCTGATCACCGACTCGGACTTCCCCCAGGAGAAGGCCGTCGACCTGGTGGATCGCTGCCACGGCAGCGGCATCCGCGTGCGGGTGGCGCCGTCCACGATGGAGATCCTGATGGACCGGGTGGAGTTCGTGCCCGGCCAGTCGTTGCCCCTGTTCGAGCTCAAGCCGCCGCTGCTCGATGGCGTGGATTTCGTGGTCAAGCGTATGTTCGATGTGGCCGGCTCCCTGTTCCTGCTCACGCTGTTCTCGCCGCTGATGGCGGTCATGGCGATGGCGATCAAGCTCGAGTCGCGCGGGCCGGTGATGTTCCGCTCGAAGCGGCCCGGCATCGGGGGTGCGCCGTTCGCATGCCTGAAGTTCCGCACCATGCACCAGGGTGCCGAGGCCCTGCAGGACCAGCTGGAGGAGCACAACGAGATGGGCGGCGCGATCTTCAAGATCCGCCGGGACCCGCGCGTCACGCGAGCGGGGGTTTTCCTGCGGCGGTGGTCGCTGGACGAGCTGCCGCAGCTGTTCAACGTGCTGCGCGGCGACATGTCGCTGGTGGGCCCCCGGCCGCTGCCCGAGCGCGACTACGAACGCCTGGAGGAATGGCACCGCAAGCGCTACCTGGTGCTGCCGGGGATGACGGGCCTGTGGCAGGTGTCCGGCCGCTCGGAGCTGGACTTCGACGAGCTCGTGCGGCTTGACTTCCTCTACCTCGAGCGGTGGTCGGTCTTCCTGGACCTGACGATCCTCCTCAGGACGCTGCCGGCCGTCTTCAAGAGCCGCGGCGCCTGGTAGCCCTCCGGGGCAGCCCCTCCCGGCTCTACTCTGCATCCGTGTTCCAGTACCGCTTCCTGTTCGAGCAGATGGTGCGCCGCGAGCTGCGCCAGAAGTACAAGGGCTCGGCTCTGGGCGTGCTCTGGTACCTGGTGAACCCGCTCGTGCTGATGGGCGCCTACGCGCTCGTGTTCAGCGTGCTGCTGCGGGTGGCCGATGTGCCCGACTATCCGTTGTTCCTGCTCATCGGGCTGATCGTTTGGGTGTTCTTCTCCCAGGCGCTGCTGGCGGCCGCCCCGAGCCTGGTCACGAACGCGTCGCTGGTGCGCAAGGTGCGCTTCCCCCGCGAGGCGATCCCGGCGTCGGTTGCGACGGTGCAGCTCGTCACGTTCCTCGTGATGCTGGTGCTGGTCACGCCGGTGGCGCTGGTTGTGCGCGGGACGCTCGACCCGGCGCTTGCCCTGCTGCCGCTGATCGTGGCGCTGCTGTTCTGCTTCGTGCTGGGGCTGTCGCTTGCGGTGGCGGTGCTCCACGCGCACTACCGCGACGTGGAGCCCGTGCTGGCAGCGGCGCTGCTGCCGTGGTTCTTCGTCACCCCGATCTTCCTGCGCGTGGAGGATCTACCCGGAGTGGACAGTCGCGCGTGGCTGGGCGACCTGCTGCAGTGGGGCAATCCGATCGCGCCCTTCGTGGATGCGGTGCGCGACGTGCTCTATGCGGGTGTGGCCCCATCCGTGGGCCACATGGCCTACGTGGCCGTGGTGGGGTTGCTGGCACTCGGCGGCGGCGTGGCGCTGTTCCGGCGGATGGAGCGCGACCTGGCGGCGATCCTGTGAGACCACGTCCCGGGGAGGTGGTCCTGAATAACGCCACGCGCAGCTTTCAGGTGCGGCGCGACCGCAACCGCACGCTGAAGGAACTGGTGGTGCGCCGCTCAAGCAACTCGGCCGCGGCCACCGTCAACGCGCTGCGCGATGTGACGCTGCACATCGAGCCGGGGGAGGCGGTCGGGCTGGTAGGCCGAAACGGCGCCGGCAAGTCCTCCACGCTGGCCTGCCTCGCCGGCATCTTGCCTCTCGACTCGGGCCGCGCCGAGTGCGGCGGGCGCGTGGTCACGCTGCTCGAGCTCGGCGCCGGTTTCGGGGCCGACTTCTCGGGTCGCGAGAACATCTACCTCAACGGTGCGCTGCACGGCTTCGAGCGCGATGAGATCGAAGAGCGGATCGCCGACGTGATCTCCTTCTCGGAGCTGGGCGAGTTCATCGACCTGCCGGTGAAGGTCTACAGCTCGGGCATGTTCCTGCGACTCGGCTTCTCGATCGCGGCACACATGGATGCCGACGTGATGCTTATCGACGAGATCCTGGCGGTTGGAGACGAATCCTTCCAGCGCAAGTGTCTCGCTCGAATATCGGAGCGGATGGAGGCGGGGGCGACGATGGTCCTCGTCTCCCACGACCCCAGCGCGATCGAGCGCGTTTGCCGCCGCGTTGTGGTGCTCGACGCCGGGCGGGTGGCCTTCGACGGCGACGTGGCGGAGGGTCTGATGGCTCACCACCGCCTGCTCGGGACCTCAGAGGGCGGCTCCCGCAGTGTGCGGCCGGGCCACGCGGGGGCGCTGGAGGTGGCTGAGCTGGAGCTCCAGGACACGCTTGGGCGCTCACGCAACGTGTTCCGGCCCGGCGAGGCGCTCCGGGTGCGAATGAGCCTGGTCACCCCCGAGCCGGCGGAGCGGGTGGTGGCGGCGATCGAGGTCCGCGACGGTCGCGGTGAGACGTGCTTTCGAACCGACTCGGTGGTCGGCTCAGTGAGCGGCACGGTCGAAGTCTCCTTTGAGATCGACCGGCTCGCCCTGCTGGGCGGCGACTACGACGTGGCGGTCGGCGCAGCGCCGCAGGACGCCCCGGAGGGGCGCTGGCTCGACCGCGTCGCGCGGTTGTCGGTTTCCTCTGTCGCCGGAGGCCATGGCGTGGCAGACCTGCGCGGGGAGTGGTCGGTGGCCGGCGAGCCGGCCGAGGCTCTGGCCGGGAGGAGAAGCCTGTGAGCGGGCCGGACGACGCTCTGGAGCGCGCGCGTGAGGCCGCGGCCGCGAAGCGTCGCCGCGGGGGCTACTCCGGGCTGAACGAGGGCGCGGACGCTCTCGACCCGACGATTCTCGGCGAGAAGGCCCCCGCGACGCTGCTCAGCGAGTGGGCGGTGATCGAGATCGAGCCGGCCCTCCTCTACTCCACGCGCCGGGGAGGCGCCCCCGTCACCGCGCTCAAGCGCCTGCTGATGCGCCTGCTACGTCAGTACTTCGTGGAGCTCGAGGCGCGCCAGACGCGCTTCAACCTCGGCGCCCTGGCCGCCATCTCCGAGATCGAGCAGCGCATGAACCGGCTCGAGCGCGAGGCGGCCGCAGGCAGCGAGCCGGAGTGACCGTCGTCCACCAGGCGGTCGTGGGCGCGGGGCCCTACGACGCTGTGAGCGAGCAGAGCCGCGCGTGGCGCCGTCTCCTGTCCGGCGACGGGATCGCCGGGGGTGACTACGCGGGACAGGTCGATCACGGCGCCCGCGACCACTTTCACCGGCTGGAACGGTTCTCCGCGGCCGCCGACGACCTGATCGTGATTCGCTACTCGGCCTGGTCGCACGCGCTCGCGCGGCTGCTGGAGCTTCCCAACCCCAAGCTGCTCGTGTACCACAACATCACGCCCCCGGGCTATCTGTGGAACCACAGCCCGGGCCTCGCGGTGCAGTGCGCCGTGGGGCGGATGCAGCTGCCGGCCTTCGCCCGCGGCGCGCGGGTCACAACCGCCGACTCGGAGTTCAACGCCGGGGAGTTGTACGCCGCGGGGGCGGAGTCCGTGCGGGTGGTGCCGGTTCTCTTCGAGGCAGGCCGGCTGGCGCCGCGCGGGCACGCCCCGGAGGGCGATGGGCCTCTCGTGCTCGTGGTGGGGCGCCTGGTGCCCAACAAGCGCCACGACCGTGTGTTCGACGCGTTCGCCGCCTATCAGCGCGAGTGCGAGCCCGACGCACGGCTGCTGTGCGTGGGAACCGCGCTCAATCCCGGATACGCCGCGCTGATGCAGACGCTGGCCGATGCTTCGGGGGCGCGCGACGTGCGCCTGGCGGGCGGCCTGGCGCAGGACGAGCTGAACGCCGCGTACGCCGAGGCGGACGTTCTGCTCACGCTGTCCGAGCACGAGGGCTTCTGTGTGCCGCTGCTCGAGGCGTTTCACTTCGGCGTGCCGGTGGTGGCGGCGCCGGCGGGTGCTGTGCCCGGCGTGGCGGGGCACGCTGCGCTGTACACCGACGGCGATGCCGCGGTCACGGCCGAGCTGATCGACCTGGCGGTCACCGACACCGAGCTGCGCGCGGAGCTGGAGCGACGCGGGCGCGAGCGCCTGGAGCACTTCGCCTACGAGCACACCGCGAAGTCCGTGCGCCAGGCCGTGGGGGAAGCGCTGGCCTGATGGGCAGCGAGGCCTACCAGCCCGACAACCTGCTGGACGGCCTCTCGTCGCGGTCCACGATGGAAGTTCAGTACGAGCACATGCGCGAGCGTGAGCGCGAGCTGCTGGCGCCGCTGCTGCCCGCCGGCGGCGACGTTATGTCGGTGGGGTGTGGCTGGAACCCGGGCCGCCACATCTTCCCGGCGCCGGGCTGGCGCATGACCGGCGTGGAGCCGGAGTCCCACAAGCCGGACGCGCTGGTGGCCGAGGGGGTGCTCGACGCGGGACTGGCAGGCAACGCGGGCGAGCTGGACTCGCTGCCCGACGCCTCCTTCGACGCCGTGCTCTATCGCCTGGTGTTGCACCACGTGGTCTTCCAGGTGCCGCTTCAGCCCGTGTTCGCCGAGGCGGCGCGGCTGCTGCGCCCTGGCGGCCTGCTGGTGGCGGTGGAGCCAGGCCTATGGCATCCGGTGGGCGTCGGGCTCGCCCTCGCCAACAAGCTGGGCGCCGGTCCGGCCTTGCATGGCACTCCCGACGACGTGCCGCTGTCCCCGCGGCGGCTGCTCGCGGGCGCCCGCGCCGCGGGGCTGCAGGCCGAGCTGTCGGCCGTCACCTACACGTGGCGGCGAATGCCGGTGGCGGTGCAGCGAGCGTTGTGGCCCGTCGACCGGGCGCTGGGCGCGAGGCCGCGTGCGGCGGTGTTCGGGCACACGCTCCTGCTCACGGCTAGAGCCCGCTCCCGGGCCTGAAGCGGTCCTCGTAGACGAACGGGTCGATCATGCGGCGCGACGCCACGTCCGGACCCGGCACGTCGCCGCGCATCCGGTACAGGACGTAGTCGCGGTTCGCGTGCAGCGCGCGGCCTTCGGCGTCGGGCGGTCGGCCCGCGGTGCGGTCGACGATCAGGTAGTCGGCCTTGCGGCCCAGCGGGGCGTAGGGGAAGAAGGCCAGTAGGGGGGTCGCAGCGGTCACCGGCCGGTCGGCCAGCATGTACCAGGCCCACTGCTGTTTGCCGACCGCCTCGATGTCCACGCGCACGCTGGCCCCGGCGGGCAGCTCGCTGCTCCATCCGCGAAGCTCGGTGAGCTGGCGGGTGAGATGGGGCGCGGTGTCGGCGACCTCCGACCGCGTGCCCAGCACGAGAACCACCAGCACCAGCCCGAGGGCGGCGCTCGCCGCCACCGACGCGGGCCGACGGGCGGAGCGGGCCGCCTCCACCAGTCCCACGGCGGCAAGGCCCAGGACCATCACGCCGCCGAAGGCCAGGGCCTTGAAGACGAACAGCTCGCCGCCGGTGCGCAGGCGCATGTACGCCGCGGCGGCAAGGAGGCCGCCGGTGGTGGCGGCCAATGGCAGCGTCAGTTCGCGGGGGCGTCGCGCCAGGGCGAGGAGTGCGGCGCCCAAAAGCACCGGGGAGAGTACGGGCAGCACGGACACCCCCACGGCTCGTGACAGCGGCAGGAAGCCGAGTGCGTCGCCCGACCACGGCCCCAGGTCTCCGCCCGGAAGGGCCGCTCTCACTCCGGCCACGACCTTGTCGGCCGCCGCGAGCGACAGCACCACCGCGACCGGCACCGCCACCGCCGCCACCGCGGTTCCGAGTGCCAGCCAGCCCCTGCCCCGGGGCAGCCGCAGCGCAGCCAGCCATCCGGGGGTCTCGCCGGGGTCGCGCCGGCGCCAGATCACCGCGGCCGTGAGCACGATGTAGGCCAGCGTGAACGGCGCGAGCAGTGGATAGGCCAGCGAGCCCACCAGCAGGAAGGGCACCATGAGCGCCAGCGTTCCGCGGCCGGGCTCGGCCAGGTACAACCAGGCCGCAAGCAGCGTGAACGGCAACGCGAGGGTGCCCCAGAGCTGGTTGTAGAACGGCTCGAGCGCGAGGTGCACCGTGTGCTCGGCGAGCCCCACCATCGCCATCGCCATGAAGCTCGCCTCGAGGCTCGCCCTGAGCATGTGGCGCGCAAGGAGGAAGAAGCCGATGCCGGTCAGCACGACCAGCAGCGCTCCGAAGGCGACGAAGGCCTCGGGTGGATCCAGTCCCGACAGCGAGCTGACCGCCGCCAGCGAGTAGTAGATCGGGTACTTCGAGCGCCACGCGCCCGGCATGCGGTCGACCGGCTGGCTCGCGTCCGTTCCGGACGGGTAGGCGTGCTGCAGGAAGACCGCGGCGCCCGCGGCCATGTGAGCGTCCCCGTTGTTGCCGGTCACGGTGGCGAAGGAGTCCGCGCGGAACAGGGGTGTGACCGCGATCGCCACCGTCACCGCCGCAACGATGGCCGCCCAGGACAGCGACTGCCGGGCCGCTGGCGTGGCGGCGGAGGGCTCGGGCCCCAGCCGCCGCCGGGCGAGCAGCGCGGTGACCCCCCCGGCCAGCAGGACCGCGGCCAGGGCGAGCGGGAAGGGCACGCCGAGAAACCCGAGCAGCGTCAGTGCCAGCGCCGACAACACGGCGCCGACCGGCAGTACGAAGAGCGCGAGATCGGGGAGTAGCCGGGCGGGGAGCATCGATCGCGTGGCGGCGTAGCCCGACAGCGTGAACAGCACCAGCGCCGCAGCCAGCGTCCGCAACACCGCGGGTGCTGCATCCAGGTTGGGCAGCCCGCCGCGTCCGCCCACCCGCTCCGCGCCCCCTGCCAGCGCCAGCAGAGCGATCAGCCCGGCAGCCGCCAGGAGGCGGGAGCGCCGGCTCACTGGTGGCCGTTGAGCCGCCGGCGCTCGTCCATCACCCGGTAAAGGAACGTCGGGTTGCCGAGCAGGTAGCGCCGCCACATCCGACGCGGCTCCACGGCGAGCCGGAAGATCCACTCCAGCCCGTTGTCCGACAGCCAGTGCGGCGCGCGGGGAACGCGCCCCGCCACGTAGTCGAACAGCGCCCCCACGTTCCACACCACGGACGCCTCGATGCGGTCCCAGTTGCGGTCCACCCACAGCTCCTGCTGCGGCGTCCCCATCCCCACGAGCAGGATGTCGGGCTTGTTCTCGGCGATGTGCTCCAGCACGCGTTCGGAGTGCGGGCTGCCGAGGCCGAAGTAGCCATGGTGGGTGCCGGTCACCTCCAACCGCGGGTACCAGCGCCGCAGGGTGGCGGCGGCGTCGGCCGAGGCGCCCGGGTCCGAGCCCAGCAGATAGATCGAGCGGCCGGAGTCCTGGCACAGGGCCGCCACGCCCCAGATCCAGTCGGCGCCCGTCATGCGGTGCGGCACGTCGAGCCCGATGAGGCGGGCGGCCAGCCGAACGCCATAGCCGTCGCAGTAGACGAGGTCGCAGGCCTGAAGCGCGCGGCGCAGCTCGGGGTCGCGCTGGGACTGGTTGAGGACGTGCGCGTTCACGTAGCCCACGCGCCGGTGCTCGCCCCGCTCGGCGAAGCCGATGATCCGTCGCAGCAGCTCGGCGGGCGTGCCGGTCTGCACATCCACTCCGAGGATCTCGGTGGCGCGCGCGGTCATCGGATCGCTTCCAGGCCGAACGGGATGGTTGGCTGGGGCCGTCCGCGCAACCGCCGCCGCAGCTGAGACCGCGCCCGCAGAGCATCCGGGAGGCGTCGTGCCGCCTCGCCGTAGGCAGCCAGGAGGTGGCGCTCTCCGACCACTGCCCAGCCGAACGCGGCCACTTCCCAGGCGGCTATCGGGAGCAGGTCGCGGACCACCGCGGCCGTATCGTTCTTGACCATCATCAGGTAGCGGTTCCGGAACTGGATGCGCCGCTCGCGCTCAGGCATCCGTTTGCGAGTGGACGGGCTGTAGGAGCGGACATGGTAGGCCAGCGCCCCCGGCTCATAGACCGATCGCCAGCCCAGGCGCCGGGCGCGCCAGGCCAGATCGACGTCCGACGCCCACGACTCCATCCCCTCGTCGAGCACCTGTCCCTGCAGCCGGCAGTCCTGCAGCGCGGTGCGCCGGTAGAGGGCGGCGGCGCCGTCGGCGCCGAAGACCTCACAGGGAGTGTCGTAGGCGAGCGCGGGAGATCCGAACCCGCCGAGACGGTTTTTGCGCCGGCGGTCGACCACCATCCCGGCGCAGTCGATGGAGTCGAGGCGACCGGCTGGGTCGGGTCCGTTCGTGCGCAGCAGCCGCGGCGCGACCGACGCCACGCCCGGGTCGTCCAGCCGGTTGCAGGCTGCTTCGAGAAAGCCGGGCTCGAGGAAGCAGTCGGCGTTGAGCAGCAGGACGGCCTCGCCGCCCGTGGCTTCGATGGCGAGATTGTTCGCGGCGGCCCACGACACACGGCTCTCGAGCCGCATGTGCCTTGCGCCGTGCTTCGCCGCAACCGCGGGGGTGGAGTCGCTGGACGCGTTGTCGATCACCGTCACCGCGGCGCCGGGCTGGGCCAGCGCCGCGGGGAGCGAGTGCTCGAGCAGGTGCCCGTGATCGGCCGAGATCAGCAGAATCTGCGTGTCCATCCGGGTGGCCTACGCAGCGCCGATGTCGATCAGGCGCTCCAGCACGTCGGGCCCGGCGGCTGCCAGCAGCCGGGAGCGCATGTCCAGGCCCAGGCCGGTCTCCGCCGGGGAGCCGCCTGCCTCGGGAAGCGCCACCGAGCCACCGGCCTCCCGAACGATCAGCTGCCCCGCCGCGCAGTCCACGGAGCGCGTGGCGCCGAGGGTCACGAGGGCGTCGAAACGCCCCGCGGCCACGTAACAGAGCGAGAGCGCGATCGAGCCCACGCACCGCAACCGGGCCGCGCCGGTGGCCGTGAGCGCCGCGGCATTGCGGGCCACGAGAGCCGGGTTGGCGGTCTCCAGGCCCAGCAGCTCCAGCTCGCCTGTGGCGCTCACGTGCACCGGCTGGTCGTTGCAATGCGCGCCCTCTCCGCGCGCCGCCCACCACTCCTCGCCGGAGGCCAGGTCGTAAACGAAGCCCGCGTGCACCTCGCCCATCGAGGGGCCGGAGGCGATCGCGATCGAGAGGGCATAGCCGGGCAGGCCCCGCCTGGCGTTGCGCGAGCCGTCCACGGGGTCCACCACGACGTGCACCGGGCCCCCGCCCGAGAGGCGCACCTCGCCGCGCTCCTCCGAGACCACGGTGAGCGGCATCTCCAGGGCCTCCAGCTCGGCGAACACGGCGTCCTCCGCTTCGCGGTCGATCACCAGCGCCATGTCACCGCCCATGCCCCGTCCGGCGGTGGCCGATCGGTCCGCGGGCAACGGATGGCGCTCCAATGCGCCGCGCGCCCCGACCGCCGCGCGGCGGCATAGCGCCAGCCAATCGGTGGCGAGCGCGGAGTCTGCGGGCGGGGTCATCGGCGCGGAGGATATGGGCGAGGACGCCGCGCCGCTCGCATCGCTCAGAGCAGCTCCCGGTACACGGCGGCGGTCTCGCGGGCGGTGCGCTCCCAGCTGAGTTCTGCGACACGGCGGTGGCCGCGCTCGGCCATCTGCTCGCGTCGCGCGGGATCGGCCAGTACCCGACCGATGGTGGAGGCGATGTCGTCAACGTCCGTTGGATCGAAGTACTCGGCGGCGTCGGCGCCCGCCTCCGGGAGGGCCGTGTTGCTCGAGGCCGCCACCGGGGTGCCGCGCGCCATCGCCTCCACCACCGCCAGCCCGAAGCCCTCGTAGAGGCTCGGGTAGACGAGCAGGTCCGCGCCGCGAATCAGCGCGTCCAGCTCGGCATCGGCGACGTAGCCCGGGAGCTCGATCGGGGCCTCGCGCGCGAGGGCCTTCAGGTGCTCGCCGCCCCCGCCCTGCAGCCCGGCCAGGATCAGCCGGTGCGGGATGCCCTCCTCGCGCAGTGCGCCGAACGCCGAAACCAGCCGTGCGAGGTTCTTCTTGGGGCGCAGGTCACCCACCGCGAGGAGGTAGGGGCCAGGTGGTGGCGGCGCGTCGCCCAGCGGCAGGCTGGGGGCGGAGAGAACCACGCGGATGCGCTCGGGGTCCACGCGGTAGCGCTCGCAGACGTCGTCGCGCGTGTGTTCGGACACGCAGATCACGCGCTCGGCCGAGCGCGCGGCGCGCGGGGTGAAGGTGCGGTACTTCCAGCCCGTTTGGCGCGAGAAGTCCTCGGGGTGCACCTCGAAGGCCAGGTCGTGAATCGTGACGACGCCGGGGCAGGGCCGGCGCAGCGGCAGGAAGCAGTTGGGCGCGTGCACGAGGTCGGCGCCGGTCCGGCGCAGGTGGCGCGGCAGGGCAATCTGCTCGAAGAGCAGCTCGGGACCCGGACCGCCGGCCTCGAGAGCGTCTATCTCGAGGCCGTCGCCCTGGCGCTTCAGGCAGGCCACGAGCTCGCGGGTGTAGCGGCCCCAGCCGCGTAGGCGGGGGCCGGCGGCGTCGCGGGCGTCGATGGTCACCGTGGCCATGGCGCGCGGAAGCGTAAGCGGCTCCCCGGCTCGATCATCGCCGTGCTCGGACGGGAAGCGTAAGACTTGCGCGCTCATGCCAGCCGAACGCGCCCACATGAGCACCCCGCCGCGGGTGGCCTACGTGGCCGGCACCTATCCCGAGTTGTCGGAGACGTTCGTGACCGGCGAGCTGCGCGAGCTGGCCCGGCGCGGGGTGGACACGGTGATGTTCGCGGTGGTGCGGGGTCGCGGTGAGCTTCAGGGCGCGCCCCCGGCCAGCTACGTGGTGGAGCTCTCCAAGCCCTCTCAGCTGGCCTCGCTGGTGGCGCTGGCCGGGCGGCATCCGGTGCGCACGGCCCGTGCTCTGCTCGATCGGACCCGGCAGTGGGGCGGCTCTGCGCGCGACATGGCGGCCCTGGCGCCGATGGCCCGGGCCATGCGCGGCGTGGACCACCTGCACGCCCACTTCGCCGGGCAGCCCACCGATGTGGCCGCGCGGCTGTCCGAGCTCACGGGCGTCCCGTTCTCGTTCACCGCCCACGCCCACGACGTGTTCGTGGAGTGGGAGCGCATCCCCATGAAGCTCAACGCGGCGCGCTTTGCCGCCACCGTCTGCGAGTACAACCGCGACTACATAGCCGAGCGGGTGCCCGGCGCCCGGCTGGACCTCGTGATCTGCGGGGTGGACACCGAGGCATTCGAGCGCACCCGCCCGTACGACCCCGACGGCCCGGTCGTGGCGGTCGGCCGCCTGGTCGAGCAGAAGGGCTTCGAGTACCTCGTGCGCGCCGCGGCGCGCGCTCGCGGCCGGATTCCGGAGGTGCTGATCGTGGGTGAGGGACCGCTGCGCTCGGAGCTGGGAACGCTGGTGGCGGACCTCGATGCGCCGGTGCAGCTGCTCGGCCCCCAGTCTCACGAGCAGGTGCGCGCGCTGTATGAGTCCGCGTCGATGGCGGTGCTCCCATGTGTGGTGGCCGCCGACGGCAATCGCGACTCGATGCCCGTATCGCTCAAGGAGGCGATGGCCCTCGAGCTTCCGGTGGTGGGTACGGACGAGGTAGGCCTGCCCGAGCTGATCGGCCCCGACCGCGGGCGCCTCGTGGCGCCGCGCGACGCCGAGCGGCTGGCCGGCGCGCTCGTGGAGCTGGCGGCGCTTGCCCCTGGCGAGAGAGTGGCCCTCGGCCGGGCCGGCCGCGCGTTCGTGCATGAGCACTGCAACCTGCGCACCGAGACGGGCAAGCTTCTCGACCTGTTCGCGAGAGCGGCCTGAGTGGCCGCCATGCGGCGCATATCGGTGGTCATCCCCACGCGTGGGCGCGAGACGCGGCTGGCGTTCGCGCTGGAGGCGCTGGCGGGGCAGACGCTGGACGCGGAGGACTTCGAGGTTCTGGTGGTCCGCGACGGCGGCACACAGGAGCGGGCGGCGGGCCCGGTGGAGGGGCTCGACGTGCGATTCCTCGAGCGCGTGCCGCGGGGCGGCCCCGCCGCGGCCCGCAACGTGGGCTGGCGCGAGGCGCGCGCCCCGATCGTGGCCTTCACCGACGATGATTGCCGGCCAACGGCCGGCTGGCTGGAGGCGCTGCTGGCCGCCGCGGGCGGAGACGAGGCGCTGGTGCAGGGACGCACCGAGCCCGATCCCGACGAGCGCCACCTACTCGGCGGACTGGCCCGCACCCAGATCGTGGAGGCGCCGACGGGCTGGTATGAGACCTGCAACGTCGCCTACCCGCGAGCGCTGCTCGAGCGGCTCGGCGGCTTCGATGAGGGTTACACCCGAGCCGGGGGGGAGGACACCGACATCGCGCTCCGCGCGCTGGAGCTCGGCGCGCGAGCAATCTTCGAGCCCCGCGCGCTGGTGTGGCACGCGGTACATCCCCGCCACCTTCCGGAGGCATTGCGCGAGACGCTGCGCTGGGGCGCCAACCCGCGGCTGCTCGCCCGCCACCCCCGCCTGCGCGGCGCGCTGCCGCTCGGCCTGTTCTGGAAGAGCTCGCACGCGCGGCTGCTGCTGGCGCTGGCCGGAGGCGCGCTTCTCAGGCGCAGCTCGCTTGCCGCGGTGCTGGTGCTGCCCTACCTCGAGTTGCACGCACGCGCCTATGACCGCAGCGCGCGCGGTCTCGCCCGTGCCGCGCTGGACCTGCCCTCCCAGACCGCTGTCGACGGCCTCGAGGTGGGCGTGACCGCCGCGGCGGCCGCCCGCGCGCGCGTGGTGGTCCTCTGATGCGTGTGGCGCTGCTTCATCCCAGCTACTGGCCCGAGGTCCGCCGCGGCGGCGAGCGGCTCGTGCACGACGTGGCGCGCGGGATGGCCCGCCGTGGCCACGACGTGACCGTGCTCACCAGCCACCGCGCACGCACGACAACGCAGATGGAGGAGGGCGTGCGGGTGGTGCGCTCCTACCGCCCGCCCACGAAGCTGATGCACCGGCGCGCCTACGAGTACCACCTGACCAACGTGCCGACGGCGTTCGCGCGCACGCTGGCCGGCGGGTACGACGTGGTGCACGCCTTCTTCCTTCCCGACGCCTGGGCCGCCGTGCGCGCCCGCGCGCTCGGGGGCCCGCCGGTGGTCTACAGCTTCATCGGCATACCCACCCGCGAATGGGCGGTGGCCCAGCGCTACCGGCTGCCGATGGCCATCGAGGCGGTGGGGGAGGCCGCCGCGGTCACGGTGCTCAGTGAGGCGGCGGCGGAGCCCTACCGCCGCTTCCTGCTGCGCGAGCCGGCGGTGGTGCCGGGCTCGGTGAGCCTCGCCGACTTCGCAGTGCGCCAGACCGCGCCCGCCGCGCCCGCGCTGGTGTGCGCGGCCAGCCTGAGCGACCCGCGCAAGCAGGGGCCGTTGCTGCTGCGGGCGTTCGAAGCCCTGCGGCGCAGGCGTCCCGACGCACGCCTGGAGCTGGTGGGCGTGGGCGACCCCCACCAGGGAGGCCCGGACCTCGACCTCCCGCCCGGCGCCCACCGGAGCGAGCTGCGCGACGATGCGGCGCTCGCGCGCGCCTACGCCGGCGCCACGGCGTCGGTGCTCGCGTCGGTGCACGAAGCGTTCGGCCTGGTGGTGGTGGAGTCGCTGGCGGCTGGAACGCCGGTGGCGGGGGTGCGATCGGGCGCGCTCCCCGAGCTCCTGGCCGATGACCGTGTGGGCGCGCTGGCCGAGCCCGGGGATGAGGCGGGACTGGCGGAGGCGATGGAGCGCGCGCTGGCGCTGGGCGAGGATCCGGCCACGGCCGCGCGCTGCCGCGAGCAGGCCGCGCGCTATGACGAGGCGGCGGTGCTTCCGCGGTATGAGGCCCTATATGAGGAGGCGGTGTCGTGACGCCCGACGTCTCGGTGGTGGTGGCCACGCGCAACCGTGCGGAGCGCCTGCGCGCGCTGCTCTACGCCCTGGGGGCGCAGCAGGGCGTGACGTTCGAGGCGATCGTGGTGGACGACGCGTCGACCGACAGCACGCCCGAGGTGCTCGAACGGGAAGTGGATGGCCTGGAGCTGCGCACGGTGCGCCGCTCTCGGCGCGGCGGTCCGGGCACGGCGCGCAACAAGGGCTGGCGCGAGGCGCGCGCACCGCTGGTGGCGTTCACCGACGACGACTGCACGCCCGCCCAAGGCTGGCTGGCCGCTCTGGCGGCGGCCCACGATCAGCGTCCCGGCGGCGTGCTGCAGGGACGCACGCAGCCCCACCCGGACGAGGTGACGCGCCAGGACGCGTTCTCGCGCAGCCAGCTCGTCACGAGGCTCACGCCGAGCTTCCAGACCTGCAACATCGCCTACCCGCGCGAGCTGCTGGAGCGCCTCGGAGGCTTCGACGAGTCCTTTCGTCACTACGCCGAGGACGCCGACCTGGCGTGGCGCGCGATCGAGGCCGGCGCCCGGGCTGAGTTCGTACCCGGGGCACTCGTGCACCACGCGGTGCACACACCGGGGGCGCTCGCCCAGCTGCGCGACTCCCAGCGCTGGGCCGATGCCGTGCGCGCCTTCGCGCGGCACCCCGGGATGCGCGACTCGTTCACCCACCGGATCTTCTGGCGCTCGTCGCACGAGGGGCTGCTGCTCGCGCTCGCGGGTATGGCGCTACGGCGCCGCTCGGGCGGCCTCTCGCTGCTGCTCGTGACCCCCTATCTACGGCACCTGCGCGCCCTGCACGGATCCGGCGCGGGCATGCTGGCCGCCGTCCCGGTGCATGCGGTGGTGGACGCCGCGGAGGTGGTGGCGATGGCGCGGGGGAGCGTGCGGTTCAAGACGCTCGTGCTGTAGCGGCTACCGGTACGGATATCGCCGCCCAAGCACCTCCCGCAGCCCCGGCACGCGCATGGCCGTGTCGAGTGCGCGCAGCCGCGCCGGCAGTGGCTCCAGCTTCGCCGCTTCCGCGAGGGCCTCGCGCGCGCCGGCATAGTCGCGGTGGCGGACTCGGCCCTGCGCCAGCGCACGGAGGTCCGAAGCCCGCATCCGCCGCACCAGATCGTCATCGACCAGCCCCGCATGAGCCGCTCTCACGACCAGCAGCGACTCCGCCAGGGCGGCGATGTCCCACGACAACGAGCGCTCGTGGCGCCGCACCACCACGCCCGCGAGCGGCTCGTGGACGAACCGCTCGCCGCGGGCGGCGAGCCGCAGCCAGAGGTCGTAGTCCTCGGCCAGCGGGGCAGGGGAGTCGAAGCCGCCGGCCGCCTCCAGTGGCGCGCGGCGCAGGACCGTGGTCGAGTTGTGGATCGGGTTGTGCTCGTAGAGCAGGCGGGCGAAGCGGCGCGGGTCCAGGTCGTCGGGCCGGTCCCAGTCCCAGCGCTCGCCAGTCTCACGCCCGTCGCGGTCCACCACCGCGATCGAGCCGAAGCACACAGCGGCATCCGGTTCGGCGTCCAGGCGCTCAAGCTGGGCGGCGAGCTTGCCCGGCGCCCACACGTCGTCGGCGTCGGCGAGCGCAACGAGGTCCGATTCGAGCGCTTCCAGGGCGGTGCCTCGCGCGGGCGCCGGGCCGCCGCGCTGCTCGCGGCGTATGAGGCGACAGCGCGATGCGTGGCGCTCGGCCAGGACGATCGGGATCGGCGAGCCGTCATCCACGACCACGATCTCATCCGGCGAGGGGTCCTGCGCGAGGATGGAATCGAGCGTGGCCGCCAGGAACGGCACGTCTCCGTGGGCGGGGACGATCGCCCCCACTCCGCTCATGCCTCCAGCGCCTCCTCGTAGACGGTCCACGTCTCGCGCGCCACGTCGGCCCACGTGCGCGCGGGCGCGGTGACCTGCGAGCCCGCCAGGGCCGCGGCCGCCGCGAGCAGTCCGCGCACGTCTCCAGGCTCGACGAGGCCCACCCCCGTGGCGCCGTCGAGCACCTCCGGCAGCGCCCCGGCGGCGTAGGCGGCCACGGGCGTGCCGCAGGCCAGCGCCTCCAGCGGCGGCAGGCCGAAGCCCTCGTCGCGCGAGGGGAACACGAGCGCCTCCGCGGCGCTGAGCAGGGCGCCCAGCTCGGCATCGGTGACCCGTCCCGCCAGCATCACTCGCCCCGGCGCGGCGAGCCCGCGCGCGGCCGGACCGACCCGTCCGGCGAGCACTAGCGGGGCTCCGTCGCCGCGGGCCACCTCGGCCACGAGCTCCTCCAGGCCCTTGCGCGGGTCGGGCGGGTCGAGCGTGCCCACCCACACGAGGAAGCGCTCGGGCAGATCCAGGCGCTCGAGGGCGGCGCGCGGCTGCTCCACCCGGTGCAGGCCGGGCGCCGCGGCCTCGTGCACCACGGCCACCCGTGCGGGGTCCAGGCCGATCAGCCGTTGCGCGTCCTCGGCCACCGAGCGCGACGGCACGATGGTGCGCGTCGCCCGGCGCGCGGCGGCGTACCGCAGCCGGTGCTTGAGCCCGCTGCGCAGTTGCTCCTTGCCCCGCTTGAGCGGGACGAGGTCGTGGAGGGTGAGTACGTACGGCAGCCCGGGTCGAGTGGTGGCGAGGTCCTGGGCAGGCGAGTGCAGGACCCGGGCGCCAGCGCCGCGGGCGTCGCGGCCAAGCAGTAGATGCTCCCAGCCCTCCCTCAGCCGCTCGGGAGCCGGGGGGCGACGCAGTCCACCCAGATCAATGACCTCGCCCGCGTGCGACTCGCGCAGCGCCTCGAGCAGGCAGGACGTGTAGCGACCGATTCCGCCCTCGGCGAGCTCGCGCTGCTCCAGCACGCGCACGTCCACGGCCACGCGCATCACGTCCTCCGGTGCATCGCGAGCGCTTCGTCGAGCACCGCGGCCACGCCGGCAGCCACGCGGTCGGCCGCGTAGGGCGCGGCGGCCTGGCGTGCGGCGTCCGCCATCTGGGGGGCGCGGTCGAGCACGGTCAGCAGAGCGCCGGCCAGCGCGGCGGGGTCCGACGGCGCCACCACCGCGCCGCAGCGCTCGGTCACGTACTCCTTCATCCCACCCGAGTCTGTGACCACCGCGGGCGTGCCTGCCGCCAGCGCCTCGGCGGCCACGGTGCCGAAGGGCTCGCGCAGGGACGGCACCGCGAGAACGTCGAACCAGGGCATCAGCGCGGTGGCATCAGGGACGGGGCCGAGCATGATCACGCGGTCGCCCAGGTCGGCGCGCCCCGCATCCACCTCGGCGCGGTATCCGCTGTCGCGCTCCAGCTCGCCGCCGCCGACGAGCACGAAGCGCGCATCGGGACGACGCTCGAGCACGGCGGGGACGGCGCGCAGCAGGTCGAGCACCCCTTTGCGTGGCTCCAGCCGCCCGGCGAACCCGATCACCGGTCCGTTGCCGGCCCAGTCCGGCCGGCTCGCCGGGGGGGCGAGTGCAACGGGGGTGCCCACGTCGCGAAGCCGGTCACACGGCGCGCCAGCCGCGGCGGCCGACTCCGCCACCGCACCCGCCGCGCACATCACCACAGGCGTGGCGCGCCAGAAGCGCTCGCTGGCCCAGGGGCGCGGCGGCTGGTCCACGAGGTCGTGGAGGTGGGGCACCAGCGCCGGGCCGCGCAATGCGGGCCAGGTGCGCAGGGTGACCGCGCCGTTGAGGTAGACGAGGTCGGGAGCCAGGCGCCGAACGAGCCGGTGTGCCTGGGGCAGACCGCGGGTCAGCCCGGCCCAAGACCGCCGTGAGAGGCCGCCCACCTGTACCCGTCCTACGGGGATCCCGGCCTCGCCGGCCGCCTCTGCGAGCGGTCCTTCACCCGGGGTGGCGAGCCAGATCTCGAACCCGTGGGCGGGCAACCGGCGCACGATCCGCAGCAGCGCGAGCTCGGCGCCGCCGAGCTCGCTGGTCTGGGTGAGAGCCAGGACGCGCGCCATGGCGCGATCATGTCATCCCGCGGTGAGCAGATACGACGACGAGATCTGGGAACTGGTGCCCGACCCGGGGCCGCGCCCCCCCGCTCACATCGAGCGTTTCGTGGCGGCGCTGGCCCCCGCGGGGACCGCGCTCGACCTGGGCTGCGGCGACGGCAGGCTGTCGGCGGCGCTGCGAGCGGAGGACCTGTGCCTGGCCGACGTTTCCGAGGTCGCGCTGGCCCGGGCGGCAGGGCGGCTGCCGGCCGCGCGCACCCTTCTGCTTGAGCCAGACGCTGCTCTGCCGCTGCCCGACAACGCCTTCGAGCTCGTGCTGTGCGCCGAGACCCTGGAGCACGTACGCGACGTCCAGTTGCTTCTCTCCGAGGCGCGGCGGGTGCTCGTGCCCGGCGGGCGCCTGGCCGTGACCACCCCGGCGCATGGCCGCGCCACGGGGCTCGGCATCCTGCTGCGGGGCTTCGAGCACCGATTCGACCCACTGTCGCCCCACCTGCGCTTCTTCAGCTCCCGATCGCTGGAGGGGCTGCTGGACGCGCTGGGCTTCCGCGTGCGCCGCCGGGAGCGCGAGGAGGGCACCCTGCTGGCCCTCGCGACCAGATAGACCAACGCCGCGTGAGAGTCCTGATCGACACCAGCCACGCCTCACGCGGGCCTACGGGCAGCGGCGTGTACGTGCGCGAGCTGCTGGTCGCGCTGCGGGAGCGGGAGGGGGTCGAGGTGGTCGAGGCACGCCAGCGGTTGCGGCTGCGGTCCGGTCGAGCGCGGGGCGCCCTGTCGGTGCCGCGAACCGTCGCCAACCTCGTGCTCGATGCGCTGTGGCTGCACGGCGGGCTTCCGCGCGCCGCTCATGCGGCGCGCGCCGACGTGGTGCACCACCCCCTGCCCGCGCACAGCCGCAGGATCGCCGTCCCCCAGGTGGCCACGGTGCACGACGTGGCGTTCCTCGCCCTCCCCGACCGCTACGGGCGGGCGTGGCGGCTCTACGCCCGCCGCACCTACCGGCGGGCGGTGCGGCGCTGCGCGGCCGTCGTCTGCCCCTCGCAGGCCACCGCGATCGAGGTGATGGGACTGCTCCGCGGCCATCCCGCGAAGCTGGTGGTGGCGCACCACGGTCCGGGGCAGTCGCACGCGAATGCACCCGACCGCGGCGAGCTGGAGGGCGGCCCGCTGCTGTTCGTGGGCGACTCCGAGCCGCGCAAGAACGTGGACGGCCTGCTCGCCGCCTACGCGGCGTACCGCGCGAGCTCTGACGACCCCGCGCCTCTGATGCTCGCCGGGGCCGGCGCCGCTGCGGCAAACGGTCAGCCCGGCGTGCAGGCACGGCCGGCGCTGACGGCCGGGGAG
>Ga0136631_10000145_pt1 | contig 21083 bp, 22 predicted proteins | sample AntDrymUQ6012206_2_FD_104655 | JGI IMG/M metagenome (GOLD analysis project Ga0136631, IMG submission 104655) | Polar desert sand microbial communities from Dry Valleys, Antarctica - metaG UQ601 (22.06) | ecosystem: Environmental > Terrestrial > Soil > Desert | place: Antarctica: Dry Valley... | reverse complement strand
TGCCGAAGTAGGCTGGGCCGCCAAACTCATTCTGCCGCCAGAACGCCCACATGTCCCGTTCGCGCCGGCGGTCGATCGCGCGCCAGATCTGCATCCCCCAGGTCTGCTGGGTCTCCCGGGAGAATCGGAGCTGCGAGTAGGGAATCCGGAACTCGGCGCTCCAGCCCAGGGAATCGATCGTGGTCGCGCCGTCCCACACTGGGTCGTACGACGCGTCGCCATCCTGGTGATCGCCCTTCACCCCGAGCGGGTTGAGCTCGAACCATCGGCGGCCGTTCTTGTCCCGGAACGTGTCGAATACGATGGATATTCGATCTGAGGTGAGGGAGTTAGCTCCGTTCATTAGCTGATCGCGCCGCGTCAGCGCCGCCCTTACACCAGCCGCCCCCTGCGAATCGAACATTCGGGCGCCGATGTAGATCGCCTTCTCGTCGTAGAGGATTCGAAGCTCCGTCTTTTCACTGGCGGGCTTTCCCTCGTCGGGTGCCTGCTGAAGGAACTCAGTGACAGGGGAGGCCGCAGCCCAGGCCGGATCGTCCACCCGCCCGTCAATGGAGATTGCCCCCTGACGCGCGGCCGCGCGGGCGACCGGACGGGGATCGTTCTGTGAGAGGGTCGTTTGCTGAGCGCCGACGGGAACCGCGAGCGAGAGCACAGCGAGAAATACGGGTAATGCAACTGTTGCAGACAGGTGTGTCAGCATCCGGGGATCCTCAGGATCTACGTCCAGTCCGGCGTACGCGGACTGTGACGGTGTTGGGCATCTTCATGTTTTAGACTCACCCGAAGCCTAAAAGGTTGGAATCAGTGAACGAGACGTGTCCAGAAGGCGCGCGGATCGATCTCTCACGTCCTATCTACGGGAGAGGGAACGGGTTAGTGTCACCCCGGACAACCTGCCAGCCCGGATGAGCTTCGGTCGGCACCAGTCGCTTCTGACACAAAATATGTCAGATCCATCGCGCAACTCTGGTGTACCTTCCTCTGTCGCCACGTGCCGGCCCCCGATACCCAGAACATCAACATGAGATTCATTCGATCGATCATCGCGCTCGCTTTCCTCGCCGTGGCACTCCCTGTGTCGGCTCAGGTGCAGGAAAAACACCCGGCGAATAGTCTGATCACAATACGGACGAACGACTCGCTCGACCTCAGAACGTCTCCCGAGCTACAGAAATCCCTCGAGGAGCTTGGCGCAGCAGTTCAGGCGCTTGCTCTCCGTATCGCCAACGACCCCCAGCTGCGTTCCGCGGCGTTGCAGGTTGCGACCGGGTTCGTGACGACCGCCCAGCAAGTGGTGGCGGAAAACTCCACGGCGATCGACGAGGCGCTGAAAGCCGCCGCCGAGCGGATTGCTTCGGCCGAGACCAGGAGGAAGGGGCAGACGAAGCGTCCGTAACGCATATTTTCGACGGACCGTTTCCGGAGACAATTCAAATGCGTCGATTCTTCGCCGTTCTTGCCCTTTCAACTTCCGTTCTGTCCTGCTCGAAGCCCGAGCAGAATCCGGACGCCACGAATGCGTCCGCTGACACCGGAGCCCCGATGGCCACCTCGGATCCGGACGTGTCAGCGGTTGGAGGTACCGGAGTTCCGAATGGCTACATTGGGAAAACCGACCGTCCGGACCAGCAATTGAGCGCCGCAAAATACGCCGTGAGCGGCGGAGGGTGGGACGTCACCACCGGTCCCGCGCACATTCTCTACCGGCCGGCAGATTCCGCGAGCGGTGCGTACACGGTCTCAGCCACCGTCGATCAGCTCGCGGCTCCGGCTCACCCGGAAGCGTACGGTATTTTCGTCGGGGGCAGGAATCTGGACGGTGCCGGCCAGCAATACGTCTACTTCCTGGCTCGCGGGACCGGCGAGATGATGGCGAAGGTGCGCGACGGCAGCAGTACCAGGAACGTCCTCGCGTGGCAGAAGCACGCGGCTGTTCCCGTGGCAAACGCCTCCGGCCAGGGCGCGTACCGCCTCGGGATTCAGGTTGCGGCCGATTCCGTGCGGTTTCTCGTCAACGGACAGAGAGCGGCGGCGGTAGCGGCGGCGGGGCTGCCAACCAGTGGTGTTTACGGACTTCGTATCAACCACAACCTCCACGTCCGCGCGACGCCGGCGACCGTAACCCGGCCCTGATCCGACAAAGTCCCGGGGGGCACGAAGTCTGCCCGTCGAGGCGTCATGGATTCTTTCGGCCTACTCGCGCAGGCCCTGGGCGTCGCGTACGCTGCCGGGATCAATGTCCCGGCGACGGTGGCGATACTCGGCATCGCGCAACAGCAGGGCTGGGTCGGACACCTGCCGGCTGGCCTCGACGTCGTCGGGAATCCCTGGATAATCGGGATCGCCGGATCGCTCTACGCCGTCGAGTTCCTGATCACGCTTATTCCGGGCTTCGCCAGCGTCTGGGAGACCGTACAGACGCTCGTGCGCCCTCCAGCCGCCGCAGTGCTCGCCGCGGCCACGGTTTACAGCCTCGACCCGGTGCTCGTGCTGCCTGCGGTTCTCCTCGGCGGAGGGTTCGCAGCGGCCACACACGGCACTAAGCTTGGCCTCCGGTACGCGGTCGATGTCTCACCGGAGCCGGTTACGAACGCTTTTGCCAACCTCGCTGAGCTGACGACGATCGCGTCGGTCGCGCTGCTGGTCTGGAATCATCCCTACCTCACGCTCGCCCTGGCGTTGACACTGCTCGTGCTGCTGGCCTTGCTGGTCCGGCGCATACTGCGATCATTGCGACGGCTTCTCTCGGGTGAGTGGTGGCGCGCCGGCGCGTTTCAGCCAGAGCAGCGCTGAGTCACGGGTAGCGGGATGCAGGCGATAAATGGGTGGCGGCGAATCGCGACAGACGCGCTGACTGGAGCAGTCATCGCGGTGCTGGCGGCCGTTGGCGCGCACGCGCTCGGTATTCAGGACCTGTTGCGGAGGCCCGATCTCGCGCTTTACCTCCCCGCTGGAATCGCTGGTGCCCTGATCGGTCCGACCCGACTGAGGCCTCTGCTCTGGATGACGGCTCTCCCGGTGGCGCTGCTGATTCTGGCGGTTGCCTACACGCCCGTCGTGTCGCTGCTCGCCGAGCCGCTGGTGCGCCGCGACGTGGTTCCGGCGAGGGTCGATGCGATTGCGACGCTGTCCGCGGGCATGACTCCCGCCGGGCTGATGCGGAGCGGTACTGTCGACCGTCTCATGTCCGGTCTTACGCTCGGTCGGGAAGTGAAGGCGTCCGCATTGCTCGTCCCGGTCGAGGGACGAAGCGATGCCGGCCGGCAGGTCTCGGACTCGGCCGACGTGCGCGCGGTGCTGACGGGCTACAATCCTGCCACCGAGGTCGTCTTCGTCGACTCGGTGTTCACGACGAGAACGGAAGCGCTGCGAATGCGTCAGGTTGCGTGGCCACGGGGATGGAGAACCATCGCGGTCGTCACCTCACCGCTGCACTCGAGGAGAGCGTGTGCTACTTTCGAGGGCGTGGGCTTCAAGGTCGTGTGTGTTCCGGCGCTGTCACGAGAGCACGTCGTGCCTGGCGCGGCCAATCCGCTGGACCGACTGCGCACGTTCCGATCGTGGATCTACGAGACGTTCGCCAGCGCCACCTACAGATCGAATGGATGGATTCGCTGAAACCCTTCCGAACCCACTGAGCCAGGATCTCGAATGACACCGGAATCGGCGGGCACGCAGCCCGCCAGGTGGCGGCCTGCGCATTCGCGCGACCACGCGCAGGGAATCTGGAAGGTCATCACCGCTTCGTCGGTCGGTACGATGATCGAGTGGTATGATTTCTACATTTTCGGGAGTCTGGCGGCGATCATTTCCGCCGAGTTCTTTCCCGGCGGCAATCCCACGGCCGCGTTTCTGAAGACCCTGGCGACGTTCGCGGTGGGATTTGCGGTACGGCCGTTCGGTGCGCTGGTCTTCGGAAGAATCGGGGATCTGATCGGGCGGAAGATCGCGTTTCTCGCGACGCTCCTGATAATGGGTGGCTCGACCGCGGCGATCGGATTTCTGCCGGGATACGCGACCATCGGCATCGCGGCGCCAATCATTCTCGTGGTGCTGCGGCTGCTTCAGGGCCTCGCACTGGGCGGCGAGTACGGAGGCGCCGCGATCTACGTTGCCGAGCACGCGCCGGATGGGCGGCGGGGTTTCTACACGAGCTTTATCCAGACGACGGCTACGCTTGGCCTCTTCGTCTCTCTGGCGGTGATCCTGCTGGTCCGCTGGCTGGTGGGCGAGGAGGCCTTCAAGGAGTGGGGGTGGAGAATTCCGTTCATTCTCTCGATCCTCCTCGTTGGAATCTCGTATTACATCAGGATGAGGTTGCGCGAGTCTCCGCTGTTCACGATCCTGAAAGAATCGGGCAAAACCTCGACCGCGCCGATCAAGGAAAGCTTCGGGACCTGGAACCGGTGGCGGCTGTTTTTCACGATACTGTTCGGAGCGGCGGCGGGACAGGCGGTCGTATGGTACACGGGGCAGTTCTACGCGCTCCTGTTTCTGCAGACCGTGCTCAAGGTCCCGCTTACCACTTCGTACATCTGCGTCGCTGTTGCGCTGCTGCTGGGTGCGCCGCTGTTCATTTTCTTCGGCGATCTCTCCGACCGGGTTGGTCGAAAAAAAGTGATGTTGACCGGTAATCTGCTGGCCGCGCTCCTGTACGTGCCGATCTACCAGGCGATGAAAGCGTTCTCCGACCCGGTCAATCCGGTCGCGCTCACCGCACTCGTTTTCGTTCAGGTGGTCTTCGTCACGATGGTCTACGGTCCGATTGCGGCGTTCCTCGTGGAAGCGTTTCCCGCGAAGATTCGCTACACATCGTTGTCACTCCCTTACCATTTCGCCAACGGCTGGTTCGGTGGTTTTCTTCCCCTGATCGCGACGGCGCTCGTGGCGCGCACCGGGAACATCTACGCGGGGCTGGCGTTTCCCATAGTCGTTGCGCTGCTGACGGTGGTGGTTGGGTCGATCCTCCTTCGTGACCGCCACAAGGAAAGCATCTGGGCTGAGCTCGAGGAGCCTGGAGATCCAGCGGTGACGCCGGTGGCTCCGCGATGATCTGGATGCTGGTGGGCGCGGCACTGCTCGCCGCGCAGGGAACCGACTCGCTCCGGAGACAGCTGGATGCGCGGATTTCTCAGCTCCCCGGGGCGGAAGTCGGCGTGGCCTACCTGGACCTCCACACCGGGGATACTCTCTTCCTCAACGCCGATTCATCGTACCACGCGGCGAGCACGATGAAGGTTCCCGTCATGATGGAGGTCTTCCGGAGCGCGCGGAGCGGCAGGTTATCGCTGGGACAGGAAATCCTGCTCGTCAATCAGTTCTCTTCGATTGCCGATGGTTCCCGCTACTCGCTCGACCCGGCGTCGGACAGCGACACGACTCTTTATCGGCGTATCGGGCAGCGTGTCTCGGTCGACACTCTGCTGCGACTGATGATCACGCGGTCCAGCAATCTCGCGACGAACACGCTCATCGCGCTCGTCGGAGCTGAGGAGATTACCAGGGCCGTACGCGGTCTGGGTGCGAACCGGATCCAGGTCCGCCGCGGCGTCGAGGATGGCAAGGCCTACGATCGCGGCCTCAACAACACGGCGACGGCCAGGGACCTCGCGATCATCATGAGAGCGATAGAAGAGGGCAAAGGCATCGCGCGGCAAGACAGGCAGCAAATGCTGGATATCCTGCTCGCGCAGGAGTTCAACGACAAGATTCCGGCCGGTGTTCCGCCGGGCGTGCGCGTCGCGCACAAGACAGGCGAGATAACGGCGCACTCTCACGATGCGGCGGTGGTATATCCAGTCGGGGTACGCGCCTATGTTCTCGTCATATTGACCAGGGGGATCCGCGAGGCGGGGGCAGCTGACAAACTCGTCGCGGATCTATCCCGAATTGTTTACTTGCACAGCCCTCATAGACCGAGACCCCAGCGCTTCCCGGACGACTGATGCGCGTTGCCTTTCTCGGTCTTGGCGACCTCGGCATTCTCATGGCCGGCCATCTGGTCCGCCCGCCATTCTCTCTGACGGTCTGGAACCGAACGGAGAGCAAGTCACGCCAATTTGCCGCCGAACATCCGGTGCGCGTCTCAATGAGCCCGGGCGAAGCCGTCCGCGACGCCGAGGTCGTCGTCACGTGCCTGCCGTCGTCCGCGGAAGTCGAGGCTGTGCTTCACGGCGAGCACGGGATGCTCGAGTCGCTGGCGAAGGGAGCCGTACTGCTCGACTGCACTTCGGGCGACCCCGCGACGTCCAGATCCATTGCCGCGGAGCTTTCTACGCGCGGTGTTGGATTCATCGACGCGCCGGTGAGCGGGGGAACGACCGCGGCGAGAGGCGGGACGTTGACGGTGATGTGGGGAGGGAGCAGGGAGGACTTCGTGCGCGTGCGCCCGGTCGTCGAGGCTTTCGGAAAAAAGATCGTTCACGCCGGGCCCGTTGGATCAGGTGATGCGCTCAAGGCGGTCAACAACGCACTGCTCGCCGTACACATTCTTTCCACGGGTGAAGGACTGGCTATACTGGTAAAAGCGGGGGTCGACCCGGGCGTCGCGCTCGATGTGATCAACGCTTCGAGCGGCCGGTCCAACTCGTCGGAGAATCTCATTCCCCAGCGCGTGTTAACGCGTGCTTTCCCCCGGACTTTCCGCCTCGCGCTTCTCGACAAGGACATCGGCATCGCCGCATCGCTCGCCGCCGAGCTGGGAATGGAAACGCCCGTCATCACCCTCGCCGCGAAGCGAATGCACGAAGCGCGCGCGGCGCTTGGCGAAGAGGTGGATCACGTGGAAGCGGTGAAAATGATCGAAGCGGAAAACGGAGTAGTCATCCGTTAGTCATCTCAACCGTCCGGCCGAGATCACCGGCTTGCCGTCGACCGTCAGGGTCGCTCCCCCCAGCTGGGCGGTGAACGAGAAGTCACTCTGGTTGTCTCCGCCAAACCCGCGATTGTCGCCGAAGCCGAAAACGATAGATCCGGGCGCCGTCCAGACCACGCGCCCGGATCCCAGCGGCAGCTTCGTCTGGTCGTTGATACCGATATCGATGAATCCGAATCGGTCCCTGGCGCCGCTCGCACTCCGGTATCGCGCCTCCAGCGCCGACATGTCGTTCTCCGCGGTCATGGCTTTGAGCACTCCCTTCTCGAAGACGAGGGTCAGTCCGCGAATCAGGCGGCCATCCCACACCATTCTGTCGAGGACGATTTTACCGTTGGCGGAGCCATTCACGGCTGGCAGAATTACCTCGCCGGCGGGGAGATACGTTGCCGCGGCGGCCGAACCCTGTCTGACCTTCTCTGCTGTCAGCGCACCATCGGAAGTGAAGCCATCCTTCGGCTTGACGCGCAGCGAGATATTCGTCCCGTTCGGGGCGGTGACGGTTACGACTCCGTCGTCCGTAAACGCGCGGCGGATAGTTTCTCCCCTGGTGCGAAGCGACGACGCGCTCACGCCCGCCGCGCGCCAGAAGGCAGCGGCGAGCGCTCCCTGCGGCACGCCCAGCCGCCGCGAAAGGCCGAGCGTCGGGTAGAGCCCGTTGCCCAGATTCACCAGCCGAACCTTGCGCTTGAAGTAGGCGTCTGTGACGGGCTCCGCCGCTTTCGCGCGGGCGGTTCGTCTGGCGACGGGCACTCCCGCCAGCAGGCCCTCCGCCTCATTCACGTCGACCGCGATCTGGACGTCGAAGTTGTTGACGAGCAGCATGTCGACCGGCGAAGTGACGTTGTCGAAACCGGGCGGTACGTCGTCGAAGGCGCGGCGCACGAGGCGATCGCTCGAGATTGTGATCAATGGATGCGCGCCGACTTTCCTGGCCTCGATCGCCACCTCCTCGAGCAGCGCCGCATCGCGGACGCTGCCGGTGATCAGCACCTTGTCGCCCGCTTTCACCATTCCTGCCTGCACGAGATTGCGCGCGATGAGTGGCGTATTTGGCGGCTGAGCGGCGACGGTGGCGGCGAACAGGAGCGCAGCTGCCGCAATGAACACGCGTTTCATCCGAGTCATGCGTACCTCCCGCGGGTGACTTGCACCTGTTCCCGCGCAACGTAGACCTTGATGCGAACCGCTGCAAGTACGGCTTCAAATAGGTCTCGGCCCGAGCCATATTGTGCACCGATGACTACGAAGAATACGACGGTGCTCGACGCTCGCGCGGTGGAGCGCACGTTGAAGAGGATGGCGGTCGAAATTGTCGAGCTCAATCGCGGAACAGATGACTTGATCGTCGTGGGAATCCAGCGACGAGGAGTTCAGCTCGCGGACCGGATCGTGAAAATGATCGAAGGCGGCGAGGGCGTCGTCGTTCCGCAGGGCTCTCTCGACATCACTCTCTACCGCGACGATCTGCAAACGATTGGTCCCCGCCCGGTCGTTGGACCGACCTATCTGCCGTGGGAGCTGGACGGAAAACACGTCGTGATCGTCGACGATGTTCTCTACACAGGGCGCACCGTCCGCGCGGCACTGGACGAGCTCGCCGATTTCGGGCGGCCGGCGACGATCTCCCTCGCGGTGTTGATCGATCGCGGGGGGAGAGAGCTGCCGATCCACGCGGACGTGACCGGCAAGAAGATCACAGTTGGCCCCAGTGAACGGGTCGACGTGCTCGTGGCCGAGCTCGATGAGCGCACGGAAGTCGTAATTGCCGCCAAGTCGTCGGCGTGACCGGGGCGCTTGGCAAGGACCTCCTCGGGCTCGAGTCGTTAACGCCGGAACAGATCCGGCTCATTCTGGACACCGCCGAGCCTTTCAAGGAGATAAGTGAGCGGGCAATAAAAAAAGTCCCGGCGCTCCGTGGCTCCACCATCGTCAATCTCTTCTTCGAGAGCTCGACGCGCACGCGAATCTCCTTCGAGTTCGCCGAGAAGAGGCTGTCGGCTGACACCGTGAACGTATCGACGGCGGGTTCGAGCGTCTCGAAGGGAGAGACGCTGGTCGACACCGCGCGGAATCTCGAGGCCATGCGCATCGACATGGTCGTCATCCGCCACTCCGCGTCTGGAGCTGCCCAGTTCCTCGCTGAACGGATCGAATCCAACGTCATCAACGCCGGTGACGGCACCCACGAGCACCCGACGCAAGGGCTCCTCGACATTCTCACGCTGCGCGACCGTTTCGGTGACCTCAAGGGACGACGGATCTGCATCTGCGGCGACATTCTTCATTCGCGTGTCGCGCGCTCCAACATCTGGGGTCTCACCAAGCTCGGCGCTGAGGTCGCCGTCTGTGGACCGCGCTCGCTCCTGCCGAACGCCATCGACGAGTTCGGGGTTCGCATCTTCGACCGGGTGGAAGAAGCGATCGAATGGGCGGAAGCGCTCAACGTCCTCCGCCTGCAATTCGAGCGCATGACGGCGGGTTACATACCCTCGGCCCGCGAGTACAACCGGGTTTTCGGCATCACCCGCGAGCGTCTCGACCGGGCTCCGCGCGATGTTCTCATTCTCCATCCAGGCCCGATGAATCGCGGAGTGGAGATCGACTCCGACGTAGCAGACGGGCCGCACAGCGTGATTCTCGATCAGGTAACGAACGGCGTCGCCGTCCGCATGGCGGTGCTCTATCTGCTGGCAGGGGGGAAACCGGAGCTCGCCGAGGCCGCGAAGGGTGGGAGCGGCCGCGGCCGGGAGGACAGGGAGTGAAACCCGTTCTGCTGAAGGGCGGCAAGCTCGTCGATCCGTCGCAGGGTCTGAACAGGGTCGGAGACCTGCTCCTGCTCGATGGCGCTGTGGAGGAAGCAGGCGGGTCGATCGGGGAACCGGACGGAGCTGAAGTCATCGATTGTCGCGGGCTGCTCGTCTCGCCCGGGTTCATCGACGTGCACTGTCACCTTCGCGAGCCCGGCCGCGAGGATGTCGAAACTGTGGCGACCGGGGCGCGCGCGGCGGCGGCGGGAGGATTCACCGCCGTTTGCGCCATGCCGAACACCGATCCGGTGACGGACAACCAGGCGGCAGTGGGATTCATAGTTCGCCAGGCACAGCGCGCGCGGGCGGCGCGTGTCTATCCGATCGGAGCGATATCGGTTGGACAACAGGGCAAGGTGCTCGCCGAGTTCGGAGAGATGGTCGGTGCTGGCGCCGTTGCGGTGAGCGACGACGGAAAGCCCGTCGCCAGCGCGCAGCTGATGCGAACCGCGCTCGAGTACGCGCGAACTTTCCGGATTCCCGTCATCGACCACTGCGAGGAGCCGACGCTCGCGGCGGGGGGGGCGATGAACGAGGGGATCGTCAGCGCGCAGCTCGGACTCAAGGGGATTCCCGCCGAGGCGGAAGAGATCATGGTCATACGCGACATTCTCCTCGCGCGGCTGACCGGCGGACACGTGCATCTCGCGCACATGAGCACGCGCGGCTCCGTCGAGCTCATACGCTGGGGCAAGGAGCGGGGAATCAACGTCACGGCGGAGGTATGTCCGCACCACCTCTCGCTCACGGAGGAGAGCGTGCGCGGCTATGCGACGGATGCGAAGATGAATCCGCCGCTCAGAACCGCTGCTGATGTCGAGGCGCTCCAGGAGGCGGTAAAGGATGGAACGATCGACATGATCGCGACGGACCATGCGCCGCACCACTACGATGAAAAGGAACGCGAGTTCGCCGACGCGCCGAACGGCATCGTCGGACTGGAAACGGCGCTCGCTGTCGTGGTGACCAACCTTGTGGAGAAGCGCGGCCTCAGCTTTTCCGACCTGGTCGACCGGATGGCATGTGCCCCGGCGAGGGTCTTCAATTTGCCCGGCGGCTCTCTCGTCAGGGGCAGCATCGCCGACGTGACGGTTTTCGATCCGGCGGCGAAATGGAAGGTTGATGCCTCGACTTTTCTTTCGAAGGGGAGGAACACGCCCTACAACGGGATGAGCCTCGTTGGACGTGCCGCTTGTACTATTGTAGACGGTACAATCGTCTATCGGGCGGGACTTCCCGGGGAACGGGAGCGCTAAGGGTCGAGTCAAAGGATAATTCACGATGAGTGAGAAGGAGCCGGTCTCGCTGGACGCGCTCAACGGCCTCCTCAAGGAGCGCCAGAGATTCGAGGAGTGGTTGGCCGCGCTCGAAGCAAAGCGCGCATCCACTTCCGAATCCGTTTACGAGCGCGTCCACGCCGACTACCAGATCCGTCTCCGCGATGTATCCGCGAAGCTCGCAGAGCGGGCGGGGGAGCTCCGGGAAACCATCGACGCCCTGACCGCGAGACTCGAAGAGCTGTCCCGTCAGGATACGCAGCAGCGCGAAGCGCGCCAGGAAGCCGAGCTTCGCGCCGCCGTCGGCGAATACACACAGAAGCAATGGAAGGAAATCGGCGGCGCGTGGGACAACGAGCTCGCCCGCCTGACGAAGGACAAGAATGCGCTGGAAGCTCAGGTCAATGAGCTGAACCGCATCTTCACTCTTACGATGAAGGAGAAGGCGCAGACGTCTTCGACGTCGGCAGGGGCAGCGCGGGCGCCGATCTCTCCGGTTGTTCCGCGCCCCGCGGTCCCGGAGCCTCCGACACTCAATCCGCCGTCGAGATTCAACCATCCCGCATCCTCGCCGGCCAGCCCTCCGCCGGCGCAGTCAGGCGGAACGAATGCGCCCCGCTCTCCGTTCGATCAGTTTCCCGTGCTCAGGCCGCAGGGCGGCGCAGCACCGGCTCCCGGCCCGTCGGCTGCGATCGCTACTCCTCCCAAGGTGCCTCAGACCGGCCGCCCCAACGATCCGCGAACAGAGCAGAACAAGACGCTGAAATGCCCTGAATGCGGCGCCGCGAACTACCCGACCGAGTGGTATTGCGAGCGATGTGGGGGCGAGCTTGCCACGATGTAAAAACGGGCGCCTGAAGGCGCCCGTTCTGCTTGCCGGCGGTTTCGTTACTTCGCTGCTTTAGCGAGCCTGCTTTTATGGCGAGCAGCCGCGTTCTTGTGAATCAGCCCTTTACGGGAAGCGCGATCCAGAAGCTTGACCGCGGCGAGCTTCTCCTCGGCGGACGTATCGCCGCCTGAGGCTCTCTTGAGAGCGGTGCGCAGAGCAGACCGTTGAGCGCGGTTACGGATGGAAGCCGCGCGAGATTTCCGCATGTTCTTTTTCGCTGACGCAATATTCGGCACTAACGCATCTCCAGGTTGAGCAGGACTTATCGCAGCCGCGAAACCTAACCGCCGCCGGTGCGTAACTCAAGCTCCGACAGCGGTTTTGCAGAGTGGAGCAGGTCATTCGCGGCTCTTCGCGAGGAACTCCGGGTCGGCTTTGGGCCAGCGAAGCTCCAGCGCGGCCAGCGTATCGGCGACAGTGCGGGCGATCAGGTAGTTCCGCACCTTTTTGTCATCCGCCGGAACAATGTACCAGGGAGCCCAGTCAGTGCTGCACTGCTTTATCGCGTCGCGATAGGCGGCGGTGTACGCGGGCCACTTCTCGCGCTCCTCGAGGTCGCCGGGATTGAACTTCCAGTTCTTCTCCTCGTTGGTGAGTCGCTTCTCGAGCCGCTCCTTCTGCTCGACCTGGGAGACGTGGAGGAAGAACTTCAGAATCCGCACCCCGTTGGCCGAGAGCCCTTTCTCGAAGTCGTTGATCTGCCTGAAGCGGGACTTCCATACCGCGGCGGGAACGATCTTGTTCACCCTCGTGACAATGACGTCCTCGTAGTGGGAGCGGTTGAAGATTCCGACCATTCCCCGCGCCGGCACGCGCTGATGGATGCGCCAGAGAAAATCGTGATGGAGCTCCTCTTCGGTCGGAACCTTGAAGCTCGTCACCTGGACTCCCTGCGGGTTCACTCCGGTGAAGACCTTCCTTATCGTGCCGTCCTTCCCGGAGGCATCACGCCCCTGAAGGACGACGAGTAACGCGAATCGCGAGTCGGCATAGAACATCCGCTGCAGGTCGGCGATGCGCTCCACCTGTTCTTCCGTGCGTTCTTTCAGCTCGTCGTCGTCGGGAGAGTCGGCAACGCGGGCATCCGCGTCGGTGAGCCCCAGAGGGGTATCGCGGGAAACAGGTTTGAGCTTCATGGAACCAATTTACCGGATTGGCACAGACTGCCGAGAGATTGCCCGGAATGCTAACTTCAATGCGCGTCCGGGTCACCCGCAACCAGAGAGCTCTTGGACAAGTTCCAGAACTTCATCCTAATCGCGCCCGTGCTGCTGTTTTCCGTCGTCGCGCACGAGTACGCGCACGGTTACGCGGCCCTGCGGCAGGGGGACACGACCGCGTACTCGCTCGGCCGGCTGACGTGGAACCCGCTGCCGCACATCGACCCGTTCATGACGATCCTGCTCCCACTGATCACGTACTTCACAACAGGGATCGCGTTCGGCGGCGCGAAGCCGGTTCCGGTCGTTCCGCGGAACTACAGGAATTTCAAGAGCGGCGACATTATCGTCTCGCTCGCGGGTGTGGCGACGAACGTCCTCATCGCAATCGTCTGCATTCCCCTGATAATGCTCGTCGGGGTGGTGGGGAGTGCGATTCCGGCGCTCACCGATACGGGGGCTCTGCTCCAGCGAATGCTGGTTTTCGGAATACTCATCAACTTCGCGCTGGCCGCCTTCAATCTCATTCCCATTCCGCCTCTCGACGGGTCGCACGTCTTCAAGTACCTGCTCCCTCCGGCGTTGGCGTTGAACTATCAGCGTCTCGGGGCGCAGGGACTGCTCATTCTGTTTCTTCTCATCGCCTTCGGCGGACCTGTCCTCAACATCTGGTTCACGCCGGTATTCATGCTGGACCGGCTGGCGACGCGGGCCGTCTTTCCCTTCATCCTGCCCAGTCAATGGACGATGTAAGCCTGGTGAGACCGGAGCCCGCGCGCTCGGAGGCATTTCTGGTCGACCTCGCTGAATTCTCGGGTCCCCTCGATCTGCTGCTGTCACTCATCCGCGACGAGCAGATCGACATCTATGACATTCCGATCGCCAGGATCGCGGAACAGTTTCTCGCGCGCATCTCGACGCTGGAGCTCGACGAAGCGGCCGATTATCTGGAGATGGCGGCGCGTCTCGTCCGCATCAAGGCGCAAATGCTCCTGCCACGGCGCGAGGGCGAGGACGTCTGGGACGATCCGCGCGCGGAGCTGGTGAGGAGACTTCTGGAATATCAGCAGGTCCGCGAAGTCGTCGACGTGCTGGAGCGCCGCAGCGAGGATCGGCGCGGCCGCTTCGCCCGCGCTTACGAGCAACAGGCGGAACCGCTGCCTGTTGGTGGACCGCTGAGGATCTCGCTCCCGGAGCTTCTTGGCGCGGTAGACCGCGTGCTCCGCCTCTCGAAGAAGCCACACGTGCACGACATCGTGCCGCGCGCCCTCGATGTCGATGGAGCGATTGCGATCGTGCGCGCATTGCTGGCGATTCGGGCCCGGGCCCAGTGGAAGGACGTGCTCCCGAGGGATGCGGAGCCGTGGGAGATTCTGTCCGTGCTCCTCGCGCTGCTCGAGCTCGCAAAGCGCGGCGAGCTTCGTTTGAGCCAGACGCGCGCCTTCGCCGCCTTCGACATTACCCGTGACTCCGCTAGCGAAGCTGCTTGAGGCTGCGCTCTTCGCGAGCGCGGTCCCCGTTCCAACCGCCGAGCTTCGCGCCGTTGCCGCGCACGGCGACGACGGTGATACGAATTTCGACGAGGCTCTGTCCGAGCTTCGCGCGCATTACGACGATGATGGACACGGAGTGGAGCTGGTGGAGGTCGCGGGTGGTTGGCAGATCCTGACGCGCCCCGAATACACCGAGGCGATCGAGCGCGCGCAGCTCGCGCGCCGACCGCAGCGCCTGTCCGCGGCGGCGCTGGAGACACTCGCGATCATCGCGTATCGCCAGCCGATCGAGCGCGGCGAGATCGAGGAGATCCGGGGTGTGGGTGCCGGCGCCATTCTCAAGTCTCTGCACGAGCGGGGGCTGATAGATGTCGTCGGACGCGCCGAGGGAATCGGCCGGCCGCTGCTCTATGGGACGACTTCGGTATTTCTCGAGCAGTTTGCCCTCCGCCACCTCGAGGAGCTTCCGCGCGCCGACGAGCTGGCGATCGCTTTGCGCGCGATACGTCCGACGACACTCGAGGTCGTCGCCGCCATCAGGGAGAACGGCGAGGGGCCCGCGCGGGCAGACTAATGGCGGAAACCATGCGTATTCAGCGCGCTCTCGCGCGCGCTGGCATCGCTTCGCGGCGCTCCGCCGAAGAGCTGGTAGCGGCCGGCAGGGTTCGGATCAACGGAAAGGTCGCCGGGACCGGCCAGAGCGTGGATCCCGTCCGCGACCGAATCACCGTCGATGGACAGGATGTCGGCCCGCCGGCTCCGATCCGCTGGATCGTGCTGAACAAGCCTGGTGGTGTCCTGACCACCCGGTCGGATCCCGCGGGCCGGCGCACGATCTTCGACATCGTTCCCCCATCACCCGGCCTGACCTACGTCGGCCGGCTCGATTACATGACGGAGGGGGTGTTGCTGCTCACCACCGATGGCGATGCCGCTCACAGGCTGACGCATCCTTCCGGTGAAATCGACAGAACCTACGTCGCCACGGTACGCGGGAACGGAGGCGAGGCGGCACGCGCGGCGAAGGAAGGGGTAGAGCTGAAAGACGGGGTGGTGAGGCCGCGCGATGTCTCGGCTTCGAGGCTTGCACGCGGACTGTGGCGGCTCGAGCTCACCATCGCTGAAGGGCGGAACAGAGAAGTTCGGAGGCTCTGCGAAGCATTGGGGCTGGTCGTCGAGCGGCTGGTGCGGACGCGCTTCGGCCCGGTGAAGCTCGGTTCGCTCGAGCCGGGGCAGACACGGTCGCTGACCATGCGGGAACGGGAAATCATCACCGCGCTCGGGAAAGGCGGCAAAAAACAATCGACCAACTCATCGACCAACTCTCAGAGAGGAGCAAGGCGTGAACGCACAGGCCGCAGCAGCCGCTGACGCATCGATGGTGCAGGAAGTCGTGCGACAGGTCGGCCGGCGCATCGTCGGTCAGGACTACATGGTGGAACGGCTGCTGATAAGCCTGCTTACCGGCGGGCACGTACTTCTCGAAGGAGTTCCAGGCCTCGCGAAGACGTTGACGGTCCGGACGCTCGCGGAGACGATCAACACGACGTTCAGCCGGATACAATTCACACCCGACCTGCTTCCCGCCGATGTAGTCGGGACGCAGATCTACGACCAGTCGAACGGAAAATTCTCCGTAAAGAAAGGGCCGATCTTCGCGAATGTCATTCTCGCCGACGAGATCAACCGGGCCCCGGCGAAAGTCCAGGCCGCCCTGCTGGAGGCGATGCAGGAGAAGCAGGTCACGATCGGCGGGACGACGCACATTCTGGACGAGCCGTTTCTGGTACTGGCGACCCAGAACCCGATCGAGCAGGAGGGGACCTACCCGCTGCCTGAAGCCCAGGTCGACCGTTTCATGATGAAGCTGCACGTCGGCTATCCGTCGCGCGATGAGGAGAAGGAGATACTCCGCCGCATGGCCGGCTCCGAGCCGATTGAAGTCCAGCGGGTTGCCACACCGGCAGCCATTCTCGCCACGCGGCGCTACATCGCCGAGCTTTACATGGACGACCGCGTCGTGGATTACATCGTCGAGATCGTGCATTCCACGCGCAATCCGGAAGAGGCCGGCCTGGCCGAGCTGAAGCCGCTCATCGAGTTCGGCGCGAGCCCGCGGGCGACTCTTTCACTGGCCCAGGCCTCGCGCGCTCACGCGTTCCTGAGGGGGCGGGCGTTCGTCACGCCGGACGATGTGAAGGCGATCGCTCCCGACGTGCTCCGCCACCGGGTTCTGCGCACCTATGAGGCGGAGGCCGAAGAGGTCACGAGCGACGAGATCGTCGCGCGAATACTGACGGCGATCCCGGCTCCGTGATCGGCAAGTGGCGGCTTCGCCGGCCGCGCGACAAGCCCGCGCCGCCGCGCACCCCGGAAAAACCCATGGGCGTGCCGCCGGAAATTCTCCGCCAGGTCAAGCTCATCGAGCTGCGCACCCGCGGTCTGGTCAACTCCGTTTTCACGGGTGAATACCGCTCGGTGTTCAAGGGTCAGGGAATGGAGTTCTCCGAGGTGCGAGAGTACCAGCCCGGAGACGAGGTGCGCTCGATCGACTGGAATGTCACGGCGCGGATGGGACGACCGTTCGTGAAGCGCTTCATCGAGGAGCGTGAGCTTACAGTAATGCTCGTCGTCGATCTGTCGGGGTCCGAGCGGTTCGGTACGGTGCGCCGGTTCAAGAGCGAGCTGGCCAGCGAGCTGGCGGCGGTGCTGGCGATGGCGGCCGTGCGGAACAACGATCGGGTCGGGATCGTGCTGTTCACCGATCGAATCGAGCACGTCGTTCCGCCACGCAAGGGAAGACGCCACGTGCTCCGCATCATTCGCGATCTGCTGGCCTTCGAGCCCGTCGGGCGCGGCACGGATCTGGTGGCGGCGATCGATTACACCGCGCGCATGCTGAAAGAGCACGCCATTGTCTTCATCGTTTCGGATTTCCTGTCGGCGGATATCGACCATCCGCTCAAGCTCATGTCCCAGCGGCACGACGTCGTTGCGGTGACCGTCGAGGATCCCAGCGAGCGCGACCTTCCCGACATCGGCGTCGCTCGGCTGATAGATCCGGAAACCGGTGAGACGTTCGAGGTGGATACCAGCCATCCCGCCGTGCGCGGATCGTACTCCAGCCGCGTCGGCGACGAGAGGGAAGAACGGAAGCACCTTCTCAGGCGTCTCGCCATCGATGAAGTTGCGGTGCGCACGGAAGCCGGTGTCGTCGAGCCCCTCCTCCGCTTCTTTCGCTCCCGCGAAACGCAGGCGAGACGGCGGTGATCCCCGGCGCGGCCGCGTTCTTTCTGCTCCAGGCGGCTGTCACGCCAGCCGCGGCGGATCTGCCCGTGAAAATGGGCTTCACCATCAGCCCCGACACGGTGTTGATCGGGCAGCCGTTCAATTTGCTGGTGAAGGTCCACGCTCCGAGGGGCGTACGGTTCGAGTTTCCCGCTGGTCCGGACACAACCGTGGAAAACGGAGTTCGACCGATCGAGCTCCGCGGTACGCGCGCGGTGACGATGATCGGAGATACCGCGGTTGCCCTCTATCGCCTCGTGGCGTGGGACGTCGGCAGCCAGCCGCTTCGCATCGCCGACGTCCGCGTGAGCTACGACGGCGTGGAGAGACGCGCTCCCCTGGCTCCGGCCTCGGTGTTCGTGCGGTCCGTTCTTCCCGCCGAGGAGAATCTGAGGGTCCCAAAGCCCGCGCGTGCGTTGATCGTGCTTCCGGTGTTCAACTGGTGGCCGTGGATCGCGCTCGCGGTCGCGGCGATCGTCAGCGGGCTGCTATGGTGGGCGTGGCGTCGGTATCGCAATCGACCGCGTCCACCGATCGACCCGTATGCGCGCGCGCAGCGTGAGTTCGACAGGATAGACGCGCGTGACCTGGTGGGCGGTGGAGCATCACCGTCCTATCTCGCTGATATGGTGGATGTCACCAGGGAATATCTGGCGGCCAGAGTCACGGGAGTACGCCGCTCGGACACGACATCAGAGCTTCTCGACGTGATGCGCCCACATGACGGGGTGGAGCGGGATCTCCCCGCGCTTCTCGGTGCAGCTGACTTCGTTAAATTCGCGCGCGGCACGATCGGCGCTGAGGAAGCCGCGCAGGGCGGACGAAAGGCGAGGGAAATAGTCGACCACGTCGAAGCCAGGGTCAATCCGGAATCCGAGCCTGGAAAGCGAGCGCGAGCGGCGCGGGGGGAGCGGGCCGCGTGAATGTGCTCGGACTCTTCGATTTCTACACACCCGAGGCACTTTACCTGCTGGTCCTCCTCCCCGCGTGGTGGCTGTGGCGCAGACACCGGCGCAAGGACGCCATCGTGTTTTCCCGCACGGCAGTTCTGGCCAGTGGTCCGGCTCGGGGCAGCTGGATTCCCAAGGCAATCTTCCTGCTGCGAAATGCCGCCCTCGTTTTTCTGATTCTCGCGCTGGCGAGACCCCGGGCCGATGCGCGGACCGAGACACGCACCAGCGAGGGAATCAACATTGTCCTCGCGATCGACCTATCGAGCTCGATGCTGGCAATGGATTTCCGTCCCAACAACAGGTTGGAGGTAGCAAAGGAAAAGGTCAGGGAATTCGTCGCGCGACGGACGTCCGACCGCATTGGAATAGTAGCCTTTGCCGGAGAGGCGCTCACCCAGGTTCCTCTCACGACCGACTATCCGGTCGTGATGCAGGCCGTGGCAAACCTGCAGGCCGGCCAGCTCGAGGACGGTACCGCCATCGGTACCGCCATAGCGACGTCCGCCAACCGGCTGCGCGACGCACCCGGCCGTTCGCGGGTGATGATAGTTCTCACCGATGGGGTGAATAACCGTGGTACGGTGGACCCGTTGACAGCGGCGAAAGCGGCGGCCGCGTACGGGATCAAGATTTACGGAGTTGGGGTCGGGAGTGTGGGCATGGCGCCCGTACCGGTTGGTCGGAATCCCAACGGCGGGCTTCGCTTCGAGTATCAACCGGTGCGGATCGACGACGCGCTCCTCACCAACATCGCACGCCTGACCGGCGGCCGGTACTTTCGGGCCCGCGATGCGGCGGCCCTTCGATCAACGTACGAGCAGATCGATCGCCTGGAGCGGACAGCTGTGCGCTCATCCACGATTGTGAGGTACAGCGAGCTTTACCGGTGGCCGCTCCTGCTGGGGATTCTCGCGCTGCTCGCCGAGCTCGCGATAGTTGCCTGGAGGGCGCCGCTCCCATGAGCTATCTGCGCTACATCCAGTGGCCGTGGGCGCTAGTCCTCGCGGTCCTGCTCCCCGTCCTCACGGGGTGGCTGGTCTCATACGGATTGAAGGCGCGTGCCCGGCGACTTGCCCGGCTGGGCACACCCGCGATGATCGCCCGCCTCGCGCCGTCGCTGATGTCTCATCGCACGTGGACGCGCGTTCTTCGCGCCGCAGTCGCCAGCCTGCTGCTTGGAATCGCTTTCGCTGGTCCACGGTGGGGCATCGAGCAGACAGTGGTGAAGCAGGAAGGCGTCGACGTCGTGCTCGCTCTCGATGCGTCGACATCGATGCTTGCGGTCGACGAGCGACCCAGCCGCCTGGCGTCCATGAAACAGGAAATAAACCGCCTTCGCGATGCATCGCCGGGAGATCGCTTCGCGCTCCTGGCGTTCGCCGGCCGCAGCTACATCCTCACTCCGCTGACGGTGGACAACAGCGCGCTCGATCTGTTCCTGACCAATTTCGATCCAAGCATTGTCGGTCAGGGGGGCAGCTCCCTTGGCAGCGCGCTCCGGCAGGCGACCAACCTGCTTGCCCTCGGCAAGGGAGAAACCGACCAGGCGGTGGTTTTAATGAGCGATGGAGAAGGATTCGAGAGCGGCGACGAAGTGCTGCGGGAGGCACGCCGCGCGAGGGAGCACGGCCTCACTGTGATCACCGTTGGATTCGGGACCACGGGTGGATCGACGATTCCCGTGACGCAGGACAGGGTGGTCACGCAGAAGCGCGACGAGAACGGCGCAGTCGTGGTGACGCGTTACCAGCCGGAGCTGCTGCGCGCGATCGCGCAGGAAGCGCGCGGAGTGTTCATAGACGCACGTGAGATGGACAGAGCCGGAAAGGTACGACTCGCTCTCGACAATCTCCGCGCCAGACCGCGCTCGCTCGTTTCGGGCGAGGACCTCGCTGCACAGTTCCAGTGGTTCCTGCTCGGCGCGCTCGTGCTTCTGGCGCTCGACGCGTTCTCGCAGACCCGCCGCAGGCGCCGGAAAGCGGTGGCGGCGGCAGCCACAACCGCCGCAGCGCTTCTCATCATGGCGGGGTGCCGCGGCGCCGAGCGCGACAAGGCGGCGGTGATGTACTACAACATTGGCACCACGCTTCTCCAGCAGGACTCGCTTGCGGAGGCGATTGCGCCCCTAACGCGCGCGTCTGATTCCAGAGACGCGGAGGCGAGGCATCACGCAAGGTTCAACCTCGGACTCGACTACCTCAAACAGGGATTGGCCGCAAGGGATTCAGCCGACGCTCCGCTCGACAGCGCCATCTATCGTTACAAGCAGATTCTGGAAGTAGCGGTCGCCGATTCGGATTCGCGCTGGAACTACGAGCTTGCATTGCGGAAAAGGC
>Ga0136631_10000144_pt1 | contig 21163 bp, 24 predicted proteins | sample AntDrymUQ6012206_2_FD_104655 | JGI IMG/M metagenome (GOLD analysis project Ga0136631, IMG submission 104655) | Polar desert sand microbial communities from Dry Valleys, Antarctica - metaG UQ601 (22.06) | ecosystem: Environmental > Terrestrial > Soil > Desert | place: Antarctica: Dry Valley... | reverse complement strand
GGGGTGGGGCGTCGTGCGGACGCGGTCGCGCCGACTGAGCGCGCCGTGGAGATCCGCGAGGTGTTGGCCGAGGAGAACCCGGCGTTTCTCAACGACCTCGCCGGCTCGCTGACCAACCTCGGGGCCGCCTACGGCGAGGTGGGGCGTCGTGCGGACGCGGTCGCGCCGACTGAGCGCGCCGTGGAGATCCGCGAGGTGTTGGCCGAGGAGAACCCGGCGTTTCTCAACGACCTCGCCAGCGCGCTGACCAACCTCGGCAATCGCTACAGCGAGGTCGGCACGCCCGAGGAGGGACCCCGCAGATGGACCGAGGTGCTCGAGAGGTTCGCGGCCGATCCCACCGCTGGCGTCGTCCTGCGCCTCGGGCGCTTGCGTGGTGCCAGCGAGTACGACGAAGCTGTCAACGACGTCCTTGAAGCCTACGCGATCGACCCGGGCACGGATCCCGATCTCACGGCGCAGCTGCACGCCACGGCGCGCTCAGTTCGCGACGGTGATCCCGGTCGCTTCGACGCGCGCTGGAGCCACGCGGCCAGCCGGCCGCCGGCGTGGCTGCTCCTAGACGACGACACCCTCCAGACCGCCATCGACTGGATCAACACCCCAACATGGTCGCAGTCGCATGCCTTCCTCACCTCAAGCGCCGACCGGCTCCTCACCGACCGCGGCGAGACCGGGCTCGCGGAGCTCGCGCTCGCCTCGGGAGGCGATCCCACGGTCGCCGACCACGAGCGGATCCTCCAAGCCGCACGCGAGCACGGCATCGACGAGACCTACCGCCCGCTCCTCGTCCTCGACGCCGTAGACGCCTGGCTCGGCATCGAGGACGTCGACGGCTCCAAGCGCTACCTCGTCGAACACCACGACGATCTCACGAGGCCCGAGGCCGCCGAGACGCTCGCCGAGCGGGGCGCGCTCGTCTACCACGCCCTCGCCACGCTCGCCCGCGACGGGCAGACCGACCGCGCCTACGAGCTCCTCCAAGCGCCCGACGAGCTGCCCGGGGCGCTTGCCGTCGCCCGCCGCGAGGCTGACGCCGAGCAGCTCCACGCCATCGCGCAGCTCGCATACGAGACGGCACGAACAGCTGATGACCACGCCCTCGCTGCCATCCACGTCGCCATCGCCCTCATCCTCACCGGTGACGACGAGCACGCGACGCAGCTCGCCGGTCAGCTCAACGACCCGGACCTCGACACGACGCCGCTCATCCACGCTCTCACCGACGCCATCACCCACCGCCCCGACCACGCACCGGCACTGGCCGCGCTCATCCGCCAGCTCACCTCGGGCTGACGAACGCATCGGCCCTGCCGTCAGAGCGCCGCGAACGCCTCGCGGAACTCCGCGGCCTCGTGCAGGTCGCAGGCGGCGAGCCGGCGATCGAGCCGCTTGAGTTCGCGTGCGGTCTCATCAGACCTCGTGGTCTTCGCGACGTCGAGCGCCTCGAGGCCTTCGGCAGCCGCCCGCTCGAACTCGCCGGCGGCCGCGCAGGCGAGCGCGAGGCGGGCCTGCTGCACGCTGCGGCCGCGTGGCCGATCGTCCGGCCAGATGCGTAGGGCGTCGTCGAACAGCGCGATGGCCTTGGCCGGCTGCAGCCACAGCCAGCAGCGCGCCTCGCCGACGAGGTTGAAGTGAGGGGAGGCGTTCTGGGCCGCGAGGTCGTCCCACCAGGGCGCCGCGGCGTCTGTGTCCGCCAGGAGGCTCTGGGAGTCGGCCAGGCGGCGCTGGCAGGCGGCGGCGTCGTGGACGAGCGCGTGTCCGTAGGCCTCCTGTCGTGCGCAGAGCGCGCGGATTCGGGGCGTCGTGCCGGGCGTGCGCAGGGCGGCCTGCGCGAACGCGATCGCTCGCCGCGGGTCGGATCGCTCGCAGGCCCACTGGCTCTGCCACATGAGTAGCCAGGCAACCAGCTCTTGGTCGTCGGCTTCCTTGCCGCGACGCAGCGAGCGGACGGCCCAGCGGTCGCGCCCGCGCGGGTCGCCCGTGTCGTTGCTCAGCCAGCTCGCGTACTCCGACCAGCGTGCCTCCACGCGCAGCAGGTCGCTGCACAGCTTGCCGCGGGCGACCTGGCGGTGCGCGGCGATGAGGTCGAGTTGGTGTCGGATCGTCGCGAGCGCGTCATGCGGGCCGAACATCGCGGTGTGCTGATCGAGGAGGCGCAGCAGCTTGCGCCAGTGCTCGACGAGCCCGGGATCGATCTCGCGGGCTGCTGCGGGTGCGGTCGTGGCGCCGAGACCAGCTGCGGCCCCTGCGCCCGCGCCGAGAAGGCTCCGACGGCTGAGGGGATCCACGTCTTCTCCAGCTTCGTGCTGAAGCGCCAAGGGTATCGCCGCGGGAGCGTCACGCGCCGCCGATCCGCCGTCCACCGCGGCGGCCAACCCATCCCGTCCTGCCGACGCGCGCCGTGCGGCGCTGCGGTCGTGGCGCCGCACGGCGCGCTCGCAGATCACCGCCGGCATCAGATCCAACAGGCTTCCGCCCGCTTCGAGCGCGCGGTCGCACGCGGCGACGAACGACGTGGACACCGGAGCCTTGGCCCGCTCGACCTCGCTGATGTGCTGGGGCGAGAAGCCGATCAGCGTTGCGAGCGCGCTGAGCGTCAGCCCTTGCGCCTGGCGATGGGCGCGGATCTCGGCACCCAGCCGCGCAGCGTGCGAGGCGTCGGGGTTCAGGGAGTGGGGCGGTCGGCCGCGGCGAGGCTGCGTCATGTTCGAAGAGGCGAGAGGGGCGCGGTATGGGTGCCCGCGTGCGCTCGAAACCCAACCAGCGTCGGTCCCCAGACGCAAGCAAGAACGCCAGAGCGCGCCACGATCTGCCTGCATACGGTCTATCCCAGGCGCGTTGTCAGCTTGTGAGCTATTCCGCTCATTACCTGACAAACACCCGACGGACGAGGTTCGGCCGAGCTGTTCAAGATGCGTCCAGCGCAGTCCGCCGCACGCACCGAGGCCCGGGGAGACCGCGAGCCGTGCCAGACGCCTACTCGATCGTCCGCCAGGCGATCCTCGACAAGCATCACATCGTGGCCACCTATCGCGGTCATCGCCGTGAGCTGTGCCCCCACGTGATCGGGACGAAAGCCGGGCGTCGGCAGGCGCTGTTCTTTCAGTTCGCGGGATCCAGCAGCAGTGGGCTTCCGCCGGGAGGAGAATGGCGCTGTGTTGCGATCGACGGGCTCAGCGACGTAACGAGCCGACCCGGCGAATGGCATACCCGGCCTCATACGCAACCCCAGACCTGCGTGGATCTCGTCGACGTCGAGATCGCGCAGTGACTCCCGCATCATCCACGCTGCGCTCCGAGTGGCGACGTGGTCGGGATAAGGCCGAGTAACTCGCCACTCGCCTGCCTGCTGGTCCGCCAGCGGCTGCTTCGTCCACCCCGGACTGGGCGCCACCGACCGGCTCCGGCCGCGAGCGCGTCAACGCGCACCGCGCCCGGCCGTCGGAACCAGGCCTACGCCGCGTAACGCTGCGCGGCGCGCTCCCGCGCCTTGGCGGCCTCGACCTCCCGGTCCTTCGGCGGCGCGGAGGTCACGAGCCCGCCGAGCAGCCGCGCCGAGGCCGCGGCGACCTCGTCGACGGCGCGTTCGAACGCCTCCGCGTTGGCGGCCGAGGGCTTGGAGTAGCCGCTGATCTTGCGGACGTACTGCAACGCCGCCAGGCGCACCTCCTCGTCGGTGGCGGGCGACTTGAAGTTATGGAGTGTTCGGATGTTTCGGCACATGCCGAGAGAGCTTAGGACCTCTCTACCTCAGGCTCGCCGGCCGGTGGGACCTCCGCCAGCCGGCGGTGCAGCCGCTCGCGCAGCTCCTCGGGGTCGTACTCGCGCTGGGGCCTGCGCCGGCGGGCGACGACGACCCCGGTGGCGGCCACGCCCGCGATCCCGGCGAGTCCGACGACCTTCCAGGGCACGCGCATCGTTTGCGTAGGTTACGGGCCGTGGACGAGACCGCGCTCTCCTTCGATGATGCGATCGCTGCGGCGGCGACAGGCGACATCTGGCTGTTCCGCGGCCGCTCGCTCGCCGACCGCGCGATCCGGACCGTCACGAACAGCCCCGTCAACCACGTCGGCATGGTCGTCGCGATCGACGACCTGCCGCCGCTGCTGTGGCACGCCGAGCTCGGCCGCTCGCTGCCGGACGTGTGGACGGGGGAGCGCCAGCGCGGCGTGCAACTGCACCGGCTTGCCGACGCGGTGGCCACGTGGACCGGACGCTACGGCCAGCGCGCGTGGGTGCGCCAGCTCCAGGGCCCGCTCGAACGTCGCCACGAGGACCGCCTCATGGAGGTCATCGAGCGCTTCGACGGCCGCCCGTTCCCCACGACCCTCGGCCTCGCCCGCCAGTGGGTCACCGGGCGCCTGCGCCGGTCGTCGTCGCTGGAGACGATCTACTGCGCCGAGCTCGTCGCGACGACCTACCAGCACATGGGCCTGCTGCCCAGCCGCCGGCCGGCGAGCTGGTACGACCCCGGCCGCTTCTGGAGCGGCGACCGCATCGAGCTCGTCGCCCCGTTCGCCCTCGCCGGCGAGATCGCCGTTCGCTGAAGGGCCTGCCCGAGCGCCATACTTGGCCGGTGGGCGCTCGGATCGAGAAGGCGCAGAACCAGCCACCGCCGGGCCGCGAGCAGATCGAGGCGATCTTCGAGCGCGAGGGCCTGCGTCCGTACGCCTGGGGCAACGAGCCCGGCGATCGCTACGGGTGGCACACGCACGGCCACCGCAAGATCCTCTACTGCGTCTCGGGCAGCATCGTCTTCCACACGCGCGAGGAGGGCGACCTCGCGCTCGAGCCCGGCGATCGGCTCGAGGTGGACGCGGGCACCGAGCACGCCGCGACCGTCGGATCTGACGGCGTGTCGTGTCTCGAGGCCGCGGGCTGAGCTGAGCGCGCGGGAGCCGACGCGGGCGCGGCTCAGGCGACGGGCGTGCGGGCGGCCGGTCCCTCGACGGTGCCGAGCGAGACGGCGAAGACGACGTGCTGGCGGTGGACCGCGATGAAGTCGTGGGTCGAGGTCGCGCGGGCGCCGTCGAGCTCCTGCACGGTCGCGTCGCTCAGGGCGATGAAGTCGCGCTCCGGCGCGTTGAGGAGGTCCGAGAGGCGGCTGCGGTAGCCGTCGGCCGCGAGCGTCGCGGTCCCGATGATGCGGTGGCTCGGCGTGTCGATCGAGATGCGCTCGTAGCGGCGGTGCACGCGGTGGTCATCGGCAGATCGGGCGGCCGGCTGAAGGGCGCACCGAGTTTTTTCGTCGCAGGGGGCAGACTGCGGTGCATGAGCGAGCCACTGCACGTCTACCGGCGTCGCCGCGCGGGTGCCCTCGCGGTGCTCGCCGTCGTGGTGCTCATGCTGGCGCTTGCGGTCCGCACGTGCGGCGGCGGCTCGGCGGCCACCGCGCCCGGACCGGCCGCGAGCAGCGCCGCGCGGCCACCCTTGGCGGAGCTGCCGCGCGGAGGGCGGCGGATCTTCCCCGACCACCGCGTGGTCGCCTTCTACGGCGCGCCGCAGAGCGCGCGCCTCGGCGCGCTCGGCATCGGCACGCCGGCGCAGGCGGCCTCCCGCCTGCGCCACGTCGCACGCCGCTACGCGAAGAAGACCCGGCCGGTCCTGCCCGCCTTCGAGCTCATCGTGACCATCGCGGCAGCGCACCCGGGCGACGACGGCATGCATCGCATCCACCAGCCCGACGAGGTCATCGCCCGCTACCTGCGCGCCGCGCGGCGCGCGAAGGCGCTGCTCCTGCTCGACATCCAGCCCGGCCGCGGCGATTTCCTCAGCGAGGCGCAGCGGCTGGACCGCTGGCTGCACGAGCCGGACGTCGGCATCGCGCTGGACCCCGAGTGGCACGTCGGCCCCGACGAGATCCCCGGCCAGACGATCGGCTCGGTGACCGCCGACGAGATCAACGCCGTCGCGGCCTACGTATCGGAGATCGTCCGCCGCGACGATCTGCCGGAGAAGCTCTTCGTCGTCCACCAGTTCACGCGCGGCATGATCGTGGACAAGGCGCGGGTGCTGCGACCGCCCGGCCTGGCGGTGACGATGAACGTCGACGGCTTCGGCGACCGCCCGAACAAGATCTCCAAGTACGACGAGTTCACCGCCGAGGTCGCGCGCTTCAACGACGGCTTCAAGCTCTTCTACGAGGAGGACACGAACCTCATGGGTCCGCGCGAGGTCCTCGCGCTCAGTCCTCCGCCGGACCTCGTCGTCTACGAGTAGCCGGGCGTCCCTCGCCACCCGGCCCGAGCCCGTGCGACCGGCGCCGCCTCTGCGACATCACGCACATTTTCCACAACGTTTTGCCCTTTCGGTTTGATCGCGGCGGGTCCGGGGACCACAATGACCCGATGGTGGTCGCCGTGAACGCCCTGCTGTACGTCTTCGCGTTGACGCTCGCGGTGGCCGTCATCAGCCCCCTCCCGGAGGGGGCCTCTCGCACCGTGCGGGCAGCCCGCGCCGGGCTCGCCTGCGGTGGCGGTCTGACGATCACCGCCGCGATCGCGCTGGCGTTCATCGGCCTCTGGTTCGAGTCCGCCCTCGCCGGCACGGTCGCGATCCTGATCGTCGGGATCTGCATGTGGTTCGGCCTGTCGCGCATGCCCGCGCAGTCCGACGACGACGAGGACGACGACGACGACGGCGGCGGACGGCGCCGTCCGGTCCCGCCGGCGCCGACCCAGCCGGTCGGCGGCCCGCCCGACGATCTCTGGGCCGAGTTCGACGCCGCGCGGGCCGGCTGGGATCGCGAGCCGGTCGCGGGTTAGCAGCCCGCTACGCGGACTCCACGCGCGCCTTGAGCTCGCCCGGCCGGCCGTCGATGAGGATGCCTCGGATCTTCTGCTCGAGCGCGCCCTTGAGGAACCTGCCCATGAGCGCGCCGGGGTCGCCGTCGAGCGTGTAGGTCGCGCGCGTGCGTCCGTCGCCGACCTCCTCGAGCCGCCAGGATCCCTGCATCGACCGCAGGTCGCCGTGCTCCTGCGTCCAGCGCAGCTCACGCGGCGCGGCGTAGGTGAACCTCACGCGCGCCGTGAACACCTTGAGCTTGGTGTCGGTCGTCGTCTCACACTGGATCGCCCGACCCTGCTCGTCGCGCTCGAGCACCGTCATCGTGTCAAGCCCCTTCTGCCACTCGGGCGCGGTCTCGATGTCCTGCACGATTGCCCACACGGCTTGGAGTGGGGCGTCGATCTCGCTGCTCGCGCTGCCGCTCATCGCGCCCATGACGTGACAGTAGCCGACGCCTCAGGCGCCAGCCGCGGCCAGCCGGCGGACGGCCTCGTCGATGACCTCGAGGCGCTTGCAGAACGCGAAGCGCACGAGCGTCCGGCCGGCGTCGGCGTCGTCGTAGAACGCGCTTGTCGGGATCGCGACGACGCCGGCGCGCGCGGGCAGCGCGCGGCACCAGCCGCGCGCATCGTCGACGCCGAGGGGCGCCAGGTCGGCATTGGCGAAGTACGTGCCCTGCGGGACGCAGACCTCGAAGCCCGCCGCGAGCAGGCCCTCGCAGAGGCGGTCGCGGCTTGCGCGCAGCGACCTGCGCAGCAGCTCGACGTGGCGCTCGGCGTCGGCGAGCGCGGCCGCGACGGCGTGCTGGAACGGCGTACCGCCGGCGAACGTCAGGAACTGCTTGGCGGAGCGCACGGCGGCGACGAGCTCGGGCGGCCCGCTGCACCAGCCGATCTTCCAGCCCGTGAACGAGAACGACTTGCCTCCGCTGGAGATCGTCAGCGTCCGCTGCGCCATTCCCGGCAGGGTCGCGAGCGGCACGTGCTCGCCGTCGAAGACGAGGTGCTCGTAGACCTCGTCGGTCACCGCCACGAGGTCGTGCTCGACACACGCGCGCGCGACGGCCTCGAGCTCGGGGCGCGTGAGCACCCGGCCCGTGGGATTGTGCGGCGAGTTCAGCAGGAGCATCCGCGTGTGCTCGCCGGCTGTGGCCGCCGCGAGCTCGTCGAGATCGAGCGCGAAGTCCGGTGGGCGCAGGGTGACGAGCCGGCGAATGGCGCCCGCCATCGCGATCGTGGCGGCGTAGGAGTCGTAGAACGGCTCGAGCACGACGACCTCGTCGCCGGGCTCCAGCAGTCCGAGCATCGTAGCCGCGATCGCCTCGGTCGCACCGAAGGTGACCTGCACGCCCGCGTCAGGGTCGACGTCGAGCCCGTAGCGCCGGCGCTGGTGGTCGGCGATCGCGGCCCGCAGCTCCGGCACGCCGGGCAGTGGGGCGTACTGGTTGGCGCCCGTGCGCATCGCGGTCGTCACGGCATCGACGATCTCCTCGGGCCCGTCGGTGTCGGGGACGCCCTGGCCGAGGTTGATCGCGCCCGTACGGGCAGCGAGCGCCGACATCTCGGTGAAGATCGTCGTACCGAAGGGACGCAGACGCGTGGCGGTCATCGCCCGCCACTCTGCCATGCGCGCGTGATGCGCCGCGCCTCAGGCGTCGTCCGGCGGCAAGCCGCCGCAGGCCAGGCCGCGGTTGGCGTAGGGCGCCTCGCCCGTCACCTCGCGCCCGAACCAGCCCGGCGCCGTGAACGCCCGCGCCGTCGGCTCGTCGTCGAACTCGACCTCGACGACCACGAGTCCTTCGAGCCGGCCGGCGTACTCGTCGACCTCGGCCTCGACGTCGCCGATGCGCATCAGCCGCCGGGTCTTCTCCAGCCGTCGTCCCTCGGTGAGCTCCCACAGCGCCTGCGCCTGGCGTCCGTCGAGCGGCAGCTCGACCTCCGTGCGCACCTCGCCGCTACCGGACTTGATCGTGAGCATGGGCGGCGCGGACCCCGTCCTGACGCGCACCTCGGTGTCGCCGTCGAGGGCGAGATACCCCTGCTTGATCGCCTCCCCGCGCGCGAGCCTCAGCGTCGGGGGGAGCTGGCGCAGGAGAAACTTGCGCTCGATCTCGGTCGCCATGGCGTGCATCTTCGCCGATGTCCGCAGGAACGCGGGTCGGCGTCGAGATTCGCTGTTCCCGTTGGCGCGCCGGCGGGTAGGCGCATCGGCGCACCCCAAGGGATCGCCGTGCGGATGCGCCGCCAGGAGCTCGGCCAGGCAGAGCCGAGCACCTGCTGGCTGACGCGTCAGAACCCGGGGCTGTCTCGGCCGCCCCTCGACCGCAGCGCCCGCTTCGGGCTGCGGGGTGTCGCCCGATCCCACGGCACCAAAAAGTGGTCGCAGTTGCGCATTAGTTGTGCATAGACTGAAACGAGCGCCGCGCTCGCGTTCCCTATGCAGCATTGTTGGCGCCTCGTGCGCGATCCCATGGGCACGTTGGCCCGGACGCTGACATCCGGCTGGTGCAGGCGATGAGCGAACATCGTCGCGCCCGGTGACGACTCTGCCACCGCAGCCGCTGGTGGGCATGCCGTGCAGCGGCGTGGCAGATCGGTCGATCGGCATCTGCGGCTCCTACGGGGGGCTGAACCTCGGCGACGAGGCGATCCTCACCGTCGCGCTCGAACAGCTGCGCATCGCCGTGCCGGGCGTCGAGCTGACGGTCTTCACGCGGGACGTTGGCCATACGCGCCAGCACCACGACGTCGATCGCGTGATCGACGCGCGCTCGGCCTTCCGCGACGAGCTCGTTGCCGAGATCGGGCGGCTCGACCTCCTGCTGCTCGGTGGCGGCGGGATCCTCTACGACCGGGAGTCGGAGTCCTACCTGCACGTGCCCCGGATCGCGCAGGCGCTGAGCGTGCCGACGGCGACGTATGCGATCGGCGCCGGACCGCTCGCGCGCCACGAGGAGCGACGGGCGGTCGCCGACGTCCTCAACCACATGGTCGCGATCACCGTTCGCGACCCCGAGACGCGGCGGCTGCTCGAGCACATCGGCGTGACGGCCGAGATCGCCGTGACGGCCGATCCCGCGCTCCTGCTGACTCCTGCGCCGGTCCCGGCCGGCGAGCTCGAATTCCGGGGCATCGACCGCGAGCGCCACCTCGTCGGCATGTCGGTGCGTGAACCCGGCGGGACGACGCACGGGCTCGAGGTGGGCGTCTACCACCGCCTGCTCGCCAACGCCGCCGACTTCGTCGCCGAGCGCTTCGACGCCAACCTCCTCTTCGTCCCGATGGAGCGTCAGGACATCGGCCACGCCCACCGCGTCATCGCCGAGATGGGCAGTCCCGACCGCGCCTGGGTCCTGCAGGGCACGTACGGGCCGCGCGAGGTGCTCGGGTTGATGGGCGAGCTCGACCTCGCGATCGGCATGCGCCTGCACTTCGTCATCTTCGCGGCGCTCTCGGGTGTCCCGGTGGTCGCGTTGCCCTACGCGTCGAAGGTCACCGGGTTTCTCGAGTGCCTGGGGCTACCGACGCCGCACATGGTCCAGCGCGAGCACGCCGGCGCGCTGCTGGCAGCCATCGACCGCATCTGGGACCTGCGGGAGGAGCACAGCCGTCTCGTTGATGCCAGGATGCCCGGCATGCAAGAGGAGTCGCGCATGACCGCGCCGCTCATCGCCGGTCTACTGGCTCGCGAGGTTCCCCGTGCCGCCGCTGGGCCGGCCTGAGCGCCCACGCGAAATCCGGCTGCCCCCGCGCACCGCCACGGTCGCCGCCGACGTCGACGTGCTCGTCGTCGGCGGTGGGCCCGCCGGTCTGGGGGCGGCGATCGGCGCCGCCCGCGCGGGCGCGGACGTCATCCTCGTCGAGCGCCACGGCTTCCTCGGCGGCAACGCCACCGCGGCCCTCGTCATGCCGCTCATGTCGTTTCACAACGAGGTCCGGGCGGCGCGCGACGTCGAGCCCGGGGAGCTGCGGCTGCTGCCGACCGACCACGGTCCCGGTGAGCCCGTCGTCGCGGGGCTCCTGTCGGACCTGCTCGACCTGCTCTTCGCGTTGGGCGGCGCGATCCCGCCAACCCAGGAGACCGGCTACACCGTCCCATTCGACCCCGAGTGCTACAAGCTTGCGACGCTCGACCTGCTCGACGAGGCCGGCGTGCGCTTCCTCTTCCATGCCTTCGCGAGCGGGGTCGTCGGTGAGGGTGAGCCCCGCGGCGTCGTCTTCGAGACGAAGTCCGGCCCGCTCGTCATCAACGCGCACGCGATCGTCGACTGCAGCGGCGACGGCGACGTCGCCGCGGCGGCCGGCGCGCCGTACGCCGTCGGCCGCGAGTCCGACGGGCTGACCCAGCCGATGACGCTCATGTTCCGGATGGTCGAGTTCGACCGCACCCGCTTCACCGAGTACGTCCGCCGCCATCCCGACCAGTGGCGCGGCGTGCACGGCCTCTGGCAGCTCGTCGCGAAGGCCGAGGCCTCGGGCGAGCTCGACCTGCCCCGTGAGGACATCCTCTTCTTCGGCACCCCCCAGGAGCACGAGGTGAGCGTCAACTCCACGCGGACGCCCGGGCGCGGCCACGACGTCTGGGATCTCACGCGGGCCGAGTGGCGCAGCCGCATGCAGATGCGCCAGATCGACCGTTTCCTGCGCACGCACGTGCCGGGCTTCGAGGACGCCTACAACGCGCAGAGCGGCGCGACGGTGGGCGTCCGCGAGACACGGCGGATCTGCGGCGAGTATGTGCTGACCGACGAGGACGTGCTGCACGCGCACAAGTTCGACGACGCGATCGCCCGTGGCTCGTACCCGATCGACATCCACGCGCCCGAGGGGGGCAAGGGCACGGTGCTGACGCGGCTGCCGCTGCGCGAGGCCTACGACATCCCGCTGCGCTGCCTGCTGCCGCGCGGGGTCGACCGGCTGCTCGTCGCGGGCCGCTGCATCTCGGGCACGCACGCGGCTCATTCCTCCTATCGCGTGACGCCGATCGCGATGGCGACCGGCCACGCGGCGGGCGTCTGCGCAGCGCTCGCGGTGCGAGACGGACGCATGCCGCGGGCGGTCGACCATCGCGCCGTGCAGCACGAGCTGCTGCGCCAGGGCGCGAGCCTGCGGCCCGAGCTGCGCCAGCTCGTCGAGGCTGGCAAGCCGGACGGCCGGGTAGCCCATGATGCACCCGGCTCGCACCCCGAAGGAGACGCCATGTCAGACGGAGCGATCGACGAGGCCACCGGCCGCGCGAAGGAAGCGTAGGGGGATTGAGCGCCTCGACCACGCGGCACGGGCGGCCGTCGTTCGACGAGGCCTACCGCGCTGACGGTACCCCGCGGGCGCACTACGAGGAGCTGCTCGGTGCCATCGACGGCGCGGACCTGCTCGCGCTGCGCGACGCGGCCCGGCAGCGGGTCGCCGCCGAGGGCGCGGGCTTCGGCGACGAGCCGTTTCGGATCGATCCCGTGCCACGCCTGTTCACGGGCCAGGCGTGGGACGCGCTGGCCGATGGGCTGGTGCAGCGCGTCCGCGCGCTGAACGCCTTCGTCGCCGATGCCTACGGGGCGCGGCGGATCGTGGACGCGGCGTCGTACCGGCGGAGCTCATCGACGAGGCCGAGGGCTACCAGCCCGAGCTCCGCGGGCGGCTGCCGCCGGTCGCCGCGCCGATCGCAGTCGCGGGGCCGGACGTCGTCTACGACGAGGAGGGGACGCTGCGCGTGCTGGAGGACAACTGCCGTACGCCGTCGGGCTTCTGCTACGCCGCGGCCACCCGCCGTGCCGTGAGGGCGTCGCTGGCGCTCGACGGCGCCGGCCCGCGAGAGCTCTGCGATCCGCTGCGCGAGCTCGTCGCCGGCGCGCTGCGCGACGCCGCACCGGCGGGCATCGACGATCCGTTCGCCGTCGTGCTGAGCGACGGCCCAGGTACCGCGAGCTTGTGGGAGCACGAGCAGGTCGCGCGGCTGGCCGGCGCGCAGCTCGTGACGCTCGACGACCTGCGACTGCGCGACGGGCGGCTGTTCGCGCGCTCGCCCGAGGGCGGCCGTCAGCGCGGTGCGCGGCGCGTCGACGTCGTCTACCGGCGTGCCGACGGCGACCGCCTGCGGGACGCTGCCGGCGCGCCGACGGCGATCGCCCGGCTCCTGCTCGAGCCGTGGCTGGCCGGCCGCCTCGGGCTCGTCAACGCCTTCGGCACCGGCATCGCCGACGACAAGCTCGCGCACGCCCACGTCGACGCGATGGTCCGCTTCTACCTCGGCGAGGAGTCGCTGCTCGCGTCGGTGCCGACGCTCGACCTCGGCCGCCCCGAGCTCCTGCGCGAGGTCCTCGACGACCTGCGCGCGTACGTGATCAAGCCGCGCAGCGGCACAGGCGGGCGGGGCGTCGTCGTCTGCGCGCACGCTGACGAGGACACGCTCGCCGGCGTGCGCGACGAGCTGCGGCGCGCGCCCCAGCGCCACGTTGCCCAGCGCACCGTCGCGCTCTCCCTCCATCCGACGGTCACCGCTGAGGGCCGCCTCGAGCCGCGCCACATCGACCTGCGCCCGTTCATCTTCTCCGGCACGGGCTGGACGCGCGCGCTCCCCGGCGGGCTGACCCGGGTCGCGCTCGAGCCGGGCACGCTCGTCGTCAACTCCTCCCAGCACGGCGGCGGCAAGGACACGTGGGTCCTGCGAAAATCCTGAGGTGACCGGGGGCGCACCGGCGTAACCTGCCGCCCGGATGGCCCAACGCCGGCTTCAAGGTCTTCAGCGCGTGCTGGGGGTCAACGCGCTCTTCGCGACCGCCTACGGCAACGTCGGGTCGTCGATCTACTACGCGCTGGGCCTCGTCGCCGGCCTCGCGCTCGGCCTCACGCCGCTCGTCTTCGTCATCACCGGCATCTTCTTCTTCTGCACGGCGGCGACGTACGCCGAGGCGACCGCGATGTACCCCGAGGCCGGCGGATCGTCGAGCTTCGCGCGCCACGCCTTCAACGAGTTCGTCTCGTTCTTCGCCGCCTGGGCGCAGATGTTGAACTACGTCATCACGGTCGCGATCTCGGCGTTCTTCGTGCCGCACTACCTCGGCGGGCTGTTCTGGGACCCGCTGCGGTCTGCGCCCGGGGACGTCATCTTCGGCGTGGGCGTCGTCGTGCTGCTGTCGGTCATCAACGTCGTCGGCATCAAGGAGTCCGCAGGCCTGAACATCGCCCTGGCGGTCGTCGACTTCTTCACGCAGCTGCTCATGGTCCTCGTCGGCGCGGTGCTCGTCCTCTCGCCGCAGACCCTCGTCGACAACGTCCACTTCGGGGTGGCGCCGACGTGGACCGAGTTCCTCCTCGCGATCCCGCTCGGGATGATCGCCTACACCGGGATCGAGACGATCTCGAACATGGCCGAGGAGGCCAAGGACGAGGCGGTCACGATCCCGAAGGCGATCGCTCGCGTGCGCACCGCCGTGTACGCGATCTACTTCACGCTGCCGGCCATCGCCCTGTCGGCGCTGCCGGTCACCTTCAACCAGGCGGCCGGCGAGTACCAGACGCTGCTCGGCGTGCCCGAGGAGGACGGAGGCTTCGCCGGCGACCCGATCCTCGGGGTCGTCAAGCAACTCCACCTCGGCTTCCTGCAGCAGCCGGCCGAGCTCTACGTCGGGCTGCTCGCCGCGACGATCCTGCTCATCGCGACGAACGCCGGGATCATCGGCGTGTCACGCCTCGTCTACTCGATGGGCATCCACCGCCAGGTGCCCGACCGCCTGCGCCAGCTGCACCCGAAGTACGGCACGCCGTGGATCGGGATCCTCGTCTTCGGCGTCATCGCATGCGTCACGCTGCTGCCCGGGCAGGCCGAGTTCCTCGGCAACATGTACGCGTTCGGGGCGATGCTGTCGTTCACGATCGCGCACGCGGCCGTCATCCGCATGCGGATGACCGAGCCCGATCGCGAGCGCCCGTACCGCGGGCCGGGAACGCTGCGGATCGCCGGCCGCGAGCTGCCGGGGTTCGCGGTCTTCGGCGGCGCGGCCACGATGCTGTCGTTCGTCGTCGTGACGGCGCTGAACCCGATCGTCGCGGCTGCGGGCGCGATCTGGCTGACGCTCGGCATCGCGATCTACGCGATCTACCGGCGCCGCCACGGGCTCGACCTCGTGACGACCGCGAAGATCGTCGTCCCGCAGCCCGTGACCGCCACCGAGGCCGAGTACGAGTCGGTGCTCGTCGCCCTCGAGGTGGACCACTTCACACCGCAGATCGTCGCCACCGCGGCGAAGCTCGCCGCTCGCGGGGGCCGCGGGATCTACGTCATCGTGACGATCACCGTGCCGCAGTCCTCGCCGCTGGACGCCGAGCTGCCCGAGCGCGAGGCCGGCGCCGCCTCGGTCATCGAGCACGCGCGGCTGCTCGTCGGGCGGCGCGTCGGCGGAAGGGTCGTCAAGATCCGCGCGGGCCAGGGCGGTCGCGTCATCATCGACGAGGCGCGCACGATCCGCTCGCAGGCGATCGTCATGCCGCTGCCGCCGCGAACGGGCACCACGCTCTTCGGCAAGACCGTCGAGACGGTGCTCGCCGAGCGCCCGTGCCGGGTCATCATCGAATCCGAGCCGTCGCGGGTGTGACTGCGCGTCAGACGATGGGAGATCACTTACGAGCACGCCTACGTCCGCGATTTCGGCGCCACGCCCGATGGCCGTAAGCAGTACGTCGAGGCGTTCTTCCGCAATCTCAACTGGGATCACGTCAACCGCCAGCTCACGCAGGCCGAAGCGGCGCGGCACGGCGCGGCACGGCGCGGACGCCAGCGGCGCCCGCGAGCCGGAGCCGGCGGGCGCGCGCGCCTGACCCTCACTGGACGGCGTAGTTGCGCGCGACCGGGCGGGCCCCACGGCCCGCCCGGCGCCTGTCTGCGTCGCGCCCGCTGCGCACGGGTAGCAGCCTGACCCCTATCCCATCTGGCTCGAGGAGGCCGATGCTTCGTGACGCGCTGTGAGATGTGCGGGAACGACTACGACAACACGATGGAGATCTCGCTCGGCGGGACGACGCACGTGTTCGACTCCTTCGAATGCGCGATCCACGCCATCGCCCCCCGCTGCGACCACTGCGGGTGCTCGGTCATCGGCCATGGCCTCCAGGCGGGCGAGCATTTCTTCTGCTGCGCCCACTGCGCGCGCGAGCAGGGCATCAGCGCTCTCACCGATCGGGCGCCGGCGTAGCCGGGGGATTCAGGACGAACACCGGTGTCGGCGAGAAGCCGGTCGATCCCGGCGAGATCGCGCGCGGCGACGGCGCGAGCGGCGCTCGCACGGTCTCCTCGACGCGTCTGCGCGGACATCGCCTGCGTCGCGGCGCTCAGCCGCTCCTCACGCATGCGTCGCAGGCTCGGGGATGTCATATGGCTCCGGCGCCGGCTGCGTGATCCGGATCGCGTTGCCGAACGGATCGCGCAGCGCGCAGTCGGTGCCGTAGAAGTGCTCGACGGGCTCCTGCGTGAACTCGACCCCCTTGGCGAGTAGCTCCTCGTAGGTCTTGCGGCAGTCCGCCGTCCGGAAGATGACCCAGCCGCCCGAGGCGCCCTTCGTGACGAGCTCGCGGACCTGCTCGGCCGTGGCCTCGTCCATCGCGGGCGGGCCGGGCGTCGCCAGCACGATCTCACGGTCGGGATCGCCGGGGACGTTGACGGTCAGCCAGCGCATGAAGTTGAGGTCGGAGTCGGTGTGGACCTCCAGGCCGAGCTTGCCGACGTAGAAGTCGAGGGCCTCGTCCTGGTCGAGCACGAAGATCCCTGAGTGAGTGATGGAGGTGAGCATGAGGACGAGGCTAGATGCGGTCGGGCGTGGCTGCTTCTCCGAAACTGCTCGGCCGCATCCACGCCATCGTGATGCACGCCGGGGCCGCTGTGACGTCGGCGCTCGCGCGGTAGGCGCTCGGCGACTCGCCGACGATGGCGCGGAAGGTCCGGCTGAACGTGCCCAGGCTCGTGAAGCTCACGTCGAGGCAGATGTCGGTCACGCTGCGGTCGGTCTCGCGCAGCAGGAACATCGCCCGCTCGACGCGACGGCGCTGCAGGTAGCGGTGCGGCGTCTCGCCGAAGGTCTCGCGGAACGTCCGGATGAAGTGCGCCTCAGAGACATGGGCGATCCGGGCGAGCGTGCGGACGTCGAGCGGCTGCGCATACGTGCGGTCCATCGCGTCGCGCGCGCGCAGCAGCCGGCGATTGGACTCCTCCACGGCGCGGCTCATGTCGTGATGACAGCACGATCGGGCGGTCGCCGATGCGGTCGATCGGGGCGAATGTGGCGTGCGCCGCTGGGTACCCGGGCGTTCATGACGACCACAACCGCAGCCCCGACCGCGACCCGACCGTGACCAAGGGCCTGCTGGTCCGCCTCGAGGCCAGACCTGGCAGGGAGACGACGTGGAGCGCTTCCTCGTCGAGGGCCGCTCGCTTGTCGAGCAGGAGGTGACGAAGGGCATCGCGCCTGCTGACGTTCGCGCCGAAGTCCGGCCACGAGGACGACGTGGCCGAGTTCCTTCGCGAGGCCCGCGAGTTCGTGCAGGAGGAGCCCGGCACGCTCGCCTGATCTGCGATCCGGCTCAAGGCCGGCCGCTACGGGATCTTCGACGTCTTCCCGGACAAACGCGCCCGGCTCGCCCATCTGGCCGGCGCGTCCCGCGTGAGCTGGTCAAGCACGGGCTGTCCCTCCTCGGATCCCTGCCCGACATGGATAAGAACGACGTGCTCGCCGCCAAGCTCTGACCCAGGCGCGGCGGTCGTCCGCGCCGGGTGAACGGCGCCGTACTACCATCCGTACGGTCCTGTTCCCGAGGGCCAAGAGGAGTGACCTCAGATGGCTGAACTCGAAGCGACCGCCGCCGTGACGCCGACCGCCGGCGAGCTGGAGATGCGGCTCGAGCAGCACCGGGCCGAGCTGACCGGCTACTGCTACCGGATGCTGGGATCGGCGTTCGAGGCGGAGGACGCCGTGCAGGAGACGATGCTGCGTGCGTGGCGGAGCTTCGATCGGTTCGAAGGTCGCGCAGCGCTCAAGTCGTGGCTGTATCGCATCGCGACCAACGTCTGCCTGACCATGCTGGACGGGCGCCAGCGTCGCGCACGCCCGATGGATCTCGGTCCGGCGGGGACGGTCGACGCGACGCTCGCGACGCTTCCCGAGGCGACGTGGATCGAGCCGATTCCCGACGCTCGCGTCCTGCCGGCGGAGGGCGATCCAGCCGAGCTGGCGATGTCGCGTGAGACGCTGCGCCTCGCCTTCGTCGCTGCGTTGGCGCACCTGCCGGCCCGGCAGCGGGCGGTGCTGATCCTGCGGGAGGTCCTGCGCTGGAAGGCGAGTGAGGTAGCCGAGCTCCTGGACACGAGCGTCGCGTCCGTCAACAGCGCGCTCCAGCGTGCGCGATCGACGCTCGCCGCAAGCAACGTCGCGGTCACCGACCCGTCCCCGCCGCTGGACGAGGCTGACCGTGCGCTTCTGGCGCGGTACGTCGAGGCCTTCGAGCAGTTCGACATCGACGCGCTCGTGGCGTTGCTCCACGAGGAGGCGACGCTGTCGATGCCGCCGTACGACCTGTGGCTGTGCGGGCCGGCCGATCTGCGCCGCTGGTATCTGGGACCGGGATCGCACTGTCGCGGCTCGCGGTTGGTGGCGGTCATGGCCAATGGCTTGCCCGCGTTCGGGCAGTACCGGCCAAGCGGTCCCGGAGGCAGCTATGAGCCGTGGGCGCTGCAGGTCATCGAGACCTCACAGGGCCGCATCGCCGCGATCAACACGTTCCTCGACACGGCCCGGATGTTCCCGCTCTTCGGCCTGCCGGTTCGGCCGGAGTTCTGACAGGAAAATATTCAGGATCTTTCGTCCATGCACCGTTCAGCGACATTTTCATCCGCCCGAGATTGTCCGCGAAGCGGACAGCCCAACTAGCCCGGGGCCGGCGCCCACGACGTCGGCCAAGCCGACGAACGAGAGCAGCTGAAGGAGCTCGTGCGATGCGCGGTGGAGCCGGATCCGGCCTCCGCAGCGCCGCGCGGTCAGCTGTAGGCGGGCCAGCGCATCGACGGTGGCGGCGTCGGCTGGGAGCGCGCTGACGTCGCACGCGATGACGTCGGCGTCGCTGGCCTCCAGCAGGATGCGCAGGCGTTCGCAGAGTCTCGGCACGTCGCGGATGGGGTGGTCGATCACCAGGACGCCCTTGCTCGGTTCGGGTCGCGGTCGCCGCGACAAGCGCTAGGTGCGCCCCTCGGGCGGGGTGCTGACGGCTTCGTCGATGTTCGTCCTGCTGCCCAGCTGGACCGTGGCGCGAAACCGGATCGCGCCGTTGCGTGAGGTTGCGTGGTTCATGTCCTCTCCTTCTTGGCCGTCTGACGGCCGCAGGGACCTTTCGCCTCAGACCAGCGGGAGCACGAAAACTCATCGGTGCCTCCCCTCGTCACGCTCGCTCGAAGCCGGGAGCCCGAGCTGCGCGGCGCGGGTCAGCGGTGTCGAGGTTTCGCTACGGCGCGATCGTGACGCGTCCCGGCTCGGCGGCGACCCGCCCGAGCCAGGCGCTGACCGCGGGGAGCCCCGAGAGGTCAAAGCCACCATGGTGGGCACGGTGGGTGTACGCGTACAGCGCGAGGTCGGCGATCGTGCAGCGCTCGCCGACGAGATGGGTGCGACCGGTCAGGTGGCGCTCCATCGCGACGAGTGCCGCCCGGCCCGCCTCCCGCGTTGGACTCGGCCAGGGAGCGGCCGTCGTCGAGGATGAGGACCGGCACGCGCAGCTCCGGGTTCAGCTCGCCAAGCAGCTCCTGTCGGCCAGAGCGGTCGACGACATCGACCTCGCGACGCCGTAGGCGATCCCGAGGTGGGCGAGCAGGAGCCGAACCTTGTAGCAGTTGCCCGACACCGCCGAGTCGTAGAGCAGCATGTCCGCGAACCTACGCGCCGGATCGGTCGTCATGTCCGAGTCGCGTAGCCAACCGTTGCACTGCCGTGAACACCGTGCCCAATCTGCACCACATTCTGACGGGTAGACGACACAAGACAGATCAACCGGAGAGTATCTCCGCGCGAACGAGCTGGTAGTCATAGAACATTTGTCGAATTAGGACGCCGTCGTACTGGTTGTAGCGATCATGGCCGGATGCCATCCGCTCGCCGTACCCATGGCTGCACCCCCGGAGCGCAATCGCTTACCCTGATTGCCTCGCTCACGGTCGCAGCGTTTCTTTCCGTAGGCGCACTCGCCACGCCAGCTCAGGCCATCCCACAGAACCGCGTGAGCTGGGTGTCGTCCACGTATTCATGGCCTGGCCAGAGCGAGTACGCCCAGAGCACAGCGGACCTCGGTACGACCGACGAAGACGTTCTTCAGTGGGCGCTCAGCGAGGATGCATTGCCGGGCCCGGTCTCGCCCGACGGATATCAGAGGATCATGGGCGGCTCTGACTATGACGGGCGTATGCGGTTCGGTGACGCCACGGGGCTTCAGCCGCTTGAGGACAGCGTCCAGCTGTCAAGTCCGATACCCGGTCCCTGGTCGCCATTCTTGCCGCCCGCGATGCTGTTCGATTTCGAGTGGGCGCCAGACGGGGAAGCGGTGTACGGGACGGCGAACACGCTCGCGCCGTTCACCGTCGACGGTCCCGATGCGGAAGTCGTGCGCGTGGACATCGATGGCCAGAACTACGCGTCGGTCATCGACTTCCAGGACCCTGAATACACGCCGAGTGCCACGCCGATGGGCCAGTATCAACCAACCGTATCCGCTGACGGGTCGCGTCTGGCGTTCTTGACGCAAGTCGACCCCCAAGGCGACCCGGTCGGGGAAGAGCTCGAGCTGTTTCCCGGCTACAGCTTCAAACCCGTCGCTCTGTATGTCGCCGACTCCGACGGCTCTGACGTCACACCGCTCATCACAGGCGATCACTGGCTGATCATGAATGCGCCGAGCATGTCGCCTGACGGGTCAGAAATCGCGTTCATGGGTGTCACCGACTCGTTTGACATCGAGATGGTGAAGGTGAACACCACCACCGGCATCGTGACCGAGCTGTCGAATTACTCGTGGGACACCGACTACGCCGACGGTCACCCGGACTGGTCGCCGGACGGTGAGCTGATCTCCTACCTGCGGATGCCCAACGACCCGCAGGCTGACGGGCAGCAGATCGCGGTCATGGATGCCGACGGCACGAACCGGCACACACTTGAGACCCTCCCGGTGGGTACGGAGACCTTCGGGCCGAGCTTCCGCCAGGCATCGACGTACCCGAGCCCGGGCCCCGGTTGTTGAGCGTCACCTTGAGTGAGCATCTGGGGGCTTCTCGGCGTCATTGTCGCTGAGGACGGTCATGTCCTGTTTGTTGCTTTGAGGTAGCGCGCTCACCGCGGAGCCGAGCCCGGAGG
>Ga0136631_10000143_pt1 | contig 21195 bp, 19 predicted proteins | sample AntDrymUQ6012206_2_FD_104655 | JGI IMG/M metagenome (GOLD analysis project Ga0136631, IMG submission 104655) | Polar desert sand microbial communities from Dry Valleys, Antarctica - metaG UQ601 (22.06) | ecosystem: Environmental > Terrestrial > Soil > Desert | place: Antarctica: Dry Valley... | reverse complement strand
GCTTCACGCCCCTGACGCGCAACGCCTCTTGAGCGTCCTGCGAGAGCGACCTGGCGTCACCGTCGAACACCCCAAGATCATACCATAACCGGAACTATTAGACGCACGTGGTGATAACAGCAGGTTCCGGGTGGGTGATGCCTTGGCGTCACTGCGCTGCGGCGTGGTCCCGGACAGCAGGGAAACCAGCAACGGAAACCATCAACGAGAGGAGTTCCCCATGTCCGAAAATCTGATCGAGAGCGTGGCTCCACAGCTTGCTGCGCCGGTGACGCGCGAGCCGGTCAGCAGGGCCAGCGAGGCCGACGGCGGAACCACGGTCGCGATCTTGGCATTCCTATTGGCGCCGTTCGCTGACGACGACGCCGAGTAGCAACCGGAGGCGTCGCGGAGCGCTGGGAGCCCGCTCTCGATGACCGGCTCGACCAGCGCTCCGACACGCCACCCGCCCGCTCGCGCAGGCCGGCGTGCACACCGGCCGTTGGCGCGCTGATCCACATTTCAGCTCTGCGTCAGCGTGCGGCATGCGGCTAGCGATCAGCAGACGGCGAGGGTGTCGCGATGTGTGACCTGGCGACGATCCCCGGACTCCAAGAGCTCTGGGCCCAGACGCTCGGAGACGAGCGCATCGGCGTCGCCGTCGTGGACGGTCCGATCGACACGAGCCATCCCGCATTCGACGGCGCGGACGTGGCGCGTGCCCCCGGTGCTTGGCCGGACGAGGGCTACGAGGGACCGCTGGCGCGTCACGGCACACAGGTCGCGAGCGTGCTCTTCGGTCAGCACGGTGGCCCGGTTCCGGGCGTCGCGCCGTCCTCACACGGAATCAGCGCGCCGGGGTTCTCCGACCGCCGGCGACGCAACTCGCAGCTGGAGATGGCGCGCGCGATCGAGACGGCGGTGGAGTCCGGGGCGCACGTCATCAACGTCAGCGGCGGTGAGCTGAGCCGCTCCGGCGAGGCCGACGACCTGCTCGGCCGAGCGGTGCGCCTGTGCGGCGAGCGCAACGTCCTGATCGTCGCCGCGGTCGGCAACGACGGCTGCTTCTGCGACCACGTGCCGGCCGCGCTGCCGTCGGTGCTGGCGGTCGGGGCGCTGGACGACGACGGCGAGCCGAGGGCGTCCAGTAACTGGGGGCGGACCTACCAGGACCACGGGCTGCTCGCGCCCGGGGAGAACATCTTGACGGCGATTCCCGGCGGCGGGACGGCGCGCGCAAGCGGTACCAGCCTGGCGACGCCGATCGTCGCCGGGGTGGCCGCGTTGCTGCTCGGCCTGCAGCTGCGCTCGGGGAGGGAGCCCGACCCGCTCGCGGTGCGCGATGCGCTGCTGGCGAGCGCGGATCCGTGCGAGCTCGAGGATCCGCAGGAGTGCAAGCGATTTCTGACTGGGAAACTCAACATAGAGAGGGCGGTGAACGCCGTCATGGGCGATCCAACCGAAGCGGCGGGCCTGCGGGTCTCGTCATGTGGCTGTGGAGGCTCGCCGTGCGCGTGCGGCGGGCATGCGGCAGCGTCGCGCGACCCGGCGCGGCTCGACGAGGAGCCGCGGGTGCTGGCCACGTCGGCGCCGACCCCGGCGGCTGCGCCCGCGGTCGTTGCCGCGGGCGAGCCAGCCCCTTCAGCCCCGCCCGCCGCGGATATGCCGCCTCCGGCTGCGTCCGCGGTCTCGAGCTCGCCGCCGGCTGTGGTCCCCTCGCAGGACGACCAGATGGGCACCTGGGACCCGTACGTCTACGCGCTGGGGATCCTCGGCTATGACTTCGGCACGGAGGCGCGCCGCGACTCGTTCAAGCAGCTCATGGCGCCCGCCGACATCGGCGGCACCGTCGTGCCGGCCAACCCGTACGACTCGCGCCAGATGGTCGATCACCTCACGACGCACCCGTCGGAGGCCACGGCGCTGATCTGGACGCTCAACCTCGAGCTCACGCCGATCTACGTGGTCGAGGCCGTGGGGCCGTATGCCGCGAGCGTCTACGAGCTGCTGACGAGGCTCCTCGGCGGCGAGGTCGCCGCCGTCGGCGACCCCCTCTACATCGAGCGCGTCTCGATCCCGGGGCGCAGGACCGATCGCACCGTCAAGCTGTTCTCCGGCCAGGTTCTGCCCGTCGTCGAGGTCGAGCAGGTCCGAGGCCTCTACGGCTGGCAGATCAACTCGCTGCTGGGGGCGGCGACCGACGCGGCTCAGGCGGTCCGCGCCGACGCGGCCGCGGAGGATGTCGGCGATTCGCTGCGCGAGTTCCTCACGCGGGTGTACTACGACCTGCGCAACCTCGGTGCGACGTCGCACGACCGCGCGCTGAACTTCGCCGCGACGAACGCCTTCCAGGCTGCGAACACGTTCGCGTCGGCGGTCGCGGCGGGCATGGCGCTCGACACGATCGGCGTCGAGAAGAGCCCGTTCTGCCGCATGGACAGCGACTGCTGGGACGTCCGGCTGCGCTTCTTCGACCCCGAGAACAGCAGGCGGGCGCGCAAGGTCTTTCGCTTCACGATCGACGTGAGCGACATCCTGCCCGTCACACTCGGCGACGTGCGCTCGTGGTCCGAGGCCGGCTGAGCGGCGTGAGCGAGACGAGCGCCATATCGCTGCCCAAGCAGGCACCGCCGGTCCGGCGACCGGAGATCATCGAGCCGCACCGCGTCCTGGAGGTCGACAAAGGAACGCCGCAGCAGCTCCTCAGAGCCCGCATGCTGCTCCTGCACGCCGCGAACTACAACGACCCGGCGCAGTACGCGACGCCGCTGCTGCCGCGCATGCGGGCATCGGGACAGCCAGGTGCCGCGGTCGCCCTTGCCGGCCACCGCGAACCGTCGCAGACGCGTCTGGTACGCCCCGCCATCGCGGGCGCGTGGGCGACCGGTGCCTGACTTCGCGTCGATCCCGGGTATCCCGGAGCTGTGGGCCCTGACGCTGGGCGAGCCGGCCGTCCGCGTGGCGATCATCGACGGCCCCGCGGACCTGACGCACCCGTGCTTCGAGGAAGCGGACATCGAGATCCTCCCACCGTCGTGGTTGCCGCGCGAGGCCGAGGAGGTTGCCCCCGGCGCGGTGGAGGCCCGCCTCGAGCACGGCACCTGGGTGGCGAGCGTGCTCTTCGGCCGCCACGGAAGCGACGTCAGCGGCCTGGCGCCCGACTGCAGGGGTCTGCTGATCCCCTGCCTTCGCGGCGACCTCGCCGAGCTCGATCCGGTGAGCATCGTCCGCGCGATCGACTCCGCGGCCGCGGCCGGCGCGGACGTCGTCATCGTCGAGCTGTGCTTGCCATCGCTCTCGGGCGACATCGACGACCTCTTCAAGCGAGCGCTGCGCCACGCAGCGCAGTCCGGCGTGCTCGTCGTCGCCGCGTCGGGCAACGAGGAGGGGCATTGCAGCTGCTTTCCAGCGGCCTCGCCCGATGTGCTCGCCGTCGGCGCGTACGACGACGACGGCCGCGTCTACGGCTTCAGCAACTGGGGCCCGGACTACGAGGGCCACGGGCTCGTGGCGCCGGGCGGCAACATCACCGGCGCGATCCCCGGCGGCGGCACGAAGGCTCACAAGGGCACGAGCTGCTCGGGTCCGGTCGTGGCGGGCGTCGCGGGACTGCTCCTCAGCCTCCAGGCGCAGCGGGGGGCGGTGCCCGACCCTCCCGGCGTGGGCCGCGCCCTGCTGCGCACCGCCGCGCCGTGCTCGGCACGCGACACCGACGGCGAGCCGCGCCGCTGCATCGCCGGGCGCCTCGACGTCGTGGCCGCGACGCAGCTTGTGCTCTCGGAGCTGCCGCCGCCCGTTCGCGCGCCCGCTCGGGCGGCAGCGGCCACGGCGACCGGCGCGGTCACGTCGAGTGCGGACGCCGGCGGCCCGGAGCTTACCGGCGCCGGCGCCGGTAAGCTCGTCTTCGCGCTGGGCACGATCGGCTATGCCTTCGGCAGCGAGACGCGCCGCGACAGCTTCGAGCGCTTCATGGCCGCCGACGACGCCGGGCCCGCAAACGCGCGCGACGTGCGTCGCATGCTCGACCATCTCGCCGCGCACCCGGCCGACGCCGGTGCGCTCACCTGGACGCTGAGCCTCGAGCGGGCGGCGATCTACGCGGTCGAGCCGGTTGGGCCGTACGCCACGGGCATTCATGCGCAGCTCGTAGTACTGCTCGCGGGGCAGCTCGCGCTCGACGACCGCGCTCGTGTCGAGCGCGTGTCGCTGCCGGGCCGGCTCACCGATCGTCGCGTCGAGCTGCTGTCGGGGGAGGTCGTCCCGGTCGTCGAGCTCGACGGGCTGCGCGGTCTGCACGGGCTGAACGTCGCTGCGCTCGCGGACGCGGCCGTCGCTCACATGGATCCGTCCGCTGCGAGCGGCGAGCCGTTGCGGCGCGCGCTGCACGAGTTCCTGACGCGGGTCTACGTCGACATGTCGAACCTCGGCTGCACGTCGGCGCAGCGCGCGCTGAACTTCGCCGCGACGAACGCCTATCAGGCGGCCGAGAGCTTCGCGGCCGCGCTCGCTCGCGGCATGGTCCTCGACACCATCGACACCCAGCGGAGCGCGATCTGCCGCCAGGATTCCGACTGCTGGGACGTGCGGCTGCGCTTCTTCGATCCCGACAACGGCCGGCGCGCGCGCAGGCTGTCTCGCTTCACCGTCGACGTCAGCGAGGTCGTGCCCGTGACGCTTGGCGAGATCCGCGTCTGGTCGGAGTCTGCGGTCGCGAGGGCGGCCGCATGAAGGTCAATGACAGACGGGCGACGGTCCCGAACGGAGGCGCCTCATGAGTGAGACGGAGAACGCACAGACGACGGCGAACGGAGCGTCGACCCGGCCGCTGGGTGTCGTCGACGTCGACTGGAACCTCGTCGTGCCGGAGGTCGACATCCACCTCGTCGGCTACGGCGACCGGCTGCCGAACGACTTCACGCTCGAGATGCTGGCGGTCCTGCAGCGCTGCACGCGCGTCTTCGGAGCTCCGCCGATCCATGCCCCCGACTTCAAGGTCCCGGCGATGGAGAACCTGCTCGAGCTCTACAGCCCCGGCAAGTACCGTGACGAGAGCCACGAGGAGATGGCCGAGGTCGTGCTCGCGGCGGCCGCGGCCGATTCGCCGGTGGCGCTCGCGACGTACGGCAGCCCGATGGTCGGCACGTACGCCGCGCACCGCGTCCTCGAGCTCGCGCCCCAGCGCGACCTGACGGTCCACGTCACCAACGCGGTCCCGTCGTTCGACGGCATCTGGGCGGACTTCAACATCGATCCGTTCTTCGGCTTCGAGATCTGGGACGCGACGACGTTCGTGCGGCTCGGGATCGTGCCGAGCACGCGGGCGCACCTGCTGCTGTCGCAGGCACCGATGCTCGACGTCACGGCGGGAATCGACTCCGACTCGTCGCCGCTCGGCACCGGCTCGACGGCGTCGGCGCTGCGCGACCACCTGCTGCGCTACTACGCGCCCGAGCACGAGGTGCATGTCGTCACGACGGAAGCTGGGACGGGCCCGCACCAGCTGGCCGCCGGCATCGAGACGGTCGCGCTGCGCGATCTCGACGATCTCGGCCGCCGACAGCTCGGCACGCTGCTCGTGCAGCGGGCCAAGCGCCTGCCATTCGACTTCGAGCGCTCCGCGGCGGCCGGCGCGGCGGCCGACTAGACGGTGCGCGGCAACGCTCGGACGCAGGCAGACCGTGTGACCGTGTCGGCCGCGCGGTCATCGTCACCCTGCGGTCCTCGCGGCGCGTACACGGCGAGCCCCGCCGGCTCGGGCGCACGATACGACCACGCCAAACGGAGGACCCGATGAAGAACGCCGACAACGCGAGCGCCGCGAGCGCGCAGGACGGTGCGATGGAGGTTCCCTGGAACCTCGTCGTGCCTGAGGTCGACATCCACCTCGTCGGCTACGGCAACCGGCTGCCGAACGACTTCACGCTCGAGCTGCTGGCGGTCCTGCAGCGCTGCAAGCGGATCTTCGGTGTGCCGCCGATCCACGCGCCCTCGTTCAAGGTCCCGCCGATGGAGAGCCTGCTGCACCTCTACAGCCCCGACAAGCACCGCGCCGAGACCTACATGGAGATGGTCGAGATCGTGCTCGCGGCGGCGGCAGCCGACCCGCCGGTGGCCTTCGCCACCTACGGCAGCGCGATGGTCGGCACCTACGCGACGCACCGCATCCTCGAGGTCGCCCCGCAGCGCGGCCTGACCGTGCACGTCACGAACGCGACATCGTCCTTCGACGGCATCTGGGCGGACTTCAACATCGATCCGTGCCTCGGCTTCGCGATTTGGGAGGCGACCATGTTCCTGCGCCTCGAGATCGTGCCCAACACGCGCGCGCACCTGCTGCTGCCGCAGGCGCCGGTGCTCGACGTCTCGGTCGGCATCGATCCCGACAAGATGCAGATGGAGTCCAGCTCGACCGTGCCGGCGCTCCGTGACCGTCTGCTGCGCTTCTACCCTCCCGATCACGAGGTCCATTTCGACACGACGGGGTCGGGAGCGGGTGCGCGCCTGCGGGCGCCGGACATCGAGACCGTCGCGCTGCGCGACCTCGATCATCCGGGCCGCCAGCAGGCAAGCACCCTGATCGTTCCGCGCCTCCAGCGCGCCGAGCTCGACTTCGATCGCCCGGCACACGTCGCCGTCGCGCCGGAGTGACCCCGATCGGCAACCATCCCGCCCAATCGAGCACTGGAGGACAAGCCCGGTGACCCCAGCCCCCCGCAAGCCCCCGGCTCGCAAGAGCCAAGCTAAGAAGCCCGAGACGAGCGCCGCCGAGCAGCCCTCCTCCGCGTCCCCGGCGGCGGCGCAGCCAGCCGCTGAACCGCCACCGGCGTTCGTGCCGGCGCCCGCGACTCCGGCGGCGGTCGCCACGCCCGTGCCGATCGAGGCGTCCCGTCCGAACCTCCTCGACACCGGTCTGTCCGATTACGGGATGTGGGTCGAGATCGTCAAATCCATGTCGGCGCCGCCGGAGACGCCGGGGGAGCGCGCGGGAAGGATCTGGAGCTGACACGCCGGCGATGACGGCGCCACCATGGCCGCGATCCGCAGGCGACGGGCGAGCTCGGCACCGAGATCATCGAGCGCGGCTGAGGACCGAGCTGGACCTGAGCAGGGCGAGGAGCGTGCGGGCTACGGCCGCCGGTTCGGCATATACCTGCAGGTACGTGAAGCGCACGACGCGGTAGCCGGCGACCATGAGCAGCGCGTCGCGCGCCCGGTCGCGCTCGAAGGCGGAGCGCGTGCCGTGGTGGCGACGGCCGTCGGTCTCGGCGATGAGGCGCTGCTCGCGCTAGAGGAAGTCGACCTCGTGACCTTCGACGCGGGCGTTGACCGCCGGAGCGGGCACGTCATGTGCTGCGCAGAGCGCGAGGAACATCGCCTCGAGTTCGCTGCGCGTGAGCACGTCCTCGCGATAGGCGTCGAGCACGGACGCCACGCGGCCGCTGCCGCGGCGCGTCGGATGGCGTGCGAGCGTGTCCCGCATGGCGTGCAGGTCGAACAATCGCAGCGCCTCGGCGCGCTCGACCGCCCTGGCAAGCGACGTCTGCGACACGGTCTCGGCGAGATCGACGAGCGTGCGAGGTACCGACGTGACCGGGATGCCGCGGTGACTGGCGCGGTCGGCGTCGTCGAGCACGCACGGGCGGTGAATCTGGATGCCCGGTCGCGGCTTGCGTCCCGCCCGCGAGGTGAGCGTCACGTCGACGATGTTCGCGGCTGACGGTCGCAGCTCCCACCGCGCGGCTGCGCTGCGATGGCTCAGCAGCGCGCCCTCTCCGCAGGCCAGCGTAGCCGCCAGCCAGCGGCCTTCGCGTGCCAGCCGCGGGTGGCCGACCGCGTAGACGCGGCGGTGGACGGAATGCAGGCGCCCCGCCCGCCCACGGTGCGCGATCGCTCCCCGTCCCAGCCCCGCGGCAAGCAGTTGATTGAGGCTCACGACGCCGTGCTGGTGCGCCGCGATCTCCGCGATGCGCCGGTCCGGCGGGGGCGGGGCGCTTTTGGCATCCATGTGATGCGTAGGTCGCCCGGCCTTGGAGTTCGCCCCCGTGGCGGGTGGGGGCGGGGCGCTTTTGGCATCCATGTGATGCGTAAGTCGCCCGCCCTCGGAGTTCGCCCCCGGCGGGCGAGGCCCGTCTCTCTTGCCCTCCATCGCATCCGCCCGTTGCAGGCGCGGCCGAGCCGACGGGGCGGTGTGTCTAATCTCCGACCATGACCGTGATGGCCGGGAGCTAGCGGACTGCCCGTGGCCGAGCGCCGGACAGCCGTCATCGACATGGGCTCCAACTCGTTCCGGCTCGTCGTCTTCACAGATGCCGACGGCTGGTGGAAGCGCACGGACGAGATCTACCTGGCGGTGCGCATCGGGGAGGGCCTGCAGGCGACGGGCGAGCTCGGCGCCGAGCCGATCGCGCGCGCGCTGCAGGCGGCGGAGGTCTTCGCGCATTTCTGCGGCGCGACGGGGATCGGGCGCGACGACATCCAGGCGGTCGCGACGAGCGCGATCCGCGACGCCTCCAACCAGGCGACGTTCCTCGAGCTCGTGCGCGCGCAGACCGGCCTGGAGGTGCGCGTCCTGTCGCGCGAGGAGGAGGCGACGTTCGGCTACCTCGCTGCGGTGAACTCGACGACGCTCACCGACGGCGCCGTGCTCGACCTCGGCGGCGGCTCGCTCCAGCTCGTCGAGGTCTTCAGCCGCCATCCGGGGCGTCTCGGCTCGTGGCCGCTCGGGTCGGTGCGGATGACCGAGCACTTCCTGCCCGATGGCGACGAGGCGCCGAAGAAGGCGCGCAAGGCGCTGCGTGCGCACGTCACCGAGGTGCTCGAGGGCGGCGCCGCCTGGCTGCCGCGCAGCGGACGGCGAATCCTCGGAATCGGCGGCACGATGCGCAACCTCGCGGCCGCCGCCCAGGCCGAGGCGGGCCTGCCGTCGACCGGCGTGCAGGGCTTCGCCATCGAGCGGGACGCGCTCGACGCGCTCGTCGACCGCCTGGCGTCGATGCCGGCCTCCGAGCGCGGCTCGGTCAAGGGCATCAAGTACGCCCGCGCCGATCTCATCCTCGCCGGCGCGCTCGTCGTCCAGGCCGTGCTCGAATACGGCGGCTTCGAGGCCATCGAGGTCACCGAGGCGGGTCTGCGCGAGGGGATCTTCTTCAGCTCCTACCTCGGCGGCGACCCGCCGCTGTTCGACGACGTGCGCCGCGCGAGCGTCCTGAACCTCGCCGCGCGCTACCACGTCAACCCGGCCCACACCGAGCACGTCGCGCGGCTGGCGATGGGCCTCTTCGACGAGCTCGCCGAGGCGGGCCTGCACGACGGCGACCGCTGGGAGCGCGAGCTGCTGTTCTCGGCCTGCGTCCTGCACGACATCGGCATGTCCGTCGACTACGACGACCACCACAAGCACTCGCGCTACCTCATCCTCAACGCCGGGCTGGCGGGCTTCAGCCCGCGCGAGGTCGCCCTCGTCGCGCAGGCCGCGCGCTACCACCGCAAGGGCATGCCGGACTTCGGCGAGCTCGCCCCGCTCGCCGGGGACGGCGACGCGGAGCGCCTCGACCGGCTGGCGATCCTCCTGCGCCTCGCCGAGGACCTCGAGCGCAGCCGTGACCAGAGCGTTCGCGCCGCGCACATCGCCGCCGACGACGGGACGATACGGCTCGAGCTCGACGCCGAGGGCGCCGCGAGCGTCCAGCGCTGGGCGGCCCAGCGCGAGGTCGAGCTATTCGACCGCGCCTTCGGCCGCCGGCTCGAGGTCGAGCCGGCGCCGGCCGGCGTCACACCGGAAGGCAGTCTCCCACGATGACAGCGCGCCATTGCTCGACCGTCGCCGGCGTCGAGCCGCCAGGCAGGCGCTCGCGATGACAGCGCGCCATTGCTCGACCGGCGTCCGCTCGCAGAACAGTCGGGGTCCCTCGCGATGAGTCTCACCCAGGGCAGCGGACCGCTCGGCGGCCGTCCGGCGGAGTCGAACTACACGATCGACGCGCCCGCGCACCGGATCCTCTTCGAGCCCGACTCACGGCGGCTGCGTGCGCTCGTAGCAGACCGCGTCGTGCTCGACACGACGCGCGCGCACCTGCTGCACGAGACCGGCATCCGGCCCGTGACGTACGTGCCGCTCGAGGACTTCGACGCCGAGCTGCTCGAGCGCACGCAGACGACGACGCACTGCCCGTTCAAGGGGGACGCCTCGTACTGGTCGCTGCGCGTCGACGGCGACGTGCGCGAAGACGCCGTCTGGGCCTACGAGGAGCCGCTCGAGCAGGCGGCGTGGCTGCGCGGGTTCGCGGCGCTCGGCTTCGACCGTGCCGACAGGTGGATGGTCGAGGACGAGCCCGTCGCCGGCTGGCTGCGCGACCCCTACCACCGCGTTGAGGTGCACGTGAGCTCGCGACCGGTTCGCGTGAGCGCCGGCGATGAGCTCATCGCGGAGAGCTCGCGGCCGACGCTCGTCTTCGAGACGAGCATGCCCGTGCGCGCCTACCTGCCGCGCGGTGACGTCGTCGCGGGCCACCTGCAGCCGAGCAACACACGCACGACCGATCCCTACATCGGCGACGCGATCCACTGGCACGTACACGCCGGCGGCGAGCGCTTCGCCGATGCGGCCCGGAGCTACGAGCTGCCGCGCGCCGAGGCGATGAAGATCGCCGGCCTCGTCTGCTTCGAGGCCGACGGCATCACCGTCGAGCTGGATGGTTGACTCCACGATCATCTCGTAACCGCCTGCTGGCCGACTACGTCGGCTCGGCCGGCCACGTCCACGAGGGCTACGGCAGCCGTGCCGACAGCTGCGCCCCGGCACGGCCGTCGAGGCCGTCGGGGTTGAGCCGGAAGTCGACGAACGGGGTTGTGACGATCTGCCGGTCGAGGACGACCGCGAAATGCTGGTTGTGCACGGACGGGTCATCCTTGATCCGCCGCAGCGAGCTCGCGGCGCCGCGGCGGGCCATCGTCCGCGTGAGCTGCTGGAAGCGCACGCGCCCGGGCTCGGTGAACTCGAAGAGGACGACCGGGCGGCCGGTGATGGGGTCCGTCGCTCGCCGCGGGTTGCGGAGCTCGGTCCCGCGGAGCGCGACGTCGTCCTCGAGGACGTACCAGCGGCGGGGGGAGCCCTCGGCGCCGACGAGCGCCGTGCCCGGCCTGACCTCGTACACCCGCACGACCGCGCGCCGGGCCGCGGGCACGGCGGCGAGCGCCCACACCCGGCTCGGCTCGCCGCGGCCGAAGACGCGCCGGCGCTTGCGGTCGACGACGTAGTAGAGGCTCGTCGTGCGGCCGTTGTCCGGCTCCACCCTCGCGGGCCGCCGGCTGGCGCGAAGCACCGCGTCGTAGAGCGACAGCGACCCCGTGCGGCCGGCGTTCGTTCCACCCGTGGCGGCCGCGTCCCCGGGCGCGGGGCGGCCGCGAGGGCCGATGACGTTGGGCTCCCAGTCGTAGAACTGGAGCCGGCGCATCTTCGCGGCGAGCGCGGGATCCGCCGCCGCGGCGTTCGCGCTGGCGCCACCGGAGTCCGAGTCGCCGCGACCGCTCAGCACCAGCACGCCGCTCACGGTCGCGACGACCGCGACCATCGCAACCACGACGAACAGACCGCGGCTCAGCATGCCGTGCGCGTCAGCGCCGGCGGGCGACGCTCTGCGCGTCGTCCTCGCGCGGCGCGCCGACGGGGATCATCCTCGTCTGCGTCGACACCGCGTCGACGGTCTCGGCCTCCTCGGCCTCGCGTTCCTCGAGGTGGTCGCCGTCGCAGAGCACGCGGAAGTTGCCGGTCACGCCGCCGTCGGCGTGGATCGTGATCCCCGGCAGGATCTCCTCGCCCTCGTCGAAGCCCAGGCGCTCCATGTCGAACGCCGCCAAGCCGATGCCGTAGGCGGTGTGCGTCGGGTTCTCGCGGTCGTGCGAGTTGACCCCGATCTGGAACGCGCGCAGGTTCTTGGCAACCTTCGACGTATCGACCATCGCGCTTAACCGTAGCGATTCCGCAGCCTGGATCCAGACTTGGGGCCTATCCGAACCGGGAGAGGCCCCTCACGCCTCGATCAGGACACCCGGGTTCAGCAGCCCGGCGGGATCGACCGCCGCCTTGGCGGCGCGCAACGCGGCGGCGAACGGCGCCGGGCGCTGGCGGTCGTACCACCGGCGGTGGTCGCGGCCGACCGCGTGGTGGTGGGTGATCGTGCCGCCCGCGGCGATGAGCGCGTCGGTCGCGGCGGCCTTGATCTGCGCCCACTGCTCGAGCTCCGCGCCGCGGCGCGCGGGCGCGAGCACGGTGAAGTACGGGGCAGGGCCGTCGGGATAGACGTGCGAGATGCGGCAGGTGATCCGCCCGCCCGTGCCGATCGTCTCGCCCGCGGCGGCGGTCACCGCGGCGTGCAGGGCGGCGAAGCGCTCCCACGTGATCGCGGTCTCGAACGTCTCCGAGAGGATCCCCATCGCGACGAAGGCGTCGCGCAGGTACGGAGCGCGGAAGAACGCCGCCCGCCAGGCGCCGACGGCGTCGCCGCCGGTCCCGCGACCCGCGCCCGGCACGCGGCCGCCGCGGCGCACCGCGCCCTCGTCCCACTCCCCGCCCACCTCGGCGCAGAGGTGCAGGCCGCGGTCGAGCAGCTCGCCGACCGGGGCGAGCGCGTCCTGCGCCGCCTCGAAGCCCAGCACGAGCAACGCCGCGGTGCCGTCGCTGGCGCCGGTCATCCGCGCCTCCTCGGCGTCGATGAGGCGGCAGTTTGAGGGTCGCAGACCCGACTGCGCGATCGCGCGCAGCGCGTCGATCCCCGTCTCGAACGTGCCGAAGCGCACGGCTGCCAGCGAGTGCGCCTGGGGCCGCGGGCGCACACGCACCCAGGCCTCGGTGATGACCCCGAGGATCCCCTCCGAGCCCAGGAGCATCCGGTCGGGCGAGGGCCCCGCGCCCGAGCCCGGCAGCCGCCGCGACTGCCACGCGCCGCTCGGCGTGATCGCGCGGACGGACTCGACGAGGTCGTCGATGTGCGTCTCGGCGGTCGCGAAGTGGCCGCCCGCCCGCGTTGCGATCCAGCCCCCGAGCGTCGAGAGCTCGAACGACTGCGGGTAGAAGCGCAGCGTGAGGTCCAGCGCGCGCAGCTGCTTCTCCAGCGCTGGCCCCAGCGCGCCCGCCTGGATGCAGGCGGCCTGCGAGACCTCGTCGATCTGCAGCACGCGGTCCATCCCGGAGAGGTCGAGCGAGAGCGCGCCGTCGAAGCGCGCGGGGATCTCGCACTGCACTCCGCCGCTGACGCTCGTGCCGCCGCCGTAGGGGATGACGGCGACGTTCGCGCCCGCCGCCCACTCCAGCAGCGCCTCGACGTCCCGCTCGCCGCGCGGCCGGGCGACGACGTCCGGCGGAAAGTCGAAGCGCCCGCGGAAGCCGCGCACGACGTCGGCGTAGGAGCATCCCCACGCGTGCGACGCGCGCGCGTGTGCGTCCGCAGCGCAGATCGACGCGAGCGCGGCGGGCGGCGCGACACGCGGGGCGGGGAGCACGACGTCCTCGAGCGCCACGGGCTCCTGCACCTCGCCCCCGGCGATCCGCAGGTGCTCCTCGAGGCCCGGCGCGGCGGCGCGCAGCTGCTGCGGCGACCACGCGTCGTCCTCGTAGCCCCATCCCCAGTGCTTGCGCCGGCGCATTCAGCGCGAGGCTAGTCCAGGGCGGCGCATGCCGCGACCGCGGTCGTCGCATCCTCCCACGCGAGGCATGCGCGGCGGTGTCTGCCGACGTCACGCGGGCGCGGCGTGGCGCGCCTGAACGTCTGCGGGCGATCTATCGTTGGCGGTATGAAGGCGCCAGCCATCCTCGCGCGCGGCCACTGGCCGGCGGAGCGCGTGCACACGCGCTGGCGCGAGGAGCACTACGAGCCCCCCGAGCATCACGCCGAGGCGGCCGATGCCGCGATCACGGCGCTGCGCGAGCGCGGCTCACCGAGCCACGACGGGCTCTCCGCGCGACTCGTCGCCCATGCCGAGGAGGGCGACCGGCTCCTGCTCGAGCTCCAGCCCACGCGCTGGGCGCTGCGGCTCGTCGAGGGCGACGCCTCCCGGTCGATGGCCGCCCTCGCCGTCACCCGCGACGCCGACGGGCGCTGGCTCGCCGGCCGGCGAGCCGCGTGGCTGTCGTCATGGCGCGGGCGCTGGGCGCTCGGCGCCGGCGGCGCCGTCGACCTCGGCGAGAGCCCGGCCGACACGCTCGCCCGCGAGCTGCGCGAGGAGTGGGCCGTCGAGCCGGAGCGGCTGACGGTCGAGGCGCTCGTGCGACTGCCCCACGAGCTCGTCATGGTCGTCGGCCTCGCCTGGCTGCCCGCGGGCGCCGACGTGACGATGGACGAGGAGCACGACGCCTACGCCTGGTGGCCGGCCGACGTCGCGGACTGGCCCGACGAGGCCGACGAGCCGCTGCGGCGGATGGCGACCCTCCTGGCGGCCGGTCTGCCATGACGCGCCTGCTGACCTTCGACCGCCTGAAGTGGGCGTCGTTCACCCACTCGGCGATCTACGCCGTCCTGCTCACCGTCTGGCTCGTCCCCGGTCTGCACCGCTTCGAGATGGTCTTCGGGATGGCCCACGGGCTCGGCTGGATCGCGATGTCGATCGCCTGCATCGCCGCCCTGCGCCTGCGGGTCATCGACCTGCGCCTCGCCGTCGCCGTCGCGGTGATCGGCGGGATCGGCCCGTTCGTCGGCTCGCTGGAGTTCGTGCGCCAGCGTCGCCGCGGGCGCGGCGCGGGTGCGGCGAGCGCGGCGCCGACGCGCGCCTAGACGTCTCGTCTGAACCAGCTTCTCAGCGACTCGCCAGGACGGTGACCGCGATGCTGACCGCTCGGGTGATGTCGGCGTCGACGGCGTCGTCCGCGGCCGGATCGTCAGGCAACGCGGGAAACGGTCCTCGCTCACGACGGGAGGCCGAACGACGTCGCGGCGTTGGCCACGAGCTCGGCAAGCGGGACGTTGCGGTCGCGCACGGCGCGGTCGGTGAAGCCCGCATGGACCGCGAAGGTGCGCGCGCCGTCCGGGCTGGGCGCGAGGAGGCTGACCTGGCCGTGATCCGTGCCTGCCGGCAGGTCGGTGCCCGCGTCGGCGCCCAGTGCGACGAGCACGCGCGACCCGTCCGACCAGAGCACGTCGTGGGCGGCGAGCGCCGCGCCGGCGCGGGCGTCCGGCTCCAGCTGGATGAGCAGCGGGTCCTCGACCTCGGCGCGCAGCGGCAGGCGCTCGTCGCCACTCGCGCGTCCAGGGCGTGCGCGAGGCCCGTCCGGGTCAGCAGCGCTAACGCCGTCGCGCGGCGGCCCGGGCCGCGCTCGATCCAACAAGGCCGATCGGCGGGTGCAGCTCGTCGATCCTGCCGGTCAGGCGGGCGAAGACGACCGGCTCGCCGAGCGCCACGGGCAGCGCGAGTCGCGGGTGGGGCACCGGCAGCCAACCCGCGCCGGCCGCCGAGGCGTCCCGCAGGAGCTCGTCGACCGCCGGCAGCAGGTCGATCGCCGCGGGCCGCGCGCGCCCTCGCAGGACGCCCACGCGATGGTCCAACACGATGTCGATCGTGCACGGGCCGACCGCTGGCAGGGTCATCCTCCAGGCAGCAGATCCACGGCCGCCGGGCGCAAACGGACGTGCCGCGCGAGTGTGCAATCTCACTGCGAGCCGCTCGTGGTGCTCTACAGTGGGGTGCCGGCATGGCAGTGGACACGACAGTTCAGGTCACCCTCCCCGGGATGGGGGAGTCGGTCCGCGAGGGGACGATCCTCGAGTGGCACAAGCAGCAGGGCGATCTCGTTGCGGCCGACGAGACGCTCGTCGAGGTCTCGACCGACAAGGTCGACGCCGAGGTGCCCGCCCCGATCGCGGGGACGCTCTCGAAGATCTTCGCGGCCGAGGGCGAGACGGTCGCCGTCGGCGCCGTCCTGGCGGAGATCTCGCCGAATGGGCCCGCCGCCGAGCCGGCCGCCGCCGGGCCTGCCGGCGCCGAGCCGGCCACGACCGGCGGCCCCGCCGGCGATGCGCCCCTCGTCGACATCGTCGCGCCGGGCGGCGGCGAGTCGGTCACCGAGGGCACGATCCTCGAGTGGGCCGTGCAGGTCGGCGACGTGGTGCAGGACGGCCAGACCATCGTCGAGCTGTCGACCGACAAGGTCGACATGGAGCTCCCGGCCCCGACCGCCGGCACGATCACCGAGATCATCGCCGCGGCCGGGCAGACGGTCGCCGTCGGGCAGGTCATCGCGCGCATGCGCCCCGGCTTGGGCGCCAACGGCGCCACGGCCGCCGCGCCATCGGCGGCCCCGCCGGTACCGGAGCCCTCTCCCAACGGCGCGCCGGCCTCGCCGGTCGCGCGCCGCGTCGCGGCCGTCGAAGGGGTCGACATCTCCTCCCTGCAGGGCAGCGGCCCGGCCGGTCGCATCACGAAGGCCGACGTGCTCGCGGCGAAGGCCGCCCCGCCACGGTCGGCGCCCGCCGCACGGCCGGCGCCCGCCGCACGGCCGGCAGGGGCCACGGAGCTGCGCGGCGGCGCGGCGATGCTCGCCCGCCACATGGACGACTCGCGGCAGGTCCCGACCGCGACATCGTTTCGGACGATCACCGTCACGGTCATGGACGCGCGCCGTCGCGAGCTCAAGGCCGCCGGCCACAAGGTCTCCTTCACGCACCTCATCGCCTACGCGGTCGCCCGCGCGGCGACCGACGTCATGCCGGTCATGGCGCACCACTACGCCGAGATCGAGGGCAAGCCGCACCGCGTCGACGACAGCGCCGTGAACCTCGGAATCGCCGTCGACGTCGAGAAGCGCGACGGCTCGCGCACGCTCATGGTCCCCGTCATCCGCGACGCCGGCCGGCTGAGCTTCCCGGAGTTCCTCGACGCCTTCGGCGCGCTCATCGCAGCCGCCCGCGACAACGCGCTGACCGCCGACCACCTCACCGGCGCGAACGTCTCGCTCACGAACCCGGGCGGCATCGGCACGATCGCATCCGTCCCGCGGCTCATGCCGGGGCAGGGCACGATCGTCGCGACCGGCGCGATCGACTACCCCGTGGGCTTCGGAGCGGTCGGCGACATGATCGGCGCCGAGAAGGTCATGACGATGACCTCCACGTACGACCACCGCGTCATCCAGGGCGCGGAGTCCGGTCGCTTCCTCGCCGTCGTCGAGGAGTACCTCCAGGGCGAGCACGCCTTCTACGACGACCTCTTCGAGCAGCTCGGCACGCCCCTGGGCCCCGTGCCACCGCGGCCCGCCCCCGCGGCGGCCGCGGCTGCCGCGCGCGAGACGACCGCGGCGCCCCCGGTCGCCGGCGAGGCGCTGGAGGAGCTTCTGCAGGCGGTGCAGGCCGCCACGTCGGTCGTCAAGGCGCATCGCACCCACGGCCACCTTGCCGCGCGGCTGGACCCGCTCGGCCGCGAGCCCGAGGGCGACCCCGCGCTCGACCCGGTGCGGATCGGCCTGACGCCGGAGATCATGGCCCGTATCCCGGCGAAGATCCTGCGCATGCACGTGCCCGGGGGGACGCTCGCCGACGCCCTGCCGCACCTGCACGAGACCTACTGCGGCACGATCGCCTACGAGATCGAGCACATCGCGTCGCACCGTCAGCGCACGTGGCTGCGCGAGAAGATCGAGTCCGGGGCGTACCGCATGCCGCTGAGCCCGGAGGAGCAGAAGGCGCTGCTCAAGCGGCTCGTCGAGGTCGACGCGCTCGAGCGCTTCATGCACAAGGCCTACCTCGGCCAGAAGCAGTTCTCGATCGAGGGCCTGGACATGACGGTCCCGATGCTCGACGAGCTCATCCAGCTGGCGGCCGCCAACGGCGGCCGCGAGGTCGTGCTCGGCATGGCCCACCGCGGCCGGCTCAACGTGCTCGCCCACAACCTCGGCCGGCCGTACGACACGATCTTCGCCGAGTTCGAGGGCGCCTCCACGCTGGAGGCCGTCACGACGATCCCGCAGGGGGGCACCGGCGACGTGAAGTACCACCACGGCGCGCAGGGCTCCTACCAGCTCCCCGACGGCTCCTCGATCCTCGTGAACCTCGAGTCCAACCCGTCGCACCTGGAGTACGTCGGCCCGGTCGTCACCGGCGCCTCGCGGGCCGCGCAGACGACGCGTCAGGGCCCGCACGCCCACCGCGACACGGACTCCGCCGTGCCGATCGTCCTGCACGGCGACGCCGCGCTGCCGGCGCAGGGGGTCGTCCCCGAGACGCTGAACCTCCAGGGCCTCGACGGCTATTCGGTGGGCGGCACGCTGCACCTCGTCCAGAACAACCAGGTCGGCTTCACGACCGATCCCGACGAGGCGCGCTCCACCCGCTGGGCGTCGGACGTCGCCAAGGGCTTCGACGTGCCGATCATCCACGTCAATGCCGACGACGTCAGCGCCTGCCTGTCGGCGGTGCGCCTGGCCTGGGCGTTTCGCAGCGAGTTCGGCCACGACGTGCTCATCGACCTCATCGGCTATCGCCGCTTCGGCCACAACGAGGCCGACGAGCCCGCCTACACGCAGCCGGAGATGTACCAGCGCATCAAGAATCACAGGCGCGTCGCGGACATCTGGGCCGAGCAGCTCGTGGCGCAGGGCGTCGTGACGTCGCAGGATGTCGAGCGCCAGAAGAACGAGGTCTGGGACGAGCTCACGCGCCTGCACCAGCAGCTCAAGGCCCAGATCAAGCGCGCGCAGGAGGTCGGCCAGGTCGAGCAGCAGACAGGCGAGTACCAGCTCGACCGCACGCCGTCGCCCGAGGTCAAGACGGCGGTGAGCGACGCACGGTTGCGCAGCCTCAACGAAGAGCTGCTGCGCGTCCCCGACGGCTTCACGGTCCACCCGAAGCTCGTCAGCCAGCTCGAGCGCCGCCGCGATGCCCTCGGCGACGAGGGCGGGATCGACTGGGCGCACGCCGAGCAGCTCGCCTTCGCCTCGCTGCTGACGGAGGGAACGCCGATCCGCCTCACGGGCCAGGACGTCGAGCGCGGCACGTTCTCCCAGCGCCACATGGTCCTGCACGACGCCAAGACCGGCCAGACGATCTGCCCGATCCAGTCGCTGCCGGGTGCGCTGGCGCCGTTCGAGCTGCACAACTCGCCGCTGTCGGAGGTCGCCTGCCTCGGCTTCGAGTACGGCTACAGCGCCGAGGCGCCGGAGACACTCGTCCTGTGGGAGGCGCAGTTCGGCGACTTCGTCAACTCCGCGCAGGTCATCATCGACCAGTTCATCGCAAGCGGCCTGGCGAAATGGGGGCAGACCTCGCGGCTCGTGCTGCTGCTGCCGCACGGCTACGAGGGCTCGGGCCCCGAGCACTCCTCGGCCCGCCTGGAGCGCTTTTTGACGCTCGCCTCGGAGGGCAACATGCGCGTGGCCAACGTCACGACGCCGGCGCAGTACTTCCACCTCATCCGCCGCCAGGCGCGCGTCGCCAAGCAGCGCCCGCTCATCCTCATGACGCCGAAGTCGCTGCTGCGGCTGCCGCAGGCGACCAACCGCATCCAGCACCTCTCCGAGACGCGCTTCTTCCCGGTCCTCGGCGAGCCCCGCGTCCCGGCCGAGAAGGTCAAGCGCCTGGCGCTGTGCACCGGCAAGATCTACTACGACCTCGTCGGCCATCCCAAGCGCAAGGGCAACGAGGGCGTCGCGATCGGCCGCGTCGAGCTGCTCTACCCGTTCCCGCAGGCCCAGATCCTCGAGCTCATCGAGAGCTACCCGAACCTCACCGAGGTCGTCTGGGTGCAGGAGGAGCCGCGCAACATGGGCGCCCGCGCGCACATGTTCCCGCGCCTCATGCAGATCCTCCCCGAGGAGCTGCGCTTCGGCTACATCGGCCGCCCCGAGCGCGCGAGCACCGGCGAGGGCTATCCGGCCGCCCACGTCGCCGAGCAGTCGCGCATCATCGAGACGGCGCTCGACCTCTCGATTCCGGTCTCGCTGTATCCGGTGAAGACGCCCGGCGAGCGGTAGCTCGCGCGGCTCGCGGCGTGGCCGCTACAGGCGCGCGCGCCTGCGCCAGGCGGAAGCGTCCCTGCAGCCACCACGCCAGGCCACCGGCGAGCGCGAGGTCGACGACGAGCACGAGCGGGCCGCGCCACTCGCTCGTGACGAGGACGACGACGAGCATGTGGACGGTCACCACCGGCAACAGCCCGAGCAGGACGCTGTGCGAGCGAAAGCCGGCGAAGTGCTCGCGCAGGCAGAGCTCGCCGACGGCGACCGTCAGCACGACGACGCCGATCGCCAGCAGCCACACGCCGCGCGACCCGCCGCTCGCAAAGCCGGCGAGGAAGAGGACGATGCCGACGGCCATCGCGATCTCCGTCAGCGGGAAGGGCGCCCAGATCGCGTCCGGACGCGGGATGCCGTCGCGCATCTCGGAGCGTGACGGGTGCCGCTGGCGCGGCGCCGGTGCGCCCGCGGGCGCGGCGGCCCGGGGCGCTGCGGCGGCCAGCGGCTTCGCCGCGGTGGATTCGGCGCCGCGGGCGCGCTGGCGCTGCTTCTTCTTCGCGCGTTGCTTGCTCACGACCGGGCGAGGCTAGCGCACGCCTCAGCGTGGACCGCCGCCTTCCGCGTCCTGCGGGGTGTGTCGTCCCGCGATCGCTCTGCGTTCGCCGGATGACGCCCCTCCGGGCCAGCTCGCGCTAGGCCCGCCCGCGCGCGAAGTCCACGAACCAGTCCAGCGCCGCCGGGTTGGCGAGCGAGTCGCGACTCGCCGCATGCTCGGGCGGGGTGCCCGAGAGGATCCGCTTCACCGGCACCTCGAGCACCTTGCCCGAGAGCGTCCGCGGCACCTCGGCGATGGCGTAGACCTCCTCGGGCACGTGGCGCGGCGAGCAGTCCTCGCGCACGCGCCGGGCGATCGCGGCCCGCAGCTCGTCGTCGAGGGTCGCGCCCTCGCGCAGGACGACGAAGAGCGCCATCCAGCTCTCGGCGCCGGCGCGCGGGACGTCGACGACGAGCGCGTCGACGACCTCGTCGAGTGCGAGCACGGCGCGGTAGATCTCGCTCGTGCCCATCCGCACCCCGCCGCGGTTGATCGTCGAGTCGCTGCGGCCGTGGATGATCGCCGTCCCGCGCGAGGTGATCTCGATCCAGTCGCCGTGGCGCCAGACGCCGGGGTACATCGCGAAGTACGCCTCGCGCAGCCGCTCGCCGCCGGGGTCGTTCCAGAAGCGCAGCGGCATCGACGGCATCGGCTGGGTGATGACGAGCTCGCCGACCTCGTCGACGAG
>Ga0136631_10000142_pt1 | contig 21207 bp, 20 predicted proteins | sample AntDrymUQ6012206_2_FD_104655 | JGI IMG/M metagenome (GOLD analysis project Ga0136631, IMG submission 104655) | Polar desert sand microbial communities from Dry Valleys, Antarctica - metaG UQ601 (22.06) | ecosystem: Environmental > Terrestrial > Soil > Desert | place: Antarctica: Dry Valley... | reverse complement strand
GTCCCGGGGCTGCGCCAGGCCGGGGCTCCCCGCCTGGAGACCGGCACCAGCCGCACCAAGGCCTACGTGGGAGCGCGCCGCGCCGTGACCTTCTCCTACCGCGTGAGCGACGGCCAGCCGGCCAGGGTGCGGGTGGAGCTGGTTCGCGCCAGCGACGCCTCGGTGGTGCGCACATGGACGCCCACCACAGCCGAAGGGGCCGTGCAGACGCTCTCCTGGAACGGCAAGGTGGGCCGCGGCCAGGCCCCGCGCGGGCGCTACTCCTTCCGCCTCACGGTCGACGCGGCCGACGGCGCCCGCGCCCAGAGCTCACAGGTCGGTGACTCCACCCGAGATGCCTTCGACCTCTACGACCACGTCTTCCCCATCCGCGGGCGGCACGACTACGGGGGGGCGGGCGCGCGCTTTGGGACGGGGCGCGCCGGCCACAGCCATCAGGGCCAGGACATATTCGCCCGTTGCGGCACGCGGATGGTCGCGGCCAGGGGCGGGCTGGTGAAGTTCAGCGGCTACCACGCAGCGGCCGGCAACTACATGGTGATCGACGGCGGCACGAGCGGGTTCGACTACGCCTACATGCACATGACCGCGCCCAGTCCCTTCCGCAAGGGCGACCGCGTCTACACGGGCCAGGAGATCGGGACCGTGGGCGAGTCGGGCAACGCTCGTGGCTGCCACCTGCACTACGAACTGTGGGGCGATCCGGGCTGGTACACCGGCGGGCGGCCCGTGGACCCATTCCCAGCGCTCCGCGCCTGGGATTCCTGGAGCTAGCCCGGAAGCAGGTTAAGCGCGGGCTTCGAGTAGTCGGGAACACTTTCCGCCCGTAGAGGGGGTAAAGCCTTCCAGACTCTGGCAAGCGAGCCGCCACTGGCTACTCCCATTCGATGGTGCCGGGCGGCTTGCTGGTTATGTCCAGCACCGCCCGGTTCACCTGGCGGATCTCGTTGATCATCCGCGAGGCGATCCGCTCCAGCAGGTCGTAGGGCAGGCGCGCCCAGTCGGCGGTCATCGCGTCGTCTGAGGTGACCGCGCGGATCACCACGACATAGCCGTAGGTGCGCTCGTCGCCCTGCACGCCCACAGTGCGCAGGTCGCCGGGCAGCACGCAGAACGACTGCCACAGCTCGCGGTAGAGGCCGGCCTGGCGGATCTCGTCCTGGAGCACGTAGTCGGCGTCGCGGAGGATCTCCAGGCGCTCCTTGGTCACGTCGCCCCCGACTATCCGGATCCCCAGACCCGGTCCTGGGAACGGCTGGCGCCACACGAGCTTCTCGGGCAGCCCCAGCTCGATCCCAACCTGGCGTACCTCGTCCTTGAATAGCGCGCGCAGGGGCTCGACGAGCTCGAACTCCAGGTCGTCGGGTAGCCCGCCCACGTTGTGGTGGGACTTGATCGTGGCCGCGCCCGTGCCACCGCCCGACTCGATCACGTCCGAGTAGAGCGTGCCCTGCACCAGGTAGCGGGGATCCCGGAGCTTGGCCGCCTCCTCCTCGAACACGCGAATGAACTCGGTGCCGATGATCTTGCGCTTGGCCTCGGGCTCGGACACGCCCTTCAGCCGCTCCAGGAAGCGCTCCTGCGCATCCACGGCCACCAGCGGCACCTTGAACGTGTCGCGGAAGGCGGCGACCACCTGCTCGCCCTCGTTCTTGCGCATCAGGCCGTGGTCCACGAACACGCACGTGAGCTGGTCGCCTATCGCGCGGTGCACGAGCAGGGCAGCCACCGAGGAGTCCACGCCGCCCGACAGGCCGCAGATCACCTGACCGTCGCCCACCTGCTCGCGTATGCGGCGGATCTGCTCCTCGGCCACGTTCGCGGCATTCCAGCTCATGTCACAGCCGCAGATGTCCTTCAGGAAGCGGGTGAGGATCTGTGTGCCGTACGGGGTGTGCACCACCTCAGGGTGGAACTGGATGCCGTACAGGCCGCGCTCGGTGTCCTCGAAGGCCGCCACGGGCGATTCGGTCGACGACGCCAGCGCCGTGGCCCCCGGCGGGGGCTCGTACACCGTGTCGCGGTGGCTCATCCAGCAGCTCTGCTCGCCGGGCAGCCCCTCGAGCAGGCGGCCGGGCTCGGAGACTTTCAACTGCGAGCGGCCGAACTCGCCCACCTCAGCGCCCTCCACCCGGCCACCCAGCTCGAGCACCATCAGCTGCATGCCGTAACAGATGCCGAGCACCGGAATGCCGAGCTCCAGCAGCTCCCGCCGCAGCGCGGGCGCGCCGTCGGCGTACACCGACGCCGGACCGCCGGAGAGGATCAGCCCCCTCGGGTTGCGGCGTCGGACCTCGTCGAGGTCCACATGGTGGGGCATCAGCTCGCTGAACACCCCGCACTCGCGCACCCGGCGCGCGATCAGCTGCGAGTACTGGCCCCCGAAGTCGAGCACCAGCACCTCATCGTTCTTCTTGGCCGCCTCAACCTCGGGAGGCGGCGGAACTGTGACGGTGCGGGCCTCCACCTACTCCACGAGTGCGGGGTCACCGACCGGAGCGGATCCGTTGGTGACGCCGTCCGACGCCGGAGCCGCCCTGGCCGCCGACTGGGCGCCCATGCCGATCGCCTGGTCGCGCTGCAGCTGCTTGCCCTCGGTCTGCAACGAGGGTGCCACCATCACCTCGGCGCGGTGGAAGGACGGAATGTCCTCGTACCCGCACGTGGCCATCGACGTGCGAAGGCTGCCCATCAGGTTGAAGGTGCCGTCGTTCTCGTGCGCGGGGCCATTCACTATCTGCTCGAGTGACCCGTTCTGCGTGGTCTTCACCCGGGCGCCCCGCGGGAGCTCGGGATGGAAGGTGGCCATGCCCCAGTGGAAGCCGTGTCCGGGGGCCTCGTAGGCGCGCGCGAGAGGCGAGCCGATCATCACGGCGTCGGCCCCGCAGGCGAACGCCTTCGAGATGTCCCCGCCGTTGCGCATGCCGCCGTCGGCGATCACCTTCACGTAGTCGCCGGTCTCGAGCATGTTCTGTGACCGGGCCGCGGCCACGTCTGCGATCGCGGTGGCCTGTGGCACTCCGATGCCGAGCACCCCGCGCGTGGTGCACGCGGCGCCGGGACCGACCCCCACGAGCACGGCCTTGGCGCCGGTGCGCATGAGGTGCAGGCCGGTGGCGTAGGAGGCGCAGCCGCCGACCACGACCGGCACCGGCACCTCGCGGATGAACTCCTTGAGGTTGAGGGGCGGGCGCGCCTCGTCGGTGGACACGTGCTCCGCGGAGATCACAGTGCCCTGGATCACCAGGATGTCGACACCGGCCTCCAGCGCCTTCTCGTAGTGGGTGCGCACACGCTGGGGTGTGAGGGAGGCGGCGCAGACCACGCGCTGCTCCTTGACCTCGCGTATGCGCTGGGCCATCAGGTCGGGGTCGATCGGCTGGCTGTAGATGCGCTGCATCTCTGCCGTGGCCGCCTCCTTGCCGAACTCCGCGATCCGCTCGAGCTGCTCCTCCGCGTCCTCGTAGCGGGAGAAGATCCCCTCGAGGTTGAGCACGGCGAGCCCGCCGAGCTTGCCCATCAGGCCGGCGGTGCGGGGCGAGACGACGCCATCCATCGCCGAGGCCAGCAGCGGCAGCTCGAACCGGTAGTCACCCAGCGTCCAGGTGATGTCGATGTCATCGGGGTCGCGCGTGCGGCGCGACGGGACGATCGCGATGTCGTCGAAGCCGTATGCGCGGCGGCCCTTCTTGCCCCGGCCAATCTCTACTTCCATGGCGGCATCCTAGGTTCGGCGGCGGACAGGACACTCGACCTTACCAGCGGGCCCGGGGCTGCCCGGCACCCCGCCGAAAAGCCTCGCAACGAGCGGGAAGGCGCCTCTTTGGTCTTCAGCCGCGAAGGCGCAGCAGGCGTCGTACCGAGGCCCGGTTGCCCGAGGGGTCGGTCGCGTGAACGCGCAGGGTCAGCCGGTGCGGGCGCACCCGCGCCAGCAGGCGCCGCGAGCGGGCAGACACACGCACCCGGACGATCCTCGACCCCGCCATCGCGAGGCTGCCGCTCGCGCGGCCGACCACGACGTTGGGCGAGGCGATCTTCAACTGGGAGGCGCGGGCTCCTGCCACGCGCGCACGCGCGACCGTCACCTCCAGTCGCAGCGAACACGTCTCTGAGCAGCGCGTGCGAATCGGAACTCCCCGGCGCAGGACCGTCCGCAGCCTGAAGCTCGAGGCGAACCGTGTGGCCAACAGCGGTGCAGCAGTGTCACGGGCCGCCACCGCCGGTGCCGCCGGTGCCGCCGGGGGAACGGCGGTGGACTGGCGAGCGGGGTCTATGCCCGCCTCGGGCGGGAAAGCCGCCTCGCTCGGCGGACTCGCCAGCGCCCGGTCGGCGTTGAGCCGGCCACCGGTGAGCGTCACGCCCGCGAAGGCCGGCCGCGCATCCACACTGGCGAGCAGCGACGCGCGGATCGCCGCCACGGAGGACTGCGGGTAAAGGGACTTCATCAGGGCGGCGGTGCCGGCCACATGCGGGGTAGCGGTCGAAGTGCCGCTCATCGACCCCCATTGACGACCCGGAAGGCTGCTCACGATGTCCACGCCCGGTGCGGCGAGGTCGACCGACTGGCGCCCGTAACTGGCGAAGCCAGGCCGGCCGTCGAGCCGATCGCTGGCCGTAACGCAGATGACGTTGGGCAACGGGTGATTGCACGGGTAGCTGCCGACGGCGTCGTTGTCGCGGCCATCGTTGCCGGCGCCCACGACGAACAGCGTTTCGGAGGCAGCCCTGATCGCGTCGTACTCCGCTTGGGAGAAGGTCGGACCGGCCAGGCTGGCGTTGACGATAGGGAGGCGCTTGGAGGCCGCGAAGCCGTATGCGGCGATGACGTCGGAGACGCGGCCCTGGTTGTTGGCGTCGAGCACACGCAGCGGCATCACCTTGACCTGCCACGCCACCCCCGCGACACCCCCGGCATCGTTACCGCGCGCTCCGAGCGTGCCGGCTACGTGCGTGCCGTGCCCGTTGGAGTCGGCCGGGTCGTTGTCGCCGTTGACCCAGTCCCATCCGCGCCAGTCGTCGACCAGCCCGTCGTTGTCGTCATCCCGGCCGTTGGTCTCGCGGCCGCCGCCGCTCTCGCCGGGGTTGCGGGCAATGTTCGGCGAAAGATCGGGATGGCTGTAGTCCACGCCGCTGTCGACGACGCCCACGGTGACCGCCGAGCTGCCGGTGGTGCGGTTCCAGGCGGCGGGCAGGCCGACCATGCTCAGGCCCCACTGCTGGAAGAAGTAAGGGTCGTTGGGCGTCCTGGCGGCCGAGCGGGTGACGTCGGGCTCCGCGTAGAGAACGTCCTCGGAGCGCTCGAGCCTCGCGACCGCATCCTCCACGGACACGCCGGGCTCGGGATCCACGAGCTGCAGGCCGCGGAGCGGCAGCGCCTGCTCGAAATCGGTGCCGGCGTGGCTGCGGGCGGCAAGCCGGTCCGCCGGCTCGGCGTGGCTGCGAAAGCGGACGAGCACCTGGCTGGCGTCGGAGTCGGCCGACGTGGCCTGTGACGCGCTCGCCGGCGCACATAGCGCGAGAACGGCTGCCGCCGTGATCGCCATCGTGATGCCCCGGTCCCCCACTCAGCCGGTATCGGCACTTCATGCTCGCTCTGGATCGGGGTAGGACATTTGTCCACAACGACAGAGGGCCCGCCTGCTGGCGGGCCCTCCGACTACTCAACCTGCGCTTGGCTACGGCCGGTTGCAGGCCACCGGAATCACGATGTGCTGGTCGCGGAAATCGACCACCAGCGCACCTTCGTCGGTGCAGACGTAGACACCGCCCACGACGACGTTGTCGCCGACCTGCACCAACGGGTTCAGGCTCAGCAGTGACGCGTCGCCGTTCACATCGACCCCGAGCTCCGCCAGCACCTCGCCGATCGGAGTGCTGCCCGGATCGATCGTCAGCGAGAAGGTGCAGGAGGGGACGAGCGCGTTGCACTGAAGCCCGCTCCCCTGCACCAGCGTGATCGTGCCCGGCGCGCCTGGCCCTCCGGGAGAGCCGGGCAGGCCGACACCACCGGGGCCGCCGCCACCGGGGCCGCCGCCACCGGGACTGCCGCCGGGAGTGCCCGGCGAAGTGCCGCTCGGCGCAACCGTCACGCTGCCGCAGTTCTTCGTCACCGAGAGGTCCGCGGCGTCGATCCGGCACTTGTTGCGTCCCTTGCCTCCGTTGACGGCAGCGTCCTTCTTGCCGTCCACCGAGTTCAGGGTGTCATTGCCCGCGCCGCCGGAGAGGCGGTCCTTGCCCTTGCCTGCGTTGACGCGGTCCTTGCCGGCTCCGCCGACGAGCCGGTCCTTGCCGGCTCCGCCGACGAGCCGGTCGTTGCCTTTGCTCCCGACCACGCGGTCGTTGCCGGCTCCGCCGTTGAGACGGTCGTTGCCACTGCCGCCACCGACCCGGTCGTTGCCCCTGTCGCCACTGACCCGGTCCTTGCCGGCATCGCCTGCGAGGACGTCCTTGCCCGCTCCGCCCGCAATGCGGTCATTGCCACCGCGGCCGCGGGCGCGGTCGTTGCCGCCCCTGAGCGCGATCTTGTCTGCCTTCTTGGTCCCGACCACCTTGTTGGCCTTGGCCGTGCCCTTGTAGGTCCTTGCGACCACCGGCGCGCTGACCGCGCAGAGCGCAACCAGCGCCAGCAGCGCAGCCTTCGTCACCCATTGCATCCGTGCATTCATCTGAACTGCCTCCCGCGTCGTGATTCCCGTTCCCGGGAGGTATGCACGAGAGCGCCACTCGTCAAAATGAAACGGAGACTGTCCGACGAACAAACGCCTGGAAAACGGACGGTTGTACTACTGCCCGGCAGGCGCCAGGGGCGCGTCCAGCACGTCCATCTGGACCTCGCCGAGGAGGCGGTCGACCTCGCGGGGATCGACCACTCCGGCACCGAAGTGCTGGGTGGACTCGGCGCCGGAGGCCACGCCGAAGCGCAGGCAGTCCTCCTCGTCGCGCCCTCCGTACCTCGCGGCCACATACCCCGCGAGGAACGCGTCGCCCGAGCCCACGGACGAAACGGGCTCCAGCGGCTCGAGCGTGGCGCGGCAGAGACGGCGGGGGCGGGTGGCATCGGCGTCGTCGCCCACCAGAGCGAGACAGCCGTCGGGTCGGGTCATGATCGCCGAGCGGGCGCCCATCTCCACCATCTCTCGCACCGCGGTGCGGCGGTCGTCCTCGTCGGCGAACTCATGGCCCACCAGTTCCTCCGCCTCCAGCTCGTTCGGGCTGACCACGCTGGGCGCGGCGCGGGTGGCCTGGCGCATCGGCTCCCCTTCGGAGTCGATCACCGTGGTCACTCCGAGCCGGTGGAGCTCCACCACCAGGCGCGCGTACAGCCCGCTGTCCACTCCTCGGGGCAGGCTGCCCGAGAAGACGCACACCGCCGCCCCCTTGGCCAGGTAGAGCAGCTTGTCGACGAAGAGGTCGAGCTCGCCCTCAGAGACGCTCGGGCCGCGCTCGTTGATCTCGGTCTGCTCGCCGGACGTGGGATCGACCACCGCGGTGGACATGCGCGACTCCTCGCGAATTCGCACGAAGTCGTTGAGGATCGCCTCGTCGGTGAGCTGCTCGATGATGCGGGTGCCCGTGGGGCCGCCCGCCACGCCCGTGGCGATCACCGGCTGGCCCAGGGCCTTCAGAGCGCGGGCCACGTTCACGCCCTTGCCCCCCGGCATCGACGTCTGCTCCACCGCCCGGTGGCGGCGGCCCAGGCGGAAGTTCGGAACGGCGAGGGTCTTGTCGATCGCCGCGTTGAGCGTGACCGTGATGATCATCCGGCCCCAGGGTAGTGCCCCCGGCCTAACCCACGCGCTCGCGGTCGCGCCGACGCGCGTCCCTGTCGCCGCGCCGGCTGCCGGCCTTGGGAGGTGGACGGCGGCGGATGACCACCACGAGCGCCACCACCAGCAGGGCCAGGGCCGCGAGCAGCGGTACCAGGGCGATGCCGAGCGTGCCCACGACCACGCGCAGGGGACCGGCGCCCGGCACCGCGGTGGCGGTGACCAGCCGCACCCGGCGCACCACCTGGTCTCCCCGCAGCACCGTGATCCGCCCCACCGGGTGGCCCGCCGGCAGGCCGCCCTCGAGCTCCTCGGGCGCGTCCACGCTCGTGCGCACGCGCTGGCCACGCCGCGTGACCACCAGCGCGTCGCTCGCGGGCACCAGGCTGGCGCGCTCGTCGAAATACTCCACGGCCGCTGAGGCCAGCGGCTTGGACTTCTCAAGTGGCTGCACGCGGCGGAACTGGGCAAGCCCGTAGCGCAGCAGCGCCAGCGACTCGGCGTCCCGCGCCGCCTCGCTGGGCTCGCCGAGCACGACGCTGATCACCCGGGCGCCCAACCGGCTCCGCGCCGTGCCCACGAGGACGTAGCCGGCGGTGCCCGTGTGGCCGGTCTTCACGCCGTCCACAAAGTCGTACTGGCCGATGAGGTCGTTGCGGTTGGCCACCGCGCGTGGGCGCGCCCCCGACTCGAGGTTGGCCACGGGCATGCCGACGACCGAGGCGAAGCGCCGGTTTCGCATCAGTCGCCGCGCCAGCGCGGCGAGATCACGCGCCGTGGAGTAGTTGCCAGGATCGTCGAAACCGATCGGGTTCGCGTAGCTCGTGCCCGTGAGGCCGAGCTCGCGCGCCCGGGCGTTCATGTCGCGCACGAAGGCCGGCCGCGTGCCCGACACGCCCTCAGCGAGCGTTACCGCGGCATCGTTGGCGCTCTCCAGCAGGAGCGCCTCGAGGAGGTCGTCCACGCGCATGCGCTCACCGGCGCGCAAATCGATCTTCGACTCCACGGGCAGGGCGTTGTAGACCGGCGCGCGGTAAACGTCGCCCGGCTTGGCGCGCTCAAGCGTGAGCAGCGCGGTCATCAGCTTCGTGGTGCTCGCGATCGACCTGCGCTCGTCGGGATCGCGCTGGAACAGGATGCCGCCATCCCGGGCGTCGATCAGGATCGCCGCCTGGGCCCCGGGTAGGTCGGGGCGGGCCGAAGCGTCCTGAGCACCCGCGGCCGCCGGCGGCACCAGAAACGTGGCCAGGACCGCCACGAGCACCGCTAGACGACCGGTCCCCGGCCGCTGACTCACTCGCGCAGCTTGATCTTCTGGCCCACCGTCAGCGACTGGGGGTCCAGCTCGGGATTGAGCAGCTGGATCGTCTCCACCTCCACCCCCGTCTTCTCGGAGATCGCGCCGAGGCTGTCGCCCAATTGCACCCTGTAGGACCGTTTCTCCTTCTTTGGCGGCGCAGGCTGCTCTTCTGTCGTCTCCGAGGAGGGCGAGGGCGCGTCGCTCGCACTCTCGGTCCCGCCGTCGCCGCCTCCCGTCACGCTGGAGCTCACGACCACCACGACCAAGGCGAACGCGCACGCCACCAGGGCGATCGGAGCGAGCAGGCGGACTGGGCTGCGGGTGGTCTTCGGAGGCATCGGGAGTTTCGGGCCGGAGGATAGAGTCGAGCGCAGCTCAACCGCGCAGCTCAACCGCGCTGTACTGCGGAACTCTTCCACGCGAGCGCCCTCAACTCCTCTGCGGCGGCCGCAGCGGCCGCCGCCGGATCCCCGCCCCGCTCGGCGTGCGCGCCCACGATCGAGCGCGACGCCGCGATCAGCCCGGCAGCCGGATGAGGCGAAAAGGCCGGCGTCAGCGCCGATGCGCTGCCCCCCTGAGCGCCCACCCCCGGCATGAGGAAGATCGCCCGCGGCATCAGCTCGCGCAGACGCGCCAGCCGCTCGGGCCGGGTGGCTCCGACGACGGCCCCGACGAGCGAAAGACCGCAGTCGCCCACATGGGTGGCCCCCACCTCGTCGGCAAGCGTCGCCACACGTTCGTGAAGCGGCGCGCCGCCCGCGTCGATGTCCTGCAGGTCGGCGGCGCCCGGGTTGGAGGTGTTCACCAGCAGGAAGCAGCCCGCTCCCGCGTCGGCGGCCGCGCCGATCAGGGGTTCCAGCGAATCGCGCCCCAGAAGGGGATTGGCCGTGAAGGCGTCTGCTCCCAGGCCCTGCACCTCGCCGAACGGCGAAGGCGTGGAGCCCACCAGCGCCTGGGCGTACGCGGCCGCCGTGACCGGCACGTCGCCGCGTTTGCCATCGGCCAGCACGAGCAGGCCAGCGGCCCGGGCGTGGTCACCAACGGCCGCCAGGGCCGCCCAGCCGGGCGCCCCCAGCCGTTCGAAGCAGGCCAGCTGAGGCTTCACGGCCACACAGGCCGCGCCCGCGGCATCGATGACGGCGGCACAGTGGGCCCGCACGGCCTCGGCGGCGACGACGGCGGCATCCGGGCCGGCGTCCGACGGCTCGATCCCGCCGGCGGCATCGGGCCACAACGCCGCCGGATCGGGATCCAACCCCAGCGCGACCTGACTGCGACGCTCCTCTACGAGCGCCGCCAGCCGGTCTGCGAAATGCTTCAAACGGTCGATAGCCGTCGTCCGGCTGTGTCCTCGGTCGCTCGCGTGCTAGCGCACGCGTCGCTCCCTGCGTCCTTGCCGGACTCGGCTCTCGACCGTTTGGGGGTCGTCAGCTACTGACCCTTTACGGCCTTCTTCAATGCCGATCCCGCCGAGAAGCGCGGCACACGGCTCGCAGCGATCTGGATGCGCTCACCCGTCTGCGGGTTCACGCCCTGGCGGGCGCCGCGGTCAGCCACAGAGAACTTGCCGAAGCCGGTGAAGTTGATATCTCCACCCCGCTGCAGGGTCCCCTGAATGACGGCGAGCACGGCGTCGACCGCTTCGCCGGCATCGCCCTTTGAAAGGCCCGACTCCGACGACACCTGGTCTACGAACTCCGACTTCGTCACTTGCTCCTCCTTAAACGGGTGCAGACAGAGAGCCGAACCTAACAACGGATGCGGACGATCGGCCGCCCGACCCCCCTCTGGAATGGGGTTTTCGGGGCGAGAAGCCGCAAATTACGGCGTTTCAGCGCGTTGCCGGGACGGCTGGATTCGCTCAGGAGCCCGAAACGGCCATCTCGCCGATCAGCACCGCAGCCGCCTTCACGCTGCCGCCGAAGGGCACCCAGCGGGGCCCGGAACCGACCGCACGCACATCGCGCAGCATTTCCACAAGGTCCCCCGCGATGGTCATCTCCCGCACCGGCGCGCCCAGTTCGCCCCCCTCGACAAGCCTCCCCGTGGCGCCCACCGAGAACGTCCCTGAGACGGGGTTGACGCCGGAGTGCAGGCCCGACACCTCGGTCACGTACAGGCCGTCCCCGGCCTGCCGGACGAGCTCTTCGACCGTGTCGTCCCCGGCCCCCAGCAGCAGATTTGTGGGTCCAACCGTTGGCGGCGCGCGGTAGGACTCGCGCGCAGCGTTCGCTGTGGATGCGCGCCCGGCCTTGCGGGCCGTGCGAGCGTCATAGAGAAAGCCGGCCAGCCGGCCGTCCTCGATCAGTGGCGTGCGCCTCGTGGCCGCGCCCTCACCGTCGAAGGGCGCCGAGGACGGGCCCTCGGGGTGGCGGCCGTCGTCGGAGAGGACGAACGCCTTGCCGGCCACCGTCTCGCCCTCGCGCTCGGCGAACAGGGAGCGGCCACGCTGGACCGCGTCGGCGGACAGCATCGACCCGATGAAGCCGGCGAAGGAGGCGGCCACGAAGGCGTCGAGGATCACCGGGCAGCGACGGCTCTGCGTACGGCGGGCGCCCACCAGGTCGAGTGCCCGGTCGGCGGCCTCGTGGCCGATCGCCTCGGGATCCAGCGCGCCCGGGTCGCGGCCCAGACCGATGCCCATGCCCGTCATCAGGTCCTCGCCCTCGCCCGCGAAGGCCGACGCATAGGCCCATGCGCTGGTTGCGGAGTAGGAGGCCGAGAGGCCGTGGGAGCTGGCGATGGCCGCCGACCCCTCGGAGTCCGCGTACACGGCGTTCTCCACCTGGGTGACTCCCGGGCGCGAACGCGCGGCCCGCTCCACCTCCAGCGCGAGTTGCACCCGGTCCTCATTGCTCCAGCCGGCCATCGATGGGGACGCCAAGCCGTCCACCTCGGTCACGCCGGAGTCTTCCGCCAGCCCCGCGTACTCGTCCGGATCGGCCACGGCGGCCGCGGCCCGTGCCGCCTCGGCCACTGAGCGCACGCCGTCGTCGGAGAGGTCGGTTCCGTAGGCGTAGCCGGAGCGGCCGTCGATGAACGCGCGCAGGCCCAGCCCGCGGCTGCCGGCGTCGGACAGGCTCTCCACCTCGCCGCCGTAGACGCGGATGCGGCGGCTCGTGGACCGCTCACACCACGCGTCGGCCTCGCCGGCGCCGGCGGCGAGGGCGGCATCCACCCCACGGCGCGCGATCGCCTCTATGTCCACAGCGGCCACTTAGCCGGTCCCGCCCACGGTCAGCTCGCGGATCCGCACGTGGGGCTGGCCCACCCCGGCGGGCACGGTCTGGCCGTCCTTGCCGCAGTAGCCGGTGGCGATCTCCAGGTCACCCGCGATGCCGTCGATCGCTCGCAGCGCCTCCAGGCCGTTGCCCACGAGCGTGGCTCCGCGCACGGGCGCCGTGACCTTGCCGCCCTCGATCAAGTAGCCCTCCGAGACGCCGAAGACGAAGTCGCCGGTGGCCGGCTCAACCTGCCCGCCGCCGAAGGAGACGGCGTACAGGCCGCGGTGCACCCCCCCGATCAGCTCCTCGGGCGTGGCTTCACCGGGCGCGAAGTAGGTGTTGGTCATCCGGGGCACGGGCAGGTGGCGAAACGACTGGCGGCGGCCGTTACCGGTGGACGCGGCGCCGTCGGCCCGCGCGCGGACGACGTCGTAGAGATAGGAGGTGAGCCGGCCGTCTTCGATCACGGTGGTCCGGCGGGTGGGGGTGCCCTCGTCATCCACCCCATCGCTCCCCCATTCGTTGGTGCGCGCACCGTCGTCGTAGGCGGTCACGGTGGGCTCGGCCAGCTGCTCCCCGAGCTTCCCGGCGTAGACGCTGGCCCCCTTCTGCACGGCGTCGGCTTCGAGGCCGTGGCCGACCGCCTCGTGCAGGAGCACGCCGCCGAACCCGTTGCCCACGACCACCGGCAGGCGCCCGCTGGGGGCGTCCACTGCGTCGAGCGCCGTGAGCGCCTTGCGCGCAGCCGAGCCCGCCACCTCCTCGGGGTCGGACTCCAGCAACTCGTATCCGGCGTGCCCGCCGCGGGTGTGCGAGCCCGTCTCGACGCGGCCCTCGCGGCGGGCCACCACCTGGGCCGACAGGCGCGTGCGGGTGCGGTCATCGGCCGCCGCCACGCCGTCCGAGTTGAAGATCTCCACGATTCGCCGCCCCTCGGAGTAGCCCACGCTCACCTCGGCCACCTCGGCGCCCGCGGACCGCGCGCGCTCATCCAGCGCACGGAGCAGGTCGGCCTTGCGCGCCGCGGCGACGGTCTCCGGCCGTACCGACACCGGGTTCGTGCCCGCCGGGCGGGCCGGTCCGAGGGGCGCACACCCGCGCGGCTCGCCACGCACGGCCTGGGCCACGGAGCCGGCCATCGTGAGCAGTGCTTCCTCCCCCAGGCCGTCCACGTGCCCGAACCAACTCGCACCGCCGGCCACCACGCGGACCGAAGCGCCGCGCTCGGTGCCGCCGCCGGGCCGCTCCACTCGCCCGTCGTCCAAGGAGATGGAGAAGCTCTGTCGATCCTCGGCGTACAGCTCGGCGAGGTCGCCCCCGCGTCGCAGGGCCCGCTCGATCACGCGAGCCGCCAGCCCGGGGTCGATGAGCGTCATTCGCCCTCCACCAGGGCCACCATGCGCTCCGCCGCGTCCAGCACCGCGTCATGGCGCTTGGCGCCAGGGGCGAGCACGAACGGATCGCCGGCGCGGCGGTACAGCAACACGCGCGGCTCGCGGTCGCGCTGACGCCGCCGCACCGCCGCAGCCACGCCCTCGGCCACGGCCGTCGCGCGACCGAGCGGTCCCTTGGGCTGTTCCTTCACGCGGGCTCGCCCACCGAGCGCAGCGTCTGGCGCAGGTCGTAGAGCACGAGCGAGGGCAGGGCCAGGCGTTTAGTCACGCACGCCAGCACGTGGCGCGCATCGCGCGTCACGAATGCCGCACCGTCGCCGGTCTGCGCCTCGATCTGCTCGATCGGCTCCGCCGCGGCTGCGTCGGCGGCCGCGACGAGTTCGTGGGCCAGCGCGGCCAGTGAGCGCTCGGCGTCGCGCCCGGTCACCCCCGCCGCGGCAATCAGGCCTCCCGCCGGGTCCAGGAGCACCGCCGCCCGCACGTCATCGGACCGCTCGACGAGCGCCTCGACGGCGTCTGAGCCCGGAACGACGGCCATGCAGGTCACAATAGGACACGTGCCCCTCCCGCGAATCTCGTGGATCGTGACCGTCGGGATATGCCTGCTGGCGGCGCTCCTGCTGGTACTCAGCGACTACTACGGCTATTCCGGCGTGCTGCTCGCCGTCGGCGCAGCGGCGGGGGTCAACCTGCTCGGCGAGCCGTCCCGCGGTACGGACTGAGCGAGCCCTACGGCTCGCGGTCTCGGTCTTGAGCCCGAGCCTCGGGCTCGAGGTGAATCAGCACGTCGGCGCTGCGCAGCCGTGCGCCGATCGCACGCTGTAGCTCGTGCGATAGCGCGTGGGCGCGGCTCAGCGTGGTCCCTTCCGCGAACTGCACGTGGAGGTCGATGTAGCGGTGGCTGCCGGCCCGGCGTGCCCGCAGCTTGTGAAAGCCGGTGACCTCGGGGGCGTCGTGGGCCTCGATGGCGTCGCGCACCGCGGCCAGCTCATCAGCCGGCAGAGCCTCGTCCACGAGCACGCGCGAGGAGCGCATCAGGATCCTCACGCCGGCGCTCACGATCGCCACGGCCACGAGCAGGGCGGTAATCGGATCGAGGATCTCCACGCCGGTGACCTCGACCGCCACCAGCGCCACGAGCACGCCCGCCGACGTGGCGGCGTCCGTGCGCAGGTGCGCGGCGTCGCCCTCGAGCGCCGGCGACTCCGTGAGCCTTGCCTGGCGGTACAGGTAGGACGACACGGCGTAATTGGCCACCGCGGAGAAGGCGATCACGCCGATGCCGACCCCGATCGACTCCACCTCGGGCACGTCCACCAGCCGTTGCACCGACTCAAACACGATGATGCCGGCGCCGACGAGGATCAGCATCCCCTCGATCCCCGCCGCCACGTTCTCCACCTTCGCGTGGCCGTAGGGGTGGTCGGCGTCCGGCGGTTCGTCGGCCTTGCGCACCGAGAAGAAGGCGATCACCGAGGCGAGCAGGTCGATGCTGGAGTGCACCGCCTCGGTGATGATCGCGATCGAGCCCGTGATCGCGCCCGCGGCGAGCTTCAGCGCGATCAGGACCGCGTTGGAGAGGATCGATAGGCCCGCGGCGCGCGTCTTGCTCGGTGTCTGGGCGGCGGGCCCGATGCCGCGCGAGGGGCGGATCATCCGGGGCTGCGCTCCATCAGCGCCCGGGCGGCCCGGCCCCTGTGGCTGATCGCGTCCTTCTCGACGGGGTCGAGCTCGGCCATCGTGCGCCCGTCGGCGAGGTCGTCGGGGACGAAGGCCGGGTCGTAGCCGAACCCGCCCTGGCCGCGGACGTCGTGGGTGAGCCGCCCCTCGCAGCGGCCGTGCACTACCGCCTCCTCGCCGCCGGGATGCACCATCGCGAGGGCACAGACATACGCCGCACGCGTGTCGCCGTCGGCGGGCACCTCGTCCAGGAGCTTGGCCAGGTTCTCCTCATCGGTGGCGTGCTCGCCGGCGAAGCGGGCGGAGCGAATCCCGGGCGCCCCGCCGAGCGCGGCCGCCTCGATGCCGGAGTCGTCCCCCACCGCTGTCTGGCCCGTGGCAGCAGCGGCGGCGCGAGCCTTGCCGAGAGCGTTCTCGGCGAACGTGGTGCCCTCCTCGGGCCCCAGCTCCACGTCTTCGGGAAGGGCGACCAGTTTGTTCGGCGCGAGCAGCGGACCCAGCTCGCGCACCTTGTGCGCGTTGCGGGAGGCGAGCACCAGCCGCATGTCCTATCCGGAGGCGGCTGCGGCGCTCTGGGCCTCGCGCAGGTGCTCGATGCCGGTGGCAGCCAGGCCCAGGAGGTCGTCGAGCGACGCGCGCGAGAGGGGCGTCCGCTCGCCGGTGGCCTGGACCTCCACGAGCCCGCCGTCACCGGTCATGACCACATTCATGTCCACTTCGGCGTTGGAGTCCTCGGGGTAGTCGAGGTCGAGCACCGGAGTGCCGTCCACCACGCCGCACGAGACGGCGGCCACCGACCCGTTGAGCGGCATGGCATCCAGGAGCCCCTTCGCCACGAGCCCCTGAAGCGCCAGCTCCAGCGCCACGAACCCGCCCGTGATCGCCGCACAACGGGTGCCGCCATCGGCCTCCAGCACGTCGCAGTCGATCCAGACGGTGCGTTCGCCCAGGCGCTCGAAGTCCACGACGCCCCGCAGAGCCCGCCCGATCAGGCGCTGGATCTCCACCGTGCGGCCGTCGGCGCGGCCCTTGGACACATCGCGCTGCTTGCGGTCGCCGGTGGAGGCCGGCAGCATCCCGTACTCCGCCGTCACCCAGCCGCGGCCCTTACCGCGCATCCAGCGAGGGACATCCTCATCCACCGACGCGGTGCAGATCACGCGGGTACCACCCATGGACATCAGGGCCGAGCCACTCGCCGTGCTCATGAAGCCCGGCTCGATCCGAACGTCGCGCAGCTCGTCGGCCGCGCGGCCGTCGTGGCGGGGGGCGCCGCTCACGCCACGGCCTCCGGGGACGGCGCGTCGGGCGCGTAGGCCACCTGCACTTGGGTGACCCGCGCGATCGGCAGCTGCAGGAAGCGGGTACCCAGCCGGCGGAACTCCTCGGGGTCGCCGGATGAGAGGAAGTGGTAGGTGCCGCGCCTGTCGCGGGGCGCCGCGAGATGGGTGGTCATCAGCTGATTGTGCACCTCGGCGGCGATCGCCTCGCCGGACGAGATCACCGACACCCCCCGTCCGAGCGTGCGCTGGAACAGCGGCCGGACGAGCGGGTAGTGGGTGCAGCCGAGGATCACCGTGTCGACATTGGCCTCGCGCAGCGGGGCGCAGGCCTCTTCTACGCACTTCACAGTGCGCTCATCCACCTCGCCGCCGGCCTGGATCAGCGTGGCGAGATCGGGTGATGCCACCGAGATCAGCTCCGACCGGCCGCCAGTGGCCTTGGACAGCTCGCGCTCGTAGGTGCCGCTGGCCACCGTGGCAGGGGTGGCCACCAGCCCGACGCACCCGCTGCGGGTTGCGCGAGCCGCCTGCCGGGCCTCCGGGCCGACCACCGTCACGACGGCCACTCGCTCCTCGAGTTCCTCGCGAAGCTCGGGCAGCGCGGCCGCCGTAGCCGAGTTGCAGGCCACCACGAGGAGCTTGGCGCCGCGATCCAGCAGCACGCCGGCGAGCTCGCGGGCAAACGCGGCGAGCTCCTTGCGGGAACGCGTGCCGTAGGGAAAGCGCGCCGTATCGCCCAGGTAGACCCAATCCTCGTGGGGCAGCGACACGAGGCACTCGTGCAGCACTGTCAGGCCCCCGACGCCGGAGTCGAACACGGCGATCGGCAGCTCCCGGGGCTCGGCAGTCACCGCGCCATCGTGTCAGGCACGGCGGCTCGCAACCGCTCCGCCCCACCCCGCCGGCGCTCGGGTTTCCCCAGCACAATCAGAACTGGACCTTGCGCACCGCCTCCTTGATCTTGCCGAGGATCACGTCCCCGAGCTCCTTGCCGTCGTCGGAGCGAAAGCCCTTCATCGCCGCCACGACACCCGCCATCACGAGCGCCACGAGCAGGATCAGCGCCACGTACTCCACGGTGCCCTGACCGCACTCGCGCCGCAGCGCGGCCGTCGCCCGGGCGCCGCTTGCATGCATGAGCCCCATCAACCGGTACATCTCGACCTCCTTCTGTTTGTGCTCCGACGCGTCAGCGTCGTAGTGATCGCCATCGGATCTCGAGGCCATCGTCCGCCCGGGCGGCGCACGGCTCCAGACCCGCGCGCCACGACTCGGCGACCGCTGTGTGACGGATCGGTGCGCCAAGATGCAGCCCATGTGCGGAATCGGCGCCCTCCTCGATCCCGGCGGCTCAGCCCCGTCCGACGCCGGGCCGCGGATGACGGCCGCGCTGCGCCACCGCGGCCCCGACGGCGAGGGCGTCACCCGGCTAGGCCCGGCCACGCTGGCCCACACGCGGCTGGCGATCATCGACGTGGCCGGCGGCGACCAGCCGCTCACCTCCGAGGACGGCGAGGTCACGGCGATCGTGAACGGCGAGATCTACAACCACGGCGACCTGCGCGCCGAGCTCGAACGCGCGGGCCACCGCTTCGCCACCCGGTCGGACTCCGAGGTGGTGGTGCACGCCTACGAGGAGCACGGCCCGGACTTCGTGCGCCGGCTCAACGGCATGTTCGCCTTCGCGCTCTGGGACAACCGCAGCCGCACGCTGGTCGCGGCCCGGGACCCGTTCGGAGTGAAGCCGCTGTACTGGTGGACCGACGGCCGGCGGGTGGCTCTGGCCTCGGAGGTCCGCGCCCTGATGGCGGCGGGGCTCGTGCAGCCACGGGTGGACCGGGTGGCCCTGGACCACTACCTGGCCTGCCGCTTTGTGCCCGCGCCGCGCACGCTGTTCGAGGGCGTCTCCAAGCTTGCGCCGGCGTCGCTGCTCACGGCGCGCGAGGGCGAGGCGCCGCGGATCGTGAGCTACCGCGAGGGGCCCGGCCCGCCCCTGGAGGGGCTCGGGGGCGAGGAGCTCTCCGGCCAGCTGGCGGAGCGCTTCAGCGATGCGGTGGAGCGCCAGATGATGTCCGACGTGCCGTACGGGGCCTTCCTCAGCGGTGGCGTGGACTCAGCCGCGATCGCCGCGGCGATGGCCGAGCGCGGCGACGCCACGCCGTCCACCTTCACGATCGGCTTCCCCGGGCACGGCAGCGTGCTCGACGAGCGTGAGTACGCCGCGGGCACGGCACGGGCGCTGGGCACCGACCACCACGACACCGCGATGGAGCAGAGCGACTTCCTGTCCGAGCTGCAGCGCTGCGTGCGCCACCTGGAGGAGCCCTGCGGGATCCCATCTGCCCCCGCCCTGATGCAGCTGTCGCGCTTCACGGCGCAGTCGGTGAAGGTGGTGCTGTCCGGCCAGGGGGCCGACGAGCCCCATGGGGGCTACGGTCGCCACCAGGCCGCCGCCGCGCTGGGCCTGGCGGGGCACCTGGGGCCAGCCGCGCGCCCGCTGCGCGCCGCCGCGGGCCTACTCGCCGGCAACGAGCGCGCCCGCCGCGCCTCCCGCCTGCTCGGGGAGATGCCCGAGACCGTGCGGCTCGTGCGGCTCGTCGAGATCACCGACGACGCCACCAGGTCGGGCCTGGTGGGAACCACCGGCGCCCAGGCGGCGTCGGAGCGCCTGGAGCTCGCCGAGGACGTGCTCTCCGACGTGGGGGACCGCGGGCTGGTCGAGAAGGCCCTCTACCTGGACACGCGGATGTTCCTGCCCGACGGCCTGCTGGTGTGCGCGGACAAGATGTCGATGTCGGCCAGCCTCGAGCAGCGCGTGCCGTTCCTCGACCTCGAGCTGATGCGTTTCGTGGAGCGCATCCCCGTGCGCGAGCGCGTGAGGGTGCGCCAGGGCAAGCGCGCGCATCGCGCGGCGATGGCACGGCTCGTGCCCAGGCGGATCGTGGAGCGTCCCAAGCACGGCTTCTCCACGCCTTATGACTCCTGGCTGCGCGAGTCACTGGGCGAGGAGGTCTCGCGGCGTTACTCGCGGGGCTCGGCGCTCGGAGACCTGGTGGACCCGGGGACCGTGTCCACCCTGGTGGCCGCCCACCGCTCCGGCCGCGCCGACCACAAGTCGATCCTCTACTGCCTGCTCGAGCTGTCGGAATGGCACCGGGCCTACCTCGAGGAGCCGCGAGCGGTGCTTGCGGAGGCCGCCGGGCGATGAAAAGGGAGATCGTGCGCAGCCGGCCGAGCCGGCCGCTTCGCAAGCGGGAGATCGTGCGCAGCCGGCCGAGCCGGCCGCTTCGCAAGAGAGTCCTCTACGTGCACAGCCGCAAGGCCAGCTTCGTGGCGATCGACCGCGAGATCCTCGCCTCCGAGTACGAGGTGGAGGACCTCTACCAGCCCGGCCGCGTGCCCAACCTCCTGAAGATCGTGCCGGCTGTGCTGCGCGCCGACCTGGTGTTCGGCTGGTTCGCCTCCTGGCACACCTTCGTCCCGATGACCCTGGCGTGGCTGCTGCGAAAGCCGTCGGTACAGATCATCGGCGGCTTCGACACGGCCAACATGCCCGATATCGGCTACGGCTACCAGCAGGGCGGCCTGCGCCGGTGGGCCAGCCGCTGGATCATGCGCCGCGCCAGGCGGCTGATCACCAACTCCGAGTACAGCCGCTCCGAGATCGCCGCGAACACCCCGATCCCGCCCGAGTCGGTGACCGTTGTGCACCACGGGGTACCGGACCCGTTCGGGCCGCTGGACGAGGACCGCGAGCGCGAGCCGATCGCCCTCACCGTGGGCCACCTGGTGACCTCCACCCTGATGCAGAAGGGCCACCAGCCGTTCGTGGAGGCCGCACGCGAGCTGCCCGATGTGCGGTTCGTGTTCGTGGGCAAGGCACACGACGACGCCATCGACCACCTGCGCTCGCTCGCCACCCCCAACGTGGAGTTCACCGGCTGGGTGTCGGACGAGGACCTGGAGGATCTCTACCGCCGCGCGTCGGTGTATGTGCAGGCCTCCCGCCACGAGGGATTCGGGCTGGCGGTGGCCGAAGCCATGCTCGCCGGCTGCGTGCCGGTCGTGATGGACGTGACCGCGATGCCCGAGGTTGTGGACGGCGCGGGCGTGCTGATCTCCTCTCAGGAGCCCGCTGCCGTGGCGCAGGGCGTGCGCGACGCCCTGGCGCTGGGGCCGGCGGGAGCCAGCCGCGCGCGCGAGCGAATCGTGCAGACCTTCCCCATGAAGATCCGCCGGGAGGGCATCCTCGAGGTGGTTGCCCAAGCCCTCGAGGAGCCTCGGTAGCCGCCCGCACGGCCGGTATAGTCGCGCGGTCCGGACCGCGCCCATGAACGAGGACGCCGAGACCCACGCCGCCAGCGAGCACCGGGAGGAGCTGCGGGCGCCCAGCAAGCCGAAGGCCCGAGAACGGGGCCGTATGCGTCGCCGTTTGCGAGCGCAGTCACGGCTCCGCGAGGCCCTCCTGCTGGACCTGGGAGCCACCGTCTGGGAGCTGCACCGCCACAGCCGCCGCGAGCCCGAGCTGCTGCAGGCGAAGGCCTCGCAGCTGGCCGCGGT
>Ga0136631_10000141_pt1 | contig 21317 bp, 9 predicted proteins | sample AntDrymUQ6012206_2_FD_104655 | JGI IMG/M metagenome (GOLD analysis project Ga0136631, IMG submission 104655) | Polar desert sand microbial communities from Dry Valleys, Antarctica - metaG UQ601 (22.06) | ecosystem: Environmental > Terrestrial > Soil > Desert | place: Antarctica: Dry Valley... | reverse complement strand
GCCGCGGAGTGGAGGCCGAATCGCAGGGCCTGTTCTCCATCTCTCAGCCGTGCCGCCTCTGCGGTGGTACCGGCACCGAGATCACCGACCCGTGCGCTACCTGCAGCGGCTCGGGCGTCACGCGCCAGGTGAAGCGCTACCGCGTGAACATTCCCGGGGGCGTGCGCGACGGCAGTCGCGTGCGGCTTGCCGGCAAGGGTGAGCCTGGACGCCGCGGCGGCCCGCCCGGCGATCTCTACGTGGTCACCCGCGTGAGCGATTCCGATCTCTTCCGCCGCAAGGGCGACAATCTCGAGGTGGAGGTGCCCGTGACAATCCCCGAGGCCATCCGCGGCGCCACCATCGAGGTGCCCACGCTGAACGGAACCAAGCGCATCCGGGTGCCCCCGGGCACCCAGCACGGCACCGTGCAACGCCTGCGCGGCGAGGGCCCGCCGCGCCTGGGCGCCAAGGGTCGCGGCGACATCCACTACCGCCTCGCCATCGACGTTCCCCGCACGCTGTCGAATGAGCAGCGCGAGGTGGTGGACGAGCTGGCCACGGTGATCGACGACAACCCGCGCGCGAACCTCCTCAGGGGCAGCGGCTCGTGAGCCCGGAAAGCCAGCCGGACCGCGGCGTCTACATGATCTCGGTGGCCGCCGAGCTGGCCGGCATGCATCCGCAGACGCTGCGCATCTACGAGGCGCGCGGGCTCATCAACCCCCAGCGCTCTCCCAAGAACACCCGCCTCTACTCGGCCGAGGACGTGTCGCGCCTGCGGCGGATCCAGGAGCTCACCGGTGAGATGGGCATGAATCTGGCGGGCGTGGAACGGGTGTTCGAGCTGGAGCAGGAAATCCTGCGCATGCGCCGCCGCCTGACCAACCTCGAGCGTCACTCCGAGCGTATCCGCGAGGAGCTCGAGTCAGAGCTCCAGCGCGTGCGCCGGGCCGCCAAGGCCGAGATGGTGCGCTACCAGCCGCCCGGTCAGGCGCTCGTGCCGCCTGCGGGGCGCGCTGATGGGGCCGTGCGGGTGCGTATCACCAGGCCCCCCTCCTAGCCGCCCACGAGGGCCGCTTCGCTACCCTCCGCGCCGGCCCGTCGCCGGCGGCGGCCCGCCTTCGCCTGTCCCCTCGCCGGCCCCGAACCACCACCTGGAGAGCATGGCTCGACGAGGCTTCACGCGTAGGGATGTCCTGAAAGCCGGCGGCGCCGGCGCACTGTCGCTGGGCGCGGCCGGCTGCGCCACGGACGATTTCGAGACCGAGCTCACCAGGGACGAGGACGGGCCCAACGTGCTGATGATCCTCACTGACACCACGCGCGCCGACTTCATCGGGGCGTACAACCGCGACTCGCTCGCCAGCACACCGAACATCGACGCCCTGGCAAAGGAGGGGCTGCGCTTCAGTCTCGCCGTGCCCGAGGCGATGCCCACGGGCCCTGCGCGCCGTGCCATCCTCACGGGCCAGCGCGGCTTTCCGTTCCGCGACTGGGTGGAGTCCCCGCCGCTGCCGCCCGAGCCGGGATGGACCCCGATCGGCGACAACCAGCCGATCTTCACCGAGCTGCTGGGCAACGCCGGCATCCAGACCGCGTACTGCACGGACAACCCGTTCATCATCGGCCCTCGGTACGCAGAGTTCCGCCGCACGCTGGACGCCGCGCACCCCGACTTCTCACAGGGTGCCTACCGCGCCTTCAACAAGCCGTTCAAGCGCCCGGCGGCGCGCGAGGAGATCGAGCGCTACCTGCTACCCACGCTGTCGGACACCGTGGAGGTGCAGCGCATCCGCGACCACGTGGGCTGGAACTCGCTGTTTCGCCGGCGCGAGCGCGACTACTCCTCGGCCCGCGTCATGCGCGCCGGAATGCAGGTGCTCGACGAGGTCAAGGGCAATGGCAAGCCCTTCTTCCTCGGCGTGGACGCCTTCGACCCGCATGAGCCATTCGACCCCCCGCGCGCCTCGAGGGTCGAGATTGCGGGCAGCAAGCCCAAGGGAATCGAGAAGGACGGCATCATCCCGATCCAGCCGTTCGAGACACCATCGAACCGGGTCGAGACGATCGGGATCGACGAGGACACCGTGCAGCTCGTGCGCGAGCTGTACGCCGGGGAGCTCTCCTACACCGACCGGTGGATCGGCCGGCTGCTGAACAAGCTCGACGACGTCGGCCTGGCCGACAACACCCTCGTCTACTACTTCTCCGACCACGGCATCACGCTCGGCGAGCGCGGGATCATCGGCAAGGCGGCGGCGCTGCCACACCGCGACATCTACCACGTGCCCTACATCATCAAGGACGCACAGGGTCGCCTTGCCGGGGAGACCAGCGACTACTTCGCGTCCACTCACGACGTGGCCAAGACGATCCTCTCCACGATGGGCGTGCGGCCGGCCGGCGCTATGGACGGGGAGGACCTCAGCGTGCTGTTCGAGGGCAAGCAGCCGCCGGCCCGCCCGATCTTCACCGCCTGCTACGCCGACAACGTGATCGCCGGGGACGGTCGTTTTGTGCTGATCTCGAACATCGTGGGCAAGCGGCGGCGGCTGTACGACACGCTCGAGGACCCGGGCGAACTGAACGACATTTCCGCCGGCAACCCGCAGATCGTCGATCGCCTCTGGACGGCGCTGGAGGACGAGGCGGGCGGCACCCTGCCGATGTTCGGAGAGGACTTCGTCCTCGGTGGCTGAGCGCGCGGCTCGCTGGACGCGCCGGCGGCTGATCGGCGCCGGGGGGGCGAGCGCCGCCAGCGTGGCGGGGCTCGCCGGCCTCAGGGCTGCGCGGCCGCCCGCCGCCGCGGCGCAGGCGGGGGGGCGGGCACCCACCAACGTGCTGCTGATCGTGGTGGACGGTCTGCGCGCCGACTTCGTGGGCGCCTTCGACGACCACGATGACCGCGCCGACACCCCCAACCTCGATGCTCTCGCGGATGAGTCCCTGCGCTTCGAGCACGCGATCCCCGAGTCGATGGGGGCGCTGCCCGCCCGCAAGGCGATCGTCACCGGAATGCGGTCCTTTCCTTTTCGCGACTGGCGTCCGGTCGAGGGCATGGCCAGGTTCCCCGGTTGGACGCGGGTGTACGACCACCAGCCGGCGATCATCGACGTGCTCACCGATCAGGGCGTCGAGGCGGTCTACATCGCCGACAACCCGCTGCTGGAGCCGGAGCGCTTCTCCGACGTCCACCGCACGCCCGAAGGCAGCGCGCCCCAGAGCACCCAGGCCGAGCGCTGGGTGGCACCGGTCGTTCCCGGCGGCGTGTCCGGCGACGATCGCTCGATCAAGCGGGTGGTCGACGGCGGGATCGCCGCGCTGCGCGAGCTGAAGGGCACCAGCCCCTTCTTCCTGGCGGTGGATGCCTTCGACCCCGCAGAGGCCAGCGAGCCCACGCCGGTCTTCCTGCGCCCCTCCGACGCCCTCGCCCAGCGCGAGCGCAGCGAGCAGCGCGAGCGCGAGACCGACGACAAGGTGCGCTTCGGCCGCACGCAGGGGGTGGAGACAGACGTGGCGGACGACCGCGTGCGCGACCATTACGCGGAGGAGGTCACCGCGGTGGACCGCGAGGTGGGGCGGCTGCTCTCCGAACTGGACCGCCAGGGCCTGAAGGACTCCACGCTGGTGTACTTCGTGAGCGCCGGCACCACGGCGCTCGGCGAGCACGGCGTGTACGGCACCGCGGCCGCGGCCGGGCATGAGGAGGTCTACAAAGTGGCCTACATGATTCGCGACCCGGATGGCCGACGGGCTGGTGAGCGCGAGGACTTCTACGCCTCCACCCACGACGTGGCGCCCACGATCCTGTCCCACCTGGGGCTGACGATCCCGGGCAAGATGGAAGGGGAGGACCTCACGGCGTTCTTCGACGACGACGACCCGCCGCCGCGGCGCCACTTCACCTCGTGCGCCGGAGGGCAGGTGATCGTGGGCGACCGCCGCTACGTGCTGGTGTCGGACTTCGAGGGAGCCGAAAAGCGCCTGTACGACACCGATCCACCCAAGCACGAGGACATCCACGGGGACGAGAAGGACTTCTCCCCGCGCGACGAGAGCGAGGACGTGTCCCGCGAGGAGGCGGAGCAGGTGCGCCAGATGTGGGCGCGAGTGGTCCAGGACGCAGGCGGCACCATGCCCAAGTTCGGTCCCGACGGGCCCATCCGCCCGCGCGAGGAGGCCGACGAGAACGACGACGACGACGTCGACGAGGGCATCCTGGATCGTGACGACGACCTGAACTTCAGCGGTCAGTGACGATGGCGCGAGCGGTCCGAGAGCGCGTGAACCCCTCTCCCGAGGAGCTGTACGCGCGCAAGTGGAAGATCTTCGCGGTGATGATGATCGGCTGGTCGATGTCGCTGATCGACATCTCGATCGTGAACATCGCGATCCCCGAGCTCCAGCGCGACCTGGTCAGCGACACGGGCTCGATCACCTGGGTGATCAACGCCTACAACATCACCTTCGCGGTGGTGCTGGTGGCGATGGGCCGCCTGGCCGACCAATTCGGCCGCAAGCGCTTCTTCCTCATCGGCATGGCCCTGTTCACCATCGGCTCCGGGCTGTGTGCGCTGGCGCAGTCGGTGGAGGCGCTGGTGTTCTTCAGGGTGATCCAGGGTCTCGGCGCCGGCACGCTCGCGCCACTGGGCTTCGCGATCACCGTGCTCGTGTTCCCGCCTCAGATGCGCGGCCGTGCGCTCGCGCTCATCGCCGTCGTGGCGCTGGTGTCCACCTCGCTCGGTCCGGTGATCGGCGCGGCCATCCTGGAGGTGGCCGACTGGGAGTGGATCTTCTTGGTGAACGTGCCCTTCGGGGTGCTCGGGATCTTGCTGGCGCTGCGCGTGTGGCCCGAGACCTTCGACCTGTCGGCCGTGGGGCGCAAAGTCGATCTCGTGGGGATGGCGCTGCTGGGCCTGGCCGTGTTCAGCCTGACCTTCGCCCTGGCCGAGGCCAACAACCGCGGCTGGGACGACGCTCTGATCCTCTTCCTGCTCCAGGGGTCGTTCCTGTTCGCCCTCGCCTTCTACTTCTCCCAGCGCTTCGGTAAGGCTCCGATGATCCCGCCGGGGCTGATGAGCAACCGCCAGTTCACAGGCGCCAACACCGCGATGGTGCTCTTCGGCGCGGGGGCCTTCGGCACGTTGTTCCTGCTGTCGCTCACCTTCCAGAACCTGTGGGGCTATGACCAGTGGGAGGCGGCACTGGCGATCCTGCCGGTGCCGGTGATGGGCATGATCGCGTGGCCCTTCATCGCGCGCGGCGCCGACACCCGGCCGCCGCGGGCCCTGGCGGTGCCGGCGCTGCTGTCGATGGCGGCCGGCTGCATCTGGTTCTCGTTCGTGCCGTCCACGTCCGAGACGTGGTGGGACTACCTGATCATGTTGCCGGGGCTGATGTTGATCGGGATCGGGATCGGCACGGTGTTCCCGGCCATCAACGTGGGGGCCATGGGGGCGGTCTCCGGCCCGCAGCTGGGCTTGGCATCGGGTGTCGTGAACACCGCACGGCAGCTGGGGGCGGCGTTCGGTATAGCACTGCTCGTGGCCACGGTGATCACCGCGTCCAACGAGACGCTCGGGTATGCGATCGAGGACATCCAGGACGCCAACGACACGGCGGAGCTGCCACCGGAGCTGGTCACCGGCATCACCATGCGCAAGTTCACCGACTACGTGGGGCAGTCCACGGCGCGCTTCGATCCGGGCCCGGGCTTCGACGACGTGATCGCCCGCGAGACCGCCGGCGCCGCCCGCGACGCGTTCGGCTGGGGCTTCCGGATGGCCGCGCTGGCGATCCTCCTGGCGGTGCCGTTTGCGCGGCGGATGACGCGTCCACCGGCCGAGGCGCGCGCTGCCGATGCGGCTGCCGCGGCGGCGCGGGCGGAGGCGGGAGGCGGTGCCCCGGCGGCCGAGCGCGCGCCGCCCCGCGAGCCGGTCCGGCCCGGCGCCAATGGCGGTGAACGCGAGCTGATGGCCGACCAGATCGCGGAGATGGAGGCCACGCTTGCCGGGATGCGGGCGGCACTGGCTGACTCGGCTGGCAACGGCGACGCTGATGCGCACGAACAACGGCGCAGTGATGGAGACGAAGGTGGTCCGGGCCCCTACGGCGTGACCGGATCGCCGGGCGAGCGACCGCACCGGCGGCCGTGGGGTCGCTCCAGCTGAATCTTTCGACGGGTTGTGCGTGCCAGAGGGGCATAACCTCGTCGAAGCGCCTAACGGTGTCCTCTCTCACGCGCTCCGGTCAGTCGCGCAACCGGCGGTCGATCACACGCGCGGCCCTACGCCCGTCGGCGATCGCGGTCACGATCAGCGACTGCCCCATCCGGGCGTCGCCGGCCGCGTACACGCCATCGCGTGAGGTGGCGAACACTCCGGCCTTCACGTTGCCCCGGGCATCGAGGTCCAGCGCGAGGTCTGTGAGCAGGCCATCGTGGGTGGGGTGAGAGAAGCCGATCGCCACCAGGCACAGGTCGGCCTCCTCCACGAACTCCGACCCCTCGACCGCCACCAGATTGCGGGACGAGGTGCCGGTGACCTGGCGGCCGTGCACGCGCTCCACGCGGCCGTCGCCCTCGATCGCGGTCACCTGGGTGGCGAAGCGCCGGTCGCCCCCCTCGTCCAGCGCGTAGGTGGTCTCGGTGCGACGCGGCGCCTCGGGCCACGGGGTGTCGGGGTAGCGCCCGCCCGCGGGCACGTCGCCGTAGACGTCCAGCATCGTCACCGACGCGGCGCCCTCACGGTTGGCGCTGGAGAGGCAGTCCATGCCGGTGTCGCCGCCGCCGATCACCACTACGTGTTTGCCCGTGGCGGTGATCTCGTGCTCGGGCTCGGGCGCCACGCGACCGTCGGCGCGCGCCACCGCGCGGTTTCGCTGGTAGAGGTAATCCATCGCGAAGTGCACGCCGTCCAGGTCCGAGCCGGGCACCTCGAGCGGGCGCTCCACGCGCGAGCCCACGGCGATCACCACGGCGTCGTGGGCTGCGGTGAGCTCAGCGGTGCCGAGGTCGGCGCCCACGTCCACGCCGCACAGGAACTCGATCCCCTCGGCCTCGAGCAGCGCCACGCGGCGGTCGATCATCCACTTCTCGAGCTTGGCGTCGGGAACGCCGAAGCGCACCAGACCGCCGGGCGCCTCGTCGCGCTCGTACACCACCACCGTGTGGCCGACCTGATTGAGCTCGGCCGCGGCGGCCATGCCGGCCGGGCCGGAGCCAACCACGGCCACGGTGTGCCCGGTGCGGTGCTCGGGTGGGCGGGGGACCACCCAGCCCTCCTGAAACGCGCGCTCGATGATCGCCCATTCGATCCCCTTGATCATCACCGGGTCGTCGGCGATGTCCAGCACGCACGCGGACTCGCACGGGGCGGGGCACACGAGGCCCGTGAACTCCGGGAAGTTGTTGGTGGCGTGCAGTTGGTCGATTGCCTCGCGCCACTGGCCGCGGCGCACGAGGTCGTTCCAGTCGGGGATCAGATTGCCGAGCGGACAGCCGTTGTTGCAGAACGGCACGCCACAGTCCATGCACCGCCGCGCCTGGCCGCGCACCTCGTCCTCAGGCAGCGTGCCGTAGATCTCAGCGCTGTCGTGCACCCGCTCGCGCGGGTCGCGCTCGGGCGCGGGCACCCGCTCCAACTCCAGGAATCCCCGCGGGTCGGCCATCAGGCTGCGGCTCCGGCAGCGCGCTGGCCGCCTTCGGTGGGCGGATCCCATTGGGCGGCCACCTGCAGCGCGGCGCGGTAGTCGCGCGGCATCACCTGGGTGAAGCGCATGATCGACCGGTCCCAGTCGTCGAGCAGCGCCCGCGCTACGCCCGAGCCCGTGCGCTCCGTGTGCTCGGCGAGCAGCTGCCGCAGCTGCTCGCCCAGCTCGGCGCCGACGTCCTCGAGGTCCACTAGAGCGGGGTTCGCGCGGCCGGCCAGCTCGTTGCGCGGGTCAAGCACCCACGCCACGCCGCCGCTCATGCCCGCTGCAAAGTTCACGCCCACCGGCCCGATCACGGCCACGCGGCCGCCGGTCATGTACTCGCAGGCGTGGTCGCCCACGCCCTCCACGACCGCGTACGCGCCGGAGTTGCGCACCGCGAAGCGCTCGCCCGCAAGGCCGCGGAAGAAGGCGCGGCCGGAGGTGGCCCCGTAGAGCGCAACGTTGCCGGCGATCACATTCTCCTCGGCCACGAAGCGGGCATCGTCGGGAGGGCGCACGGCGATCGTGCCGCCCGACAGGCCCTTGCCCGCGTAGTCGTTCACGGCGCCGTCCACCGTCAGCGTCACGCCCGGCGCCAGCCAGGCGCCGAAGCTCTGGCCGGCGGACCCGCGGAAGTTCACTTCCACGCTGCCCTCGGGCAGCCCCTCCGGTCCGTGGCGGCGCACGATCTCGCCCGAGAGCAGCGCGCCCACGGCACGGTGCACGTTGGAGATCGGCATCTCCAGGTGCACGCCCCCCTCGCCCGATATCGCCTTCCGCGCCGCCGGAAGGATCTTCAGGTGGTCGAGTGAGTCGTCGAGCACCGGTACCTGTGGGCGGGCTCGCCGGCGCGGGGCGCTGGCCGGTCCCCCGGGCTCGGCCAGCAGGCCCGTGAGGTCCACACCGCGGGCCTTCCAGTGCTCGATCGCCGGGTCGGCCTCGAGCATCTCGGGGCGGCCGATCATGTCCTCGAACCTGTGGACTCCGAGCGTGGCCATGATCTCGCGCGTCTCCTGGGCCACCTCGAGCAGGTAGTTCACGACGTGCTCGGGTCGCCCGGCGAAGCGCCGCCGCAGTTCGGGGTCCTGCGTGGCGATTCCCACCGGGCAGGTGTTGAGGTGGCAGACGCGCATCATCACGCAGCCCGTGGCAACCAGCGGGGCGGTGGAGAAGCCCACCTCGTCGGCGCCCAGCAGCGCGGCGATCACCACGTCGCGGCCGGTGCGGATCTGACCGTCGATCTGGACGCCGACGCGTGAGCGCAGGTCGTTGCGCACGAGCGTCTGCTGGGTCTCGGCCAGGCCGATCTCCCACGGCACGCCCGCCCCCTGGATCGAGGAGAGCGCCGATGCGCCCGTGCCACCGTCGTGGCCCGCGATCACCACGTGGTCGGCGTTGGCCTTGGCCACACCGGCAGCCACGGTGCCCACGCCCACCTCGGCGGCAAGCTTCACCGACACCGACGCGCGCGGGGTGGCGTGACGCAGGTCATACACCAGCTGCTTGAGGTCCTCGATCGAGTAGATGTCGTGGTGCGGTGGCGGCGAGATCAGCTCCACGCCGGGGGTGGACAGCCGCAGACGCGCGATCGTCTCGTCCACCTTGTGGCCGGGAAGCTGGCCCCCCTCGCCGGGCTTGGAACCCTGGGAGATCTTGATCTGCAGCTGGTCGGCGTTCACCAGGTAGTTGATCGTCACGCCGAAGCGCCCGGAGGCCACCTGCTTGATCGCCGAGCGGCGCAGGTCGCCGTTGGGGTCGGCGGTGTAGCGGGCCGGGTCCTCGCCCCCCTCGCCGGTGTTGGACTTCCCGCCGAGGCGGTTCATCGCCACGGCCAGCGTCTCGTGGGACTCGGGCGACAGCGAGCCCAGGCTCATGCCGCCGGTCACGAAGCGCTTCACGATCTCGGCCACCGGCTCCACCTCGTCCAGCGGCACCGGCTCGGCCGCGGGGCGAAGGCGCATGAGCCCGCGCAACATCCCCTGCGAGGCGTTCTCCTCGTTCACCCGCCGGCTGAACTCCTGGTAGGCGTCGGGCTCGCCGCCGCGAGCCGCTCGCTGCAGGCTGGCCACGGTCTCGGGGTCCCACATGTGGTGCTCGCCGTCGCGACGCCACGCGTAGAGCCCGCCCTGGGGCAGCAGCTTGGCGTGGGCGGCCGGAAGCAGGGCCTCCTCCACATGGGCCGGCAGGGCGGCGCCGTGCTCGTCGGGCCACGCGCGGGCGTGGCGGTGCAGGGCCTCGGTGGCCAGCTCGGCCATGCCCACGCCGCCGATGCTCGACCGCGTACCGGCGAAGTGGCGCTCCACCAGCTCCTGGTTGAGGCCGACCGCCTCGAACACCTGCGCCCCCGTGTAGGAGCGGATGGTGGAGATGCCCATCTTGGCCATGATCTTCAGCAGCGCCTTCCCGGTGGCTGCGATCACGCGGTCCACCGCCGCCTCGAGGTGCTCGCCGGTGCCGCCGTGCTCCCCCACGGCCGATCCGTTGCGCTCGGGCTGGGCGCGTCCCTCGAGATGCCCGAGCGACTCGATCATCAGGTAGGGATTGACGGCACCGGCGCCGTAGCCGATCAGGGCGGCCACGTGGTGCACCTCGCGCGGCTCCCCGGATTCCACCACCAGGCCCGTGCGGGTACGCGTGCCCGCACGCACGAGGTGGTGGTGCACGGCAGAGACGGCCAGCAGCGAGGGGATGGGAACGTTCGTAGCGGACGTGGCGCGGTCGCTCAGGACGATGATCCCCGCGCCTGCCGCGAGCGTCTCGTCGGCCTCGTCGCAGAGGCGGTCCAGGGCGGTTTCGAGGCCGTCGGCGCCCTCCTCCAGCGGCCAGGTGGCATCGAGCGTGCGCGAGCGCAGTGGGCGGTCGGACACCGCACGGATGCGAGCGAGGTCTGAGTCGCGCAGCACCGGCTGGTCGATCTCCAGGCGGCCGGCCTGCTCGGGGGTCTCCTCGAGCAGATCACCCTCCGGGCCCAGCAGCGTGGACAGGCTCATCACCACGGTCTCGCGCACCGAGTCGATCGGCGGGTTGGTCACCTGGGCGAAGAGCTGCTTGAAGTAGCTGAACAGCGGCGGGTGACGGTTAGACAGGACGGCCAGTGCGGCGTCGTTGCCCATCGAGCCGAGGGCCTCCTTGGCGTCAGCCGCCATGGGGGCGATCAGCACGCGGAGGTCCTCCTGGGTCCAGCCGAACGCCAGCTGGCGCTCTCGCAGCGTGGCCAGCTCCGGAATCTGGGGAGGGTCGGCGTGCGGGAGGTCATCGAAGTGCAGGGCGTGCTCTGAATGCCAGTCGCCGTAGGGCTTGGCGCGAGCCACCTCGAGCTCGGCCTCGCGGTGGGCGAGCAGCCCACCGCGGCGCGGATCGACCACCACGAGCCGCCCCGGCAGCAGCCGCCCCGCGCGCTTGACCTGATCGAACGGCACCTCGAAGGCGCCGGCCTCGGAGGCCAGTGCGAACCAGCCGTCACGGGTGGTGACCCAGCGGCCGGGACGCAGCCCGTTGCGGTCCAGGGTGGCGCCGAGGATGCGGCCGTCGGTGAAGGTGAGCGACGCCGGCCCGTCCCACGGCTCCATCAGCATCGCGCCGTAGTCGTAGAAGTCGCCGAGCTCGTTGGGGATGTCCGGGCGTCCCTCGTTGGCCTCGGGTGTCATCAGCATCGACGCGTGCGGCAGCGACCGGCCGCCCATCACCAGCAGCTCCAGCACGGAGTCGAACGCGGCCGAGTCCGAGCTGCCGTCGGGGATCGTGGGCAGCAGGCGTTGCACCTGGTCCCCGAGCGGGCCGCCGGCCAGCGACGACTCGCGCGCGCGCATCCAGCTCACGTTGCCCAGCAGGGTGTTGAACTCGCCGTTGTGGGCGCTCATCCGGAACGGGTGCGCCAGCGCCCAGCTCGGGAAGGTGTTGGTGGAGAAGCGCGAGTGCACGATGGCCAGCGCGCTGGCCAGGCGCGGATCGTCCAGGTCGGGATAGAAGCCAGTGAGCTGCGGCGCCGAGAGCATCCCCTTGTAGACGATCGTGCGCGCGGAGCAGCTGGGCACGTAGAGGTCCTCGCCGGCCTCGAGCTCCACCACGCGGCGCAGTACGTACAGCCGCCGCTCCAGCGCCTCCCCGTCCTCCCCACCCAGGGGGGACACGAACAGCTGGCGGATCACTGGAGCCACCTCGCGCGCCCTGCGCCCGCACTGCTCCTCGTCCACCGGCACTTCGCGCCATCCCAGCGGGCTGAAGCCCTCGGCTCGCGCGGTGTGCTCGATCAGGCGCTCCACCCGCTCGCGCGTCTCGTCGTCGCGTGGGAGGAAGCACATCATCACCCCGTATCCACCAGGCGGTGGGAGGGTGAAGCCGGCCTCGGCGCGCAGGAAGGCGTCGGGCAGCTGGATGAGGATCCCGGCGCCGTCGCCGGTGGCGGCATCGGCCCCCTCGGCGCCGCGGTGCTCGAGGTTCACGAGCGCAGCGATGGCGCGCTCGACGGTTTCGCGGGTCACTCTCCCGTCGAGCCGGGCGAGGCAGGCCACGCCGCAGCCGTCGTGTTCGTCCGCTGAGCGGTAGAGGCCGTGATCGCTTGGTGGCATGAGAAGAAGTTCCCTCTGAGCAGGGGCCTTGCGCCCCCTCGCTGGCGACCACCGGCAGCCGTCCGGCCGGCACGGGCGCGCAGAGTTCACAAAGGTTACGGAAGAGCGGGCCGTGTGACCGGCCGGGTCCGACGTTCGCTTGACGCCTGCGGTTCGGTGGCTGTACGGTCGGCCCCCGTCGCCCCCGAGCATAGGGAGGCCAAGTGAGAGTTCCGAGCGGGTGGGTGGCCCTGTCCCTATCCCTGCCGTTCCTGGCGGTAGTGGACGCCTCGGAACCCTCCGCTGGCACGGGACCGCAACGGGGCGCGACCTACTTCGGCGCCACCTCCCAGGGGAAGGTTGCAGTCGCGAAAGCCGCGAGGGACGGACGCCTCATCCGCCGGCTCGAAGTTGACGTGGTCTCGAGGTGTGTCAGCCCTCGCGTGGGCCGCGACCTCTCAACCGTGACCCTCCAGCGCCTGCCGGTCCGGCGGGATGGCCGTTTCGCCAGGTCGGGGCGGCTCGACGCCTTCAACGAGGGACCGGACGAGGCTGGCAGCTTCCCGGTCGTGGTGACGGGCCGGCTCACCGGACGTTTTCGCAGCCGGGGGCGCCTTACCGGTACGGCGCGGTTCGTGCTGCGCGGCAGGTTCTTCCTCGGCGGAAGCGAAGGTGAGGGCTTCGATTCGCAGCGCACCACTTGCCGGAGTGGCCTGATCCGGTTTTCCGCAGCGGTGCCTCGCGACGCACGCTCCCGTCACGGGAGCGTGCGGGAACTGCCCGGCCGTGCGGGCTGCTTGTTCTCCCAAGGGAGGCGCGGTTGCGGCCTAGTGCCCTCCCTGCGGAATCCCCTCAAGATCCTCCTGAGCCGAGATGGCCGACACGCCTATGTGCTGTCTGAGACCTTCGGCGGCACGCCGGACCCCGAGAGGCGAGTATGGCTGTTGGCCTTCGCTCGCAATCGCCGAAGCGGGGCGCTCCGGCCGCTGGGCGGTGCGGCCGCTTGCATAGGTCCGGCCGTGGTTCCCAACTGTCGGACGGCGCGTGGACTTTCTGACTTGCAGGACGCCGCCATCAGCCCAGACGGGCGGCATCTCTATCTGATCGGTTCGGGCCCGGCTGCAATCGCCGTGCTCAGCCGCAACGCTCGAACCGGGCTGCTCTCTCAGCCGCCCGGGAGTGCTGGGTGTCTAGGAAGTGCGCAGGACTCCTGTGGCGCCGGTCCGCCTGTCGACGCCCTCGCGAGCGTCGAGACAAGCCCGGACGGGCGCCATCTCTACATCGCTTGGCTTGATGGTGACGAGCATAGGCCCTCTGACCATGGCCTACTCTGGGTGGCCCGCAACCGCGCAAGCGGAACGCTAGCGCCCTTCACCGCACCGAAGTGCATCAGTGCGCACGGCGAGCATGGTTGCGCAAAGGGGCCGCTACGCAGAGCGGTTGATCAGCTTCTGCTCACCCCCGATGGCCGCCATGCGTACGCTGCGCTCGAAAATGGCGTGATGGTCGCCTTTCGGCGCAACGCCAGCGCGGGCGCTCTCAGGCCTCTCGCTGAACCAGGAACCTGTTCTCTCGCAGCGGGGCGGCACGGCTGTCGACCGCGTGGCGCTCGCCCAGTCGGGCTCGCAGGCAGTCCCGACGGCCAAAATCTCTACTACGGCCTCAGCGACGGCGATGCGAGCCTCGTGGCGGTACTCGCAAGGCGGCCGGCGAGCGGTGAGCTCGAGCAGCTCTCGCGTCAATCGGCCTGCGTGGGCGATGAGTTCGCAGCCGGCTGCGCGCGCGCCCGCGGCGTAGACGACATTGACTGCTGGCGGTCAGTGGCGATGGCCGAAACGTCTACGTAGGCTCGGGCTTCGACGGGCTGCTCGCGGCGTTCGCGACGAACTCCCTCGGAGGACTCAGGCAACTGAGCGAGAAGGCTGGTTGCCTGGTGGGGCTACACGGTTCGCCCACTGCCCTTTTCGGGTCGTACGGCTGCCGTCGGACCCGGCTCAGCGATGAGGTCCGCGCGCTCGCGCCTAGCCGGGACGGAAAGCACCTCTACGCCGCGTCCGGGATCGATGAAGTGGGTGGCATACACGTCTTCTCGCGGCGTCGGGCGCGCTAGCTGGGCGCCTTTCTACGGGCGCCGAGAAGCGCTCTGACAGGCTGCTAGTCTCAAATAGAACCTTAGTCGCTCACACTTAGATTTCATGCAACCTGACCGCTTCACAGTCAAAAGCCAGGAGGCCCTCGCTGCCGCTCAGCGGCTCACCGCCGCGCGTGGCAACAGCCAGGCGGCCCCCTACCATCTGCTGCTCGCGCTGCTCGAGCAGGACGGCGGCATCGTGGTCCCCGTCCTGCGGCGCGCGAACGCCGACCCCGAGTCGGTCAGACGGCGGGCCAATCGGGCGCTGGACGGTCTCCCCACCGTGACCGGAGACGTAGGGGCCGACCCCGCCCTCGACTCGGATCTCGTCGACCTGCTCCGCCGCGCCGACGTGCAGGCTCGCGGCATGGGCGACGAGTATGTGTCCACCGAGCACCTGCTGCTCGCGCTGTCCGCCGATCCGCAGATCGACGTGGGCGCCTCACACGACCAGCTCGTGGAGGCGGTCCAGGGCGTGCGCGGCCCGCACCGCGTGACCGACCAGAACCCCGAGGACCGCTACCAGGCGCTGGAGCGCTTCGGACTGGATCTCACGGAGGCGGCCGAGCAGGGCAAGCTCGACCCGGTGATCGGGCGCGACGACGAGATCCGCCGCGTGATCCAGGTGCTCTCACGGCGCAGGAAGAACAACCCGGTGCTGATCGGCGAGCCTGGCGTGGGCAAGACCGCGATCGTGGAAGGTCTCGCTCAGCGCGTGGTGTCCGGCGACATCCCGGACTCGCTGCGCGACCGCCGGGTGATCGCCCTGGACATCGGGTCGGTGATCGCCGGTGCCAAGTACCGCGGCGAGTTCGAGGACCGGCTGAAGGCAGTCCTGTCCGAGGTCTCGGAGGCCCAGGGCCAGGTGATCCTGTTCCTCGACGAGCTGCACACCATCGTGGGCGCGGGCGCGGCGGAGGGCGCCGTGGACGCGGCGAACCTGCTCAAGCCGATGCTCGCCCGCGGCGAGCTGCGGTGTGTGGGCGCCACCACGCTGGACGAGTACCGCAAGCACATCGAGAAGGACGCCGCCCTGGAGCGGCGCTTCCAGCCGGTGCAGGTGGGCGAGCCCTCGGTTGAGGCCACGATCGCGATCCTGCGCGGTCTCAAGGAGCGTTACGAGGTGCACCACGGCGTGCGTATCCAGGATGCGGCGATCGTGGCCGCCGCCACCCTCTCGCAGCGCTACATCGCCGACCGCTTCCTGCCCGACAAGGCGATCGACCTGATCGACGAGGCTGCGTCGCGTCTGCGCATAGAGATCGATTCGATGCCCGAGGAGATCGACGCCCTGGAGCGACGCATCCAGCAGCTGGAGATCGAGCTGCAGGCGCTGTCCAAGGAGTCCGACGATGCCAGCGTGGCGCGCCGCGAGGCGATTGAACGCGAGCTGGCCGACCTGCGCGAGCAGTCGAATGAGATGAAGGCCCACTGGAAGGGCGAGAAGGAGGCCATCGACGCCATCCGCTCAGCCAAGGAGCGCCTCGAGCAGGCCCACCGCGACGCCGAGCGCGCCGAGCGCGAGGCTGACCTCGAGCGCGCGGCCGAGCTGCGATACGGCGAGATCCCGCGGCTGGAGTCGGAGGCGGGTGAGCAGGAGGGGCGCCTGCGCGAGCTGCAGTCCGACCGCACCTTCCTCAAGGAGGAGGTCGACGACGAGGACGTGGCCGAGGTGGTGGCCCGCTGGACTCAGATCCCGCTGTCGCGCCTGATGGAGTCCGAGCTGGCCAAGCTCGTACACATGGAGGAGCGCCTGCACGAGCGGGTGATCGGCCAGGACGTGGCCGTGGAGGCGGTCTCGAATGCACTGCGCCGCTCACGCGCCGGCCTGCAGGACCCCGACCGCCCGATCGGCAGCTTCCTGTTCATCGGGCCCACCGGCGTCGGCAAGACCGAGCTGGCCCGGGCGCTGGCCGAGTTCATGTTCGACTCCGAGCAGGCGATGGTGCGCATCGACATGTCCGAGTACATGGAGAAGCACACCGTGTCGCGGCTGCTGGGCGCTCCGCCGGGCTACGTGGGCTACGACGAGGGCGGCCAGCTCACCGAGGCCGTGCGCCGGCGCCCCTACACGGTGGTGCTGCTCGACGAGATCGAGAAGGCCCACAACGACGTCTTCAACGTGCTGCTGCAGGTCATGGACGACGGCCGCCTCACCGATGGCCAGGGGCGCACGGTGGACTTCAAGAATGCCGTGCTGATCATGACCTCGAACCTTCCCGGCGGCGTGGAGGGCGTGGAGGCCACGTTCAAGCCGGAGTTCGTGAACCGCCTCGATGAGATCGTGGAGTTCGCACAGCTGAGCCGGGACGAGCTCTCCGAGATCGTGGAGCTGCAGGTGGCGGCCCTCGAGCGCCGCCTCACTGCGCGCGGGATCGAGCTGGAGCCCACCGACCAGGCGAAGGAGCTGATCGGGAACCTGGGCTATGACCCCACCTACGGTGCGAGGCCGCTGCGGCGCGTGATCCAGAAGCAGCTGGTGGACAAGCTCGCGCTCAAGATGCTGGACGGCGAGTTCAGCCCCGGCGACCGCGTGCGCGTGGATGCGGCCGACGGTGAGCTCGTGTTCGAGCGCACCGAGGCCTCGGTCGCGGCCACCGCCTAGCCGGACTTTCGTCAGCTCAGCCGCTCCAGGGTCCGGCTCATCTCCACTCGTGTGCCCTCGTCGCCGCGCGAAACATCCACCTCGCCCATCAGCTGTCGCATGAGGTCGATGCCCCGTCCCCTGCCCCGGTTGCGTCCCGTGGGCTCGCGCCAGCGGCCCTCGTCGATGACCACGATCGACACCCCGCCGTCCTGCTGGCTGGCGTGCAGCTCCAGGGTGTGGTCGCCGAAGTCATAGCCATGCTCCATCGAGTTGCAGCAGGCCTCGTGACTGGCCAGCTGGATGTCTTGGAGCTCGCCTGGAGTCGCACCGAGAGCCTCCAGCCAGCATCCCAGCCGGATGCGCATGCCGCGCAGGGAGTTGGGATCTGCCGGTAGCACCAGGCGCAGCGCCATCGGCGGCGCGGGCACCGTGCCGGCCACCAGCAGCGTCACGTCGTCGTCGGCTCCCCCCTCGCGCCCGAGCGCGGCCACGATGCTCGCGCACAGCGCTTCGGGATCGCTGGCACCGTCCGCGGCGGCCACGCGCAGCGCCTCCAGGCCCGCGTCGATCGAGCTGCCGCGGTCCTCCACCAGGCCGTCGGTGTAAAGGATCAGGCGTGAGGCCGGGCCGAGCGGCACCTCGGCCTCCTCGTAGATGCCGCGGGTCACGCCCAGTGGCACCGAGCCGCGGCCCTCGACGAACGTGGCCACGCCGTGCTGGTCCACCACCAGCGGTGGAAGGTGGCCGGCGCTGGCAAGGCGCATCGAGTCCAGTTCCGGCGACAGCGACATGCAGCTCACGGTTGCCATGCCGGTGCCGTCCAGGGTCACGAGGCGATCGAGACGCTCGATCACCGCGCCGGGAGAGTGGCCGTCCAGGGCGAGTGCTCGCAGGGCGTTGCGCAACTGGCCCATCAGGGATGCCGCCTGGAGCCCGTGCCCCACCACGTCGCCCACGGCCAGCATCACGCTGTCGTCCTCGAGTGGGATCACGTCGTACCAGTCGCCGCCCACCTCGCCGCCGGGGAGGTACCGGGCCGCGAGGTCCAGGCCCGCCACGTGTGGCAGCCTCGATGGGAGCAGGCTTCGCTGCAGGGTCTCGGCCACGTCCAGCTCGCGCGCGTAGAGCTGTGCGTGCTCGATGGCGCGGGCGGCGCGATCGGCAACGAGCTGGAGCAGGTCCACATCGGCCTCGGTGAACTTCAGCTCGCTCTTGCTGCCGACCTCGAGCACGCCCTGCACGCGTCCGTCGACCACCAGCGGAGCGCCCATCAGCGACTCCAGCTCGCGCCGCACCGGTCCACCGTCGCGCGCCCCGGCGTCGCGCACCACCGAGGGCGTGCGCGTCACGGCCATGCGGCCCGCGAAGCCCTCGCCCTGGGCCACCGACGCGCCGAGTACCTCGTCGGCGTAGACGCCAACGGCGGCAACGACGGTGAGTGGGTCATCCTCGGCCTCCGCAAGCAGGATCGAGGCGCAGTCGGCCGCGAACACGCCGTTTACCTGCTCGCACAGCTCGCGCAGCAGGTCGTCCAGAGCAAGGTGGGTGAGTGCCACGTCGGCAACGCTCTGCAGCTTGCGGATCGTGTCCGACACGGCCTCGGCCTGTTCGCGCGCGCCCTGCTCGCGCAGGCGCTCGGAGCGCTCCCGCTCAGCCCTGTTGCGCTCGGTGAGGTCCACGATCTGCACGATGAATCCGATTGCGTCGCCGTCGGCTCCCGCGGTCGGCGAAACGCTCACGAGCGTCTCCACGTTGTGGCCGTCACGGTGATCCACACGGCGCTCGGCCTGGTGGCTGGGAAGCTCTCCGGCGATCATGCGCCCAACCGCCCGCTGGTCCTCAGCGTCGGCCAGGGCGCCCAGCTCGGTGTCGATCAGCTCCGCCTGCGAGCGCCCGGCGATTTCACACAGCGCTCGGTTCACCTGAGTGAAGCGGCCCTCGCGGCTCAGTAGCCCGATGCCGATGGGGGCGTCGGCGAACGCCGTCCGGAAGCGCTCCTCGCTCTCGCGCAGCGCGCCAGTGGTCTGGTGCAGCTCCACGAACACGGAGACCTTCGAGCGCAGGATCTCCGGCTCGTAGGGCTTGAAGAGGTAGTCCACGGCGCCCACGGAGTAGCCGCGGAAGACGTGATGGGTCTCCTTGTCGATCGCGGTGACGAAGATGATCGGCAGGTGCTGGCTACGTTCACGGCGGCGGATGTACTCCGCGGTCTCGAACCCGTCCAGCCCCGGCATCTGCACGTCGAGCAGAGCAACGGCGAAGTCCTCGTCGAGCAGCCGCTTGAGCGCCTCCTCACCCGAGTTGGCCTCCACTATCCGGTGCCCGAGCGGCTCGAGCACGGCGCGGAGAGCCAACAGGTTCTCAGGCAGATCGTCGACGATCAGGATGCTCGCGGCGGACATGCGCCCGCTAGCGGTTCAGCCAGGTGCGCATCACCGAAAGCAGCCGGTCCACGTCAACCGGCTTGGTGATGTAGTCCGAGGCGCCGGCGGCGAAGCTCTTCTCGCGGTCGTCCTTCATGGCCTTGGCGGTGAGCGCCACGATCGGAAGCTCCCTGAAGGCCGGCATGGAGCGCACCGCTCGCGTGGTCTCGTTGCCGTCCATCTCCGGCATCATCACGTCCATCAGGACGAGATCCACGTCGGGGCTTTCCTCGAGCGTCTCGATTCCGCGCCGCCCGTTCTCGGCGTAAAGCACGGTGGCGCCGCGGGGCTCCAGCACGCTGGTGAGGGCGAACACGTTGCGCACGTCGTCGTCAACGATCAGGATCTTCTTGCCCTCGAACGAGGCGTCCCTGGCCGAGGCGCCGTTCTCGAGCGGCGCGGGGACGATCACCTCGCCGCCGCCCGGAGCCGCGATCTGGGGGGTGGCGGCCGGTGGGCTGAGCACGTCCAGCTCCTGCGGCAGGAACAGGGTGAACACGCTGCCCTCGCCCACCACGCTCTCGGCCTTCAGCTCGCCCCCGAGCAGGCCGGCGATCTCGCGACTGATCGACAGCCCGAGCCCGGTGCCGCCGTAACGGCGGCTGGTGGTGCCGTCGGCCTGCTGGAAGGCTTCGAAGATCGGTGCAAGCTTCTCCTCGGCGATGCCGATCCCGCTGTCGCGCACCGAGAAGGCGACCACTCGCGCGGCCTGGCGCAACGACTTGCACTCGAACACGCTGGCGTCTGAGGCCGGCGCCACGCGCAGGGTGACCCGGCCCGATTCGGTGAACTTGAAGGCGTTGGAGAGCAGGTTCTTGAGCACCTGCTGGAGGCGCTGCTCGTCGGTGACGACTATCTCGGGCAGTCCCTCCGCCAGCTCCACTTCGAAGTCCAGGCCGCTCTGCTCGGCCATGGGCGAGAAGGTGCGCTTGAAGTCCTCCTTGACGAGCTCCAGCTGCACCGGCGCCGGGTGCATGTCCATGCGACCGGCCTCCACCTTGGACAGGTCGAGAATGTCGTTGATCAGAGAGAGGAGGTCGCTGCCCGCGGAGTGGATCGTCTGCGCGAACTCCACCTGCTTGTCGGTGAGGTTGCCGCTCTCGTTGTTGCCCAGGAGGTCGGAGAGGATGAGCAGGCTGTTCAGCGGCGTGCGCAGCTCGTGCGACATGTTGGCCAGGAACTCCGACTTGTAGCGCGAGCTCACGGCCAGCTGATCGGCCTTCTCCTCGATACCGATCCGGGCCAGCTCGATCTCGCGGTTCTTGACCTCGATGTCGCGGTTCTGCTGGGAGAGCAGCGCCGCCTTCTCCTGCAGCTCCTCGTTGGTCTGGCGCAGCTCCACGGACTGGCTCTGCAGCTCCTGGGTGAGCGACTGCGACTGCTCGAGCAGCTCCTCGGTGCGGCGGTTGGCGATGATCGTGGACAGCGACACGCCGATCGTGTCGAGCTGCTGGTCCAGGAACATCTGGTGCAGCTCCGAGAAGGGCCGCAGCGAGCCCAGCTCGATCACGCCGAGCACCTGGTCCTCGAACAGCACCGGCATGATGATCACGGTGGCCGGCGAGGCCTGGCCCAGGCCCGAGGTCACCTTCACGTAGTCGTCTGGCACCTCGGTCAGCGGGATCGTCTTGCGCTCCACGGCGGCTTGACCGACGAGCCCCTCTCCGAACGCGAACCGCTCGGGCACTCCCGACTTGCGCTTGTAGCCGTAGCTGGCGATAAGCCGCAATTCGGAGGTCTGGGGCTCCTCGCCCTCTGCCAAGAAGAAGGCGGCGTGCTGGGCCGAGACCGTCGGTGTGAGCTCGGAGACGATCGCCTGTGTGACCGTCTCGAGGTCGCGCTCGCCCTGCATCAGTGCGGAGATGCGAGCCAACCCGGTCTTCAACCAGTCCTGCTCCTCGGTGCGCGTGGTGGTGTCGCGCAGGTTGGCGATCATCTGGTTGATGTTGTCCTTC
>Ga0136631_10000140_pt1 | contig 21319 bp, 21 predicted proteins | sample AntDrymUQ6012206_2_FD_104655 | JGI IMG/M metagenome (GOLD analysis project Ga0136631, IMG submission 104655) | Polar desert sand microbial communities from Dry Valleys, Antarctica - metaG UQ601 (22.06) | ecosystem: Environmental > Terrestrial > Soil > Desert | place: Antarctica: Dry Valley... | reverse complement strand
TCACCCGTTCGCGGCTCTGCCCCGGGGCAAGCCCCGGTTCGTCGCTCCACTTGCATGTGTTAAGCACGCCGCCAGCGTTCGTCCTGAGCCAGGATCAAACTCTCCGTGAAGAACTGCTGAAGGGCTGGCACCCGAAGGTACGGCCCTTCGTCACGTAGAGCTGTCATGACCATGTGCGGCACCGAAGTACACGCGGCGCCGCGATCTATGACGGGTTCATTCTCAGGTCCCTCGCCGCCCGGCTGGGCGCGAGGGATCGAACCTGGACGCACACCGGATCGCTAGGTGGCGATCCAAGTGCGCATGCTGTTGAGTTTTCAAAGACCGTGGCGCACTCCCGTGGAGGGGATTCCTCCCAGAACCTGCGCATTTTGCGGGCGGCCGAAGCCCCCCGCAGACAGGACTGGCCAGTATAGCGCTCCGAAGGGGCCGTGGAAGGCCTCGCGTCAGAGCGGCAGGGACCGGCGCAGGCGCAGTATAGCCAGATCGGCCGGCGCGACCACGCGCGCCCACAGCAGCAATGGACCGCCGCCGTCCCGGCGACGCGCAAAGGCCCCGCTAACCGCGGCGGCGCAACCGGCGGAACTGGCGCTTGCCGACCTGCAGGATCGCGCCGTCCAGCCGCGCCGGGGCCAGATCGAGGTCCTCCGGCCCCAGAGCGTCGCCGTCGAGCTTGACGGCCCCCTGTGCCAGCATCCGGCGCGCATCCGAGCGCGTGCGCCCGAGCGCGTCGGCGATGAGCGCCGGCACATGCACGACGCCGTCGGCGACCGAGAACTCCACGTCCTCGATCTCCTCGGGCAGCGCGTGCTGGACGAACACGCGCTCGAAGTGCTCGGCTGCGCCATCCGCCGCCGCGGGCGAGTGGAAGCGCTCGACGAGCCGGCGGGCGAGGGCGTGCTTGGCGTCGCGTGCCGACAGATCGGCAGGCGCGGGCTCCCCGAGCAGGAGGCTGTACCAGCCCGGCATGGCGTCGTCCGGGAGGCTGAGCGTCTTGCCGTACATCTCCTCCGGCACGTCACGCACCCCGACGTGGTTGGCCAGCGACTTGGACATCTTGCGCCGGCCGTCGACGCCGGCGAGGATCGGCATCGTCAGCGCAACCTGCTCTGCGATGCCGTAGGCGCGCTGGACGTCACGGCCCAGGAGGAGGTTGAACTTCTGGTCGGTGCCGCCGAGCTCGACGTCCGCCTTGACGGCGACAGAGTCGAACGCCTGCATGAGCGGATAGAGCAGCTCGAGGATCGAGATCGGCTCGCGGGCGCCATAGCGCTTGGCGAAGTCGTCGCGCTCGAGCAGCTGGGCAACGGTCGTCGTGCGCGTCAGCGCGAAGAGCTCCTCCATCCGCATGTCGAGCCACTCGGAGTTGTGGCGCAACTCGATGCGGTCGGGATCGAGCACGGTGGCCGCCTGCTCGACATACGTGCGCGCGTTGGCGTCGATCTCCTCGCCCGACAGCACCGGGCGCGTCGACGAGCGCCCGCTGGGGTCGCCGACCCGCGCCGTGTAGTCGCCGATGATGAGCACCACGATGTGGCCCAGGTCCTGGAACTCGCGCAGCTTGCGCAGCACGACGGTGTGGCCGAGATGGACGTCCGGCGCGGTCGGGTCGAGGCCGAGCTTCACGCGCAGCGGCCGGCCCTCGGCCAGCTTGCGCCGGAGGGCGCCCTCGGGGAGGCAGTCGACCGCATCGCGGGCCAGGAAGGCGGCCTGGCTGGCCGGGGATTCGGTCACGGGCCCAATGCTAGAGTCCGCCGCGCCCGTGGCGTCGTTGTCGCCTGTCGTCATCCACGGCGCCGTGGGTTCGTCGTCGCATGGATGCGGCCCGTTCCTGCCTTCGCCAGCATGAGCGTCTCCGACCGTCCCGACATCATGGTCCTCCCCGACCCCCCGCTGGGCCGGCCGCGGCTGAAGCGCCTGCGGCTCGCGCTCATCCTCGTCGGCCTGTCGGTGCTCGCCGTCGTCTCGACGGCCTTCGGGATGATGATGGCGGTCGCCTCGGACCTGCCCCAGCTCGAGAACCGCACGGAGTTCAAGCACGCCCAGAACTCCCTGCTGACCGACGTGCACGGCAGCTACCTCGCGACGCTCGCCGACCAGGGGCGGATCATCATCCCGACGAAGGACATCGCGCCGGCGATGCAGCACGCGATCATCGCGGTCGAGGACCAGCGCTTCTACGAGAACCAGGGCGTCGACGTGCGCGGCATCACGCGCGCGCTGTGGCAGGACGTCACGAGCGGCAGGGCGGTGCAGGGCGGCTCGACGATCACGCAGCAGTTCGTCAAGAACGCGACGCGGGCGCAGGACCGGCGCACGCTGCTCGAGAAGGTGCGCGAGGCCGCGCTGGCCTACCACCTCACGCGCAAGTGGTCCAAGGACAAGATCCTCACCGAGTACCTCAACTCGATCTACTTCGGCAACGGCGCGTACGGGATCGAGTCCGCGGCGCGGACGTACTTCGGCGACGACGTCGACCACCGCGGCTGCGGCAGGCCGGAGCGCCGCTGCGCGAGCGAGCTCAAGCCGTACGAGGCCGCACTGCTGGCGGGACTCGTCGCCTCGCCGACCGCCTACGATCCGGTCGCCAACCACGCCGCGGCGACGCGCCGGCGCAACCTCGTGCTCGACAAGATGCTCGAGCAGGGGTACCTGACGCCCGCCGAGCACGCGCGCGGACTGGCCGAGCGCGCGCCGCCGAGCGCGACGATCAGGCCGCCGACGGTGCAGGCTGCGAACAAGTCCGTCGCGTACTTCACGAGCTGGGTCAGCCAGCAGGTCGTCGACCGCTTCGGCCCCCGCGAGGCGCTCCTCGGCGGCCTGCGCGTGCAGACGACGCTCGACCTCGGCCTGCAGCGCAGCGCCCAGCTCGCGATCGCCCGCTGGCTCGGCAACCCCGCGGGTCCGCAGGCGGCGCTCGTGGCGATCGACAACGACTCGGGCGAGATCCGCGCGATGGTCGGTGGCAACGACTACTCGAAGGTGCCGTTCAACCTCGCGACCCAGGGCCAGCGCCAGCCCGGGTCGGCGTTCAAGCCGTTCGTGCTCGCCACGGCGCTGCGCCGCGGCATCTCGCCCAACTCGACGTGGACCTCGCGCCGGCAGGTCATCAAGGTTCCCGGCAGCACCGAGAAGTTCACGGTGAACAACTACGAGGACAACTACTCCGGCATGAGCACGCTCACCCGGGCGACGACGTTCTCGGACAACTCCGTCTACGCCCAGGTCGGCATCAAGGCGGGGACGAACCGGATCGCACGGACAGCCGAGCGAATGGGCATCCGCACGCCCGTGTCGAGCAACTACGCGATCACGCTCGGCGGCCTCAGGCACGGGGTCACGCCGCTCGATCTCGCTCACGCCTACCAGACGTTCGCGACCGGCGGCCTGCTCGTCACGGGCTCGCTCGGGGCGGGCGCGCGCGGACCGGTGGGGATCCGCAAGATCACGCTGCGCAACAACCGCGACCGCGTCCGCGACCGCAACGATCCCCGGCGCCGGCGCGTCCTGCCCAAGGACGTGGCGCAGACGACGACAGGCATCCTCGAGTCGGTCCTCAAGGCCGGCACCGCCCGCGTCGCGAACCTCGGCACGGTGCGCGCGTGGGGCAAGACGGGCACGACCGAGAACTACGGGGACGCGTGGTTCGTCGGCGCGACGGACAAGCTCACCGTCGCCGTCTGGGTCGGCTACCCCAACGAGCTGCGGCCGATGCGCACCGAGTACCGCGGAGAGCCGGTGGTGGGCGGCACGTTCCCGGCCCAGATCTGGCACGACTTCATGCTGGCCGCCATCGAGACCGACCAGCGGCGCCTCGAGCGCGAGTGCGCGAGGGCGCAGGCGGCGAGCAAGCCCAAGGACCCTCCGTCCAAGCGCTGCATCGAGGCCGGCCTCGCGAAGGATCCCACGGCCAAGGCGGCGGCGCCGACGGATCCCGCGCCGGACGAGGGCACGGCGCCCGGTCGACATGACGGTGCCGCCCGACCCGGGGCCGACCACGGCGCGCCTACGGACGACACCACGGGTGGCGAGCCGGCGGCGCCCGCTCCCGCTCCCCCGGCGGCGCCCGCTCCGGCACCCGATCCCGCGCCGGCTCCCGGGGCGCCGGCGCCCGCTCCACCGGCGCCCGTGGGCGAGTCCGGCGGGGCCACGCCGACGCCCCCCTGAGCGCCAGGCGGTCAGGATGCGAGCAGGCCCGCGGGCCACGGCCGCGACACGTGCCTGCTGCCCGCGGCGCAGAAGCGCCATGGCAGCTCGACGGCGCGCGTGATCCCGATGCGGCCGCCGGCGACCACCCGTGGCAGCGGCCGCTCGGGAGGCGGCGGGCCGAGGCGGATCGGCCCGTCCAGCAGCGATGTGGCGTTGAGATCGAGTTCGATGCCGAGCGCCTGCGTGAGCTTGCCCGGACCCGAGCACAGCTCGGTTGCGCGATCGCGTCCGCGGCGGGCACGCATGAGGTCCTCCCCCGTCAGCGGCTCGAGCGCGCGGATGAGGACCGCCGCGCCGACGTCCTCGGGCTCGACGACGACGTTCAGCAGCGCGTGGATGCCGTACGAGCGGTAGACGTAGGCGATCCCCGGCGCTGCGAAGAGCGGCCAGGTGCGGTCCGTGAGGCCGGCGAACGCGTGGCAGGCCGGCTCGTGTTCGTGGTAGGCCTCGGCCTCGACGATGACGCCGCTCGTCGCGCCGTGGGTCATCGTGCAGCCGACGAGGGCCTCGGCCGCCGCGACGACCGGCAGCTCGAGCGCGCGCAGGTGCCGCTCGGTATCGGTTCGAGCGCTGCTCACGCCAGGGCCGCGCGGGCGAGCTCGAGCTGCTCGCGCACGCGCGCGAGCGCCGTGCCGCCCTCGCTGACCTTCGACTCCAGCCACGAGCTCTGCGTCAGCAGCGCGCGGAACTCCGCCGGATCGAGCTGCTCCGATGCCGCGGTCAGCTCGTCGTCGGTCAGCTCGCCGAGCGTGCGGCCGGAATCGACCGCGATCCGGACGAGGCCGGCGACGATCCCGTGGCACTCGCGGAACGGGACGCCGCGCTTGACGAGCAGGTCCGCGACGTCCGTCGCGGCGATGAGGTCGTCGGAGGCCGCGGCCGACATGCGCGCGCGGTCGAAGCGCGCCCCTCGGATCATCCCCGTCGCCGCGGCGAGGCACACGTCGAGCGTGTCGACCGTGTCGAAGAGGTGCTCCTTGTCCTCCTGCAGGTCCTTGTTGTAGGTCAGCGGCAGCGCGTGCAGGACGCCGTGCAGGGCGCTGAGGTGCGCGACCGTGCGCGGCGCCTTCGCGCGCAGCAGCTCGGCCGCGTCGGGATTCTTCTTCTGCGGCATGATCGACGAGCCCGACGTCCACGCGTCGGACAGCGTCACGAAGCCGAACTCCTCGCTGGACCACAGCACGAGCTCCGCTCCGAGGCGGCTGAGGTGCGTCGCACAGGTCGCTGCTGCGGAGACGTAGTCGAGCACGAAGTCGCGGTTGGAGACCGCGTCGATCGAGTTCGGCACGACGCGTTCGAAGCCGAGCTCGCCGGCGACGGCGGCGCGGTCGGTGTCGAAGTTCACGCCCGCCAGCGCGCCGGCGCCGAGCGGCAGCGCCGACGTCTGGGATCCGGCGAAGAGGAAGCGCTCGCGGTCGCGCAGCAGCATCCAGACGTACGCGAGCAGGTGGTGGGAGAGATAGACCGGCTGGGCGCGCTGCAGATGCGTGTATCCGGGCAGCGGCCAGTCGAGGTGCCGCTCGGCGGCATCGAGCAGCGCGGCCGCCAGCGCGTCGATCGCGCGTGTCGCATGGCCCGCGGCGTCGCGCGTGAACAGCACGACGTCGGTCGCGACCTGGTCGTTGCGCGAGCGTGCGGTGTGCAGCCTGCCTCCGACCCGGCCGGCGATCTCGGTCACGCGACGCTCGACGGCCATGTGGATGTCCTCGTCGTCGTCGGCGAACGGGAACGCACCCGCGACGAGCTCGGCCTCCACCGCGTCGAGCGCCTCCAGCAGGGCATCGCGGTCGGCGTCGCCGATGATCCGCTGCGCGGCGAGCATGCGCGCGTGCGCGCGCGACTGCGTGACGTCGTACGGCCACAGCCGCCGGTCAAACGCCAGCGAGGCATTGAGGCGCTGAAAGACGGGGTCCTGGGGCTCGGAGAAGCGCGACACGACGGGCGAGTCTAGAGGCGGCGGGTCCAATCTCACGTCTGGCGAAATTGCTGCCCATGCCGCTGCATAGGCGCCACGATCAGCTGGTTCACCCGCTCGCGCGAACTAGACTCGCCCGAGCACGTCCCGCAGCGCGGCGGCCACGCGCTCGACCTGCCCGTCGGTGAGCTCGGGGAAGAACGGCAGCGCCATCGAGCGCGCGGCGACGTCCTCGCAGACGGGGAACTCGCCCGGGCGGTGGCCGAAGACCTCGCGGTAGTACGTCATGAGGTGGATCGCCGGCAGGTACGGCTTGGACTGCACGCCGCGCTCGCGCAGCGCGCGGATCGTGTCGTCGCGGTCGGTGCCGCGCGGGAGCTGGACGACGAAGACGAACCAGCCGCGGCGGTCGCCGGCGTCCTCGCAGGGCAGCTCGAGCCCCTCGATCCCCGCGAGCGCGGCGCGGTAGGCCGCGGCGGCACGGGCGCGGCCGGCGAGCATGTCGTCCAGGTGTCCGAGCTGGACGAGGCCGATCGCGCACGCGATGTCGCTCAGGCGATAGTTGAAGCCGAGGCGGTCGTGGTCGAGCCAGCTCATGTCGGGCGCGCGGCCCTGGTTGCGCTCGGAGTCGATGCGCTCCTTGACTGCGCTGTCGCCGGTCGTCACCATGCCGCCCTCGCCGGTCGTGAGCTGCTTGTTGGCGTAGAAGCCGAAGACCGCGCCGTGGCCGCGGGCGCCGACGGGCGTGCCGTCGGCATGGACGGCGCCGAGCGCCTCGCAGGCGTCCTCGACGATCGGCAGGCCGAGGCGCTCGAAGGCCGGCAGGTCGGCGGGATAGCCGAAGATGTGGACGGGCAGGAGCGCCGTCGTGCGATCGGTGACCGCGGCCGCAGCCGCCGCGGGATCGAGGTTCAGCGTGCGCGGGTCGATGTCGGCGAAGACCGGCCGCGCGCGCTCGAAGACGATCGCGTTGGCGCTGGCGACGAACGAGAACGGCGACGTCACGACCTCGTCGCCGTCGCGCACGCCGGCGGCGCGCAGCGCGAGGTGCAGGCCGGCGGTCCCGCTGGAGACCGCGCAGGCGTGGGCGACGCCGAGGCGCGCCGCGAAGGCCCGCTCGAAGGCGGGAACGCGCGGTCCGAGCGAGAGCTGGCGGGAGCGCAGGACCTCGATCACAGCCTGCTCCTCGGCCTCGCCGAGCACCGGCCGCGCGAGCGGCACCTCTTCCACGCGGACGCTCATGGGGCTGTCGCCCCGCGCAGGCGACTGGGCTGCTCGGCGTATTCGAGCGAGTCGACAAGCGCCATCCACGACGCTTCGATGAGGTTCGTCGAGACGCCGATCGAGCCCCACGTGTCGGCCCCGTCCGTCGCCTCGATGAGGACTCTGATGCTTGCGTCCGAGCCCTTCGTCTCGTCGAGGATGCGGACCTTGAAGTTCGACAGCCAGATGTCGGCGAGGTGCGGGTGCGTTTCGGTGAACACGGCCCGCAGCGCGGCATCGAGCGCGTTGACCGGGCCGTTGCCCTCGGCCGTCTTGACGTAGCGCTCACCGTCGACCCAGATCTTGATCGTCGCCTCGGTCTCGACCTTGCCGTCGGCGCGCTGCTCGACGATGACGCGCCAGGACTCCAGCCGGAAGAGCGGTTCGTAGTCGCCGGACTCCTTGCGCAGGAGCAGCTCGAACGAGCCGTCGGCGGCCTCGAACTGGTAGCCGGTGTGCTCGAGGGCCTTCATCCGCTCCAGCGCGCGCGCCGTCGTCGCATCGTCGAGGTCCAGCCCCGCGCGCTCGGCCTTGTCGGTGACGGTGCCCTTGCCTGAAAGCTCCGAGATGAGCAGCTCGTTGCGGTTGCCGACGAGTGCCGGATCGATGTGCTCGAACGTCGTCGCGTCGGCGCGGATGCCGGCCACGTGCAGGCCCGCCTTGTGCGCGAAGGCGTTCTTGCCGACGTACGGCTGGGCGGCGTCGGGCTGGCGGTTGAGCAGCTCGTCGGCGAAATGCGCGGTCTCGGTCAGCAGGCGCAGCTGCTCGTCGGAGACGACGCGATGCCCGAGCTTGAGCTGGAGGTTCGCGATGATCGTGATGAGGTTCGCGTTGCCGGTCCGCTCGCCGATGCCGTTCATCGTGCCCTGCACCTGGGTCGCGCCGGCCTCGACGGCCACGAGGCTGTTGGCGACCGCACAGCCGCCGTCGTCGTGGCAGTGGATGCCGAGCGGGACGTCCGGCAGCGCCTGCGAGATGTCGGTGACCGCGCGCGCGACCTGGCTGGGCAGCGACGGCCCGTTCGTGTCGCACAGGACGACGCGCTCGGCACCCGCGTCGGCGGCCGCGCGCAGGCACCGCAGCGCGTACGCGCGATCCGCTCGCAGGCCGTCGAAGAGGTGCTCGGCGTCGAAGATCACCCGCTTGCCCTGGGCGACGAGGAAGGCGACCGACTCGGCGATCATCGCGAGGTTCTCCTCGCGCGAGACGCGTACGACCTTCTCGACGTGCAGCGTCCACGTCTTGCCGACGAGCGTGCACACGGGGGCGAAGCAGTCGGCGAGCACGCGCAGGCCCGCGTCCTGGTCGGCCGCGACGCCACGGCGACGGGTCATGCCGAAGGCGGCGATCGTCGCGTAGGCCATCGGCTCGTCCTCGAGCAGCGCGAAGAGCTCGCCCTCCTTCGGGTTGGAGGCGGGGAAGCCAGCCTCGACGAGATGCACGCCGAGGTCGTCGAGGCGGTGGACGAGGCGCACCTTCTCCGCGGCGGTGAGCGACATGCCGCCGCCGCCCATGCCGTCGCGAAGCGTGGCGTCGTAGAGCTCGATCTGTGTCATGAGGTCGGTGGTCCTTTCGAGGTCGGGGGCGAGGTTCCTGGGCCAGGCGACCAGGACGCGCGCGTGCGCGTCAGGCCGCCTACGGAATTCGCCGCCCGGCGCTCATCGCGAGCGCCCGCCTTCCGGCTCGACGCCCGCCACGGTCGAGCAATGGCGCGCTGTCATCGCGAGCGCCCGCCTTCCTGCTCGACGCAGGTCATGCCACCTTCGCCTCGGCGCGCGCCGGCACGGGGTCCAGCCACTCCCGGTAGCGCTCGCTGCGGCCCATCAAGGCGTCCTCGAACGCCGCCTGCACCGCCCGCGTGATCGTGCCCGGCGTGCCGCCCCCGATCGTGTGGTCGTCGATCTCGCGCACGGGCACGAGCTCGGCGGCCGTGCCCGTCATGAAGACCTCGTCGGCGAGATAGAGCTCGGCGCGCGCGATGTCGCGCTCGATGACCTCGACGCCGAGGTCGCGCGCGATCCGGATCGCCGACTTGCGCGTGATGCCGTCGAGGATCGAGGAGGCCGCCGGCGGCGTGACGATCCGGCCCTCCCAGACGACGAAGATGTTCTCCCCCGTGCCCTCGCAGACGCGCCCGTGGTCGTCGAGCAGGATCGCCTCCTCATACCCGGCCTTCTGGGACTCGATCTTCGCCAGCACGCTGTTGAGGTACTGCCCGGAGGCCTTCGCGCTCGGGATGAGCGACTCGGGGCTGATGCGCCGCCAGCTGGAGACCTTCGCGCGGATACCGCTGCGCTTGCCCTCCTCGCCGAGGTAGGCGCCCCATTCCCAGACGGCGATCGCGACGTCGACCGGGGCCTCGAGCGGGTTCAGGCCCATCTGGCCGTAGCCGCGGTACATGATCGGGCGGATGTAGCAGGAGCGCAGCCCGTTGCGTCCGATGAGCTCGTGGGTCGCGGCGCGCAGCGCCTCGACGTCGAAGGGCATCGGCATGTAATAGAGCTCGGCGGAGCGCCGCAGGCGCTGCAGGTGGTCGCGGTGGCGGAAGACCGCGGAACCGATCTCCGTGTCGTAGCAGCGCATGCCCTCGAAGACGCCTGTGCCGTAGTGCAGCCCGTGTGTGAGCACGTGGATCTTCGCGTCCTCCCAGGCGACGAACTCCCCGTTCATCCAGATGAGGTCCGCTTGCTTCACTGAGAGCTCCTAGAGGTTGTCGACAACGGCCCTGGTCGCCTCGGCTGTCGTGGCGTCGCCGCCCAGGTCGCGGGTGCGCAGACCACCGTCGAGCGCGTGGTCCACGGCCGATTCTACGGCGGCGGCCTCCGATTCCCAACCCAGTCCATGTCGCAGCATGAGCGCGACCGACAGGAACATCGCGAGCGGGTTGGCGATGCCGAGCCCGGCGATGTCCGGCGCCGAGCCGTGGACCGGCTCGAAGAGCCCGGGTTCGTCCGCCGCGCCGAGGCTCGCGCTCGGCAGCATCCCGATCGAGCCGGTGATCATCGCGGCCTCGTCGCTGAGGATGTCGCCGAAGAGGTTCTCGGTGACGATGACGTCGAAGTCGGCGGGACGGGCGAGGAGCTGCATCGCCGCGTTGTCGACGAGGACGTCGACGAGCCCGACGTCGGCGTACTCGTCGGCGTGGACGCGATGGACGACCTCGCGCCACTGCCGCGAGGTCTCCAGGACGTTGGCCTTGTCGACGCTCGTCACATGATTGCGGCGCGTGCGCGCGGCCTCGAAGGCGGTGCGCGCGATCCGCTCCACCTCCGCGACGCTGTACTCGCAGAGGTCGCTGGCGCTCGTCGCCGTCCGCGTCTTGGCTCCGAAGTAGATCCCGCCGGTGAGCTCGCGTACGACGAGCAGGTCGGTGCCCTCGATGCGCTCGCGCTTGAGCGGGCTTGCGTCGTAGAGCGCCGGGAGCGGGCGCACGGGGCGCAGGTTCGCGAAGAGGCCCAGGCCCTTGCGCAGACCGAGCAGGCCCTGCTCGGGGCGCGGAGCATCGGGGTCGGTCGTATCCCATCTCGGCCCGCCGACGGCGGCGAGCAGGACCGCGTCGGCGCCCTTGCAGGCCACGAGCGTCTCGTCGGTGAGCGCGGTCCCGTGGATGTCGATCGCGGCACCGCCGAACAAGTGCTCGTCGAACGAGAAGTCCTCGCTGACGGTGCGCAGCAGCTCGAGCGCGGGGGCCATGATCTCAGGGCCGATCCCGTCCCCGGGCAGGGTGACGATCGTGGGCATGGCGCGGGAGGCTAGACGTCAGGCGAAGAACGCGCCGACGAGCGGCGACCAGCCGGCGACGACGTCGTCGAGCTCGAGCGGCTCGTCGGCTGAGATGATGCGGATGTCGTGTCGCGAGCGGTACACGGTGGCCGTCCGCAGCGGCGGATCGACGACCACGACCGCGCGCGTGCCGGCTGCGAGCCAGTCCAGCGCCTTGCCCTCGACCTTCGAGTGGCGATCGCTCGGAGATACGACCTCGATCGCGAGGTCGGGCGGCCCCGGCCAGTAGCCACGCGGGATGCCTGTCTCGGGCACGCGATCGGCCGCGATGAAGGCCACGTCGGGGGCTCGGACCGTGTCGGGGTCCGACGCCAGCTGAAAGCCGACCTCGCTGGCGAACACGATTCCGAGGCCTGACTCGTCGACGGCGTGCGCGAGCAGCATCGCGATCTGCATCGCGACCCGACCGTGCTCTGCCCCCGGCGGCTCCATCTCGTAGAGCCTGCCTTCGACGAGCTCCTGCTGATACGGCTCGTGCGTGTATTGGAGCAGTTGCTCCGCAGTCATGAGACGTTGCGGCGCCTCGGACGTCACAGGTCGACTGTACAGCGCCGGGCGACGATGTTCAGGCGAACGTAGTCGATCGTCGGGTGCTCCCCGAGGCGGGCCATGACGGCATCGAGGAAGCGTTCGTGCTCGCCGGGCGCGAGGCGCTCGAGGTGCGGGCCCAGGCAGACGGTCTCGAGATAGGCGCGTGGCTCCTCGGACTCGACCGGCCACGGCTGCAGCCAGCAGCGCACGTCGTCGAAGCCCGCGGCGCGCAGGCGCCGCTCGGTCTGCTCGGGGCCGGCGAAGTTCCAGGGCCGCGGCCAGCCCTCGAAGCGGTCGGCGAGACCGGCGTCGGCGGGGGCCGCGATCGCCGTCGCGTGCAGCGCCGCGACGTTGCCCTCTCCCCCGCACTGGATGCTCATGCGCCCGCCCGGTCGCAGCGCCGCCGCGAGGCGGGCGAAGAGGGCGTCGTGGTCGTCGACCCAGTGCAGCACGGCGTTGGAGAAGATCGCGTCGACCTGCTCGCCGGGCTGTAGATGCAGCTCGGCGAGATCAGCCCGGCGGACGTCGGCGGGGGTGCCGGCGAGCTCCGCGCGCGCCCGCGCGACCATCTCCGCCGACGCATCGACGGCGATGACGCGACCGCACGGCAGGCGCTCGAGCAGCAGCCGGGTGACGCGGCCCGAGCCGCAGCCGGCGTCGAGCACCGTCTCGTCGCCGCGCAGCTCGAGGCGATCGAGCACCGCCGCGGCCATCGCGACCTGCGGGCCCGACACCCGGTGGTAGGCGTCAGCGTTCCAGTCGCGTGCCGGCGTGCTCATCGCGAGAGCCAGCGTCGGGGCTCAGCGCATGCCGCGAGCGAGCGATGACGCGCGGTCACAGCGCGGTCGTGACAGGGCCGCCGCGCTCGCGCTCGGCCTCGTAGGCGGTGATCGCGTCGTCGCGCTCGAGCGTCATCGCGATGTCGTCGAGGCCGTTGAGCAGCCGGTGCTTCGTCGCGGGGTCGATCTCGAAGGACGCGACGGCGCCGTCGAAGCGGACCTCCTGCGCGTCGAGGTCGATCTCGGCCTCGCCGGCCCGCATGAGCGCGCGCACCTCGTCCTCGGCCAGCGCGATCGGCAGCAGCCCGACCTTCGTGCAGTTCGACGCGAAGATGTCAGCGAACGACGGCGCGACGATCGCCTTGAAGCCGTAGTCCTCCAGGCCCCAGGGCGCGTGCTCGCGGCTCGAGCCGCAGCCGAAGTTGCGCCCTGCGACGAGGATCGGGTTGCGCGGCAGCTCCCAGTCGGGCTCCTTGGCCCAGTCGTAGAAGAGGAACTCGCCGAAGCCCGTGCGCTCGACGCGCTTGAGGAACTGCTTGGGCATGATCTGGTCGGTATCGACGTCGGCGCGGTCGAGGACGCTGAGCGGTCCGCTGATCACTGAGATCGGCTCCATGGGAATGGTCTCCTAGCTCCAGTCGCGGATGTCGACGAAGCGGCCTTGGATCGCCGCCGCGGCCGCCATCTCGGGCGAGACGAGGTGGGTCCGCCCGCCGCGGCCCTGACGGCCCTCGAAGTTGCGGTTGGACGTCGACGCGCAGCGCTCGCCGGGGGCGAGCGTGTCGGGGTTCATGCCCAGGCACATCGAGCAGCCCGCGCCGCGCCAGTCGAAGCCGGCCGCGCGAAAGATCTCGTCCAGGCCCTCGCGCTCGGCCTGCGCCTTGACCTGGGCCGAGCCCGGCACGACCATCGCGTGAACGCTCGCGGCGACCTTGCGGCCCTTCACGACCTCCGCCGCGACGCGCAGGTCGCCGATGCGGCTGTTCGTGCAGGAGCCGATGAAGACGCGGTCCAGCGCGATCTCCTGGATCGGCGTGCCGGGCCGCAGGTCCATGTAGGCCAGGGCGCGCTCGTGGCCCTCGGTCGCCGGCTCGGGGACGACGTCGGCGACACCGGCGACCATGTCGGGCGCCGTGCCCCACGTCACCTGCGGGCTGATGGCCGCCGCATCGACGGTGATCTCGCGGTCGAACTGCGCGCCGTCGTCGGTCTTCAGCTCACGCCAGGCGTCGGGGATCTCGATTCCCGCTCGCTCGGCGACCCACGCGAACGTCGTCTCGTCGGGCGCGACCATGCCGGCGCGGCCGCCGCCCTCGATCGTCATGTTGCAGACGGTCATCCGGCCCTCCATCGAGAGCGACTCGATCGCGGCGCCGGCATACTCGACGGCGTGGCCGGCCGCGCCGTCGACGCCCATCTGGCCGATCGTCGCGAGGATGAGGTCCTTGGCGGTGACGCCGAAGCCGAGCGCACCCTCGTAGCGGATGCGCATCGAGCGCGGCTTCGGCGCGACGAGGCACTGCGTCGCGAGCACGTGCTCGACCTCGCTCGTGCCGATGCCGAACGCCAGCGCGCCGAAGGCGCCGTGCGTGGCCGTGTGGCTGTCGCCGCAGACGATCGTCATGCCCGGCTGGGTGACGCCGAGCTCGGGGCCGATGACGTGGACGATCCCCTGGCGCTCGGAGCCCAGCGAGTACAGCGGGATGCCGAACTCCTCGCAGTTGCGCTCGAGCGTCTGGACCTGCACGCGGCTGAGCTCGTCGGCGATGAGGGCGACGGTCGGCGTGCCGTCGGTCGGGACGTTGTGGTCGGCGGTGGCGAGCGTGCGATCCGGGCGGCGGACGCTGCGGCCCGCGAGCCGCAGCCCGTCGAAGGCCTGCGGGCTCGTGACCTCGTGCACGAGGTGCAGGTCGATCCACAGCAGGCCCGGCGCCACCTCGTGCGTGGCCCAGATCTTCTGAAACAGCGTCGTCGGCGGGGATGCGCTCATGCGGTCAGCTCCTACGTAGGCCGGCCGAGACGACGGCGAGCAGGACCGCGTCGTCGGAGCCGGGGTTCTCGAAGTGGTGTTGGAGGTCGGCGTCGAAGGTGACGCAGTCGCCGGCGGCGAGCTCGTGGCACTCGCCGTCGATCTCGAGCACGACTCGCCCCTCCAGGACGAGCGCGCTCTCGCGGCTGCCGGGCTCGTGCATCGGCGGATCGCCCGGCCCGCCGGTGATCGCTCCCCCGCGCAGCACGTGGCGGGAGAGCTCGGCGCGCTGGCCGGGCAGCGGCGGCGTGAGGATCTCGGCGCGGTGTCCGGAGGCCGGATCGCTCGTCCCGGGCCGGCGCTCGGACGCGCGCACGATCGCGACCTGCCCACCCTCGTCGAGGCGCAGCAGCTGCGAGAGCCGCAGGTCCAGGCCGGCCGCGATCCGGCTGGCGATCGCGAGCGTCGGGCTCGTCTCCCCGCGCTCGACCTGGCTCAGCATCGGCGCGCTGACGCCGCTGCGCTCGGCGAGATCGCGCAGGCTCAGCCCGATCGCGTCGCGCAGCGCGCGGATGCGTTGACCGATCGCCGCAGGGTGCTCGAGAGTCACCATACGTTTGTACGTTATCACGTACAAACGTATGGAGGGGGCGATAAGCGCGCGCACCAAGCTCCGCGCGCGGCCGAGTCGAACGAAACGCCGCCTGAGGCGGCTTGACGTTCGTCTCGACCTGCGTGCGGCCACAGTGACGGCCCGTCCTGACCGGGCCGCCGCGCCGCTACGCTGAGCCGGCGTGGCCGACACCTTCCTGTCCCCCGACGTCCTCGTGCTCGCCAGCGGCGGCACGCTCGGAGAGGCGTGGATGAGTGGCGTCCTCGCCGGCATCGAAGACGCCACCGGCCACGACTTCCGCGCGACCGAGTCGCTCGTCGGCACGTCGGCGGGCTCGCTCGTCGCGGCGGCGCTCGTCGCCGGGCAGCGGCCGCGGCGGCCGCGGGCGGCCGCCGGGCTGCCCGCGCTCGGCGCCGGCGCGACGGGCGACGACGTGGCCTCCGAGACCGCCGCGCGGGTCGTCGCGGCGCGGCTGATGCTTCCCCGCGCGGTACTGCAGAACCTCGCGCGCGAGGCGATGCGGCTCGTCGGCATGGCCGCGACGCCGCTGGCTCCCATGGCGCTCGCGGTCGGCTCGAGCGGCAGCACGGCCATGCGCGCGGCGCTGCTCGGCCGAGCGCCCGGCGCTGACCGCTCGCTGACCGCGATCCGCGACGGCATCAGCGCGACCGGGGCGCGCTTCGACGGGCGCCTGCGCGTCGTGACCGTCGATCGCGGCAACGGGCGGCGCGTCGTCTTCGGCTCCCCCGGCGCTCCCGACGCGACCGTCGCCGAGGCCGTCCAGGCCTCCTGCTCGGTGCCGTGGATCTTCGCGCCGGTGCGCATTGACGGGCGCGAGTACGTCGACGGCGGCGTCTGGAGCAACACGAACCTCGACGTCGCGCCGGCGGGGCGCCTGACGCAGGTCCTGTGCCTGAATCCGATCGCGAGCCTCGACATCGCGATGGCCTCGCCGTTCGGGATGCTGCGAGCGCTCGCGGGCAGCACCGCCGCCGTCGAGACGCTCGCGCTGCGCAGTCGCGGCGCGCGCGTGCGGATGCTCGGGCCCGCGCATGAGATCGCGCGCCTCATGGCCCCGGACCTCATGGACACGCGCCTGCGCGAGGAGGTCCTCGTCGGCGGCTACGCGCAGGGCGTTGCGGTCGGGGGCGGGTGATCTCGACGTGCCCGCGGCGACGACCGGGGGTAGTCCCGACGTTGCCGTGACCGGCCCCGAGAAGCGCTCGAAGACGATGATCGCCGTCCGCTACGTCCTGCCCGCGGTCATCGCGCTCGTCGGCGTCGTCGTCCTCGTGTTCGATCAGTCGCTCGTCGGGTTCGAGGGCTTCGTGCTGTTCGTCGGGGCCGCCGCCTCGATCCTCCTGCTCAACGTCCTGTATCGCATTGGCGTCTCCGGCGATGCCGAGCGCGACCGCGAGGAGGACGCGCGGACGTACTTCGACGAGCACGGCCGCTGGCCGGACGAGGTCTGACGAAGATATGAGGGCCGGGTCCGCGGGCTCGCGGGCGCCCTGACGATGTCCGTAAGAGGGAGCGCTCAGGGTTGTCGCGCTTTGAGCGCTTCGGCGCCCTGATCGATGTAGGCGATCGCCGATTCCGCGAAGTCGCTCAGTATGTCGAGGTCGGCCTTCGTCCAGATCCGCGGTTTGTTGTCGATCGCGCAGAAGCTGCCAAGCACGTCGTCGTCGGGTGTGGTCAGAGGGATGCCGGCGTAGGCGATCACGCCGAGATCGCGGATTGCGAGGTTCTCCCGAACCAGTGGATGCTCGCGCGCGTCGGAGACGAGGAACGGCTGGCGGGACACCACGACGTGCTGGCAGAAGGAGTGCGATAGACGCGTCTGGCGCTCCCCTGCCCAGGGTTGTGGCAGGCCGCAGGAGGCGGCGAAGAGCTGTCGATCCGCCTCGATGAGTGAGATCAGCGCGATGGGGACGTCGAGCAGCTTGGCGCACAGGCGCGCGAGCGTGTCCAGGCCGGGGTCCGATGGCCCGTCGACGAGCCCGGTCGCACGCACCGCCGCAAGCCGGCGCGGCTCGCGCAGCGACGTGGTGTGGTTGTCGCTTTCGTAGTGGCGTGGCTGCTGGAGCGAGCGGCGAGCGAGCTGCTCGATCGTCATCTGAGCGTCGCTGTCGCCGCGCGCGGCGGAAAGGTGACCGAGGCGCAGCAGGACGGAGTCGCGCACGACGTGGGCAGCGCTGACGCCCTGCCGGGCGGCTTCTTCTTCGAGGAGCTCCCAGAGATCCTCGCTCATCCGAACCGTCGTCGCCTTCAGGCCCATCCCGTGCACTATACGCGACTGCGATATCGGATCCGGTAGCGGAGTTTTGTGATCGCGGGCACAGAGGCATAGGTTGCGTCTCGTCTGCCTGTTCTGCGCGATCGCATCAGCTATCGCCTCTCCTTCCACGCTGTGCTTCGGAGACCCATGTCATCTCTTACGCTCAACCCACCCGTGCCGCCTGCTTCAGCGTGCGCGCGGAGTTCCGCGCCAAGGCGCGTTGCCCCGGTCTTCTCAGCGCCCGATGCGCTGGCGGCGATTGGGTCTGGCGCTTCCCGCAGCGCGCGGAAAACCCTCGACGGCGCGCAGCCGTTGGATGCCACGCTGCTGGCGCAGGCGCGGGCCGGGGACGCCGCTGCGTTCGCGACTGTCTATGACCGTCACGCTGCTGCCGCCTACAGCCTCGCTCGCCGCATGCTGCCGAGCCCGGGCGCCGCCCAGGACGTAGTCCAAGACGCGTTTCTGAGTCTCTGGCGGACCGACAGCTACTGCGCCGAGAAGGGCAGCATGCGCAACTTCCTGCTCGGGATCGTTCGTAACCGCGCGATCGACGTACTACGCAAGGACCGCCGTCGCAGCACCGAGGAGCACAGCGACGACACGGCTGTCTACCGCCTGTCGGCCGCCGATCGCACCGACGTCGAGGTCGAGCAGCGCGACACGGAGCGACTCCTGCGCGCCGCGCTGGCCAGGCTCCCGGACGCGCAGCATCGCGCGCTCGACCTCGCCTACTTCGGGGGCCTGACACACACCGAGATCGCGCTGCGACTCAACGAGCCGGTCGGAACGATCAAGGGCCGGATCAGGCTCGGACTCGAGAAGCTCCGTACGGAGATCGACACGGCGAGCTTGATGACCGCAGCTTGAACGTCGCCGAGCAGACCGCGCCACGCAGCCCCGCGCACCGCCCGCCGACCCACAGCGCGACAGGCGCGATGTGCGCCGCGGCGCTCAGCGTCGCCCGGCGACCGTGATCGGGGTGAGCGTGCCGGAGTCCTCGTCGCAAAGCGGTCGTCAAACGCGCGTGCGATCGCAAGCCTCCCCATCGCTGAGCGGGTGCAGCTCGCAGCCGTCGCGAAACATTCGCAGCGTCCGCAGCGCTTTGCGCAGCTCGGCGCCTCGTTGCTGGCCCTCGGCGTCGAGCTCGGCCTTGGCCCAGCGCTTGAGTTGAAGCTGGCCGGCGCGTCGGAGCGCGCGGACCTCCGCTGCGCTCAGACGCGGAGCCGACTTGGCGCGGCTCATCTTCGGTCGTGCAGCAGGCTCGCCGGGCGCAGTCGCCCGTTCGTGGGCTCGTCCGCCGGGGGTGACCCCGGGACGGCGGGCTCATCGGATTCGCGCAGCCAGAACTCGGCGTCGGTCGGCGGCCAATACTGCGCGTCGGGTCGCTCCAACCGGCCCACGAGTCGCCACTGCAGACCGTCGTGGGCGTCCCAGCCCACGATCTCGAGCGGATCGAGCCGCTCCGCGAGCCGCCTGGCGAACGCACCGCGGCGCGCCATCAGCCGCTGGAGCTCGCCGCGCAGCTGCTGATCGACCCCATCCACGAAGCGGACGCGGACGCGCCTCGCGGAGGGCGCAGCCGCCACGACCGTGACGGCCGCCCGCGTGCACACCGGCCGGCCGTCCCGGTACGCGCTGCCCTCCAGACGCTGCAGCACCGTCAGCATGCGGCCCCACGACCACCCGGAACCGTGTTCCGGCCCGCAGGATCATCGAGCTCGGTCGCGATCCGTTGGACCTGATCGACCGAGGTGCCGGCCGCCCTGGCCAGCTGCTCGGGAGAGAGGTCCTCCATCGCAGCGAGTGCAATCGCACGGCGTAGGAGCCCGCGAGCCCGGCAGAGCTCGTGGCGGGCTGCCCGGACGCTCGCGAGCGCGATGGTCCCGCGGTCGACGGACACCGCGCCCTCAGACCCCGCGGCGCCGCCGAAGAGCGACGCCGGATCCGCTGGCAAGGCCGCAGCCGGCAGGAGACGAAGCACCGATCACGACCGGCAGCTTCGCACGGAACGCCCGACAGTGCAAATTTCTTTGCCGTGTCCAGATTATCAGATATGTTCCGCCGTGCGCAAGACACGCAAACAAGTTTCTGGCGTGCGTGACGCACGCACGCGAGCCGCTCACGAGAGGAAGGGGTGCAACGATGCAAGGCGCCGCAGGCAACGACCCCGCGACCACGCTCCGCGTCGGCATCGACCGCGCGACCATGCGCGGCCGCTGGCTGGGGACACGGCTGCGCGAGTACCGCGAGAGGGCCGGGATGAAGGGCGCGGAGGTCGCCGAGCGCATAGGGCGCGCGGTCAGCACGCTCAGCCGCTGGGAGACCGGCGACCTCATCCCCCATCCGGGCGAGCTCTACTACATGCTCGAGCTCTACGGCGTCCGCGACGACGAGCGCGACAGGCTCATGCGCCACGCCGAGGAGGCCCGCCAGCCCGGCCCCTCGGAGGTCGACGCGTCCGCGGCCGTCGCCGACCACGTCTGGCTCGAGGGCCGGGCGTGGAAGGTCGAGACGTTCCAGACGACGCTGGTTCACGGGCTGCTGCAGACGGCCGACCACGCGCGGGCGGTAGTCATGGCCCGGCTTCGCACCGCGAGCCCGGAGCGCATCGAGGGCGCGGTCGCCGCCCGCGAGCTGCGCCAGCGGCGCCTGGCCGGCGAGCGCCCGCTGCAGCTCTCGGCGGTCCTGGACGAGGCCGTGCTGCGCCGCGCGGTCGGCGGCCTGGAGACGATGCGCGCGCAGCTCGAGTACCTCGTCGAGCGCGCCGCGCTGCCCCACGTCGAGCTCCGCGTGATCCCGTTCGCGGCGGGCGCGCACGCCAGTCTGGTCAGCGCGTTCGACGTGCTGCGCTTCCGCGGCGAGCACGACGTGGTCTACCTGGAGACGCGTGGCGGGGTGATGTACCTCGAGCGCTCCGAGCCCTTCACCGAGGCGCTGCGCGAGCTCGAGTCGGTGGCGCTCTCGGCGGAGGACTCGGTCGCTATGATCGCCGCCATCGCCGACAGGGAGATGACATGAGCACAGGACACGAGCCCGGCACGCCGCATCCCGACCTGAGCGACGCCGCCTGGCGCAAGAGCCGCCACAGCGGAGACGAACGAGGCTGCGTCGAGACCGCCTTCCTTGCGGACGGCCGGGTGGCGGTGCGCGACAGCAAGGATCGCAGCGGCCCCGCCCTGATCTACACCCGCGGGGAGTGGTCCGCCTTTCTCCGCGGCGCCAAGGACGGCGAGTTCGACCTGGGCTGAGGCCGCGACGCGGGTCGCGCTGCTCGGTGCCAGAGCCGCGATCGGTTGCAACGAGGTCGAAGAGCTCGCTACGTAGGCTCGGGCGGCTCGGGACACCGACTGCGCGCTGGACTCGGCGCGTGGCCGAAGCGACGCGCGCCTATGTGCCGCCCGCGTCGAAGGCCGGCTGCGATGACCCGCCAGGCACGCTTGTCGCCGTCCACGGTCGGCGGGCGGCGACAGAGGAGGCATCAGCCGCCGCGGGCCTGTGGCTCCGCGTCGTCGGCGTCGTGCTCATCCAGCAGCTCGTTCAGCGCCTGCAGGGACGCCTCGTCGGTGAGCTGTCCCGCGATCTGCGCGAACGCCGCGCCGCCGAGCCTCGAGCGCGCCGCGCTGAGACGCTGGAGGCTCGCACCCGCCTGCCTGTCGCGCATCTGCACTCGGATCGCGAGGGCCCGCAGGTCGTAGTCGACGGCCCGTTCGTCGTGTCCGCGTGCGGTCATCAGGATGGCCAGCGTGGCGCAGCTCGTCGCGAGGCCGGCCTGGTTGCCGAGCCGCTCTTCGATCTGCAGCGATTGGGTATAGCGCCGCTCGGCGGTCTCATAGTCCTCCCGCAGATGGGCGAGGGCGCCGAGCTGGTGGTAGCTGCTGGCGAGGCCGGCCTGGTTGCCGAGCCGCTCGTTGATCTGCAGGGCTTGGGTGTAGCGCTCCTCGGCAGTCTCATAGTCCCCCCGATCCTGGGCGAGGATGCC
>Ga0136631_10000139_pt1 | contig 21330 bp, 19 predicted proteins | sample AntDrymUQ6012206_2_FD_104655 | JGI IMG/M metagenome (GOLD analysis project Ga0136631, IMG submission 104655) | Polar desert sand microbial communities from Dry Valleys, Antarctica - metaG UQ601 (22.06) | ecosystem: Environmental > Terrestrial > Soil > Desert | place: Antarctica: Dry Valley... | reverse complement strand
CTGTTCAAGTTCGGCCGGCACCCTCAACCCAATGTGAACGTCGCTCGTCATCTGTTGAACAGGGTTCTACCACCGGCCGGGGACGTCTCGGGGGGTTTGTGGACAGATCGCGGTCTTGTCCGTAAACCCGCCCTCAACCAGCCCAATCCGACCGGATCGTCCTACGCTCCCAGCGAGCCTCAATCCCGCTCGTGGTGCGGGAGTGGGCCTGATTCGTCGGTCCTACGCCCTCGCCTCGACAAGGCGGAGGTCGCTGGTTCGAGCCCAGCACGGCCCATATCTCCGCGCCGGGCTAAAGGTCGGGATCGGCCTGCCGATTGCAGATGTAAGAAGGCTGACGGGCCAGCGTTGCGTTGACAGCCTGGTGGAACGTCTTCACGGGAGGGGCTCAGTTGGGCCCCTTTCCCGTTTCTGGACCAGGGGAACTTCGTCGGTTTCGCCGCGTCTTTGTCACAGTGCGAAGCCGAGTGACTCGCTCCCGCCCATCCGAACCCCGCCGCCTTGGCGCGCTCGCACTAGCGGCTCTCTGCCTGCTCGGCGTGGCCACGCTCGCGCTGTTCCACCTGCCGGCGGAGAGCTCGGCGCAGGGCAAGCGCACCGTCAAGGGCGCTCAGGCCAAGAAGCCCAACTTCCTGGTGATCATGACCGACGACCAGACGGTCGCGGACCTGCGGGTGATGTCCCGCACCAAGGCGCTGGTGGCCGACAAGGGCGTGAGCTTTCGGAACTCCTTCGTGTCCTACCCGGTCTGCTGCCCGTCGCGCGCCACCTTCTTCAGCGGCCAGTACGCGCACAATCACAAGGTGCTGGGCCTCTATCCGCCCACCGGCGGCTATGGCAAGTTCGACATGGACAACTCACTGGGCACCTGGCTGCAGCGCGCCGGCTACCGCACAGGCCACATCGGGAAGATGCTCAACGGCTACGGCTCGGACACGCCCGCGGACGTCCCGCGAGGCTTCAACGAGTGGTATGCGGCGGTGGACCCGTCCACCTACCGGATGCACGGCTACACGCTGAACGAGAACGGCACGTTCGTGACCTACGGCCAGCCCGACGTGGAGGATCCGGCCACCTACCAGACCGACGTCCTCGCCAACAAGGCGACCGACTACATCCGCCGCAACGCCCAGAACCCGTTCTTTCTCTCGCTCGCGTTCGTGGCCCCCCACCACGAGCAGTTCCAGATCCGCCAGCAGACCGGGCTGACGGTGCGTCCGGCGCCCCGGCACAAGGGCGCGTTCAGCACCGCGCAGCTGCCCATCCCGCCGAACTTCGGCGAGCCGGACCTCACCGACAAACCGGAGTACGTGCAGCGCCGCTCGCCGCCATTGACGCAGACAGACGTGGATCAGATCGCTGCCAACTACCGCGAGCGCCAGGAGTCACTGCTGGCGCTGGACGAGGCGGTGGAGAGCCTGATGAAGACGCTGTCGCAGACCGGCACGCTGCGCAACACCTACGTGATCTTCACCTCCGACAACGGCTTCCTGCAGGGCGAGCACAGGGTGCGCAGCGGCAAGCTGCTGGCCTACGAGCCCTCGATCCGCGTGCCGCTGCTCATCCGCGGACCGGGCCTGGCAAAGGGCCGCGAATCCGCCGAACTGGTGGCCAACACGGACCTCGCCCCCACCATCCTCGAGGCGGCAAAGGCGCGGCCCGGCAAGGTGGTGGACGGCCGCTCGCTGCTGCCCTACGCCGATAACCCCACGCTGGGCTCCAAGCGCGTGCTGCTACTCGAGACCGGCGGGGTGAGGGTGGGTCAGATCGAGCAGGACCCAGGCCCCGTGCGCCCGCTGCCCAACGTGCTCACCTACTCCGGCGTGCGCACCCGGCGCTACAAGTACATCGTGTACAAGAACGGGGCGATCGAGCTGTACGACCTCAAACGCGACCCGTACGAGTTGCGCTCGCTTCACGACGCCCCGCGCTACCTCGAGGCGCGCATTGCATTGCGCCGCGAACTGAACCGACTGAAGACCTGCCGCGGCGAGGTGTGCCGCCAGGACTCCAAGCCGATCCCGGGCCGTGGCCCGAGGATCGAGACCTTCTTGGGCCTGGGCCCGACACCGGTGCCGGCCCCCCAGCCCGAAACCGTGCCGGCTCCGCCGGCACGCCGCCGCTAGCTACTCCTCGTCCCCGCTCTCGGCCTGGCGCTCCGCGATCTTGTCCTCGAGCTGCGACATCACGTCGGGATCGCGCAGGGTGGTCACGTCGCCCAGCTCGCGACCGTCGGCGATGTCGCGCAGCAGTCGCCGCATAATCTTGCCCGAGCGCGTCTTGGGCAGGTCACCGGCCCAGATCACGCGCTTGGGACGCGCGAGCTTGCCGATGCGCTTGGCCACGTGTTCGCGTAGCTCCTCGACCGTCTCGTCGCCGCCGTCGAGGTCGCCCTGGAGCGTCACGAAGGCGGTGATTGCCTGGCCGGTGTCCTCGTCGGACTGCCCGATCACCGCGGCCTCGGCCACCTTGGGGTGCGCCACGATCGCCGACTCCACCTCGGCGGTGGACAGCCTGTGCCCGGACACGTTGATCACGTCGTCGATTCGCCCGATCACCCAGAAATAGCCGTCCTCGTCCTTGCGGGCGGCGTCCCCCACGAGGTAGGTCTCGGAGCCGAACTTCTCGAAGTAGGTCTTCTTGAAGCGGTCGTCGTCCTTGTACAGGGTGCGGAGCATGCCCGGCCAGGGGTTGCGCAGGATCAGCAGCCCCTGACCCTCCTCGACCTCCTCGCCGTCGGACTCCCCCACCACCGCGGCATCCACACCCGGAAGGGCCTGCGTGGCCGACCCCGGCTTGGTAGCCGTGATGCCAGGCAGGGGCGAAATCAGGATGTGGCCCGTCTCGGTCTGCCACCAGGTGTCCACCACGGGGCAGCGGCCGCCACCGATCACGCGCCAGTACCACAACCACGCCTTTGGGTTGATCGGCTCGCCCACCGTGCCCAGTAGGCGCAGCGAGGTGAGATCGCGCTTGTTGGGGTGCTCGGCGCCCCACTTCATGAACGACCTGATGGCGGTGGGCGCGAAGTAGTAGATCGTGACTCCGGCGTCCTCGATGATGTCCCAGTGGGTGCCCTTGTCGGGATAGTCGGGCGGTCCCTCGTACATCACCGAGGTGGCCCCGTTGAGCAGCGGGCCGTAGACGATGTAGGAGTGCCCGGTGACCCAGCCCACGTCGGCGGCGCACCAGTAGACGTCCTCCTCGGGCTTTAGGTCGAAGACGTACTTCTGGGTCATCGCCACGCCCGTGAGGTAGCCGCCGGTGGTGTGCAGGATGCCCTTGGGCGCGGCGGTCGAGCCGGAGGTGTAGAGGATGTAGAGCGGGTGCTCGGCATCCAGCGGCTCTGCCTCGCACTCATCGTCGGCGGCGTCGAGGACGTCCTGGTACCAGACGTCGCGCTTGTCCTGCATCGGAGTGTCCTCACCCACCGACTTGACCACGATCACCGTCTCCACGGTGGGCATGTCGCCCATGTGGTCGTCGACCTCTGACTTCACCGGCGCCACCTTGCCCTTGCGCCTAGCCTGGTCGACGGTGATCAGCAGCTTGGCGTCGGACACCTCCATCCGCTCGGCCACCGAGTTGGGCGAGAATCCGCCGAACACCACGTTGTGGGGAGCGCCGATGCGCGCGCAGGCCAGCATGGCCACCACCACCTCGGGGATCATCGGGAGGAAGATCCCCACCACGTCGCCCTTCTCCACGCCCTGGTCCTTGAGGGCGTTGGCCAGCTTCTGGGTGTCGCGGAGAAGGTCCGCGTAGGTCACGTCGCGCTGCTCGCCCTCCTCCCCCCGCCAGTGAAAGGCCACGCGGTCGCCGTTGCCGGCCTCCACGTGCCGGTCGAGGCAGTTGTAGGAGGCGTTGAGCTTGCCGCCGGTGAACCACTTGTAGAACGGAGGGTCCGAGTCGTCGAGCGCCGTGTCCCACTTCTCGAACCAGTGCAGGTGATCGGCGTGGCGCTCCCACCAGGCGACTGGGTCGGCGGCGGCCTCCTCGTAGATCTTGGGATCTGAGAGCAGGGCGTTCTTGACGAACTCCTCGGGCGGCTCGAAGGTCTCCTGTTCGAGCAGCTCGGAGAGCTCGCGCTCCAGCTCCTCTCCTGCGGGTGCGGTGCCGGCTTCCATATATGTGGCCTTTCTATCTGGTTGTGGTCGCCGGCTCGGGCTCGCGGTCAGGCTCGGCGGTGCGCCCCGTGAGCCCCTGCCCGGTCCCGACCTCGGCGCCGAGGCCCGTCTCCGAGCGCACGTACAGCTCGTCGAAGCCGCGCTCGGCCTTGGCCTCCTCCTTGCTGAGGACCGTGCCGAGGTAGCACGCCAGGAAGCCGAGCGGGATCGAGATGATGCCCGGATTGGCGAGGTCGTAGAAGCTGAACGCTCCGCCCTCGGAGTCCGGCCCAGGCCAGACGCCGGGGCTCACGATCACCAACAGGATCGAGCTGACCACACCGACCAGCACGCCGGCAACCGCTCCCGTGGTGTTGAACCGCCGCCACGTGAGGGCCAGCAGCAGCGCCGGGAAGTTGGCGCTGGCCGCCACCGCGAAGGCGAGGCCCACCATGAAGGAGATGTTCAGGCCCGAGCCGCCGATCACGGCGATCAGGATCGCGATGACCCCGATCGACACGGCGGCGATGCGGGCCACGTAGACCTCCTCCTTCTCGGAGTCGCGGCCCTTGCGGACGATGTTCGACCAAACGTCGTGGGCCACCGCCCCGGAGGCGGAGATCACGAGCCCGGCCACCACCGCCAGGATCGTGGCGAACGCCACGGCGGCGATGATCGCCAGGAACAGGTCGCCACCGAAGGTGCCTGCGCCGCCACCGAGCTCCTCGGCGAGCAGGGGAGCGGCCAGGTTGCCGCCGTCGCCCGCGGCCTCCTCGCCCCCGGTGCCGAGGACCGCCCGGGCACCGAAGCCCAGGAACGTGGTCATGATGTAGAAGGCCCCGATCAGCACCACGGCCCACACCACCGAGGACCTTGCGGCCTTGGCGTCGGGGACCGTGAAGAAGCGCATCAGGATGTGCGGCAGGCCGGCGGTGCCGAGCACTAGCGCCAGGCCGAGCGAGACGGTGTCCAGCGGAGTGTCAAGGAATAGGCCGGGCGCCAGGTAGTCGTTGCCCGACGGAGACTCCTCGGCCGCGCGGTTGAACAGCTCGACCGGGTTGAAGCCCACCTCGCCCAGCACGAAGATCGACAGCACGACGGTGGCGGTCATCAGGAGAATCGCCTTGATGATCTGCACCCACGTGGTGGCCAGCATGCCGCCGGCCACGACGTAGATCAGCATGAAGGCGCCGGTGATGATCACCGACAGCTCGAAGCTGATGCCAACCAGCGCCTGGATCAGCACGCCCGCGCCAACCATCTGCGCGATCAGGTAGAAGCCCGCCACGGCAAGCGTCCCGAGCGCCGCCGAGGCCCGCGCTGGAGTCTCGTTCAGCCGGAACGAAAGCACGTCGGAGATCGTGTACTTGCCCGAGTTGCGCATCCGCTCGGAGAGCAGGAAGAGCACCGTCAGGAAGGCCACGAGGAAGCCGACCGAGTACAGGAAGCCATCGAACCCGAACAGGTAGATCAGGCCGGCTATGCCGAGGAACGAAGCGGCCGACATGTAGTCGCCGGCGATGGCAAAGCCGTTCTGTGCACCCGTGATCCCGCGTCCGGCAGCCCAGAAGTCGGTGGCGGAGCTCATTCGCTTCGACGCCAGGTAGGTCACGAACAGCGTGATCGCCACCACAATCCCGAAGATGCCCAGCGCCAGTTCGTTGAGATCTGCCGCGAACAGGGTCATCGGGTCACCTCACCCTCGGTCGAAGGCGCAGCCCCGCCCGACCGGCTGCTCTTCAGGGCAACCTCGGCCGCGCGCCTGGCGAGAGGGTCGAAGTCGCGATCCGCGCGCTTCAGGTACATGAAGCCGAGCGCCCAAACCATAACGAACTGGCTCAACGCGAGCGTGTAGCCCACGGTGAGGCCCTCATAGATCGACTCGCCCATGAAGTCGGGCGCGTAGCCCGCCAGGATCACGAAACCGAAGTACCAGGTCAGGAAGAAGATGGTGGCCGGCAGGACAAAACTGCGTCGCTTGGCGATCAACTCCTTGAACTCCGGCGAACGCTCGGCCGCTACCCAGTCGATGTTGTCGTGGCGATCCGCCACGCTCGGGTCACGTTGCTCGCGCGTGGGCGTCCGTCCGCCATCCGCGTAGGGCATGTCCCCCTCGGGGCGCTTCACAGGGCTCATCTCTCCTCCTCAGTCGAGATCGGCCATAAATGGTGGCCTCAGCAGTCCATACCCCGCGAGGCGGTGAGCTATTCGCGGCGCAGGGCGACTACAGCGCACGGTGGACTCTGCCACCGCATCGACGGAAGACGCCCAGCCTCGCGCGCCTGGCTGAGCGCTGCGCCCTGGCGAAGCCTGCGTGGCGCTCAAAGACACCCCCGAAGACGTAGACCTTCGCCCAACCCTTTTCCAGGCTCTCGACCTGCAGCGAACGGCCGTTGCTTCCAATCACGTAGGCGAGCAGGCGGCCGAAGCGGTCGAAGGTGTCCTGGCCGGAGTCGGTGATCAGCGCGACGCGCTCGCCGATCTTGGCGAAGCGCTTCATTGCTCGGCTGGCCTCGCGTCCCCCGCACTGGACAGGGGTGCCGGGCTTCAGGGTCTCCGGCGTGTCGATGCCCAGCAGCCTGACGGTCCTATCGCCGTCGACGGTTCTCACCACGATGGTGTCTCCGTCGATCACCCGGAGGATCACTGCACGCTGGCGCGCAGGGACGCCTTCGACGTCACCGGGAGCAGGTGGCGGAGGGCTCTGGCCCGGCCCGCCGCAGGGGCAGGGATTGGACTCGCACGCCACGCCGTCCCCCTCGCCGTCGAGCCGGTCCGGGTCGTGTGAGGGCCCGCCGTGGGCCACGTAGTAGTCCTGCGCCGACGCCTGGCTTGGGAAGTCCGAGCAATCGCGGTCAGGTGTCCCCTGGTGGGAGGCGCTGGCCGGAGTCGCGGCGCAGGCGAGTACGGCGAGCAGGGCGACGGCTGGCACGGCGTAACGACGCATCCGGGGGATGTCATCGGCCCGACGGGTGGTGGCCCTTAATCGAGTGAAGGCGCCGACCAGAATCGAACTGGTGTAAACGGCTTTGCAGTCTCCGCTGGTGGGTGCCGTTCCGCTTCCCAGAGCGCTTCTAGTTGCGCTCGGTTGCGCTCGGTTGCGCCGGATTACCCTCAGTTCGGGACACGGTTGGGGAGACGAGCTACGGTCACCGAGTGGAACCGGCCGGGGGCGAGCGGGTTGAGGTCAGAAGCGGGTGGTCTGCGCGGCATACGTCCCCCTCATTTTGGGCCTCCGCGGTGACTCTTCAGCTCGACCGCATGCTCGCTGCTCACACCGACCTAGTGGGCCGTATGGCGGAGGTTCATGAGGTTGCCACCGACGACCAGTCCGACGAGGTCATGACCGCCTTTGGCCGGCTCAGGATCGAAACTCATTTTCTTCTTGTCGCGATTCGCCACGTGCTTCGCTGCTACCGCCGTTCGGCGAGCGCGACCGGGGCCGTCGAGCTTGAAGCGGCAGGCGCTGCGTTCGACGTGCGAGTGCCGGAGGCGAAGAACTTCCGTGACGTTCTAGAGCACATCGACCAGTACGCGGTCGGCGAAGGCAGGCTCCAAGCAGACGACCCTGAGGCGCAGCGGTTCGGGTTGAGGGTCGACTTTGACACGGCCGATCCCAGCGGCCACGTGACGCTGCTCATGGGCGAGCGCTCCCTGCCCGTGAAGGACGCTGCGCTCGCCGCCATTGACCTAGCCGCTGCGGTCGAGGTCGCGGACGCTCGATCCGCTGAGTGAGCCGCCGCCGCCGAACGCCTCGTGCAGCGCCGCGGCGTCCTCGCGGCGCGGCTGGTGGTGCAGGTAGCGCTGGGTGGTCGAGTAGTGCTGGTGGCCCATGTAGGACTGCACCGCGTAGGCGTCTAGCTTCGTGATCGCGCCGGAGCCGAAGTGGTGGCGGAGGTCGTGGAATCTGACCCGCGGCAGCTCGGCAGCCTCCAGCGCCCGATAGAACCGGCGGCGCAACGCCCACGCGTCGAGATAGGCGCCCACCGTGTTGCAGAACACGAGGTCATCGTCGCCGGCGAAGTGCTCACGCTCCTTGAGTCGCCCGAGCGTGTCGATCACGTCGGGGGTCATCGGCACGCTGCGCACCCGCTTGCCCTTCGGCATCTTCTCGCGGCGGTCGGTGTAGTTGCGCCGCACGTGCAGCAGCCCGCCCACGAAGTCAACGTCGCGCCAGCGGAGCGCGAGCAGCTCGCCCTGGCGTAGCCCGGTGAACGCGGCGGTGAGGTAGACCGCGGCGTCCTGGCGACTAGCCGCGGCACCGGCGAGCAGGTCCAGCTCGTCACGAGCGAGCGTCGTGAACTCGCCCGTGTAGACCACCTTCGGGCGGTCCACGAGGTCCGCGGATGCCGGGTTCTGCGTGAGCTTCCAGACGCGCTTGGCGCGCTTGAAGATCCCGTGCAGGACGGTCAGGTGGCGCACGATCACGCGGGCCGAGAGCCGCCCCTCACCGATCAGCCCCTCCTTGTAGGCGTCGATCGAGTCCGGGGTGACCTCCTCCAGTGGCGTGGCACCGAACTCGGGCAGCAGGTAGCCGTCGATCACGCCGCGGTAGTCCTTCGCCGTCGAGGGGTCGATCTGGCGCACCTGCTCGACGTAGCGCAGGTACTCGGCCGCGGCGTCCGCGAACGTGGCGCCCGTGGTGGTCATGCCGGGCAGGGTGCCGCGGCGGGCGTCCGCGAGGAGATCCTGCAGCGCCTCTTTCGCGGTGCGGCGGGTGTAGTGGCCGGCAGGTGGCCGCCCGGCCCCCTCCCACGCGGGGCCGAGTATGCGCTGGACCTGGCGGCCGTCGGGCAACCGGTACTTCACGTAGAACTGCGCGCCGCACTTGCGGCGCTTAAGCGAGACGTGGCCACTCACGCGCTTGGCGGTGACTTCACCCATGATGGTCTCCTTCGGTTGTGGTGGTTCGCACCGAAGGGCGGGCCGACAGGGCGCGTGTGGCTGGGTAGCCTTCACGCCGTATCGGAGGTCGCTTCTCCGATGCCACGCCCCCGGCCGCGCTAACGGTGCGGGGGCACTTACTTGACCCGCTCATCCTACGCGCGTTTGTCTCGGTCGGCAACCGGCGGGCGACTCTTGCCCTGGCCGCGCCGGCGGCAGTCCCCGCAGTAGTAGTCCGCCCGCTCGTTGACGCTCTCGTCACGGTCAGGCAGCCGGGTGCCGCAGATTCCGCACCACGCCTTCGCCATCGAGGAGTCGCGTCGGGCGGTCATCCGTGCACCCTTCTCAGGCCCTCGCGGTCGAGCCAGCGATGGAACACGGCCAGGACCACGGTCGCGTCGGCACGGCGGCGGCACACGACGACGCCGGTCTCGAACGGCATCACGATCCACGGCGAGGTCATCGCGACTGCCTCGCGCGAGCGGCCCGGCCCCTGCATTCATCGGAGCAATAGCGCGACCGCGTGGTGGGCGCCTCGAAGTCGCCACCGCAGCCGGCGCAGACCAGCTCGACGGGGTCGCGGTCTACACGTTCGCGCTGCCGGCGGGCACGGTCGCGGCAACGATCGCCGCAGTATCTCTGCATTGGCAGACCGTCGAAGCTCCCGCCACAGTTGGCGCAGGAGCGTTGCACCGTCGGCGGCCTCGCTGGCCGGCGCTTCGCGTTGCCGCCACCGCCCTGCGCACGGACATGGCAGCCAGAGCAGAGCAGCGCCCGGCCGCCATGCTCATCCCTCGACCAGGCCCAGCCCTCGGGGCGGCCCGCTGAGTACTCGCTGTTGGGGCAACCGCCGCAGCGCCACAGCGGCAAGGCGTAGCGGCGCTCGTCCGGGTTCACCACGGCTGCGCCCTCCCGAACTCGCGGCAGGACTCACGAGGGCAGCGCAACCTGAAGCGCCAGAAGTGCAGCACCGCTGCGCAGTGCGCGCAGACCCGCCAGCGGATGAAGCCACGGCCCCGCCAGGCTCGCCTGAGAGGAGGCTGTGGCGGGTCCGGTTTGGGGTAACCGTTACCGGCACTTCGACCCGTCGGGGGAGAACACGGGCTCTGAGTCGGGGGTCGGCTGGCTCGTGAGCCGCCTCTGGTCGGTGCCGTCGGCGTTCATCACATAGATCTCCGCGTTGCCGTCCGTCCGCCCCCGCTCGGCTATGCGCCCGCGTAGAGGGCCGCGGCACGCCGGCATTGAGGGTCGGCCCGCGCGCATGACCCTTCCGCGCGGGGAAACGCTTGCCGCGGCGCTGGTCGGGCGCCCGATGCGCACCTATCTGTGCCGGGAGGCCCGAGTAGTGCGGGTCGAGGACGGGGTGGTGGTGGTCGCGGACGACCGCGGCGACGAGGCTGCGCGGGTTCGCCTCGCCGACGTCCAGGCCGGCTTGACCAACTTGGTGCCGAGGGCGAGGTGCCGGTGACGATCGCCGCGCTCGGGCCTTGGGCGACGTACGTCGCGGCGATGCTCGTCGAGGTCGACGGCGCCGCCTACGGCGACGCTCCCGCGCGCGTTATGCGCCCGGCCGCTCGCGCTTGATACCTGTCGACAGGTCCGGATCGGGCCCCGGTCGTTCGGTCGCGGACCGCACTATCTGCGTTGCACACTTACTGGCTCCACCCTCGAGCTGCTGAAATACCTGACATCGTTCCGTATCACTGACAGCCGTATTAGGGGGAGACTTTGAAGAGGTTCGACCGATTTCGTCGAGGGGAGCCGACCGGCAGCCCGGCTTTGGAGGAGCTTGCCTGCTCCGAGGGTGGAGGCAGTGGGGTCATGCACTTGCGTGGCGTCCTGTTGTCCGGCGGTGCGCTTCTCGCGCTGGCTCTGTTCGCCGGGTTGACCCTGGGAGGCGCCCCGGCGCAAGCCACGTTCCCGGGTTTGAACGGAAAGCTCGCTTGCGAAGGCCAACGTGGCGCCGCTCTCGACATCCCCGTGTTCCCTGCGCCGAACCCCGATCGCCTCAGCAGAACGGAGGTCTTCACGATCAATCCGGACGGCACCGGGGAGACGGTGCTGACGGACAACAGCATCCGCGACGGCGATCCGGCCTTCTCGCCCGACGGTCGGTTCATCACGTTCGAGAGCTTCCGCACCGGCAGCCCGCCGTCCTCCGAGGCCTTTAGGATCGACGCAGACGGAAGCAATCCCTTGCAGCTCACGGAGAGCGGCGACAACGAGGACCGCTCGACGAACTGGTCGCCCGACGGCACCAGGATCGCCTTCCACAGCACTCGCGGCTTCGAAGGCTCCCCCCCGCCGTCCCAGGGGGGGCCCAGTAGGTTCGAGATCTACATCATGGACGCCGACGGCAACAACGAGACTCGCATCACCGAGAACACGTTTCAGGACAGCTTCCCCCAGTTCTCGCCGGACGGCAGCAGGATCGCCTTCACGAGCAACCGCGACGGTGACTTCGAGATCTACACCATGAATCCCGACGGCACGGCTGTCCAGCGCGTGACGAGCTCGCTTGGAGAGGACGCTCATCCGACCTGGTCGCCTGACGGGCGGCAGCTGACCTTTCATAGCAGGCGAACCGGCGTCATCGACATCTACAGGCAGAACGCGGACGGCAGCGGCGAGGCGACCCGCCTGACCAACACGGATTCGGCATTCGAGTTCTTCCCGGTGTGGTCGCCCGATGGCACGCGGATCGCCTTCAACGGCACCAGCGACGCCGTTCCGGACGACACCGAGGTCTACCACGTGAATTCCGTCGACGGCAGCGACCAGCAGCGCGTGACGAACTCTCCGGGCTTCGACGGGAGATGTGATTGGGAGGCGATCAGGGCGGCGGCTCCGCCACCTGGTCCCGGTCCGTCTCCGGGTCCTGGGCCGTCTCCGGAGTTTGAGGGTTGTCCGCCGGTGAGTGCTGCGCGGAATGTGTTGGCGCTTTCGAGTGGCGATGACACGCGTAATGGGACGCCTGGTGATGATTTGATTTTCGCTGGGACGGGCAGTGACGTGATCGACGCGTTGTCTGGTGATGACTGTGTCGATCTCGGTCCTGGTGCTGATCGGGGTCAGGGCGGCCCGGGCGATGACCTGGTGGTTGGCGGGCAGGGCGATGACCGCTCTTCGGGTTCGTCGGGTAACGATCGGATGCGCGGTGACGGGGGCGATGACCGTTTGGTCGGTGGGCGCGGCAATGACGGTCTGTTTGGCCAGACCGGCGATGACGAGCTGCTGGGTGGGCTTGGCAACGATCTGATGGTTGGCCAGACGGGCACTGACCGGATGGTGGGTTCGCGTGGGCGTGATCGGCTCAATGGCGGGCGCGGCAATGACCGGCTTTTCGGTGAGAGCTCGCCTGATCGCATCAGTGCCGGGTCTGGCAAGGACCGGGTGCGGGGTGGCAGCGGCAACGACGTGGTCCGTGGCGATTCCGGTAACGATCGTCTGATCGGCGATACCGGGCGCGACCGGATCTTCGGTGGGCTCGGCAAGGATCTGATCCTGGCGGTTGACGGTCAGCGCGACCGGATTCGGTGTGGGGTTGGCTTTGACCGTGTGGTCGCTGACCGGATCGATCGGGTCGATCGCGCTTCGTGTGAGCGGGTGCGGCGCGTGCGCAAGAAGGGCTAGCGCTCCGCCTCGAGGGCCGCTGGGCGGGTCAAGGCCCGCCCCGCGGTCGTAGGCCGACAGCGGCCGAGAACAGCACTGGACAGCAACAGGGAGGGCGGCCCACCGGCCGCCCTCCCGAGCGCTCCGCGGAGCGAGTAGATTGTCGGGGTTCCAGTGGCGATCGTTGATCTGATAATCATTGGCTTGACCCTCGCCGTCGCCCTCTGGGGTTACCGGCAGGGGGTGATGACCGGAGCGCTGGTGCTGGTCGGGTTTGGCGGCGGCGCGCTGGTGGGATCGCGGCTGGCGCCTGGGGTGCGCCAGGCCGCTAGGAGACGGGGCCTCTGTCTTACCCGAGGACGCAGCGCGAAGGGGTTTCCGCCACGTTCGCGCCAGGTTCGCGCCACGCGCCACGGGGACCATTGCAAGCAGCCAGCCGGAAGGGGAAATCCGGGCTGTCATGGGAACATCTCCGGCGTCGAAGCGGGGGGTGCCCAGAGACCGCGCTTGACCTTGTGCGCGACGCCCATCTCTTCAGCTTTGTTGCAGGCGCGGGTGAAGGTGCTGCAACGGCTTAGCCATCCGTTGTCACCCCTCCGCCGGCCTCGAAGCCTTCCACGGCCTCCAGCCGGTAGCGGTAGTAGCGGCCCAACCGGACCACGGGCAGGCGCCCGTCGCGGGTAAGGCGGTAGACCTGCGACGTCGGCACCTGCCAGCGCTCCGCGAGATCCTCGGCGGTGAGCAGTCGGCGTCCGGTGCCGGCATCGGTGACGGTCACTGCGGCTCACCGGCCAGCGGGCAGCCCTCGCGCGGACAGCGCAGCTTGAAGTCCCAGAACTCCAGGATGGCGGCGCAGTAGCGGCAGCAGCGCCAGCGGGTGCCCTTACCGCGCCAGGCTCGCGGCTCGCGGGGGTCGGGTGAGGGTCGCTCGGTCACTCGCCCGCCGTGACAGGGCCGGCACCGTTGGGATTGGTCAGCGACAGAACCTCATAGGTGGGGCTCGGCGGCCGTCCGCCCTCGGCGGTGGCCGGCGGATCGGGAAGGCGGCGCAGGTGACCTTCCCGCTCTAGCCGCTCGGCGGTGCCGTGCGCGGGCTGGGCCGAGCCGTGTCCGCCGCCCACGGGCCCGCGGTGCAGCTCGCGCACGGTGACCGTGGACGCTCCGCGACGGGCGAGCCAAGCGACGGCGCGCTCATCGACGGCCGCCTGCGGATCGTCTGCGAGGGCGGCGAGGGCGTGGACGGCCAGGTGCTCTCCGATAGCGACGGCGGCGGCGAACGTCTCGGCGGTTATCGGCTCGGCGGGCGGGTGCTCGGCCAGGTGCAGCAGCCCTGCGAGACGGGCGACGCGGCCAGGGTGGCGGCCCGCCCAGGTGGCAATCGGAGCCAGGTCACCGCCGAGGGGGTCCAGGCGCGGCTCGTGGGCTTCGCGCCAGGTGCGGAAGTCCTCGGTGGCCTCGTCGGTGAACTTGAGCGTGAACCCTTGCGACATACCGACGCAACCGACAGAACCGACAGACCGGACGCACTCGTGGTAGGCGGCGACGGTGCCGAAGGGCACAGACGGCGGGTCGGTGTCCCGACTGCCGACGTTGCTCGACGGGAGCAGGAACGCTCCGCGCGCGAGGAAGCCCTGCTCGCGCATCGTCTCGTTGGCGGCGACCCGCCGCAGTACGTGGGGCTGCACGCAGAGGCCGAGAGCGAGCAGCGGGCGCTCCAGGTGCTCGGGCTCGCGGCCGCGGCGGTCGATGCGCGCCGACTCGCCGCTGTAGGACTGGCAGGCAAGGTGGAGGTTCGCCCGGCCGTCGGCGTAGCGGCCGGCGAGGTTGTCCAGCAGCGCCGACTCGGCGGCGAGCACGCCAATGGACCCGTGGCGGGCGAGCAGTCCGCCGAGCGCCTCCGGAGTCGCATCGTCCGCGAGCAGCCGGGGCAGCACGGGCTCCTCGGCCGCCTCCAGGCGCTCGGCCACGTCGGCCAGCTCGGACGGGTCGGCCTTGCCGTCGCCCACCTTCCGCACGAGCGACTTTCGCTGCGCCTCGAGCCCCTCCCGCTCCGCTGCCTTGCGAGCGACCGCAGGGCGGGCCTCGGCTATCCGTTCGCGCTCCAGCTCGCGCACCGGCTCCAGCGCCGAGCGCAGCACGGCGGACTTGCGTTCACCGGACGGCAGCACGCACACGATCCAGAGCGCCAGCTCCTCTTCCCAACCGGGCGCGCACCGAACCGTGGCGGCGGCGAGCGCGACCGTCGAGAGTGCGGCGAGCGCCATCCCGGCCGCCAGGTCGAGCGGGGTCTGTGTCGCGGTCGCGGTCGCCCGCACCCAGTCCGCCAGCGCGGCGGGCAGGGCATCGACGGGGAACTCGGGCAGTGGCGCAGGTGCCGGCTCGGGCGCGCCTGTGTGCGAGACGGCGGGCAGCTTGCGCAGCTCGTTGCGCAGCTCGACGAAGAGTCGGCCGCGGTCGTACTCGCCGAGTGCGCCGAGGGCAGGCTCGGGGTCACAGCCGCCGTAGCAGTTGGCGTCGAGGCGGTCGGTGTGGAGCTGCACGCGCATCGCCTGGCCACAGAGCGGACAGTCGGTGTGGCGACCCGGCGCGTCGGGCACGGTGTAGGTGAGGTTGCTCACGCCGCCGCCTCCCACAAGGTTGCCTGCACGGGTGCTTCGACCGGCGCCGGCCGGTCAGCCTGAGCGAGTGCGGCGAAGCGCGCGGCGACCGTGGCGTCCACCCGACGCCACGGTGCGCTGAACCTCGGCGTCGGGCCGCGCAGCGCTGCTAGGGGCGGCACAGGCAGCCGCGGCGGGCCAGGTGCGACGGGAGGGTCAGGTGCGGCGGCCGTCAGGCGCGCTGAAGGTGCTGCAGGTGGTTCGTCACCATCCGAGCCGGGGTCCTGGCCACTGCGAGTACCCGCCGCCCGTCGTTGCGCGGTGCGTCGTGGGCGCGCCCGGGCGGGAGTGCGGCGCGTGCGCCGCGACGTGGGAGCGACTCGGCGCACGGCGGCGACACGCGCGCTTGACGCCTGAGTGCGAGCGCGCGCGGCGATGGCTCGCTGACGCTTGATGACCGCCTTCGGCCCACCACGGCCGGCGGGACAGAGCATGCCGGCGTTGGAGCCGAGCGCCGCGAGGCCGTTCGCGATGGCTTCCGCCGCCGCAGCCGAGCGCTCGGCCTTCTCGGCCTTCTCGCAACCGTCACCGTGTGGCGGGTGCTTAGCGGGCGAGGCGTCCATGCCGTACCTGGAGCTTCATCTCATCATCCAATCTCGCAGACGCCTCGGCCAGAACGACGAAGGCCGCCTCAAAAGGCGGCCCCCGGCGGAGATGAAGTGGTACGGCGAACCTGCTCAACGCAGCCTAACGGCGAGTGCGGCAGAAGCGCCCGGCTCGCCCGATGCCAGGACGGATCTCCAACCTTCGCCGGGGGGTCCAACGGACCACTAAGCCGTTGCGGCTTGGCTACTGGAGCGCCATGGCGGCCGTCGTGTCCCGAGGCGTGTCCCGAAGGGGCGGACTGGAGGAGCCGATGCCGTGTACTCGCGCGAGTGCGTCGACTACCCGAACCGAAGGTCCCGCTAAGGCGAGAACTCGGCCAACGTGGTGGCGTCGGCGTGCTGCGCGAACTCCTGCTGGAGCTTGGCCTGCATATCCCGGCGCTCATCGTCGAGCTTCGCTGCGTCGGCGCCGGCCTGGGCACTGGCCTCGGCGAGCCGGGCCTCGTTGGCCAGGCGCTTCTCGTGCAACTCCAGAGGCTCGATCGCCGGCCTGCCGGCGGCGTCCAGGGAGCTCTCGCGGAAGTAATGCGCGATGGGGAACTTTTCGCAGTACTCGTCGGACAGCGCGATCTTGTCGCCGCGCGAAAAGTAGTGCGGCACGGCATCGGCGCTGCGGCCCTCGATGCGGGCTCGGTGGACCTCTTGCCAGTTGGTCAACACGCCGAAGCGCGTCACGTTCACGATGAAAACGCGCTTCGAGTCACCCTTGGTCGGCATCAGACCCAGCCCTCCACCAGGGCCTCGACCTCGGCTTGACGCTGAGCGTCAAAGGGAAGCGAGCGCGGCGCGGGCATCGTGGCGTCGGCGTGGTTGTGTCCCATTGGGTCCTCGAACCAGGAGGAGTCGCGCTCCGGCTCGGTGGTCTGCGTCAGTTCCACGGTTCCCACCGGCTCCCACGGGCTCGCGAGCCACGGAGTCTCTATCGCCTTCCTGGACCTCATGCCGTCACCTTTTCAGCAGCCGCGGTCGGACCCATGACGGAATAACCGCACTTCACGCAACGCCACCGCCAGTCGGGGTCCTCGACGGCCGCCGGGCGCTCGCATCGGCACCGCCGCGGCGGCCGGGTAGCCAGTGCCGGCCCTTCGCCATCGGTCAAGTAGCCGGACGGGTCATTCGGCAACGCGAGGACGAGCCGGCGGGGGCGGGCCATCAGGTCGCCACGCTCATGGCCGCCACCGCCGCGACTCGGCGGCCGCGAACTCGGCTTCGATCTTGGCGAACAACTTCGCGAACGCACCTGGCCCCTCGCGCTCCTCCAACTCGGCAATCAACTGCTCCATCTCGGCGTCTATCGCGGCCTCGTCCTCCGGCGCGAACTCCTCGCGGCCCGCACGCGCCTCCAGCCGATCCAGGCGGCGGCCAGCGCTCATGCCGGCACCCGGGTTCTGTCGGTTCTGTCTGCCTGTCGCAAGGGTGCGTGCCCGTTCGCGAAGGCGGCCGGCCCGTGGCCGAGCCTGCCCTCCAGCTCGTCGAGCCGACGCTCAGTCTCTCCGGCCTCGCGGAAGCGCAGCACGCCCTCCAGCACCACTTTGGCGGCGCCGAGCCTCTGCGCGGGAGCGTCCACGTCGGCCATGAGTGCTTCGAGCGCTTCGAGCGCGGCGCCGGCCAGTTCTCCGAGCCGCAGCTCGGCGCGGCGAACGTGATCGGAGCGCAGCTCATCGACGCGGGCCCGGAAGGCGGGCTCAGCCATGCGCCGCTTGACCGTGGCCGGTGAGCAGCCCGCCACCTGCCCGGCGCGGGCATAGCTGGCGCCCGTTGCGAGCGTGGCGGCGAGCAGCCGGTCGGCGGGGTCATCGGTGGTCATGCGGGGTCGGCTTCCATGCCTAGCTCCGAGAGTGTCACCAGCCGCGGACGAGCTGCGAATGGGGACACGGTGGGGACACCCTTACGATCGGTAAGCCGTGATTTGGCTCTACAGCTAAGGCGCCGACCAGAATCGAACTGGTGTAAACGGCTTTGCAGGCCGCTGCGTAGCCACTCCGCCACGGCGCCGGAGGGGCGCCAAGCCTAGCGGCGGGCCGGGCGCCTCCGACTGCTTCACTTCATCTCATGACCCTCACTCTCGGCGGCGGCCCGCTCTCCAGCGCCCCACGCGGATCGCTCAACTTCAGCCTCGAGGACGCGCCGAAGCACCGGCTGCTCTTCGAGGACCACCCGCTCCGCATCCGGGCCCTGGTGGACGGCCACTCGATCCTCGATTCCACGCGCGGAAAACTGCTGCACGAGTCGAACATCCTGCCGCGCTACTACCTGCCCCTCGAGGACATCGATGAGCGCTACCTCGAGCCGTCGGACCACACGACCCATTGCCCGTTCAAGGGGGACGCCGCGTACTTCGACCTCGCGGTGGGAGAGCGGCGGATCGAGAACGCCGTGTGGCACTACGCCGAGCCGATGGAGCCGGCGAGTTGGTTGCGCGGCTATGCGTCGATCTACACAGAGGCGGCCGACCTCTGGCTACAGGAGGACGAACCCGTGCTGGACGGCCATCTACGCGACCCCTACCACCGCGTCGACGTGCTGGAGAGCTCGCGACAGGTGGAGGTCACGCTTGGGGGCGAGCGAATCGCCTCCTCGGACCGACCCAAGCTGCTGTTCGAGACCGGTCTCCCGCCCATGGTCTACCTGCTGCGCGCTGACGTGATGCCGGGCGTGCTCGAGCCCAGCGATGCCACCTCCACCTGCCCCTACAAGGGCCACGCCCATTACTGGAACGTCCGTGCCGGCGGCGAACTGGCCAAGGACGGGGCGTGGGGGTATGAGGCGCCGCTGCCCGAGGCGCTCAAGGTGGCCGGGCACCTCAGCTTCGCCGGGGAAGGTGTCGAGGTCACCCTCGACTGACTAAGGGCCAGCCACCACCGTGCCGAGACGATCAGTAGTGCGCGCCCGACGAGTGCTTGTGGGCTTGCTTGCCCTGCTCACGGCCTCCCTGGTCGCGATGCCGGCCGCTCAAGCCGGCCTGACCGGCTCGCCGCAGGTGGTAACGGGTGGCCTGAACACCCCCTGGGAGGTCGTGGCGATGCCCGACGGACGGTTGCTGGTCACAGAGCGCCCGGGCCGCGTGCGGGTGATCGAAGCCAACGGCACGCTGCGCACGGCACCCGCCTACGCCGACCCTGACGCCGACAAGTTCCTCGGCATGACCCTGCACCCCAACTACGCGGTCAACCGCTTCGTCTACCTCCACGTCTCTTACGGCGCGGACAACAATCCGAACGCGAACCAAGTGATCCGCCTCGTGGATGACGGCACGAACCTGGTCTCGCCGGTCATCGTTTTCCAGGGCGGCATCGCCAGCGACGGCAATCACGACGGCGGCCGGATCAAGTTCGGCCCCGACGGCAAGCTCTACGTGACCACCGGCGATATACACAACCCGAACCTCCCTCAGAACCTGGACTCGCTGAACGGGAAGATCCTCCGCCTCGAGATGCCGGGCGGCCCGGGCGACGGCGCCGCCCCTGCCAACAACCCCTTCAACGCGCCTGGAGCCACCGGCGCGCGGCCGTTCATCTGGTCCATCGGCCACCGCCATCCGCAGGGCATCGGCTGGGACGCGTGCGGGCGGATGTGGGAAACCGAGCACGGCCCCAGCGGTGAGTCTCACAGCGGGCAGACGCCCGGCAGCGGCGGCCATGATGAGATCAACCGCATCGACCGCGGCGCCGACTACGGCTGGCCCACGATCATCGGCGACCAGACCAGCCCGGGGATGCGAAATCCGGTGGTTCACAGCGGCCCCGCGCCCGCCTGGGCACCGGGCGGCCTGGCGATCGGCCCCGACGGGCGTCTTTACGCCCCCCTGCTCGCAGGACAGCGCCTGCTGCATTTCTCGATCGCGGGCGACACCCTGGTCGATCAGCAGAACCAATTCTCCGAGCTGAGCCGCCAGCGCGCCGCCACCGTGGCCAACGGCTTCCTCTACCTGACGACCGACGGCTCCAGCGCTCGGCTGCTCCGGGTTCCGTTCGACGGCGCGCAGGCGCCGACCTGCCCGTCGAGCGTGGCCAACACCGCCCCGCCGCCGGCCACCGCCGCACCGCCGCGCACGGGCTCCAAGCGCCTGAAGCGCCTGCTCGTGGCGTGGAGTCGCACGGTGCGCCGCGCCGGCCTGAGCGGCCTGCGCCGTCGCGGCCACGTGAAGCTGCGGGTGAGCGGGCTGCCCAGCGGCGTGCAGGGAGTGCGGCTGGAGCGCCCTCGCACCACCGCTGCCAAGCGGAAGCCGGTTCTCATGGGCCTCGGTAGGCGTCGCAGCTCCCCGACCAGCGCTACCACCCTGACGCTGAAGCTCACGAAGCGCGGGCGCGCCGCCATGCGCAGGCGCCCGAAGGCAATGCGGCTGGTGCTGCGCGGCACGCTGCGGCGTTCCGCCGGCGGCCGGGCGTCGGCCAGCCGGCACCTACTGGTCCGCCGCTAGGACAGCCGCTTCTCGAGCGCGTCCATCTGCGCGCTCAGCTCATCCGGGAGGTCGTCGCCGAAGGTGGCCAGGTGCTCGCGCATCTGTGGCAGCTGCTGGCGCAGCTCGTCCACGGGCGCGTCGAGCACCGTGGCCATGTCCTTTTCCGAGATGTCGAGGCCTTCGGTGCGAAGGTCGCCCTGCCTGGGCACCAGCCCCAGGAGGCTCTCATCGGCCTCGACCGCACCGTCGCAGCGCCGGAACACCCACTCCAGCACGCGGCTGTTCTCGCCAAAGCCAGGCCACAGGAAGCGCGTGCCGTCCTCGGCCTTGCGGAACCAGTTCACGTAGAACAGGCGCGGCAACTGGGCGCCCTCGCGGCGGCCCACCTCCAGCCAGTGGCGCATGTAGTGGGCCATGTTGTAGCCGCAGAACGGCAGCATCGCGAACGGGTCGAAGCGCAGCTCGCCCACCTGGCCGGCCTGGGCGGCCGTGGTCTCCGAGCTCATCGTGGCCCCCAGGAACACCCCGTGCTCCCAGTCGAAGGCCTCGGTCACCAGCGGGACCACCGTGGAGCGCCGGCCGCCGAAGAGCATCGCGTCCACGGCAACCCCCTTGGGGTCCTCCCACTCCGGCGCGATCGCCGGGTCCTGTCCGGCCGGGCTGGTGAAGCGCGCGTTGGGGTGCGCCGCGGGGTCGTCGGAGTCCGGGGTCCAGTCGTTTCCATGCCAGTCGATCGCGTGCGCCGGGGGCTCTGAGGTCATTCCCTCCCACCACACGTCGCCGTCGTCGGTCTTGGCGGTATTGGTGAAGATCGTGTTCGACTCGATCGTGGCCATCGCGTTGGGATTTGTCTTGTGACCGGTGCCCGGCGCGACCCCGAAGAAGCCGTACTCGGGGTTGATCGCGTAGAGCCGTCCGTCGTCGCCGAACTTCATCCACGCGATGTCGTCGCCGATGGTCTCGACCGTCCACCCCTCGAGGGTGGGGATGAGCATCGCGAGGTTGGTCTTGCCGCACGCCGACGGGAACGCGGCCGCGATGTACTTCGACTCGCCCTCGGGATT